>Ga0157370_10000287_pt1 | contig 64090 bp, 54 predicted proteins | sample C35metaG_FD_113463 | JGI IMG/M metagenome (GOLD analysis project Ga0157370, IMG submission 113463) | Corn rhizosphere microbial communities from Kellogg Biological Station, Michigan, USA - C3-5 metaG | ecosystem: Host-associated > Plants > Roots > Rhizosphere > Soil | place: USA: Michigan...
CGACATCGCGGGCGCGTTGGCAGGGACCGTGCTCGCCTACATCGTGTTCTTCAAATTCAATCACCTGCTGCATCTCAATCGCAGCCTGGTGCATACGGCCTTCTGGTTCAACGTGGCGGCCGTTTGGGCGCTGGTGTCCGCGCCCACCGGCATCGTGCGGGCGCTCGACCGGTTCGATGTCTCGACGTACGTGGAAGCGGTCGTGCCGGCAGGCCGCTTGCTTTCCGCCATCGTCATCCTTCTTGTCGGTCCGACACTCGTCCGCTTCCTGATTGCCTGGGCGGCGATCGATCTTCTCGAAGCGGCGTTGTACTGGATCATGGCCCGCCGGCTCTGCCCGCAAGCGATAAGGCTCACGTATTGGCGTGGCTGGCGCGACACGCTGCGCGAAAATCCACGGATCACGCGGTTCTTCTGGGTGACCTATGCTGGCGCGACGCTCGATGCCGGGCTCAAGCAGGGCCCACTTCTCGCAGTCGGTTACTTCGTCGGCACCAGCTCGGCCGGCCTGTTCCGCCTGGCGAGGCAGTTGGCGCAAAGCCTCGGCAAGCTGGCCGGCCTGCTGACGCGCGCCGTTTACGCCGAAATCGCCCGCGCCCGGGTCGCCTCGGAGGCGCACGAGTTCCGCCGCCTTGCCTATCGCACGTCGCTGATCGCCGGCGGCGCAGGGGTAGTCGTGGTGATCATGGCGCTGCTGTTTGGCGGGACCTTGATGGATATTCTTGGCGGCAAGGCGTTCGAGCGGGGCGCCCTGATCCTTGTTCCGCTGGCGATCGCTTCCAGCTTCGACCTCGCCGCGGTCGCCTTCGAGCCGGTGCTCCACGCGACCGGCCATCCCAATCGTTCGCTCAGCGCGCGCTTGCTGGCAGTCGCGGCCGCAACGCTGGCGCTGCTCGCCTGGGTCTATTCGTACGGGGTCTATGGTGTGGCCTGGGCCGTCGCCGTCGGCGGAGCCGTCGGGTATCTCGCCTTGGGCGGCTTGGCGCTCTACACCCTCGCACGGATCGAGAACTCGCCGCCCGCCGTCGACCCTGTGTTCTAGCCAATGGAGCCTCCATGCTGACCGAAGCCCTGCTGGAAGACGCCCGCGGCATCGCCGAGCGGATCACCGCCTTGCGCCGCTCGATCCATGCCGAGCCCGAACTGGGCCTGCAGACGCCGAAGACGCTCGCCAAGGCGCGCGCCGAGCTCGCCGACCTTGCGCTCGACTGGCGCGAAGGGCCTTCATGTACCGGCGCGGTAGCCATCCTCAACGCCGGCAAAGCGGGCCGCACCGCCTTGCTGCGGGGCGATATGGATGCGCTGCCGATGACCGAGGAAACCGGCCTGCCGTTCGCTTCGACGGTGGCCGGGCGCATGCACGCCTGCGGGCATGACACCCACACCGCGATGCTCGCGGGTGCGGCGCGGATTCTCGCCGCGCGAGCGGAGGATCTCCCCGGCGAAGTGCGCTTCATGTTCCAGCCGGGCGAGGAAGGCTACCACGGCGCCCGGTTCATGCTCGATGACGGCTTGCTCGATCCGCTGCCGGACGCGGCGTTCGCGCTGCACATCATGCCCAATGCGCCGCACGGGATGATCGGCAGTCGCGCGGGGACCCTGCTGGCGTCGGCCGACATGCTCGAGATTGCCGTTGTGGGCCGGGGAGGGCATGCCTCGATGCCGCACGACACCCGCGACCCCGTGCCGGTCGCCGCCGAGATCCTGCTGGCGTTGCAAACGATGGTCACCCGCCGCTTCGATGCCGCCGAGGCCGTTGTCGTCACGATCACGCAACTCGACGCAGGTAGTGCGCACAACGTCATTGCCGACAGGGCGTTGCTCAAGGGCACGATCCGCACGCTTACCCCGGAAAAGCGCTCCAGCGTGTGGCAGGACATCACGCGCGTCGCGGAGCATGTTGCCGCGGCCCACGATTGCAAGGCCGAAGTGACCATCACCGAAGGCTTTCCGCCGACCGTCAACGACCCGCGCGCCGTGGCTCTTGCGGAATTCGTTGCAACGGCGATGCCGGACGGCTCCTTCACGCCGCTCGCCGCTCCGATCATGGGCGCAGAGGACTTTTCCTACGTCCTCGCGAAAGTGCCGGGAATGATGGCGTTCCTCGGCGTGGCGGAGGCCGGATCGGACTGGCGCCAGTGTTGCGCGATCCATTCAACCCGGATGATGGTCGACGAAACGGTCCTGCCGAGAGGCGCCGCATTCCTCGCCGGATGCGCGGCGCGTTTCCTCGAGCGAGGGTGGGACTGACAGGAGCATGCGCCGAACGCAGGGTCTAACGCATTGATTTTGGCCATAGGGTAAACTGCGCACGTAACATTAGCACTTCCGCAAGGTGAATTCAGGCAAACCAATGCCGGAGTTGCCGGCGAGACCGCACGCCGGCTTGGGGATCTTTTGCGAATGGCGCGTACGGCCAACAAGGATCAGGTTTCGCTGGTGGACGCCGCCAGACCGGTCGGCGCGGAACAGCGCACCGCGGCCCGCTATACCCCGCTCATCAGGACCGCGAAGATCACCGGTGCCTCGGGCGAGTTCCTGTGCGTGGTCAGCGACATTTCGGAGAGCGGGGTGAGCGTGCGGCTGTTCCACCCGTTGCCGCGCGATAACGCTCTGAAGCTCGAAATGTCGAACGGCGACAGCTTGCCGCTCGAACGGGTGTGGGAGAAGGATGGCCGCGCCGGCTTCCGCTTCGGCAGCGATGTCGACCTTGGTCGAGTTGTCACCGGTCATGGCAAGTGGCCGAAGCGCCCGATCCGCCTCAACCTCGACATGCCCGCCGTGCTGTCGGGCTTGACCGGTCAGTTCGACGCGACGATCAAGAATATCTCGATGCAGGGCGCACAGATCGAATGCTCCTCGCGCCTGGCAATCGACCAGCGCCTTCGCCTGTCGAGCCGCGGTTTGCCCGAAATCCGCACCAAGGTCCGCTGGCGCAAGGGGAACCTTTACGGGCTTGTCTTCGACGACACGTTCCAGTTCGCCGATCTCGCCCGGATCATCGCCCACGCCCAGGGAATCTCGACCCAGTAGCAGCTGGCCTGAACTCGGTTTACCGTCCGCTAACCATTCTGCTCCACTCCACGTCGTTCGGAGGAGAGGAGCGCATGGTCAACCCGACGGCGGGAGCCGGGAGCGCGATGGGCATTCCGCGCTCTGGCGACTGGCGGCGGTTCGTCGCCACGCCGCAAATGGTGATGGCGATCTGGGCCCTCTGGGCGCTCGGCAATCTCGCGCTGCTGCCCTTAACAGGCATCGACCTGGCCGGGCCCGACGACATCATGCGCATGCTCCAAGTGCGAGACCTCCTTTCAGGCCAGAGCTGGTTCGACGTCGCCCAGTACCGCATTGCCCCCCCGCACGGAGCATCGATGCACTGGTCCAGGCTCATCGACTTGCCGATTGCCGGGTTTGTCCTGCTGTTCCGGACGATCCTGCCGGCGGCGGCGGCCGAGCTGGCGGCGGCGGCCGTGGTGCCGCTGTTGTGGCTGCTGCCCGCCTTGTTCGCGCTGCGCGCCATCGTCCGGCGGCTCGCATTGCCTCCGCTCGCGCTGCTCCTCGCGCTGGTCATTTTTCCGCTGTTCCCGATGGTGCCGAGCAATTTCGCCTCGATGACCCTCGATCACCAGACCGCGCAGATGGTCGCCGCGGTGGCTTGCGCGGCGCTCTTCCTTCAAGGCTCGTCGCCCAGAGCCGCGCTGGCGTGCGGCGCGTGCGCCGCGGCGTGGATCGTCGTTTCGCTCGAAGGACTGCCTCTCGTTGCCCTTGTCGCGGTGCTTTACGGCGTACGCTACTGGCTCGCGCGCGACCGCTCGCTGGTGTGGTTCCTCGCGGCGCTGACCGGCGCAACCGCGGTGCTCTCCTTCGCCACCCGCCCCTTGAGCGAGTTCGACGCAGGCCACTGCGACATCGTGTTGCCCGGCCATCTCGTCGCCCTTGCCGCTGCAACCCTGATGGCCGCGGCGCTGTCCCTTGCGCCGCTGCAGGACCGGCCGGGCGGACGCTTGGCAGCGCTCGCGGTCATCCCCCTGGCCTGCGTCCCGCTCGCCTTCGCGAGCCTCGGCGCGTGCGCGCTCCACCCGTTCGGAACGCTCGATCCGCTCCTCGTCAGGTACTGGTTCAACGACGTCGTCGAAGGCCTGCCCGTGTGGCGGCAAATACCCTCGATCGCCGCGATGCTCATGTGGACCGGCCCGCTGATCGCCGCCGGCTGGTGGACGGCCCGCCGCAGGAACTGGATCGCGGACGAGCGCAAGATGGATTGGGCGCTGCTCATGATCTTTGCCTCGGGCGCCTGGGTCTATTCGCTGGCCGTGATGCGCGAGGGGCTGATCGCGGAAATGCTCGCGCTGCCTTTCGCCGCCGTTCTCCTCGCCGACGTGCTTCCGCGCGCCCGGGCAATCGAGTCCGCCATCCCGAGGATCGCTGCCACCGTCGGCGTCGTCGCTCTTGTCCCGCCGACCGCGGCGAGCGCGCTGCTCAAGCGCGCGGATCGCATGGCGCTCGAAGCTGTCGTTCCGGCCGCGGCGCTGGCGCAGGTCGACAGTGGCGAGAAGTGCGACTACGGCCGCCTTGCCACGCTGCCGAAGGGTATCGTTCTGGCGACGATTAACCCCGGGCCCACCATCCTGTGGCGCACGCCGCACTCGATCGTCGCGGCTGGATACCACCGCAACCAGGGGCCGATGCTGGCGATGTTCCATGCCTTCCTCGCCGATCCGGCCTCGGCAGAGCGAATAGTGCGCGGCACGGGCGCCAACTATGTCGCGGCCTGTTCGTCGGAAAAGGACCTCGCCCTGTTGCGGCAGGACAGCCCCGGCAACCTCGCCAATGCTCTGGCAGAGGGCCGCCCGCCCGTATGGCTCGAGCCGGCGGTCGGATTCGATAGCGGAAGCCTGCGAGTCTACCGCGTCCGCTGACACGCGGGGCCAAGCGCCTCGCGTTTACCGTCTCCTAACCATTTTCCTTCACTCCCGGCCCATCGGATCGAGGGGGCGGAAATGGGCTTTTCGAAACTGGCGGCGGCAAGCAGTGTATCGGGCGAAATCGCGGTCGACGTGGCGATCATCGGCGCCGGCCCGGCGGGCCTTACCGCAGGCTACCTGCTGACCAAGGCCGGCAAGTCCGTCGCTATCATCGAGAAGGACGAGACTTATGTCGGCGGCATCAGCCGCACGGTGGAGCACAACGGCTATCGCTTCGACATCGGCGGGCACCGGTTCTTCTCCAAAAGCCAGCAGGTCGTCGATTTGTGGAACGAGATCCTGCCCGACGACTTCATCCAGCGCCCGCGGATGAGCCGCATCTATTACGAGGGCAAGTTCTACAGCTATCCGCTGCGGGCGTTCGAGGCCTTGAGCAACCTTGGCATCCTCCGCTCGGCCGCCTGCATGGCGAGCTACCTCAAGTACAAGCTGTTCCCGATCCGCGAAGTAAAGAGCTTCGAGGACTGGACCACCAACCAGTTCGGCAAGCGGCTCTATTCGATATTCTTCAAGACCTACACCGAGAAGGTGTGGGGCATGCCGTGCAACGAGATGAGCGCCGATTGGGCCGCCCAGCGCATCAAGGGCCTCAGCCTGTGGGGTGCGGTGGTCGATGGCCTCAGGCGGTCGCTTGGCCTCAACAAGCGGCCGAACGATGGGCAGGCGGTGAAGACGCTGCTCGAGACCTTCCGCTATCCGCGCCTCGGGCCCGGCATGATGTGGGATGCGGCGAAGACCAAGATCGAGGCGAGGGGTGGCCAGGTGCTGATGGGTCACGCGCTCGAGCGGCTCTCGAGCGACGGCGAGGGCGGATGGCGCATGACCGCCGACGGTGCCGATGGCAGGAAGGTGGTCAGGGCCGCTCACGTGATCAGCTCCGCGCCGATGCGCGAGCTTGCCGCGCGGCTTCATCCGCTGCCGTCGACGCTGCTCGAAGCCAGCCGGCTCAAGTACCGCGACTTCCTCACCGTGGCGCTGATGATCAGGTCGGACGACCTGTTCCCCGACAACTGGATCTACATCCACGACAGCAAGGTAAAGGTCGGCCGGGTGCAGAACTTCCGCAGTTGGTCGCCGGAAATGGTCCCCGATGAAGGTGTCGCCTGCGTCGGACTCGAATACTTCTGCTTCGAGTTCGACAGCCTGTGGTCCGCGCCGGACGAGGAGCTGATCGATCTCGCCAAGCACGAAATGGCCACCCTCGGCCTGTGCGATCCGGCCGACGTGATCGGCGGCGCGGTGGTGCGCCAGGAGAAGGCCTACCCGGTCTACGACGAGGACTACGCCGCCAACGTCGCGGCGATGCGCAAGGAGCTGGAGGCCAGGCATCCGACATTGCACCTCGTCGGCCGCAACGGCATGCACCGATACAACAACCAGGACCACGCGATGATGACCGCCATGCTCACGGTCGAGAACATCCTCGCCGGCAAGCGGCTCTACGATACCTGGTGCGTCAACGAGGACGCGGAATATCACGAGGCGGGCGACGAAGGCGCCGAGTCGGGCCTGCCAGCGCGCGAGACGCTGGCTCCCACCGAAGACCAGGCCGCGGCGCTCGCTTCGGTGCGAGACGTGCCACGGCGCGTCGCAGCGGGCCGCAAGGCGGCCTGACGAGCGATCCGGCGATGATCGAACTCGCTGCCCGCCTGCGCGACGTGCGCTTCCTGCGCTATCTCTTCGCCAGCGCGGGCGCGCTCGCGGTCGACATGGGCTCGTTCCTCGCCCTGCTGACGCTGGACGCGTGGCCCGCAGCGGCCTCGGCCGCGAGCTACAGCCTTGGCATCCTGGCGCACTGGCTCCTCTCGAGCCGCACGGTGTTCGCTGACTCGGTCGCCGAAAGAGGACCGCAGCGCAATCGCCAGAAGGCGCTGTTCGTGGTTTCGGCGCTGGCCGGTCTGGCGCTGACGACCGCCATGGTCGGCCTCGCTGATCTCGCAGGGATCGACCCGCGGCTGGCCAAGCTCGCGGCGATCGCTGCCAGCTTCCTGCTGACCTGGGGTCTGCGCGTGCGGGTGGTGTTCCGATGCACGCCCTGACGGGCGTGGACCGGCGGCGCGCGGACGCCCCGGCCGTGCTCGAAAAGGGGAGCTGGGTGCCGCGACTGTGGCATATCTGGCTCGCCGCGTCGGTGCCGCTGTCGGTGATGGCGCTGCCGCGGGTCATCCACTTCGCACCCAGCGACCCGGACGATTACATGCGCCTGCTCCAAGTGCGCGACTGGCTGGCCGGGCAGAGCTGGTTCGACGTCCAGCAATACCGTATGAACCCGCCGCTCGGCGCCGACATGCACTGGTCGAGGCTGGTCGACCTCCCGATCGCGGCTTTCCTCGTCGTCTTCCGGCTGTTCCTGGCGGAGCGGCCGGCCGAGATCGCGGCGATGACCGCGGTGCCGATCTGCCAGCTGTTCGTGGCGATGGTTGTGATGCGGGGGCTGCTTCAGGACCTGGGTGCCGCGGCGAAAACCGGACTGGCGGCGGCCGCGCTGATCCCGCTGTTCCCGCTGCTGACGAGCAATTTCCTGCCGATGAGGATCGACCACCACGGCTGGCAAGCCGTCGCGGCGCTGGCCTGTGCCTGGCTGATGGTCCGCGCAGGATACCGCGCGGCTTTCGCGGCAGGGCTCGTCGCGGCGGCGTGGCAGACGATCTCGCTCGAAGGCCTGCCACTGGCGGTGGTGCTCGCCGGCCTGTTCGCCTTGCGCTATGGGCTCTGGGGCCGCCGCGAGCACGAGGCCTTCCTCGGAGCGCTGGCGCTTGGCTCGATCGCCTTGTTCTTCGCCACTCGCGCGGCCGGCGATATCACCACCGCCCATTGCGACCAGCTTTCATGGCCGCACTTTGTGGCCTTCGGCGCGGCAGCGGCGCTCGCGGCGGCCTCTCGCTTCCTGCCGGGACAGACCCGTGCCACACTCCGCTTCGCTTCGCTCGTTCCCATCGGTCTCGCAGCCGGGGCGGCGATCGTGCTGCCGCTTGGCGCTTGTGCCCTCGACCCGTTCGCCGGCGTCGATCCGCTGCTCAGGCATTACTGGCTCGACAATATCGTCGAAGGGCAGCCGATCACCCGCCAGCTTCCCTCGTTCGCGGCGATGCTCTTGTGGACCATCGCGCTGCTTGTCCTCGGCGCGCTCATGGCGCTGCAGCAGGCCGAGCGGCCCGAGCAGTGCAAGCGATGGGCGTTCCTGGCGCTGTTCGCGCTCGCCGCGGCGGCCATGTCGCTGCTGGTGCTGCGCGCCGCGCTCGCCGCGCAGTTGCTCGCTGTCCCGTTCGCCGCCGTCCTTCTCATGCATTACCTGCCGCGCGCGCGGGCGCTGAAGCGGGTTGTCCCGCGAGTCGCCGGCACGCTGGCCTGCATCGGTCTTGCGACTCCGGTGATTGCCACCGCAGCGATGAAGCCGTTCGATCGTTTGAGCGCGTCCGCTGCATCGTCCTCGACCGTGAGCGCGACCTCGTCGGCCGGTACCTGCGATCTCGACCGCCTCAATGCGCTGCCTCGCAGCAAACTGTTCGCCCCGCTCGATCTCGGCCCTGAAATCCTCGCACGGACGCCGCACAGTGTCGTCATGGGGCCTTATCATCGCAACCAGGCAAAGATGCGCGAGATTTTCGACGTATTCGCCGGCCCGCTCGGCAACGCACGCGCAATCGTGCAGGCCAACGGCACGAGCTACCTCGTCGCCTGTACCGATCAGGCGAGGCTCACCGTCTATGCCGATGCGGGTGATGACAACCTCGCCGACCGGCTGCTCGCCGGGCGAGCGCCGGCCTGGCTTGAGCCGGTCACCGGATTCGAGCGCGGGCCCTTGCGGGTGTTCCGGGTCCGCTAGGCCGGACGGAACTTCAGCGCCAGGCCGTCCATGCAGTAACGCAGGCCAGTCGGCTTCGGGCCGTCCTTGAAAACGTGGCCAAGGTGACCGCCGCAATCGGCGCAATGCACTTCGACACGCGGATAGCCGAGCTTGAAGTCTGTCGAGGTACCGACGGCGCCGGGCAGCGGTTGCCAGAAGCTCGGCCATCCCGTGCCGCTCTCGAATTTGGTCGACGAGGCAAACAGATCGTTACCGCAACCGGCGCAAACGAAGGTGCCCTTGCGGTGCTCCTTGAGCAGCGGAGAGCTGAACGCGGGTTCGGTGCCTTGCTGGCGCAGAATTTCATATTGGGCCGGCGTGAGGCGCTTGCGCCACTGCGCGTCGGTCAGATTGACCTTGTAGGCCGCGGCCTTGGCGGACGAGCCGCAGGCGGCGAGAACCGATGCAGCGGCCCCGGCTCCAAGCCAGGCGAGCAGCGAGCGGCGGGATTGCGGTTGGTCGATCATGACATTGACTCTACGGGATATTGTCGGAACCGTTCCTGAACCGGACTATAACCACTACGAACTCGATTGTGCAACCTTGCGGTCCGTCCGGCGCGCGGCCTTTCCCCTTTGCTTCACTTTTTGCGGGCCCGATTTCATCACCCGGCGGCGGAACAAGGCGGCGCCCCCGCGGATGAACAAGACGACCCACAGGACTTGCCAGCCGATCGCCAGCAAATGCGGCCACAGGCTCTCCTGGACGGCGGCCCGGGCGAGCATGGCGTAAGGCGAGCTCAGCGGGAAGGCGATGGCCCCGAGCTCGATCGGGCCGCCGATGTCGGTCAACGCGAAAATCGAAAAATAGAACACCACCACCTGCGCCAGTGTCGCTGGCATCGACAGCGTCTGAACCTCGCGGACGGTCGCCGCCATCGAGCCGATGGTCAGGTAGACCGAGCCCAGCAGCAGGTAATTCATCGTGAAATAGATGACGGCGAAGGCGAAGAACAGCGGCCAACCCACGCCGGGATCAGGCAGGCCGCTGAGGTCGATGCCGCCGATCATCGAGCTGTGCATGCTGGCGAACCCGACGAGGCCGCCGATGACGGCTGCCCACACCACCACACCAACCATCGACACCAGGAACATCGCCAACAGCTTGCCGAAGAACAGGGCGTCCATCGGGATCGCCGCCGCCAGGGATTCGATGATCTTGTTGGCCTTTTCCTCGACAAGGGTCGACAGGACCATGCCGGCGAGAAAGATCGTGACGATGAACAGCAGCGTTTGCGCCGCCTGAGCCGTTCGCACCCGGCCGATGCGTTCGCTCGCGCCGCTGGTCGCGACGGTGGTTGTCTCAACCTTGGGATAATCGACCTGGGTCTTGGCGGTCGCATTGGCCGCGATCAGCGCGACGGCGCCTTGCCAGCGAGCGATCCGCTCGGCGGGCGCGGTGAGCCTGGGATGAGCCGGTGTACCGGTAATCACGGCGGCAATCGATCCGGCCTGCCTGGAAAGCACGGACGCGGCGTCGAACGTCTCGCCCGGCGCCAATCGTTTCAGCACGACGAGCTTGGGCAAGTCCAGCTCGAGGCGCGCCTCGAGCGCGTCTCGGGCGCGGAGCATGGCCTGGACGTCGGCTGGCGCCATGGCGATGCCCATGTCCGCTTGCCCGGTGCTCGCCTGGACCCGTTCGCCGATTCCCCCCGCCAGGACCCCGGCCAGGACCGGGAACAGCGGACCGAGCAGGAAGAAGAGAAACGCGCGGCTGAACAGTATGGCGACGAAGTCTCGGCGGGCGACCACCCAGGCCGCGGCCGGGAGCGACAGGCGTGACCTCGGCGTCGCTTCGGTCACGGCCGCGCCTCCGCCGGGCTTTCTTCCGCGAGTGCCTTGGCCGCAGCCTCCCCCGCAATGTCGACAAAGGCGTCATGCAAGCCCGCCCGCTCGATCGACAGCGAGAGAATGCCGGCATCGCCCTCGATCAGGGCGCGCAGCAACGGTTCGATCCCGCTCTCGGGAAGGGGAAAGTACCAGAACGCGCCCTCGTGCCGCGCATCGCGGGGCAGCGCCGCGCGCCATGGGCCGTCGCTGCGCGCGGTCTCCAGCCGTACTTGGGCCGGAATGCGATCGCGCGCCACGTCGACCGAACCGGCATATGGCACCTTGCCTCCCGCGATGATGGCGACGTTCTCGCACAAGCGCTCGGCGTGAGCGATGACATGGGTCGAGAACAGCACCGTCGTGCCGTTCTCGGCGAGCGAACGCAGCAGTTGCTCGAGCTTGCCCTGGTTGAATGCGTCGAGGCCGGAGAAGGGCTCGTCGAGCACGAGCAGCCTCGGCTCGTGGACGAGCGTGCCGAGCAGTTGCACGGTCTGCGCCATGCCTTTGGACAGCTGGCGGATCTGCCGATCGGCGGCATAGCCGAGGCCGTTCTGCTCCATCAGTTCGCGCCCGCGCCGGCGCCCGAGCTTGAGCGGCAGGCCGCGCAGAGCTCCCATGAAAGCGATTGCCTCGTAAGCCTTCATGGAAGGGTAGAGGCCGCGTTCCTCGGGCAGGTAGCCAATGAGCCGGGCGACGTCCCGCGGCCGCTCGTGTCCGAGAACCCGCCGGGTGCCCTCGTCGGGATCAATGATGCCGAGGAGGATGCGCAGCATCGTCGTTTTGCCGGCGCCGTTCGGGCCAAGCACGCCGTAGATCGCACCCTCGGGCACCTCGAGATCAATCCCGGCGACGGCCAGCGTGCCGTCGAACCGCTTGACCAGCCCGTGCGCCTCGATGGCGAGAGGCCTGTCGGCAGCATTGCGGGCGGGGAGGGCATGGCCTAGCGCAGCGTCCATCGGAGGCGGGGTATAGGGCGCGGGTAAACGCGGGCAAGGGCGAGTTTGGTCAACGCGGTGGACATCGACGAGCTGCAGCGGCGAATGAAGGCCAAAGCGCGCGAGCTCGGCTTCGTTGCGGTGGGCTTTGCGCCTGCCGGAGACGATCCGCTGCGAGCGCGTCGCCTCGAGGAGTGGCTCGCCGCGGGCCGCCACGGCGAGATGGAGTGGATGGAAGTTCGCGCCGATGTCCGCAAGGGGCCTCAGGCGATGTGGCCTGAGGCACGCAGCGTGATCGCGCTCGGTATGAGCTATGCGCCCGGAATCGACCCGCTGGCGCTTGCGTGCCACCCCGAGAAGGCACGCATTTCGGTCTATGCCCGGGGGCGCGATTATCACGACACGGTCAAGAAGGCGCTGAAGGCGCTCGCCCGCTGGCTGGTCGAGCAGGTGCCCGACACACAGCTCAAGGTCTTCGTCGACACCGCGCCGGTGATGGAAAAGCCGCTCGGCGAAGCGGCGGGCATCGGCTGGCAAGGCAAGCACACCAACCTTGTGAGCCGTGAACACGGCAGCTGGCTGTTTCTGGGAGCGATCTACACGACGATACCTTTCGCCCCCGGCGAGGCGCACGCGCAATCCTGCGGCACATGCACGGCGTGCCAGGAAGCCTGTCCGACAAACGCGTTCCCCGCGCCGTTCACGCTCGATGCGAGGCGGTGCATCTCGTACCTGACGATCGAGCACAAGGGGCCGATCCCGCACGAGTTTCGCGAAGCGATCGGCAACCGCATTTACGGCTGCGACGATTGCCTGGCGGTGTGCCCCTGGAACAAGTTCGCCGATGCAGCCAGGCGCCATCGCGACTTCCTCCCGCGAGAGGATCTGGTTGCCCCCGATCTCGCCGAACTGCTGGCTCTCGACGACGCCCGGTTTCGCGCGAAGTTCTCCGGCTCGCCGATCAAGCGCATCGGTCGTAACCGCTTCGTTCGCAACTGCCTCATCGCCGCCGGCAACAGCTTCGAGGCGGCGCTGGCCGGGCCGGTGGCGCAACTTGCGGGCGATCCCGATCCCATCGTCGCCGAAGCGGCCAGATGGGCGCTGGGACGCCTCAGAGCAACGCCTTGAGCTCGGTCCCGGTATCCAGCAGCAGTTCCGGGGCTATGACCGCGCGTGCTTCGATGAGCTTGCGGCCCTGGGCGTAATCCCTCGTGCGATTGACGCAATCCAGCGCAATCACCCGGCCTTCCTTGAGATAGATAACTGAAAAACTGCGCTCGGCCGGATCGCCCCGCAGCACCGTGGCATCGTGGCCGAGCGTCAAGCCGACGGTCTGCAGGCGCAAGTCGTACTGGTTTGACCAGAACCACGGCACCGCCTCATAGGGTTGAGGGTCGCCGCAAATCGCCCTGGCGACGCAAGCGGCCATGTCGTGGGCGTTCTGCACGCTTTCGAGGCGGATGACCGAGCCGCCCGCGTAGCGGTTGGCGTGCGCCGCGCAGTCGCCGATCGCGTAGATGTCGGGCAGGCTGGTGCGGCAGAATTCATCGACCTGGACGCCGTTTGCTCCTGCCGCGCCGGCGGCGATCAACGGGCCCACTGCCGGGACAATGCCGATTCCGACGACAAGGATGTCGCAGTCGAGCGACTCTCCGTCGGCCATCTGCACCCGCGTCACCCGGTCGCCGTCGCCTTCGATTGTCGCGACTTCCGCCGACAGGCGAACGTCGACACCGTGACGACGATGCTCTTCCTCATAGAAGCGCGACAGGTCCTCTCCCGCGACCCTGCCGAGCACGCGGTTTTGCGATTCGAGCAGGGTCACCTTGCAACCGCGTTTGCGCAGCACGGCGGTCGCTTCGAGGCCGATAAAGCCCCCGCCGACGACCACGACTTCGTCCGCCCCGGCATCCAGTTCCGCCTTGATGCGGTCGGCGTCGGCCTTGTCCCGCACAGCGTGGATGCCGCCGAGGTCACCGCCAGGGCACGAGAGACGCCGTGGGTCGCCGCCAGCCGACCAGACGAGCGTCCCGTAAGCGACGGTATCGCCACCAACGAGCGTCAATTCCTTGGCGGCAGGATCGATCTTGGTGACCGCCGCACCAAGCTGCAATTCGATTTGGCGGTCGGCCCAGAAGGCTTCCGGGCGGACCAGCATACGTTCGAACGGCTTCTCGCCGGCGAGATATTCCTTTGATAGCGGGGGTCGTTCGTAGGGCGGCACAGTGTCCCGACCGAGCATCAGGATGGAGCCCTCGAACCCGTTCTGGCGCAACGCGATCGCCGCCTGGGTTCCCCCGTGGCCCGTCCCGACGATCACCAGATCGGCACTGCTCATCAGCCGGGGGTTGGCGAATTCCCGCTGCGCGTCAAGGGCAGATCAACGCTTGAGGATGCTCCGTGCCTGGCTGGCGATCTGCGCAAGCATGGCCGGGGCGACGGGCGAGGCTGCCTGGGCACGGCCCACCATCGCGCGGAACTGCTTGATGGCGCTCCTATGGCTCGACGCCCACGAATCGATCAGCCCGAGGAGGTCCTGCTTTGCCGATTTGCGCCGGGCGATCGCGCGCAGGAACTCGAGCCGCATCTGCTGGAAATCGCGCGCCAGGCCGGCGACCAGCAACCGTTCCCATGGATCCGACGGGCTCATCACCGCAGCCTTTGACTGCGCCCAGTCGAGGCCGAGTCGCGCGCCGAGATCGACGAAACCGCGGGCCAGCATCGTCGGCGCGATCCCGCTGTCGCGGGCGAGGGCGGCCAGCCCGATCGCCCCGTCCATTTCGAACAGCCGCGCCACCATCCGCGCGCACCGTTCGGGCGCTCCCATGTCTGAGAGCTCGACGACGATGCGCTGCGCATGGCCACGGGTTTCATCCTCGAGCAGTTGCTGAACCTGGGCATCGAGCTGGGCGACTCCGCTCTTGAGCTCGGCAATCGCGCGGCTCGGCAGGATCAGCCCGCCGTTCGATCGGAGCAGGTCGGCCATGTGGCTCCGCAGCGCGAGCGCCGCCTGCTCGAACAGCGTCAATCGAGCCGTCTCCGGTATCTTGCCACTGTCGATCGCGTGCCAGATCTCGTCGAGCCCGAGCAAGGCGCTCGCGGCAACAAACGCCGAGCAGACCTGGTCGAGGCCGGCGCCTTCTTCCTCGGCGAGTTCGAACGGGTGGACGAGGCCCATCCGGTTGACGACCTTGTTGGCGACGACGGTGGCGACGAGCTGTTTGCGCAGCCGGTGCTGGAGAATGCGGCTCCGGAAGGGGCCCCGCATCTCCTCGGGGAAATCGCCGAGGAGCAGCGGTTCGAATGCGGAATCTTCGGCAAGCCCGCTCGCCTCCATCGCATCCTGCAGGGCGAGCTTGGTGTTGGACAGGAGCACCGCCAGCTCGGGCCGGGTCAGGCCTTTTCCATCCATCGCGCGTCGCGCGAGCACGTCGCCGGCGGCGAGGCCTTCGGTCTTCCGGTCGAGCCCCCCGATGTCCTCGAGTCGCTCGATCAGCCGGGTCTGCGAGGCGACGGCGTTGGCGCCGCCTTTCTGCGCCATTGAGAGCGCGAGCGCCTGGAGCCGGTTGTCTTCGAGCACGAGCGCGGTCACGCTATCGGTCATCTCCGCCAGCAGCGCATTGCGCCGCCCAACCGACAGCCGACCGGCCCTGACGGCCGAATCTAAAGCTATCTTGATGTTCACTTCGTTGTCGGAACAGTCGACCCCGGCCGAGTTGTCGATGAAGTCCGTGTTGATGCTGCCGCCGGCGAGCGCAAATTCGATGCGTCCGGCTTGCGTGACGCCCAGATTGGCGCCCTCACCGACCACTTTCGCGCGCACTTCGTCCCCGCTCACGCGCACCGCATCGTTGGCGGGGTCGCCGACTTGCGCGTTCGCTTCGGCGCTCGCCTTGACGTAAGTGCCAATGCCACCGAACCACAAGAGATCGACCGCGCTCTTGAGGATGGTGTTGATCAGCGCGTCGGGGTCGAATTCGCGAATGTCGGTGCCGAGCGCGGCGGCGGCCTCCTTCGAGATCGCTATCCGCTTCATCGTCCGCGAGTAGATGCCGCCGCCCTTGCTCAGCAGTTTGGCGTCGTAGTCGGCCCAGCTTGAACGGGGGAGGGAGAAGAGCCGCTTGCGCTCCTTCCAGCTCACGGCCGGGTCGGGATCCGGGTCGATGAAGATGTGCCGGTGGTCGAACGCGGCAATCAGCTGGATCGCCTTGGACAGCAGCATGCCGTTGCCGAACACATCGCCCGACATGTCGCCGCAGCCGGCCACCCGCACCGGCTCGGACTGCACGTCGATGCCCATCTCAAGGAAATGGCGCTGGACCGAGATCCACGCACCGCGCGCGGTTATGCCCATCGCCTTGTGATCGTAGCCATGCGAGCCGCCCGAGGCGAAAGCGTCGCCGAGCCAGAAATCGTGATCCTCGGCTATCGCGTTGGCGACGTCGGAGAAGGTCGCGGTGCCTTTGTCGGCGGCGACGACGAAATAGGGGTCGTCGCCGTCGTGCACGACAACGCAGGAAGGGTGCTCGACCTTGCTGCCGGCGATGTTGTCTGTGACCGACAGCAGGCTGCGGATGAACACCTCGTAGCTCGCCCGGCCTTCGGCGAACCAGGCATCGCGGTCTTCGTGCATGTCCGGCAGCTGCTTGGGATAGAACCCTCCCTTGGCGCCGGTCGGGACGATGACCGCGTTCTTGACCCGCTGGGCCTTCATCAGCCCGAGGATCTCGGTGCGGAAGTCGTCGCGGCGATCCGACCATCGGATGCCGCCGCGGGCGACCGGCCCGGCGCGCAAGTGAATGCCCTCGACCCGGCGCGAATAGACCCAGATCTCGCGCCACGGCACCGGCTTCGGCAGCCCCGGGACGCGGGCCGAATCGAACTTGAAGGCGAGCGCCTCGCGCGCCGCGGGAGCAAAGGCGTTGGTGCGCAAGATCGCGCCGATCGTTTCCCAGTAAAGCCGCAGGAGGCGGTCGTCGTTGATCGCCGCGACGTGCGTGAGGCCCTGGCGGATGGCCTCGTGCGCCTCGGCTCCCGCCTTCTCGCGGTCGCCCTCGAAGTCGGGGTCATGGCAGACATGCACCAGCCGAATGAGGCCGCGGGTCACGTCGGGAGCGGCACGCAAGGCCTCCACCACGGTGTAGATCGTGTACGGCAGGCTTGCCTGGCGCAGGTAGCGATACATTGCGCGCAGCCAGTTCGCCTCCCGCGCATCGAGCGCGGTGCCGATGACGAGGCGGTTGAACACGTCGTCCTCGGCAAGGCCGTTGAGAACCGCGGCGATGGCCCCTTCGATAGCATCGGCGCGGGCGAGCACATCGGCGGGATCGTCGCGGACGAGCGACAGCCGGAAATCGTGCACCGTCGCCCGCTCGCCGTTGACGAGCTCGGTCGGGAATTCCGAGAGCACGCGGAAACCGAAATTCTCCAGCGCCGGCACCGCGTCCGACAGCGGCATCGAACCGCCCTGCTGGTAGATCTTCAGCCGCAATTCGCCGGCAGCATCGCTCTCGAGCCGATAGAGCCTGGCGTCACGGCCGAGCGGGCGATCGGGGTCGAGCGGGGCGAGGTGGCGCAGCCGCTCGATGTCGCGCGCCGCCTGGACGGGGCCGAACACGCTGCGGTAGCTTTGCGGAAACGCCTCGGCATAGCGGGCGGCGAGCGCCGCGGCGCGGCCCGGTTCGACGCTCTTGGCCAACTCGGCCTCGACCGCTTCGCCCCAACCACGCAGCATGGCCTGCAGCCGCCGGTCGATTGCCGCCTGGTCTGGCCTGTTCTCGTGTGCGCGGAAGTCGAGCACGTAGCGCAGCATCGCGAGATTGCTGCCTTCGACCATCAGGCTCCAATCGAGCGTTTTGGTCCGGGTTTCTTCTTCGAGCAGCGCCTGGACCTCTTCGCGAACCTCGGTCGAGAAGGCGTCGCGCGGCAGCCAGACGAAGGCGAACAGGTGCCTCGCGAGCGGCGCGGCAACCAGTTCGACTCTCGGCCGCGGGCGGTCGGCCAGCGCCATCATGGCGGTCGCGACGCGGGTGATGTCGGCGTGCGAGAAGCCGATGATGAGGTCGTGTGGCAGAGTGGTCAACGCGTGCACCAGCGCCTTGGCGTCATGGCTCGCCGGCGCGAAATCGAACTCATCCATCGTCGCGGAAAGCTGGCGCCGCAGCAGCGGGACTTCGTCGGGAGGCGTGGCGAGGGCGGCGCTGGTCCACACTCCGGCGTGGATTGAGAGCGCTGCAACCCGGCCGCGCTCAATGATCGGGAGGATGAACAGGTCGAGCGGGACCCGGCGGTGGACGTTCGAGAGCCGGTTGGCCTTGACGATCAGCGGCGCCGGCCCGCGTTTGCGGTCGAACCACGCGAACGCCCTTGCGTAGCTTTCGTCGGCCAGCGGTTGCTTGATGCTCTTGCGGCAAATGCCCAGCGCATCGGTGTTGCGGCCGTCGCGCCAGCGCGTGACATGGCCGAGCAGCGTAAGCATGCCGCTGCCGAACCAGCGCAGCAGGTCCGCGCCCTCCGCATCGCTCGTCAGGTCGGCATCGGCTTCGATGCGGGCGACCATCTTCGGCCAGTCTGCCACCGCCGCGCGCACGTCGCCAAGGGTTACCTCGAGCGCCTTTTCGAGCGCGCGGCGCTGCCTCGCGTCGACCCGGCCGGCCTCGAGGTAGATCATCGATTCTGGGTGCCCGCCCTTTTCGGGCAGCGAAGTGAGCTTTCCGGACTTGCGTTCGACGGTGACGATCGGGTGCGCGAGAACGTCGATCGCCAGCCCTTGCGCGGCCACTGCCGACGCCACCGAATCGACCAGGAAAGGCATGTCGTCGTTGATCACCGCCAGGCGCATGGTTCGCCCGCCCGGAGCGCTGCGAAGCAGGATCGAAGGTTGCCCGTCGCTGCGGACCAGAGCGGCTTCGAGCAGGAAGTCAGCCGCGTCGAAAAGGCGGGCGGCGGATAGCGCCGTCTCGCCGGGTAGCATCGAGTCGCCAATGCGCTCGGCGAGGCGCCTGGCGAGCGCCTTTTGCGACTTCGACAGTCCGGTTTTCCCCCCGCCGTCCGCCGCCATGCCTTCCTGCCTTTCGTTACATCTGAAACGAATTTACGCGTCCCCTTAGACGCACCGGCGCTAGGGAGCAACGGCTCGGATAGTAAGCTCGAGCGAGCGCCGCCGGGCGGCGGGATCGTAAGTCGCGCCGGAGACGATGATCTCGTCGGCCCGGGTGCGCTCGACGAAGCGGGTGATCTTGGTCGCCACCGTCTCGGGGGAGCCGACCGCGCGCGCGACGGCCAGCCGCTCGAGCATCGCTTGCGCCGATTCGGGCAGCGACTGCCGGTAGCCGGGCACGGGCGGCGGCAACTTGCCCGGATCCCCGCTGCGCAGCCGCACGAACGCCTGGTCCTGCGAGGAGGCGAGTAGCTCCGCCTCCTCGTCCGTATCGCCGCAAATCACCGTCATCGCCGCCATCGCGTGCGGCTCTGCAAGGGCGGCCGAGGGGCGGAAGCGGGTGCGATAGGTCTCGAGCGCGGCGTCGAGCTGATCGGGCGCAAAGTGGCTGGCGAAAGCGTAAGGCAGGCCCAGTTGCGCAGCGAGCTGCGCACCGAACAGGCTCGAGCCGAGCATCCACAATTCGACCTTCGCGCCGAAACCCGGCGTGGCCCGGATCGGCAAATCGATGTCCCCGGTGAACAGCGCGCGCAGCTCAACCACGTCGTTGGGGAAGTATTCGGCGGCGCGCGCCGGGTCCTTGCGCAGGGCCTGGAAAAGGATGGGAGCGGCACCCGGTGCGCGGCCGAGGCCGAGGTCGATTCGGCCGGGAAACAGCCCATCTAGCGCACCAAACTGCTCGGCGATCACGAACGGGTTGTGGTTCGGCAGCATGATCCCACCGGCGCCCAGGCGAATGGTCGAGGTGCAATGGCCGATGTGCGCCAGCGCGACGGATACCGCCCCGCCCGCGACCCCTTCGGTTGCATGGTGCTCGGCGACCCAGAAACGCTTGTAGCCCGCCGCCTCGGCGGCCGCAGCGAGTTTCCCCGCCTCGGCCAGCGCCTCGCCCACGCCGCTGCCTTCCCGCACCGGGATAAGGTCGAGGACCGAAAGCGGGATCATCCGCCTGACCCGCCGATCTGCGCCAGGTACGCCTTGGCGCTCCTACCCTCTGGAGCGTCGGGAGCCGCGGCGACAACCGCTTGCCAGCTCGCGCGAGCCGCAGCCTCGTCGCCAGCCAGTTCGGCGATCACCCCGGCCTCCAGTCCGATGGCAGGATCGGACCTGTCGAGGACTGCCGCATTGGCGATTTGCTGCCGGGCCTGTTCGAGCTGGCCCATCCGCCGGGCCAGCGTCGCCGAAAGCAGCCAGATCTGGGCGTCCTTCGGCGCCTCGGCTCGCGCGAGGTCAAGGACCTTTGCGGCAACGGCGTTGCGCCCCAGCGAAACCAGCGCGCGCGCGTCGTCGGCCCTGATCGAGCCGACGAGCGCCTTGTCGCCGATAAGGCTCGCATCGGCGACCGCGTTGTCCAGCTCCGCAAGCGCTGTAGTGGCGTCGCCGGCCGCGAGCGAGGCATTTCCGGCCATCGCTCCGAGGCGTGCCCGCGCACCGCGATCGCTCGGCGCCACCGCATCCCGTGCGGCGAGGAACGCGCCGTGCGCAGCGGTCCAGTTTTGCAGGCTCGTGTACGCCTGGCCGAGGCACTGCTGCGGCAATGCACGCGCTACGCCCTTCGCTTCGGCGAGCCACCGGCTGGCCGCCGGAATCGCCTTCGCGGGCTCCGCCTGGGCCTGCTCGAGGCAGGCCTTCAGCCGGCTCGCCTCGGGCGCGGGTGCCGGCGTCGCTGCGGCGGGCTCGGCGGCGAGGAAAGCGATGGCAGCAAGCAGCATGAGCGGTTCTTCAGACAAGCGCGGCGAGGGTGCGAAGCAGCAAGGCAATGTCGCTCCCGCGCGACAGACGATGATCGCCGCCCTTGACGAGCGTCACCTGCACATCCTGTGAACGTAACGCCGCGACCACCCGCAGCGAGATTTCGGGCGGGACGTCGGCATCGTCCAGGCCGTGTAGCAGCCGCACGCGCCCGTCGAACGGGATTTCATGCTCGAGCTGGCGGAGCGTTTCGCCATCGGCCCAGAAGCTTGGGTAAACGGGGGTCGGCTCCGGTCCGTAGGGATTGGCGAGCCGCAAGGTCTCCCCCGCGGCAAGCCGTGCCTTCTGGCAGGCATCATAGCCCCATTGGGTGAAGTCCGGCGCCGCGGCGATCCCGACCAGCGCCGCGACACGATCGCCCAGCGCTTGCGCCACCAGCAGCATTAGCCAGCCGCCCATCGACGAGCCGACCAGCAGCACCGGGCCTTGGGTACGGGTCTCGATCACCGCAACGGCTTCCTCGCGCCAGCGTGAGAGCGTTCCGTCCGCGAAATCGCCTAGGCTCTCGCCGCAGCCGGAGTAATCAAACAGCAGGCACGCGCGATCCGTTTCGCCCGCCCAGTCGAACAGCGCCATGGCCTTGCTGCCCGCCATGTCGGACATGTAGCCGGGGAGGAACACGATCGTCGGCTCGCGTCCCCGACGCTGACGAAAGGCGATCCGGCGGCCGTCGACAAGTGCGTGAAAACCGGTTTCGATCACGCCGGTCACATGGCGGTTGGCATGGGCCGCCGCAAGGGGACCGTTCAGAACGCACACCCGTGCGACTCGATCAGGGGGGTGCCACCCATAGCCGAACGTCTCGCGAGATCATCTGCCCGCTGACGCATTCGCCATCGCCCGGCAGGCGCGATTGGCAGGGTTCGCCTCGCGGTCGGTCGCTCCACGCGAGGCCGCGGATCCGGGCAGAGCCGGCCAGGCCCGGACGCAGCGAGGCCGCTGCCGGTGACGCTGATCGACGATGCAAGCAGGCGAGGGGCATTGCACGTCCCATGCCCGCGGGGCGTCAGCGGGTTTTCTGCTGGGCCATCGCCTTGCGCGCTATTTCGGCCAGTTCTTGCCCCAGCAGTGTCTCGGCCGCCGCGCTATTGGAGAGGAGCGCGCGATGGGCCTCGGCCAACCGCCTGACCAGCCGGTCGAGCCGTTCGCCGCGCCATGAAGCGAGTTGTTTCTGAAGATCGCCAGCATCGCGCCAGAAAATTCTTCGCGCCCGCTTTTCCCCGTCGATGAATTGGTCGAGCCTGCCGCGACCGCCGAACCTCGCCGCCAGCTGGGCGAGCTGAGCCGCGCGGCGTTCGAAAGCCAGCAAGACGCCGACCGGGTTGAGCGAGAGCTCGCGCATCCGGCGCAGCTCGCCAGGTACCTTTCTGGCATCGCCCGAGAGTACCGCATTGACCAGCGGCATGAAGCCTTCCTCCTCGGTCGAGGCTCCAATGGCATCGAGGTCCTGCGGGTGAACGGCCCGCGGTGCCTGGGGCGAAGCGTCGCAATAGAGAGCCAGCTTCTCAACCTCGGATTGCGCAAGCCGCAAGTCGAGCCCGGCGGCACGCGCAATCCGCTCGTTAAGGTCGGGGCTCATCTTCAGCCCGGCAGCGCCCGCCATTCGTCCGACTTCGTTCGTCACCTCTGGCAAGTCGGGCGGGTAGAACATCGCCACCAGTGCGTCGTCGCGCTTCTCGAGCAGCACGGCGGTGCGGGACTTGTCAGTGGCCGAGGTCGCGACGATCAGGACCGGACAGGCCCCTTCGGCTTCGCCGGAATCGATGGTCTCGAGCAGGGCGCTGACCGCAGCATGCGCCTCGTCGCCCGAGGCGCGAACGTAGACGTGGCGGGCATCTCCGAAGAGCGAACCGGAACGCGCCTCGTCGCCCAGGCTGGCAGGGTCGCCGCGCAAGTCTCCGCCGGCCAACTCCACGCGCTCCCCGGCGTCGGGAAACAGGCCTGCAATCATGCCGGCCGCCGCGGCCGCGCCCGCCTCGTCGGGACCGCAGAAGAAAAACACACGGCAGTCGCGGGCCGCGCGCGGGGCTTTCTGGCGAAAGTCCTTCTGCGTGGCCTTCACGACTGCGCGCGGAGCGTCAGCGCGAGGCGAGCGACGATCTGGTCGGAAACTTCTTGCGAGAGGTTTTCCAGCGCCGTGTTCTCGGCGGCGATCGTCGCATATTCGCTCGAGACGACATCGATGCCGGCATCGGAGCCCGCCGTGGCATCGAGCAGGATGTCGCCGCTGGCCACATCGACGAGTTGGTAGCGCGCACGCAATGTGCGCCGCTCGCGGCCGACGGTATCGTCGCTGATCAGGCCCATTCCCTCGAGCTGGTCGTCAAGCAGGACGTCGAGCCGGTAGCGCGTGGCGGCATGGTTGCCCGACTGGCCGAGCCGATCCCTGAGATCATTGCGCATCAGCCATCCGGCCTTGCCCTGGATCGGTGAAACCTCGACCGCCGCGAGGCCCCGCGCAACCGGCCCGCTGCCGCCACCGGCGTACATCGGCGAGAGACCGCAGCCGGACAGCGACAGCAGCATTACGATGGGCAGGTCCAGCCGCTTCATGTGACGATGTTCACCAGCCGGTCGGGCACGACAATCACCTTGCGCACTTCTGCCCCGTCAAGTGAACGCTGGACCTTCTCGCTCGCCAGCGCAAGCGCTTCGAGTTGTTCCTTCGGCGCGCCCTTGGGAGCGGTCACCGTGTCGCGCAGCTTGCCCTTGTGCTGCACCGCGATCGTGACCTCGTCCTCCACCAGCAGCGCCTGGTCGAGCTCGGGCCACGACGCATCGGCGACCAGGCCCGTTTCCCCGAGCCCGGCCCACGCTTCTTCCGCAAGATGCGGCATCATCGGTGCGGCGAGCAACAGCAGCGTCCTAATAGCGCAATCACGGTCGGCCGAGGGCTTCGCTTTCTCCGTCGCGTTGGTCAGCTCGTAAATCCGTGCGACCGCCTTGTTGAACGACAGGGCCTCGATGTCTTCGGCCACCTCGGCGATCGTCTGGTGCGTCTTGCGCTTGAGCGCCTTGTCCTCGTCGCCGGCGCTGCCATCGAATTGCCCGAACAGCCGCCACAGCCTTTGCACGAAGCGCCAGCAACCCTCGATGCCGGCTTCGGACCACGGCAGGTCGCGTTCTGGCGGACTGTCGGAGAGCATGAACCAGCGCACCGCGTCGGCACCGTACCTGGCGACGATCTCGTCGGGGTCGACCGTGTTCTTCTTCGACTTCGACATCTTGATGACCCGGCCGATCGCCACTGGCTTGCCATCGGCCTTGAGGGTGGCGCCGCCGCCCGAGCGATCCACCTCGCGAGGCTCGAAGAACACTTCGCGCCCCTCGACATCGCGCGAATAGGTCTCGTGCGTCACCATGCCTTGCGTGAACAGGCTGGCGAACGGCTCGACCACTTCGAGCCTGCCGATGCGGGCGAGGGCACGACACCAGAAGCGGGCGTAGAGCAGGTGCAGGATCGCGTGCTCGATGCCGCCGATATATTGGTCGACCGGCATCCATTTCGCGACGACCTCGGGGTCGAACGGCCGGTCGTCCGGCTGGCTGGCAAAGCGCAGGAAGTACCAGCTGCTGTCGACGAACGTATCGAGCGTGTCGGTCTCGCGCGTCGCCGCGCCGCCGCAATCGGGGCAGTGGACGTGCTTCCAGCTCGGGTGGCGCACGAGCGGATTGCCCGGCTGCGATATGTCGACGTCCTCCGGCAGCACGACCGGAAGCTGGTCCTTCGGCACCGGCACCACGCCGCAATTGTCACAGTGGATGAACGGGATCGGCGTGCCCCAGTAACGCTGACGGCTGACGCCCCAGTCGCGCAGCCGCCACACGGTCTTGCCTTCGCCCCAGCCGCCGGCCTCGGCGCGGTCGATCACCGCCTTCTTCGCCGCGTCGACCGGCATGCCGTTGAGGAACTCGGAGTTCACGCACACGCCATCGCCCGAGTATGCCCCTTCCAGCGGGGCATCGGCCTCTCCGACGGTCGGGGCGATCACGCGGACGATCGGCAGGCCGTACTTGGCGGCGAATTCGAAATCGCGCTGGTCGTGGCCGGGCACCCCCATGATCGCGCCGGTGCCGTATTCCATCAGCACGAAGTTGGCGATGTAGACCGGCAACTCGGCCCCGGTGAACGGATGGATCGCCTTCGTGGCGATGGCGTAGCCCAGCTTTTCGGCCGTCTCGAGTTCGGCCACGGTCGTGCCCCCCTGCTTGCACAGCTCGATGAACGCGGCCGCTCCGGCGTCCCGCCCCGCGGCCGCCTGGGCGATCGGGTGATCGGGAGCGACCGCGACAAAGCTCGCCCCGAAGATCGTGTCGGGCCGTGTCGAATAGACCTCCACGGAGCCGCCGTCCGACAGTCTGAAGCTGAACTGGAGGCCCTGGCTCTTGCCGATCCAGTTTTCCTGCATCAGGCGCACCTTCTCGGGCCATTCCTCCAGCTCGTCGAGGCCGTCGAGCAGCTCCTGCGCGAAGTCGGTGATCTTCAGGAACCACTGGCTGAGCTTGCGCTTCTCGACCGGGGCACCCGAGCGCCAGCCCTTGCCGTCGATCACCTGCTCGTTGGCCAGAACCGTCTGGTCCACCGGGTCCCAGTTGACCGCGCTCTCCTTGCGGTAAACCAAACCGGCCTCGTAAAGGTCCAGGAACAGCGCCTGCTCATGGCCATAGTAGGCGGGATCGCAGGTGGCGAATTCGCGGCTCCAGTCGAGCGCGAAGCCGAGACGCTTGAGCTGAGCCTTCATGTTGGCGATGTTCTGGTAGGTCCAGCTGCCCGGATGCACCTTTTTCTCAATGGCGGCGTTCTCGGCCGGCATGCCGAACGCATCCCACCCCATGGGATGCAGCACCTCGTGCCCGCGCATCCGCTTGTAGCGCGCCAGCACGTCGCCCATCGTGTAGTTGCGCACGTGGCCGATGTGGATGCGGCCCGAAGGATAGGGGAACATCTCGAGCACGTAGCTGCGTGGCTTCGCGCTGGCATCGTCGGCGCGAAAGGTCTGCGCTTCGTCCCACGCACGCTGCCAGCGTCCGTCGGCTTGCGACGGATCGAATCGACTGTCACTCATGGGTCGCCCCTTAGCGAAATCAGCCGACGTCGGAACGCCGAAGGTCGCGAGCCTTGGTGAGGATGATATCCTCGAGCTTCTGCACCGTGGCCGCTTGCACGGGCGCGGCGACCCAAGCGCCGTTCGCCATCACCTCGCGGCTGGCGGCGACGCGCAGGGCGTCGGCGCGCAAATCCTGGTCGAGGATAGAGACCGAAACCTTGACCCGCTCGTTCGGATTGCCCGGATTCGAATACCAGTCGGTGACGATAACTCCGCCCGAGCTGTCGGCCTGGGTGAGCGGCATGAATGAGAGTGTCTCGAGCGCGGCCCGCCAGAGATAGGAATTGACGCCGATCGAGGTGACCGAGGCCGAAGCGACCTCGGCGGCCCGATTGACCTTGTGGCGTCCGCACCCGCCCAGGGAAAGGCCGAGCGCCACGACCAGGGCAATTCCGACCGCCGGACGCAGCGCCGAACCTCGGGCGGAATGACGAAAAGCTGCGTTGGAGATCGTCGGAAATGCCATTCTCAGTCCTCATGCCGGGGCGCGGACACGCCCGTGAGCGTCTCTATAGCCTGCCCGCCGCGCGCGACAAGGTGGCGCTTCGGCAATGGCCGAAACGCGCGGTGAATGGCGGCTCAGGGGGTGAACGGCTGCTTAACCTGATTGAACTTTCTGTGGGACGCATGCAACACAATGGAAAAACAAAGCGTCGCAAGCGATTCAATCCTAGGTGTTTTAGGGGTCTATGCCTATCGTTCGATTCCATTCGTGCGCTGCTTGCCGAGTCTCTGCGGGATCGGTCAGGAACCGTTAAGGGCGGGGAGCGTCAATCGGATGAGGGTATCGCTTAGATAACAAGAGGCGTGCGCGTCATGGGGCATCGGCGAAACAGCAGCAAACGGGGCGGCCTTGTCGCATCCGTTGCGGCTGCCTCGCTTGTGCTCGCGGGCATTCCGACCGCCAGCTTCGCGCTCGAGGCCCTCGGCGGCCACGCGCCACGCCTGCAAGACGACAGCGCGTTTCCCTTCACCCCGGCTTCGGCCGATCCCCGGCTGGCCAAGTTCGTGGCTGAAAGCACGAACGGGGCTCACCTGATGCGCTTCACCCCGGCCGGCGCCGCCGGCCATGGCCAGCGCGCGGTGACCGTTGCCGTGCGCATAGACGAGGGGACGGCCCACGCGATCGAAGTTCGTTCGGCCATCGCCGCGGCCCAGGATCAGATGTCGGCGGAGGGTCCGGTCAGGATCGCGCCGGTGCGTTACAATCTCGGCGTGCTGCGCGGCTACCAGGGCTTCGCGCAGCTTGCCCAGCCGTCGGTGCTGTCGAAGAAGCTGTCCGACGCAGCAATTCCCGATCTTTCCGCTTTCCGGCCGGCTCCTGCGCCGCAAGGCGACCCAAGCCGCTTCGCCGGCAAGATCGCGCTTCAGCACGAAGAGAAGCTCGGCAGCGCACCACGCACACACGATGCGCTTGGCGAACAGTCGGTCGATGTCGCCGAGAGCTATCGCCTGACGCGCAACCTCGATGTGACCGCGGGTCTGCGCTATTCGCAGCAGCACGATCGCCTGACCAGCGTGAACGGGCCACAGGATAGCCAGGCGGTCTATGTCGGAACCCAATTCCGCTTCTAGGCCGCCGCGCTGGTGACGATGGGAACCCCGCTGCGGCGGGGTTTTTCTTTGTCCAACGCCGTTCGCCCGCTAATCCTGTCACGGCGCTTTCGTTCAGCATCGAGGAGAATCTATGTCACGCGTGGCGATCGTTACCGGCGGCACCCGGGGAATCGGCCGGGCCATTTGCGAAGAGCTCAAGGCCAATGGAATGACGGTCGTCGCGAACTACGCCGGCAACGAGGAAAAGGCGCGAGGCTTCACTCTTGAGAGCGGCATTCCCGCCTACAGGTGGGATGTCGGCGATCACCAGGCGTGCATCGAGGGTTGCGCCAAGGTCGAACGCGAAGTCGGCCCGATCGACGTGCTGGTCAACAACGCCGGCATCACGCGGGATGCCACGCTGCTCAAAATGAGCTTCGAGGACTGGTCCGACGTGATGCGCATCAACCTCGGCGGTTGCTTCAACATGGCGAAGGGTTGCTTCCCGGGCATGAAGGATCGCGGCTGGGGGCGCATCGTCAACATCGGCTCGATCAACGGCCAGGCCGGACAGTACGGGCAGGTCAACTACGCCGCGGCCAAGAGCGGCATCCACGGCTTCACCAAGGCCCTGGCGCAGGAAGGCGCACGTTTCGGGATCACGGTGAATGCGATCGCGCCCGGCTACATCGACACCGACATGGTCGCGGCGGTGCCCGAAAACGTGCTCGAGAAGATCGTCGCACGAATCCCCGTCGGCCGCCTCGGCCATGCCGAGGAAATCGCCCGCGGCGTCGCCTTCCTTTGCTCCGAGGACGCCGGCTTCGTCACCGGCTCGACGATAAGCATCAACGGCGGGCAGCACATGTACTAAAAATTTGGGCGAACTTGATAATTCTCATGATAGGCACCTTATCTTTCGATAGGTATGCCGGCTCAGGAGCGCCGAGACGCCTAACCCCCGCCTCGACGTTCCTACCCCTTCATTGACAAGAGCGACGATGGCTTGCCGCGACCTCGTCGCCTGGACGTGCCGCGCCGAACGCCTGCGTTCGGCGCGCCTTGCGAAAGCGACATAACTTCGTGTGACTCGGGCAGCGGCGGGGACTAGGCTGGCCGGATGACCAAGACCCGCATCGAAACCGATACGTTCGGCGAAAACGCCGTCCCGGCCGATCGGCTCTGGGGTGCGCAGACGCAGCGGAGCCTCGAGAATTTTCGCATCGGCGGCGAGCGCATGCCGCTTGCGCTGATCCATGCGCTGGGCGTGATCAAGGGCGCCGCGGCGCGAACCAATTGCAAGCTCGGATTGCTCGAGGCGAAGTTGGCTCAAGCGATCGAAGCGGGCGCGGCGGAGATCGCTTCGGGCAAGCTGGACGACGAGTTTCCGCTGGTGGTGTGGCAGACCGGCTCCGGCACCCAGACGAACATGAACGTCAACGAGGTCATCGCCAACCGCGCGAATCTCGCGCTCGGCGGCAAGCTCGGCGCCAAGAGTCCGGTCCATCCGAACGATCACGTCAACATGAGCCAGTCGTCGAACGACACGTTCCCGAGCGCGATGCACATCGCCGCGGCGCGGGAACTGACAGGCAGATTGTTGCCCGCGCTGAAGGCCATGCACGCGGAGCTCGCGGCCAAGAGCAGCGCGTGGGACGGGATCGTCAAGATCGGCCGCACGCATACGCAGGACGCGACGCCGCTGACGCTCGGGCAGGAGTTCTCCGGCTACGCGCGGCAGGTCGGGGCCGGCATCGAACGGATCGAGCTTGCCTTGCCCGGACTATACCAACTGGCTCAAGGCGGCACGGCAGTCGGAACCGGCCTCAACGCGCCGAAGGGTTTTGCGCAGGCGGTAGCGCGGGAGATCGCCGAGGCGACCGCATTGCCCTTCGTTCCCGCTCCCAACAAGTTCGAGGCGCTCGCTTCGCAGGACGCCCTGCTGTTCGCCCACGGTGCGCTAGCGACGCTGGCCAGTGCGCTGCACAAGATCGCCAACGACATACGCCTGCTCGGTTCCGGCCCGCGCTCGGGCCTTGGCGAGCTGGCATTGCCGGCGAACGAGCCCGGGTCCTCGATCATGCCCGGCAAGGTCAATCCGACGCAGTGCGAGGCGCTGACGCAGGCCTGTGCGCAAGTGTTCGGCAATCAGGCGACGATCCAGTTCGCCGACAGCCAGGGCCAGTTCGAATTGAACGTCTACCGCCCGGCGATGGCCTACAATTTCCTGCAGTCGGTGCGGCTGCTTGCGGATGCGACCGCGAGTTTCACCGAACATCTCCTCAAGGGCCTCGAGCCGCGTCGCGAGAATATCGCAGCGGGGGTCGAGCGTTCGCTCATGCTGGTCACCGCGCTCGCCCCATCCATCGGCTACGACAAGGCGGCCAAGATAGCCAAGGCCGCGCACGAGCAGGGCATTACGTTGCGCGAGGCCGCAATCGCCAGCGGTTGGGTCAACGAAGAGGACTACAACCGGATCGTCCGGCCCGAGAAGATGCTCGGCCCCGACCGTTGAGCGAAGTGCCTTACCATCCGCCGGTGAAGCGTTCCGTCGAGATCGCCGGGCACAAGACTTCGATCAGCCTCGAGCCGCTGTTCTGGGACATGCTGCGGCAGGCGGCCGAGCGCGAGCGGTTGCCGATCAACGCCCTGGTGGCGAGGATCGACGAGGAGCGCCTTGACACGGCAACGCCTCCGGGACTGGCAGGCGCCATTCGCCTGTGGCTGGTGGCGAATGCATGGCGTCAGTAATTTCCCGGCGCGTCCGAGGCAGGGAAGCTCTGGTCGCTCTGCTCGTCAGCCATCTCCCACTCGCGCCGCGGTTTGTCCGCCATTGCCTGGGGGCCGGCGTCGCGCACCTTGGCGAAGTTCTCGCCGCCCGGCTGCCCGGCAGCGAAGGCCGGCGCGGATTCTGATTTCTGATGCTGGTAATACTTGTAGCCTATGTAACCGAGTGTCCCCAGCGCGGCGAGCTTGAGAAGGGCCATCGCGAACTCCTTTCATCCATGCCCATCAAACGCCCGAGCCGATGCAAGGGTCCGCCGGCGTCGACGCGGCGTGCGCGGTTGACGGCGTGCACCGGGCCACCCTATCGCCTCGCCCATGACCAGCGCCCGCAAGCCGATCCGCAAGGCCGTGTTCCCCGTCGCGGGATTGGGCACTCGGTTCCTCCCGGCGACCAAGGCGATCCCCAAGGAGCTGCTGCCGATCGTCGATCGTCCTTTGATCCAGTACGCAGTCGACGAAGCGCGCGAGGCCGGCATCGAGCAGATGATCTTCGTCACGGGACGTGGGAAGACCGCGATCGTCGAGCATTTCGACATCGCCTACGAGCTCGAGGCGACCATGTCGGAACGCGGCAAGGATCTCTCGGTACTCGAGGCAACCCGCATCAAGCCCGGCGATCTGGTCGCCGTGCGCCAACAGGTTCCGCTCGGGCTCGGGCACGCGATTTGGTGCGCGCGCGCGATCGTTGGCGACGAACCGTTCGCGATCCTGCTGCCCGACGAGCTGATGGTCGGCACACCCGGATGCATGGCGCAGATGGTTAGAGCCTACGAGGAAGTAGGAGGAAACCTCATCAGCGTGCTCGAAGTCCCGCGCGAGGAGGTCTCCAGCTATGGCGTGATCGATCCCGGCGAAACGCGCGGCAATCTCACCCAAGTGAAGGGGCTCGTCGAAAAGCCGCTGGTCGAGCGGGCGCCCTCGAACAAGATCGTTTCCGGGCGCTACATTCTGCAGCCCGAGGTCATGCGCACGCTTGAAGGGCAGGAGAAGGGAGCGGGGGGCGAGATCCAGCTCACCGACGCTATGGCCAAGATGATCGGCCGTCAGCCGTTCCACGCCGTGACTTTCGATGGTCGGCGCTTCGATTGCGGCAACAAGACCGGGTTCGTCGAGGCAACGTTGACACTGGCGCTCGAACGGCCCGACATCGGCGCCGAGGTGCGTTCCATCGCCGAGCGCCTTTTGCGCCGCTAGCTGTTTCCACAAACGAAGAAGGCGGCGGGATCGCCCGCCGCCTTCTTCCCGTCCAATCGGAAATGCTCAGTCGGCGTCGCTGGCGCCGGTCGGGTCAGCCGCGACGGCCACCTGGCCCAACGACAGGTAGGGAATCGGGTTGACCGCCTGACCGTCAATCCGAACTTCATAATGCAGGTGCGGCCCGGTCGCGCGGCCGGTGCTGCCGACGTAGCCGATCAAGTCACCCTTGTGGACGTATTGTCCCGCGGCGACATTGTAGGCGGACAGGTGCCCGTAGCGGGTTTCCATGTCGCCGCCGTGGAAAATCTTGATGAAGTTGCCGTAGCTACCGAACCGCTGCGCCATCTCGACCAGCCCGTCGGCGGGGGCATAAACCGGCGTTCCGGTTGGGGCGGCGAGATCGATGCCCTCGTGCTTGCGAATGCCGCCGAGGATCGGGTGCTCGCGATTGCCGTAGCCGCTGGTCAAGCGGAAGCCCTGCAAGGGCGCGATCGACGGCACCGACACGGGTTGCTGCGGCACGCCCGCGATGCTGCCCGTCGGACCGGCCAGCTTCTTCCAGCTGGCGAACAGCTGCGTGAATTCCTTTTCGCCCTGACCGAGCGGGCCTGCCGCATCGCCGCGGATGGCGCCGGAAAGCTGCGTGGTTGCCGCCGTGGTCGTCGCAGGTGCGTCCTTGGCGAGGGCGGGATGGGCTGCGATTGCGCCGGCGGCGATAGCGAGGCCTGCAGCAGGGCGAAGAGCCCGGTTGAAAATCATGCGACCATAATCCCGTTCGTATCCCGATCCGCCGGACATTGCCCAGCAAATCCCCAAGAGGCCGAAGCCCCGAACTTTTCGAGATGGTCGGAACCCCCCGCCGTCTCGGTAGTTGGGAGGTATCCGGGCAATCGTTAATTAGGCAACAGGTGCGTCCCAACGGCGCGACAAACTGCCTGCGCGACGCGCCGAGTCGTTGAATGGAGGCTCAAAAGTGTCGCGAAAGGGGGTGTTGGCCCTTTCTCGCCAAACGTCCCGGCGGCGCTTGATCGCGCGTGGAGCACGCCTCGTGGGAAGTGATTGGCGCCGAGCTCCACGTGGGCGATCCCGGCGTCAACGATTCGCTGGCGATGGTCTCAACCGTGTCTGGCGACTTGAGGACAGTGCTGCGCCTGGATCGTGAATCGGGAAAATTCTCGCGCGTTGCAGATTGGATCAAAGCTGGTACGCGGCTCGGATTGCCGCGTCGCGGGTCATCACAGGGCTCTCGCCGCCGCGAGCACCTCCTCGGCGTGGCCCTTGACTTTGACCTTTCGCCAGACCCGCGCGATCCTCCCTTGTGCATCGACAAGGTAGGTCGTGCGCTCCATGCCCATGAACCTGCGGCCGTAAAGGCTCTTTTCGGTCCACACGCCAAGGGCGTCCGCAAGACCATTCTCCTGCGCATCGGAGGCCAGCGGCGCGGCGAGGCCGTGCTTGGCGGCAAACTTCAGGTGCCTGGCCGGCGAATCCTTGCTGACGCCGAGCAAGGCTGCGCCGGCCTTCTCGAATTCGCCGGCGAGAGCCGAGAAGTCCTTGTTCTCGGTCGTACAGCCGGGCGTATCGTCCTTCGGGTAGAAGAACAGCACCAGTTTGCCGCCGCGAAAGTCGGAAACTTTGACGGGGCCGCCGTCAGGGGTGTCGAGCGCGATATCGGGAATCGTATCGCCAACGTCGGGTCGGGTGGTCATGCGGCTACCTCCAGTGTCTGGCCGAACGTTTCGGTCCACGCGGCGGCGATGACATGCCGCGCTTCCTCGACCCTGCGCAAGAGCGCAGCAAAATCCCGCGTCCCACAGCATCGGGCAAGCACCTCTTGCGCACGGTCGGCCGGCACTTGCCCGTCGGGCGCCAGCAATCGGGCGGCAATCAGCAACCGGGTGAGAAAATCGTGCTGCTTTGAAAAGCCGCGCGGCAGCAAGCCGGCGCTTGTCAGCTCGGCAACGGCGACCTCGAGATCGGGGCTGAACCCGGTCCGCTCGCGAAGCTGGAGGTAGTGTATGATGAATTCGCAGTCGATCAGCCCGCCCCGTTGAAGCTTGGCATCGAGCGGACCGGAGGGAGATTTGTTGGCGGCAATTTCGGAACGCATCTTGAGGACATCGGTGCGCAGTTTTTCAGGGTCGCGTTCCTGCCGCAGGACCTGTTCGATGACTTGCCGCAGCTCCGCACGCGCGTCGGGGGGTCCGAACAACGGCCGCGCCCTGGCAAGCGCCATGTGCTCCCAGGTCCATGCGTCCTCGCGTTGATAACGAGCAAAGCTGTCGAGGCTGACAGCGAGTGGCCCCTGCGTGCCTTGCGGACGCAGCCGCGTGTCGATCTCGTACAGCGCGCCGGCAGCCGTCGGGACGCTCAAGGCCGCGGTCACCCTCTGTGCGAGGCGGTTGAAATAGAGCGATGCGGTCAGCGGCCTGCCGCCTTGCGACTCGACACCGATCTCGCCCGTGAAGAGGTAGATGATGTCGAGGTCGGAGGCATGAGTGAGAACGCCACCGCCGAGGCGGCCGAGGCCCAGGATAAGCAGATCACTGCCGGCAATTCGGCCGTGGACCGTGGCGAATTCGTCGGCAGCCGCCGCCGCCCCCGTGTCGAGCGCCGCTTCGGCGACACGGGCGAGTCCGGCGCCGATTTCCAGTGGATCGTGGCGCGCCTCGACGAGCTGCACGCCCAGCGCAAAACGCTGCTCCCCGACGACCTCGCGAATGCGATCGAGCCGCCGTTCGTAATCCGGCTGCGCGCTACGCATGAGTTTGGAAAGATCGGCGACAGAGCCAGGAAGATCCAGCGCCCGGGCATCGATCATGCCGTCAAGCCATTCGGGGTGACGGCCGAGCGCTTCGGCGAGCGGCTCGGCGAGGGTGACCACACGTAGAACCTGGTCAAGCAGACCCGGTCGGGCCTCGAACAGGCGAAACAGGTTGATCGCCGTCGGCACGTTGTCGAGGATGGTTTCGAGGCGCGTCATCGACCGGTCCGGTTCCGGTGACCCCGCCAGCGCGTCGACCAGAGTCGGCCTCAATGCAGCCAGCGCCGCGCGCGCCTCGGACCCGCGCAACGTGCGCAAGGTCTCACGCCACTTGTCGATCCGTTGCTCAATCCTTCCGACCGCCGCATTGTCGCGCGCGGTCGACGGCCGTTGCGCCCTGCCCTCGGTCCCGGCGAGGAGGCTATCATAGCGCATCGCCACCTGCGCCGTAATGGTCTTCAGTTCCCCGACGAGGGCGGCGCCATCGGCCAGCCCGTCCAAGCGGGCAACATTGTCGATGGCTTGCGCCTCGCGCGGCAGGCAATGCGTTTGACGGTCCTCGATCATCTGCAAACGGTGCTCGATGATTCTCAGCCGATCGTAGCTTTCGCCGAGCAGGGCGGCGTCGTCGCGCCACACGATCCCGGCCTCCGCCAACGCGTCGAGCCCAGCCCGCGTGCCGCGGACCTGCAGTGCCGGATTGCGGCCGCCGTGGATCAGTTGCTGAGCCTGGGCAAAGAACTCGATCTCCCGAATGCCACCGCGGCCGCGCTTGAGATCGAAGCCCGGACCCGGCTCGCTAGGACCCTTGTGGTGGTCACGTATGCGCGAAGTGAGCCGGCGAATTTCCTCGAGCGCGGTGAAATCGAGGCTGCGGCGCCAGACGAACGAGGCGATGCTGCGCAGGAAGGCCTCGCCCGCGGCGACATCTCCCGCTGCCGAGCGGGCGCGAATGAACGCGGCCCGCTCCCAGGCGATGGCCGAGCTTTCGTAATGCGTCAGCGCCGCTTCGAACGAAATGGCGAGCGGGCTCACCTCGGACGCGGGCCGCAAACGCAAGTCGACGCGGAAGACATAGCCGTCTTCGGTCTGGTCGCTCAGCAGCGAGAGGATTGTGCGCGCGTAGCGTTGCGCCGCTTCGGCAGGATCGTCCCGCTCGCGGGATGGCAGACGGGCCGGGTCATACAGAAGGATCGGGTCGATATCGGAGCTGTAATTGAGCTCCCGCGCACCGTGCTTGCCGAGCGCCAGGGCGGTGAAGCCGGCCGGTTCCGCCTCGGGAATCCTCCGACGAATTGACTCGGCAATGGCCGCATCGAGGGTGCGATCGGCAAAGTCGCTCAGTTCGTGCATTACGCGCTCGACCGAAAACGCCCCCGCGAGGTCGCCGATCGCCAGCGTCACGGCCAGGGCCCAGCGCTGCCGCCTCAGCGTAGCCGCGACATCCTTGTCGTCACCCGAAGTGCGAGCGAGGGCGAGAGCCTCGCCAGCGCTGCCCTGGGCCAGCATCGCTTCGAGCTCCGGCTGCCGGTCCAGCCCAACCGCCAGGAAAGGCGCGTGCGCCCGCGCCCGTGCGAGCGCTCCGCCCCAGTCTGCTCGGCTATCGTCCGCCATGCCTCTCCAACTGCATGGGAGACGCGGCGAGGGCAAGGGGCGCTTGTTCCGCGGGCGTGCGTTTGCCAAGGGGAACGCCAACGGCGCCGATGCGCTGACCTCCAAGGGGACGCCGGACTTTATGACCGCCACGCTGCCAATGCCGGCCGAGTTCGCCGAGCAGGAATGGATCTGGATCGGCTTCCCGCACGATGCGTCGCTGTGGGAAGAATCCCTCGTTCCGGCGCAAGAGCAGATCGCCGCCTATGCCAACGTAGTTGCCGAGACCGGGCAGCAGGTTCGACTGGTGGTGCATGACGCCGCCAACGAGATGCGCGCGCGCGGGTTGACGAGCGCGTCCGTGATCCTCGAGCGGCATCCCTACGGCGACATCTGGCTGCGCGACACCGGGCCGCTGGTCGTGTTCGACGGGTCGGGACGGCGTTACGCCCGCAAGTTCCGCTTCAACGGCTGGGGCGGCAAGTACGACGACATGGAAGGCGATCAGGAAGTCGGCGGTTCGATGGCCGAGGCCGCCGGGCTTCCACTGGCGCAATCCGACTGGATCCTGGAAGGCGGCGCGATCGATACCGACGGATCCGGCCTCGTCGTCACGACCGAGCAGTGCCTGCTCAATGCGAACCGCAACCCCGGCCTGTCCCGCGCGCAGGTCGAGGAGCGGCTGCGGAGCGATCTGGGCTTGCGCGACGTGCTGTGGCTCGGCGAGGGGCTGGCCTGCGATCACACCGACGGCCACGTCGACAACCTTGCGCGATTCATCGCGCCCGGTGAGCTGGCGATACCCTTGCCCACCGGCGCCGACGATCCCAACGCCACCGTTTACGAGGACGCCCGAGCCCGTGCCCGAGGGTTCGGCCTCATGATACGCGACGTGCCGTCGCCGGGGCGGATCGAAGCGGCCGATCTCGTCGAGCCGGCGAGCTACATGAATTTCGCGATCTGCAACGCCGTCGTCGTCGTGCCGACCTACGGCACGGTGCATGACGCCGACGGCGTGGCGGCGATCGGCGAGCTGTTCCCCGACCGGGCGACCGTCGGCCTACCGGCCGACGCGGTTCTCACCGGCGGCGGCAGCTTCCACTGCGCCAGCCAGCACGTGCCGAAACGGCCGCGTTAGGGATTCGTTAGGGATTGTGGCGGACAATTTCCGCCATGGCCCGCGCTATCGCCTATGCCCGCCAGCTTTCGGCCGATCCGGCCGATATCCTGCGCGCCGTCGTCGTGGCCGCCTGCGCCCTGGCCTTGATCGCCGCGGGCCAGGCGCTGCCCTTCTAGCTGTAAGACGCTCATCGACGGGCCAGGACCCGGCCAGGCGCATCGGCCGCCGCGTGGCGTCGGTCCTCATTCAACAGGGTAAATCGAGCCGGCCGGGGAAGCCTTTGGCTCGCGATCACGGTGATCAGGCTGGAGAGCACCGGTTCGGAACTGGCCCGGGGCAGCAAGGTCACCGCGGACTGCGACACGAGCGTCCAAACCTTTCGATAGCCGTCCTCGGGCCAAGGAGGGTTGCCCGAAGGCGAGCGCCGAAATTCATGTCTGATCAGCGCAAATCGGGCGGAGTCGCTTCACCCTGCAGGAACGCGATTGCCTCAGCGACACTGAGCACTTTCTGCTGCTGCTCTCCCAGCGTGCGTAGCGCGATCGTGCCTTCCTCCGCCTCGCGCTTGCCGACGACCAGCATGTGCGGGACCTTGGCCACCGAGTGCTCGCGGACCTTGTAGTTGATCTTCTCGTTCCTGAGGTCGGCGTCGGCTCGCAGGCCGGCCGCGCGCAGCTTCGCCAGGACCTCGTTCGCGTAATCGTCGGCGTCGGAAACGATCGTTGCCACGACGGCCTGAACGGGCGACAGCCAAAGCGGCAGCCTCCCGGCGTGATGCTCGATGAGAATTCCGATGAAGCGTTCGAAGGTGCCGATGATCGCGCGGTGCAGCATCACCGGTCGGTGACGCTCGCCGTCTTCACCGACGTAGCTGGCGTCGAGCCGCTCGGGAAGCACGCGGTCGGATTGGATCGTGCCAACCTGCCAGGTCCGGCCGATAGCGTCGGTCAGGTGGAATTCCAGCTTGGGGGCATAGAACGCCCCTTCGCCGGGCAGCTCTTCCCAGCCGAACTCCTCGGTCGCCCGGCCCGCGGCGGCGACCGCCTCGCGCAGTTCCCGCTCCGCCTGGTCCCACATTGCCTCGGTGCCGAAGCGCTCGTCCGGCCGCAGCGCGAGCTTGATGGCGTACCGCTCGAAACCGAGGTCCTTGTAGACGCTGTCGAGCAGGTCGCAGAAGGCGCGCACTTCGTCGACCAGCTGGTCTTCACGCACGAAAATATGCGCGTCGTCCTGGGTGAACTGACGCACGCGCATGATGCCGTGCAGGGCGCCGTGGGGCTCGTTGCGATGGCAGCAGCCGAACTCGGCCATGCGCAGCGGCAGGTCGCGATAGCTGGTGATGCCCTGCTTGAAGATCAGCACGTGGGCCGGGCAGTTCATCGGCTTCAAGGCCATCCACTCGGCGGCGTCAGAAACCAGCGGCCCTTCGTCTTGGGTATTCGGCACCTCGTCGGGGATGACGAACATGTTCTCGCGGTACTTGCCCCAGTGGCCCGACTTCTCCCACTGGCGCGCGTCCATCACTTGCGGGGTCTTGACCTCGACATAGCCCGCGGCATCGAGCCTGCGCCGCATGTAGGCCTCGAGCTGGCGCCAGATCAGGTAGCCGTTGGGGTGCCAGAAGACGCTGCCGTGCGCTTCTTCCTGGAGGTGGAACAGGTCCATCTCGCGGCCGAGCTTGCGATGGTCGCGCTTGGCCGCTTCCTCGAGCCGAACCAGGTAGGTGTCGAGCTGCTTCTTGTTGAGCCAGCCGGTGCCGTAGATGCGGCTCAGCATGGCGTTCTTCTGGTCGCCACGCCAGTATGCGCCCGATACGCGCGTCAGCTTGAAAGCCTGCGGATCGAGCTTGCCCGTGCTGGCGAGGTGGGGGCCCCGGCACATGTCGAGCCAGTCCCCGCCCGAGTGGTAGACGGTAAGCGGCTCGTTTTCCGGCAGTTCGGCAGCCCATTCGGCCTTGAAGCGCTCGCCATGCTGCTCGAACCAATCGATCAGCTGATCGCGCGTCCATTCCTCCCGCCGCAGCGTTTTATCCGCAGCAATGATTTCGCGCATTTTTTCTTCGATCAGCGGCAGGTCGTCCTCGGTAAAGGGCCCACGCTCACCGGGAGCGAAATCGTAGTAGAAGCCATCGTCAGTGGCTGGTCCGAAGGTGATCTGGGTGTCGGGCCATAACGATTGCACGGCCTCCGCCAGCACGTGCGCATAGTCGTGCCGGACGAGCTCGAGTGCGTCCGCCTCGTCGCGACCGGTGATGAGTGAAACGTCGGCATCGCGTTCCAAAGGCCGCATGATATCACGCACTTCGCCGTCGACGCGGGCGGCGAGCGCGGCTTTGGCCAATCCCGGACCGATTGCCGCGGCGATGTCTGCCGGCGTCGATCCACGCGGCATTTCGCGGACCGATCCGTCGGGAAGCCTTATCTTCAAGAGCTCGCTCATTCACCGCTGCCGTTTGTCGTGTGCGCGATGCCCCATGGCACAAGCCGCGGGCGACCGGAAGGGTGCGAAAACGACGCAAATGGCGGCGCCTCGTTGCCAGAATCAGCCAAAGAGGACCTGTGAGGGGTGTGCGCGAACAGCCGTGTCGGCGCTCCCCGCGGAAATGACGGAGCAACCGGCCCGTTCCTCAACCATGGATTGGGCAATCGGGCCTGAGGTCGTTGCCGGCCCGGTTGTGATTGTCGCGAGCGTCGCTGACGGTGCCGGCGGTCACTTGCGGCAGGACTTATCCTGCAAGATCGTATTTGCCGCCCCAGGCGAGTTGGCGAGTGGCCGCGATCGTCAATGAAATTCAAGGCCGCTTCTGAACCGTGAACGTCCCGCTGACGCGCCCGCTGGTGCTCGTGCCCGGCGCAGGGCCGCCTCCGCCATCGACCGTGGACAGTCCGCTCTTGAGGTCCATCGTCAGGCGGCCGCCGTTGAGCGTATCGGTGCCGCGGCGCAAGTGGACGCCGCCCGACAGCACGATCACCCGCCGGTTGAAGTCGTAGACGCCCGCCGAGCCGGTGGCGCGTTCGTCGCCGCGGGTGACGACGACTCCGCCGGTCGCGTCGATCCGCTGGATCTTCACTCCGCCGGCGTTGGTGTACGCCACCGTCGTTCGCGCGGCCGTCAGCCTGAGATCGCCCTGGTCGACAACGACATTACCGGAGAGCACCACGCGGTTCTGCCGGTCCTGCAGCTCGATGCGGTCGGCGGCATAATTCACCGGCTGGTCCGAATTGAACCCGGCAATCCCTTGCGCGCCGGCTTGCGAGCCGAATACCGCCGCAGCGACCGCGCCGGCGAGCGCTCCGGCCGCAAGGCCGCGTAAGGCAAGGCTAGCGAGGGGGGTGCGCCGATCCATTGCCGCTAGCCCTAGCGGCTGGCGCAAACCGGGGGAAGCGCTCAATGCGGCACCTCCATCGTGCCCATCTTGCCCGGGACCATTCGCAAGCGCGCGTTACCCTGCAGCGACACCGTGCGCTTATCGAGATCCGCGTGAATCGAATCCGCCGAGAACGTTCCGGCAGGGACGGCGCCGGCAACTCCGCCGCTGCCGACCATCGCCTTCTTGTCGAGGTCGATCGACACGCCGCTCGTCCTCATCTCGTAGCCGTCTGCGGCAACGAAGGTGACCTGGTTCGGCACGCTGACTTGCTGGGTTTCGTAATTGTAGCTTCCCGTCGGCGCGGTGAGCCGTGCCGGACCCTCGTCCAGGAGGATGCTGCCGACGAGGTCGCGCAACTCGACCACCGGCTGCATCGCGGTGTGCTGGACGGCCTCGCCCGCGGTGAGGGAGAACGGCCGGCCTTTCTGATCCTCGCCGCGATAGACGGCATTGTTCACGAACAGCCGATTCGGCGCCGTCGCCACCTTGTTGCGATTGAGCAGGAAGCTGACCTCGCCGCGCGGACCGAGCGGCGTGACGATCATCAGCGCCACCACGACACCGACAAGCGCGGGCAGCCCGAGCGCCAGCCATCGCACCGTCCGGTCGAGCGGGCTGCCGGGCGCCGCGAAAGCGCGGCGGCGGTTCCTGATCCTGTCTGCCTGTGCGGTCATGCACGCCTTCCGTGCCGCAACCAACCTTAGTCGTGGCTGAAGATATCCCGATCGGCCCAGCCGTCGATGTCCAGCCGTGCCCTTGCGGGAAGGAAAGCGAAGCAGGCCTGCGCGAGTTCCGTCCGGCCTTCGCGCTGCAGGCGTTCGACGAAGATGGCGTGCAGGCGGTGGAGATAGCGCACGTCGGCTGCGGCATATTCGCGCTGCGCCTCGCTGAGCTCGGGGGCTCCCCAGTCGCTGGATTGCTGTTGTTTCGAGATATCGTCGTTGAGCAGTTCGTTGATCAGGTTCTTGAGCCCGTGGCGGTCGGTGTAGGTGCGGGTCAGCTTGCTGGCGATCTTGGTGCAGAACACCGGCGCCGCGACGACGCCGAGGTAATATTCGATCGCGGCCAGATCGAAGCGGGCGAAGTGGTACAGCTTGAGTCGCCCCGGATCGGCAAGGACGGCCTTGAGGTTCGGCGCCTCGTAACGGCTGCCCCGCGCGAAGCGCACGAGGTGCTCGTCACCTTGACCGTCGGAAATCTGGACGACACACAGCCGATCCCGCGGGGTAACGAGCCCCATGGTTTCGGTGTCGACGGCGACGGGCCCCGGTGCGAGCACGTCTGCGGGCAGGTCTTCTTCGTGGAAATGAACAGCCATTAAGGATGCCCTTAGTGGCATTGGGGAAAGAGGAAAAGGGCCGCTTGGAAGGGCCGCGCGTCAGGCGGTAAGCGAGTGGCATGGCCGACACGGTTCCTGACAGCTGGCGCCCCGCGCTCGATCCGGCGCTGGCGCTGCCCGCAAGCCGCCGCCTCGGCGGCTGGTTGCGCGCCGAGGAGCAACGCGGGCGCACGATCTATCCGCCTCGGGGAATGCGGCTGAGGGCGCTCGAACTGACCCCGCTCGACGAGGTCAAGGTCGTCATCCTCGGCCAGGACCCCTACCATGGGCCGGGGCAGGCTCACGGGTTGTGCTTTTCGGTTCCGGATGGCGTGCAGGTTCCACCCTCGCTGCTGAACATTTACAAGGAGCTCGAAAGCGATCTCGGAATAGCCCGTCGTCCAAGCGGCAATCTCGAACGCTGGGCGCGGCAGGGTGTCCTGCTGCTCAACAATTCCCTGACCGTCGAAGCGGGCAAGGCGGGGAGCCACGCGGGCAGGGGCTGGGATGCGATCACCGACGCCGCGGTGACGGCGGTGGCCGAGCGCGAGGTCCCCAGCGTGTTCATCCTGTGGGGCAGCCATGCGCGGAAGAAGGCGGCGAACGTGCCGCAACTGGCGAACGGCGGCAGTCACCTGATCCTGACCAGCGCGCATCCGAGCCCGCTGTCGGCCCATGCGGGCTTCTTCGGCTCACGTCCTTTCAGCAAGGCGAACGCATTTCTGGAAGTCAACGGCCGCGGGCCCATCGACTGGTAAGGCCCTCCGCGATGGTTTACCTTCACAACGATTCCGGAGAGAATGATGCCGCTTGACGTCAAACCTATCCTGCCGCGCTTCGGCGCCGAACTGTCGGGTGTGGACCTCACCCAGCCGCTCGACGAAGAGGTGGCCGAAGAAATCCGCCAAGCGCAGTACCAATGGGGCGTGACGGTCTGGCGCGACACCGGCCTGACCGACGAGAGCCATGTCGCCTTCAGCCGCATCTTCGGTGAACTGTTCAGCGCCCCGTCGATGCTGGCGAAATCGCGCTTCGCCCTGCCGGAGATGTTCGACGCGGGGAACCTGGATCAGCAGGATGAGATCGTCAGCGACGAGCGCACGCGGCTTCACAAGCGCGGCGACCGGCTGTGGCACACCGACACCAGCTTCATGGCGCAGAAGTCGGGCTGGAGCCTGCTGCGTTGCGTCGAGGCTCCGCCCGAGGGCGGGGCGACGTGGTTCGCCGACGCCCGCAGCGCCTACGACGATCTACCGCAGGCGATGAAGGCCAGGCTCGAAGGGCTCGAAGCCGAGCACGCCCACGCCTGGTCACGCCGACGCGCCGGCATGCCTTACACCGAGGAAGAGATCGACGCGCTGCCGGCGGTGCGCCAGCCGGTGGTGCTGACTCACCCGATCACCGGGCGCAAGACTCTCTACGTCGGCAGTCACGCGCGCGACATCGTCGGCATGGAGCGCGGCGAAGGCCGCGCGCTGATCGAGGAGCTGATCGCCTGGGTGACCCAGCCGCGGTACGTCTTCTCGATCACCTACGCGCCCGGCGACATGTCGATCTGGGACAACCTCGCCTCGCTCCATCGCGGGGGCGACTTCGACGATGTTCATCATCGCCGAGACATGCGTCGTACCACGGTGAAGTCCCCGCCGGGGACGCACGTAGGGACTGTGAGGGAGCCGGTCGCAGCCTAGGCCGCGTCCGCCAGTCCCATCCATTCGTAGGCGCTGGTCTCCGGGCCGCTTTCGTTGATCGTCGTGCGGCGCATGTCGCGGCGATATTGGTCGCTCAGCAGTGGTGTTGCCGCGTGCATCGTGCAGCGGTTGTCCCAGATCGCGAGGTCCCACTGCCGCCACTGGTGGCGATAGATGTATTTCTCCTGCGTGGCGTGGGCATAAAGTTCCTGGACCAGGTCCAGGCCTTCCGCAGAACCCATGCCCTCGATACCGAAGCAGTGCCCGCCGACGTACAGCGTCTTGCGCCCGCACGGCATCGTGCGAACCAGCGGATGCTTGACCGTCGGAAACGGGATCACCAGCCGCATCTCAGGTGTGATCTCGGCCTTGAAGCCGGCGAGCTTGCGGCCCTCCCAGAAGTCGTGGAGCCCGACGAGGCTGGCGATCCGCTCCTTCGTCGCTTCGGACAGATCATCGTAGGCCGCTCGCGCATCGACAAACCAGGTATCGCCGCCTGCGCTCGGCGGCGGGGTCTCGACGCCATGGAGCAGTGACCACTTCGTCGGCATCGTGTGAAAGCTCGAATCGGTGTGGAACCGCTCCGCGCCCTTGGCGAGACTCTTGGGGTCCGAGCCGTAAGCAATGATCTTGTCGTTATGGTCGATATTGCCGGCGTAGAAGATCCCGGGCGTCATCGGCCGGGTGCCGACCGGACGGGCCGCGCCCTTCACGCGGCTCGGGATCTCCAGGGGACCGAATGCGCGGCTGAAGTCCTTGTGCTGCTCGTCGCTGATATCCGCATCGCGAATCGCCAGCACGCCGAACCGCGCCATCGCGTCCTCGACCGTTCGCACCAGTTCCTCGTTTGGCGGACAAGTAAGGTCGGCGCCGACCAGCTCGGCGGCAAACAGCGGATGAAGCGGGTTGACCTGCATCTGGGAACGTCCTTCGGATCGGTTGGCGACAGAATAGTTGACTCACGCAACGGTTGCAAAAGCCATTCGCCGATGCGAGCAAGGTTCATGGCGAAGCGCGGACAAACAGGTCATCAGTGGGGGCAACTGGCAAACACCGTCGGCCCGCGCGTGCGGCTGCTGCGCAACGCGCTCGCTGCGAGGTCGATCGCCGCGCTCGAGGGGTTCGGCCTGCCGACCGGTTCGCTTACGGTTCTCTCGCTGATTGCCGCCAATCCCGGTTCAAGCCAGACCGCGCTCGCGAGGGCGGCGGGGCTGAACAAGTCGGCACTGGTCGGGATCGTCGACGAACTGGAAGCGCGCGGCCTGGCTGCCCGTGACCGGTCTGCCAGCGACCGACGGCGAAATCACCTCAGCGTCACACAGGAGGGCGAGCGGATCATGAAGGCGATGCTCGCCCGCGTCGCGGAGGGCGAAGAGCAGGTCCGCGACGCGCTGGGCCCGAGCGACCATCTCAGGCTGCTGCAACTGCTCGACCGCGCCAACGCCGCGCTCGGCAAACCCTAACGCGGAAGTTCGCTCACGCCCATCAGCGCTTCGTCGACCGCGCGCGCTGCCTGGCGGCCCTCGCGGATCGCCCACACCACGAGCGACTGCCCGCGCCGCATGTCGCCGCAGGCAAAGATCATGTCCTCGCTCGTGCGATAATCTTCCACATTCGCAGCGACGTTGCCGCGGTCCGTCAGCGCGACCCCGGCTTGCGCCAGCAGACCGGCCTTGCGCGGGCCGGTGAAGCCCATCGCCAGCAGGATCAGGTCGGCGGGAATGACGAAATCGCTGCCGGGCACTTCGGCCAGCTTGCCGTTCGACCAGTCGGCGCGCACGCACTTGAGGCCGGTGACCGCGCCGTCCTTGCTGACGACCTTTTTGGTCAACACCGCCCAATCGCGCTCCACGCCTTCCTCGTGGCTCGACGAGGTGCGCAACTTCATCGGCCAGTCCGGCCACGTGAGCGCCTTGTTTTCCTTCTCCGGCGGCTGCGGCAGGATCTCGATCTGCGTCACGCTCAGCGCGCCCTGGCGGTTCGAGGTGCCGACGCAGTCTGATCCGGTGTCGCCGCCGCCGATGACGATGACGTGCTTGTCCTTCGCGGTAATCGTTCCCCTCGGCGCGGCGCGTTCCTCGACGTCCCCGGCGTTGCGCTTGTTCTGCTGGGTCAGGAACTCCATCGCCAGGCGCACCCCAGGTAGCTCGGCACCGGGAATCTCGAGCTGGCGCGGCTCTTCGGCCCCGCCGGCTAGGACGATCGCGTCGAAGTTTTCCCTCAGCGACTTGATCGACACGTCGACCCCGACCTCGGTGGAGGTCTTGAAGGTCACGCCTTCGGCTTCCATCTGGACCGCGCGCCGATTGATCAGGTGCTTTTCCATCTTGAAGTCGGGGATGCCGTAGCGCAGCAGCCCGCCGACCCGGTCGGCCTTCTCGAACACCGTCACCGAGTGTCCGGCGCGGGCGAGCTGCTGCGCGCAAGCGAGGCCCGCCGGGCCGCTGCCGACGACAGCGACGCTCTTGCCGGTCTTCTCCTGGGGCGGCTGCGGCCTGATCCAGCCTTCCTTCCAGCCCTTGTCCGCGATCTGCATCTCGATCGTCTTGATCGTCACCGGCTGGTCGATGATGTTGAGGGTGCAGCTCGCCTCGCACGGGGCGGGGCAGATGCGGCCGGTGAACTCGGGGAAGTTGTTGGTCGAGTGGAGGTTTTCAAGCGCGTCGGCCCAGTCGCCCTTGTAGACGAGGTCGTTCCAGTCCGGAATCTGGTTGTTCACCGGACAGCCGTTGTGACAATAGGGGATGCCGCAGTTCATGCAGCGGCTCGCCTGCTTGCGTAGCTTGTCCTCGGGAAGCGGAACGACGAACTCCTTGTAGTTCTTGATCCGCTCCTTCGGGTCCTCGTAGGCGCGATCCTCGCGATCGACTTCGAGGAATCCGGTTTCCTTGCCCATTCTCGTCAAATCCTATTCGGCTGCGACCGCGGCGGCTTCGTCGCGCTCGGCTTCGAGCTGGCGCAGCGCGCGTGCGTAATCGCGCGGCACCACCTTGACGAAGCGCTTGAGCGCGTTGTCCCAGTCCTCGAGCAGCTCGGCGGCGCGCGCCGAGCCCGTGTGCAGCTTGTGCCGCTCGACAAGGATGCGCAGACGCTCGGCGTCGTGACGCAGCATGTCGCCCATGCCGGCATCCTCGACGCTGCGTGCACGCTGCTGCGGACGGCCGGTTCCTTCGTCCTCGGACGGGTTGGGATCGACGGCTCCGAGCTCGACTTGCGCGGTGTTGCACAAGTCGCGGAACTGGCCGTCTTCGTCGAAGACGTAGGCAACGCCGCCGCTCATCCCCGCGGCGAAGTTGCGCCCGGTCTTGCCGAGCACGCAGACCACGCCGCCGGTCATGTACTCGCAGCCGTGATCGCCGGTGCCCTCGACCACCGCGACGGCGCCCGAGTTGCGCACCGCGAAACGCTCGCCGGCGACGCCGTTGAAATAGGCTTCCCCGGCGATCGCACCGTAAAGCACGGTGTTGCCGACGATGATGTTCTCGGTCGCGTCGCGCGGCACGCCGTCCGGCTGGCGCACGATAATGCGTCCGCCCGAGAGGCCCTTGCCGACGTAGTCGTTGGCGTCTCCGGTCAGAGCGAGAGTGACGCCGTGAGCCAGCCAGGCGCCGAAGCTCTGGCCCGCCACGCCGGTGAAGTTGATGCGCAGCTGATCAGGCTTGAGCCCCTTGTGCCCGTGCGCGCGGGCAATTTCGCCGGACAGCATGGCGCCGACCGTGCGGTTAACGTTGCGGACGGTGCGGTCGAGCACGAGCGTCTCGCCGCCATCGATCGCCGGTCGGGCAGCCTCGATCAGCTCGACGTCCAGCGCGGCTGCGAGACCATGGTCCTGCGCAACCGTCTGATGAAGCGCGTGGCCCTGCACCGGCTGGACCTGGTGCAGCAGGCGAGAGAGGTCGACCCCGCGCGCCTTCCACTGCTTGACGAGCTTGCGCGTGTCGATCCGGTCGACTCGCCCGATCATTTCCTCGACGGTGCGGAAGCCCATCTCGGCCATGATCTGGCGCAGCTCCTCGGCGACGAAGAAGAAGTAGTTGATGACGTGCTCGGGCTGGCCGGTGAAGCGCGCCCGCAGCACCGGGTTTTGCGTAGCGACGCCGACCGGGCAGGTGTTGAGGTGGCACTTGCGCATCATGATGCAACCGGCGGCGATCAGTGGCGCGGTGGCGAATCCGAACTCGTCCGCCCCGAGCAGCGCGCCAATGGCGACGTCGCGACCGGTGCGGATGCCACCGTCGACCTGGACCGCGATGCGGGTCCTGAGGTCGTTGAGGATGAGCGTCTGCTGCGTCTCGGCAAGGCCGATTTCCCAGGGCGAGCCGGCGTGCGTCAGGGACGTCAGCGGCGAAGCTCCGGTACCTCCCTCATAGCCGGAGATCGTCACGTGATCGGCGCGCGCCTTCGACACGCCCGCGGCGACCGTGCCGACGCCGACTTCGCTGACCAGCTTGACTGAGATGCGCGCCGCCGGATTCACGTTCTTGAGGTCGTGGATCAGCTGCGCCAGATCCTCGATCGAATAGATGTCGTGGTGCGGCGGCGGGCTGATCAGACCAACGCCCGGGGTCGAGTGACGGACCTTGCCGATGGTCTTGTCCACCTTGTGGCCGGGCAGTTGGCCGCCTTCGCCGGGCTTGGCGCCCTGCGCCATCTTGATCTGGATGTCGTCCGAGTTGACCAGATACTCGGTGGTCACGCCGAAGCGGCCCGAGGCGACCTGCTTGATCCGGCTGCGCATCGAATCGCCGTTCGGCAGCGGCTTGAAGCGGTCCGCTTCCTCGCCGCCTTCGCCGGTGTTCGAGCGACCCCCGATGCGGTTCATGGCGATGGCGAGCGTGGTGTGCGCCTCGCGGCTGATCGAGCCGAAGCTCATTGCCCCGGTGGCGAAGCGCTTGACGATATTCTCGGCCGGTTCGACCTGCGAGATGTCGAGCGGCCGCTCGGCCTTCTTCAACTCCATCAGCCCGCGGATCGTCAGCAGACGCTCCGACTGCTGGTTGATCTCGCGGGCGAACGCCTCGTAGTTCTCGTATTTGTTGCCACGCACCGCGTGCTGCAGGTTCGCGACCGTTGCCGCCGTCCAGGCGTGCTCTTCCCCGCGCAGGCGCAGGCGGTAGATGCCGCCGACATCGAGCATCTTGTCGTAGATCGGATTGTCGCCGTAAGCGCAGGCGTGGCGGCGCACCGCCTCCTCGGCAATCTCCTTCAGGCCGGCGCCCTCGATGGTCGTCGCGGTGCCGGTGAAATACTTCTCGACGAATTCGCTGGAGAGCCCGACGGCGTCGAAGATCTGCGCGCCGCAATAGGACTGGTAGGTCGAGATGCCCATCTTGGACATGACCTTCATGATCCCCTTGCCGACCGCCTTGATGTAGTTCTTCTTGACCTGGAGCGAATCCAGCTCGGGGAACTTCTCCTGCCGCAACGCTTCCAGGGTCTCGAACGCGAGGTAAGGGTTGACCGCCTCCGCGCCGTAGCCCGCGAGGACGCAGAAGTGGTGCACCTCGCGCGCCTCGCCCGTCTCGACGACCAGGCCCGTCTGCATCCGTAGGCCCTGACGCACGAGATGGTGGTGCACCGCCGCGGTCGCGAGCAGCGCGGGCATCGGGATGCGGTCCGGCCCTTGCGCGCGGTCAGACAGGATCAGAATGTTGCGGTCGGCCAGCACCGCCTCGGTCGCCGCCCAGCACATCTCCTTGAGGGCCTGCTCGAGTCCCTCTGCGCCGCTCGCCGCGTCCCAGGTGATGTCGATCGTCTCGGTGCGGAACGCGCCGTCGAGCGATTCCTCGACCGAGCGGATCTTCTCGAGGTCGGTGTTGCGCAGGATCGGCTGCTCGACCTCGAGCCGCTTGTGCGTGCCAGCCTCGTGCCCCAACAGGTTCGGTCGCGGGCCGATCATGCTTGTGAGGCTCATCACCAGCTCCTCGCGGATCGGGTCGATCGGCGGGTTGGTGACCTGGGCAAAGTTCTGCTTGAAGTAGTCGTACAGCAGCCGCGGCCGTTCCGAGAGCACCGCCAGCGGCGTGTCGGTGCCCATCGAGCCGACCGGATCGTCGGCGTTAAGCGCCATCGGCTCGAGAAACTTCTCGAGATCCTCCTGCGTGTAACCGAACGCCTGCTGGCGATCGAGCAGGCTGGTTTCGGTCTCGCGAACGGCTTCGCGCGCGGTCTCGATCGCTTCGAGGTCCTTGAGGTTGTACTGCGCCTTGTCGAGCCATTGCTGGTAGGGCTCGGCGTTGGCGAGCTCGGCCTTGAGCTCCTCGTCCTCGATGATCCGGCCTTGTTCGAGGTCGATCAGCAGCATCCTGCCCGGCTGCAGCCGCCACTTGCGGACGATATCCTTTTCGGCGAACGGCAACACGCCGCTTTCGGAAGCCATGCAGACGATGTCGTCCCTGGTGATGCTAAAGCGCGCGGGCCTGAGGCCGTTGCGGTCGAGCGTCGCGCCGATCTGGCGGCCGTCGGTGAAGGCCACGGCCGCCGGGCCGTCCCACGGCTCCATCAGCGCGGCGTGGTATTCGTAGAACGCGCGCCGGGCCGGATCCATCAGCGGGTTGCCCGCCCATGCCTCCGGGATCAGCATCATCATCGCGTGGGCGAGCGAGTAGCCGCCGAGCAGCAACAGCTCGAGCGCGTTGTCGAGGCAGGCGGTGTCGCTCTGACCGTGCGGGATAATCGGCCAGAGCTTGTCGAGGTCGGCGCCGAGCAGCGGCGATTCCATCGTCCGGCGGCGGGCGTTCATCCAGTTGACGTTGCCGCGCACGGTGTTGATCTCGCCGTTGTGGGCGATGAGCCGGTAGGGGTGCGCCAGCTTCCAGCTGGGAAAGGTGTTGGTGCTGAAGCGCTGGTGGACGAGGCCCAGCGCGCTGACGCAGTCGGGATCGCGCAGATCGTCGTAGAAGGTGCCGACCTGGTTCGCCAGCAGGAGCCCCTTGTAGACCACCGTCCGGCTCGAAAAGCTCGGCATGTAGAGATGCGTTATCTCCGGCATGCCGTGCTTGTCGGCGAGCGCCTTCAGCGGGTTCTGGGTCTGCTTGCGGATGACGATCAGCTTGCGCTCGAACGCGTCCTGGTCGGGGCAATTGTCGCCCCTCGCGATGAAGCACTGGCGGATCATCGGCATCGAGGCGAGCACCGCCTTGCCGAGGCCGTCCTCGGTCGTTGGCACGTCGCGCCAGCCGATCAGCCGCTGGCCTTCCTTGGCGATGAACTTCTCGAACTGCCCGGTGATGAATTCCCGCGCTTCGGCATGCTGCGGCAGGAAGCACATCGCCACCGCGTAATCGCCCGGGGGCGGCAGCGTCAGCCCTTCGCTCTCGGCCCAGCGGCGATAGAGGAGGTCCGGTATTTGCAGCAGGATGCCGGCGCCGTCACCCAGCAGCGGATCGGCCCCGACCGCCCCGCGGTGATCGAGGTTGGCGAGAATCTCCAGCGCCTGGGCGACGATCGCATGCGATTTCTCGCCGCGGATGTGGGCCAGAAAGCCCACTCCGCACGAGTCATGCTCGTTGCGCGAATCGTACAGGCCTTGAGGCGCAGGGTACTCGGTCAACTACTCGGTTCCTGTTCGGCGGGGCGAGAGGGCTCCGCAGCGGCTTCTCGGCCGCAACGAAGGACGACTCACCCCGCAGGGGTGGTTACGAAAATGTCGCGAATGCTCCCCATGGCGACAGGAAACTGTTTTTGCAAGTGCGAGAACGCACACCAATGGGCGCGCCGAGGCGCACCGTAACCTGTTCGGCAGCTATTCGCGCGGTCGCCCTTCAGGCGTTTCCGCTCATTCGCTGTAGCGTCGCCAGCGCGTCGCGCAAGCTGCGTTCGGCGTCGTCAGGTCCGAGCGGAGAGACGGCCGGTTCCACAGGGGCCGGGATTTCGCCGGCAATTTTCGCCTTCGCGAGGACGGTTTCGGCATTGCCCCTCGCCCAGGCGTGAGGCGATCCTGTCTCGGCGACACCCGCCGCGATCCCGCCGCCGTCGTTTTCGCCCTCGGCGATGCGAACGAAATCGTGCTGGCGCGAGAAGGGATTCTTCATCGCCAGCAACGAACTGTAATCGCCTTCGTCGGGTTCAGCGTCCTCGACCGCGTCCTCGTCATTGGCCCGGGGGGAGGGAGCCAAGCTTTGCTTCAGCGACACCGATCCTGGTGGCGCCTCGCCGCCAGGCCCGGACCCGGCCTCGCCGACGGCCTTCGGCTCGAAGAAATCCGCCATGGCGTGGGCCGCGTCAGGGGCTCCGGCGGCGTTGAAGTGGTGCGGATTTTCGAGCGGCATGAGCCGAGCCGGTCGAGCCATCGCATCGCTGCGGCGCTGAGCCAGCCACGCCTTGCGCTTCTCGATCGATGCGCCGAGGCGGCCGGCGAGCTGGGCCAGGCCCAGCTCATCCAGAGGTCGGTTGTCGACACGGCTGCCTTCGACGATCGTCAACCGCGACGGCGGCTCGGGGTCGTGTCCGCCATTCTGCGAAAGGATGGCATCTTGCCCTTGCGGCGCTTGGGTATGACCGGCTCCCTGCGTTGCGGCATGGCCGGACCGCCTGAACGACGGCGCAGCAAAGGGGAGTGCGTTCGTTGGCTCGGGGCAGGGGAAATCCTGGTTGCTCATCGGCATATCCTGCGTCGCATCGGGATCGGGCGTGCGTGTTTCGTCCTGCGGCCAATCGAACTCGCTGACCGGCCCGGCCCCTTGCCGATCGCCTTCGGGTGATCGGCGAGGTGCCGTGAAGATATCGAGTTCGAGCGGCTCGGACTCGTCCTCGGCTCGAGACCCGGTCAGGAGGCCGCAACGCCGTGCCTCCGAAACTGGCGACTTGGGGCGTTTGTGGGCCAGCGGCGAGGGCGGGCAAGGAGGTGATTCCAGTCCCGTCTCGCCCAGCTCGTCGTGCGCGAAGATCGGACGGCATTCGCGTTCCATCCCGGCTGGTATTCTTGGGCGATGCTGGACCGCATCCGAGGCATTGGCGACCTTGCGGGCGATGAACAGCCCAATCGCCGCTCCGGCGACCGACCCCGCGAGCGCGATTAGCGCGCGCGCCGTGATCCCGAGGGGCGGCTTGGCGGCGGGAACGACCAGCGCGAGGCCGGTGACGCCCGCGAGCCTTTCGATCAACACGACAGGCAGGACCAGGCTGCCGATGCCGAGCAGAGCGGCAAACCAAAGGCTCACTATCGCGGGAAACGCGGGATGCGCGCTCAGCGGGGCCTTTTCGACCCCGTCGTCATCCAAGGTCTGTGCGAATATCGCCACGCTCGCTCTCGGTTCCATGCCGGTCGGCGCCTACCTAGGCGGCGGCGCGGGTCCGGCCTCTCGCGGGCCGGTCTAGCAATGCTCGGTAAACGTCCCGATAACGAAGCACGTTGCGCGCCCAGTCGTGCCGCTCGGCGACGTGCGCGCGGCCGGCATCGCGCATGGCGGACCATTGCGACGATCTCGACAGCAGTCGGGACAGGGCCGCCGCGCAGGCCGCCGGATCGTCGGCCCGGAATAACACGCCTGTGACGCCGTCGGTGATGAGCTCGCAGTGGCCTCCGACATCCGAGGCGGCGACGATCCGACCCTGGGCCATCGCCTCGAGCGGCTTCAGCGGCGTGACAAGCTCGGTGAGCCGGCTGCGCTTGCGAGGATAGGCCATGACATCGCACAGCGAGTAGTAGCGCTCGACCTCGTCGTGCGGCACCCGGCCGGCGAAGCGGATCGCCGAGGCTGCCGGTGAGGTGCGGGCCTGCGCCATCAGCTTCTCTTCCATCGGCCCGCCGCCCACCAGCAGCAGGCGCGCGCCGGGATGGTCGCGCAGCAAGGCGGGCATGGCCGCGATGAGGTCATCGATGCCTTCGTAGTCGTAGAAGCTGCCGATGAAGCCGATCAGCGGCCCCGCGCCGAGATCCAATTCCCGAGCCAGCGCCTGGTCCGCCCGAGGCGGTTCGCCAAACAAGGTCAGGTCGACGCCGTTCGGCACGACGCCGATCCGCTCGGCCGCGAAGCCGCGGGCCATGAGGTCATCGCGCAAGCCACGGCAAATGGTGATCACCGAATCGGCGCCAGCAACCACCCGATTCTCGAGCTCGCGCGTCAGGCGGTACCTGAGCGGGCCGGCGTGGCTGGCCCCGTTGCCCAGTGCGGCGTCTTCCCAGAATGCGCGGATTTCATACACCAGTGGCACACCGAGCGCGCGGGCGGCCTTGAGTCCGGCCAGTCCCGACAAGGCCGGGGAATGGGCGTGGAGGATGTCCGGCTGCCATTCACGAGCGAGGCGCATGATGGCTTGCCCGTGGGCCGACACTTCGCGCCACTCGCGCAATCCCGCGGGCCCGCCGGCCGAACCGGGGGTTCGGTGGAACGTCAGGCCATCGATCAGTTCGCTTGCGGCGGCCCCGGCATGGTAGCGATTGCCGGTGATGCCGCGCACGTCGAGGCCGAGCGCCGCTTGCGCCTTCAAGATCGCCCGGGTGCGAAAGGCGTAACCGCTGTGCAGCGGCAACGAGTGGTCGAGGACGTGAAGGACCCGGGTCATCGAGCCAAAGCCTTGCCACGACAAACTTAACGGCGTGTCAACCGCAACCGGATAACACCTGCTCAACAGCGCCGCTGTGCGCGCCGGTAACGGACCATGGTCGACATCCTCACTCTCGCGCTGACGCACGGGCTCATGGCCGTCGCCTTGTGGCGGCTGTTGTGGCGTGACGACCTCGACCGCGATCCGGACGGCGAGCCCGCGCGGCCCAGGCCGTGGCTACGCGAGCGCCAAGTCAGCGGCGACGAGACCGCCTGATGCTCGACCTGGCGCTGCTTGCCTTCGTGGCGATGGCGATGGCCTTTGGCCTTCGCCGCCCATTCGTCTGGGTGCTCGTCTACATCTACATCGACTGCGTCGCGCCGCAGAAGATCGGCTGGGGGCTGATCCAGTCGGTCCCGCTGTCGTTGATCGCCTTCATCGCCGCGTTCGGCGGGTGGCTGGTGTTCGACGGCAAGAAGGGCACGCGCTTCACCTTGCGCCAGGCGATCATCGCCGGCTTGCTGGCCTATTGCGCCTACACCACCACGGTCGCCGATTTCCCGGTCGAGGCGCTCGCCAAGTGGGATTGGGTCTGGAAGGCGTTGCTGTTCGCGATTTTCCTGCCGTTGACGCTGCGCACGCGCCTGAGGATCGAGGCGGCGGCCCTGATGATGGTCCTCGCGCTGGCGACCATCGTCATCAACGGCGGCATAAAGACAGCGTTCGGCGGCGGCGGCTACGGCGCGCTGGCTCTTCTGGTGCGCGAGAACTCGGGCCTTTACGAAGGTTCCATCCTGTCGACCGCCGCGGTCTCGACGATCCCGCTCGCGCTTTGGCTCGCGCGGCATGGGACGATCTTCAAGCCCGACTGGCGCGTGTGGGCCTTCGTCTCCGGCCTGATCTTCGCGTCTTTGCTGATCCCCGTCGGGACGGCTGCCCGCACCGGCCTCGTATGCGCCGCGTTCCTGGCCGTGCTGATGCTGCGTTCTGCCAAGCGGCGCTTCCTTTACGGGGGAGTCGGTGCCCTGGCGCTGGTGCTGGCGGTGCCGTTCCTGCCGCAAAGCTATCTCGACCGCATGAGTACGATAGAAACCCACTCGGACGACGAAAGCGCTTCGACCCGCGTCGCGGTCTGGATGTGGACCCTCGACTATGTGAAGGCCCATCCGTTCGGCGGCGGGTTCGACGCCTATCGCAGCAACAGCTTCACCTACCGCATGGCGAAGAAGACCGGCATACCGCCGAACGAGACGGTCACCTACGAGATCGTCACCGACAAGGCGCGGGCCTATCACTCATCCTATTTCGAAATGCTCGGGGAGCAGGGATGGCCGGGGTTGATCCTGTGGCTGTGGCTGCAGCTCCTCGGCGTGTGGCAGATGGAGCGGATTCGCTGGCGGTTCAAGCACAGGCAGGAGGGCACCGGCAGCTGGCAATGGGGCCTGGCAACGGCGCTGCAGCAGGCTCATCTCACTTACCTGGTCGGCGCGGCATTCGTCGGCATCGCCTACCAGCCCTACATCTTCATGCTGATCGGCCTGCAGTGCGGCCTGTGGAGCTACGTCAAGCGGACTACAGTCGAGCCGCCGAAGGCAAGGTTCCGGCTCTTGGACGCGGCCGAACGCGCGCCGGCCGAGGCCTGAGCCTCGAGCCCGTCCGGCAAATGGAACGACACGCGCAGGCGGAGAATTTTCCGATTCCTTGGAAAGGGGCTGGTTTCCCCCGGGCGAACTATATTTTTCCGGATCGTCCTCAAGGCCAAGCCCGTGGGATGTGGACCGCAACTGCCGTTTCGAATTCGGCGGCGGTACGCGCACGCTTGAGCCGCCGGGTTCCCCGACCCCAAGCGACGCCCGGCGCTCGCCTGCGTCGCCGCGCCGCGCGTCCGCGCGCTCTCAACCTTGTGCGTGGGCGCGGATCCATCTTTCGACGACGGGAGCAATTTGCGTCCGCCACCTGTGGCCGTTGAAGATCCCGTAATGACCGACCTCGCGGGCGAGGAAGTACCTCTTCTTCGCCCGCGGCAGACGCGTGGCGAGCTCGAGCGCCGCTCGCGTCTGGCCAATGCCGGAGATGTCGTCGTGCTCGCCTTCGATCGCCAGCAGCGCCGTGTCGCGAATTGCGGCGGGATCGACACGTTTGCCCCGGTGGACGAATTCGCCTCGGGGCAGGCTGTGCTTCTGGAACACCTGCTCGATGGTCTCGAGATAGAATTCCGCGGTCATGTCGCTCACCGACAGGTATTCGTCGTAAAACGCCTTCGTCGCGGCAGCGCTTTCGGTGTCACCCAGCGTCAGGTGCTTGAACATCTCGTAATGGCTCATCAGGTGCGTTTCGAGATTCATCGAGATGAACCCGGCGAGCTGCATGAAACCGGGATAGACCCTCCTTCCAACACCGGGATAATTGAACGGCACGGTGGCGATCGCGTGGGACTTGAACCACGACAGCGGCCGGGTGAGTGCGACATCATTGACGCTGGTCGGGCTGGCCCGCGTGTCTACCGGCCCGCCCATCATCGTCAGGGTGGCGGGACGGCACGGGTCGTTCTCATCGCCCATGATGGCGGTCGCGGCGAGGGCGGGGACCGAAGGCTGGCACACAGCCATCACATGGGTTCCCTTGCCGATCGAGCGGATGAACTCGAGCAGATAGTCGATGTAGTCGTCGAGATCGAAAGTGCCCGCGGACAACGGCACCATCTTCGCGTCCGTCCAGTCGGTGATCCAGACTTCCTGATCCTCGACCATGCGGGCGACCGTGCCGCGCAGCAGGGTTGCATGATGCCCGCTCATCGGCGCGACGACGAGCAGCCTGGGAGCATCCTTGGGCAGCCCGGCGCGACGGAAATGACGCAAGCTGCCGAAAGGTTTCTCCAGCACCACCTCTTCGCGAACCCGATGGTGCCTGCCGCCTATCTCGACCGACTCGATGGCGAACTGGGGCTTGCCTCGCTTTTCGTACAAATGGGCAAACACCTCGAGCGCGCTGGCGACCATCGGGCCCATGCCGAAGTGGCCGAGCGCAATCGCCGGATCGTTGAGCATCTTCGCACCGGCCGCCGCCCAGGTGCTGGCGCTCGCCAGCCATTGCCGCTGCATTTCGTAGGCGTCGTAAAGCAACCCGGTATCCCTTGCGTCGCCGCGCGATCCCGGCCGCGGCGAATCCTACTTGGGGCCAAATCATTGATTGTGCAATGCGGCATACTCGTATTTGCCCCCCAGGCCATTGCCTGTTCAGGGGCTACGGGTTAAGCGCGCGACATGGCTCGCCGACCCCGACAGCTCCCGCCTGAGGGCAAGCCCGCCAAGGATCTCGGCCCGCTGCGGATGATCTGGCGAGAGACCGCCAAGTATCCCCGGCAGGTCGCTGTCGCTTTCGTGGCTTTGCTGATCGCGTCGGGCGCGAGCCTCGCCTTTCCCGTCGTATTCAAGATGATCATCGACCGGGGATTCGGTTCGACCGCCGTTGTCTCGTCGATGAACCGCACCTTCGAGTACCTCATCATCGTCGTCGGCGTGCTCGGGGTGGCGAGCGCGACGCGCTTCTATTTCGTGAGCTGGCTCGGCGAGCGCGTGGTGGCCGACATAAGGCAACGGGTGCAGGACAATCTCCTGCGACTTTCGCCTGGCTTTTTCGAGGAAAACAGCCCGAAGGAAATTTCGAGCCGCATGACCAGCGACACGGTGCTGATCGACCAGGTGGTCGGGACGACGGTCTCGGTTGCGCTGCGAAACCTCATCACCGGGTTCGGCGGTGTCGCCTTGCTGTTCTACTTCGCCCCCAAGCAATCGTCCTTCCTTGTCGGCGGCGCGGCGCTCATCGCGATCTCGATGCGCCTGTTCGGCCGCAGGGTCCGCAATATCTCGCGCACCAGCCAGGATCGCATTGCCATCATCGGGGCCCAGGTGACCGAAGTGCTCGGCGCGATGAAGGTCGTCCAGGGCTTCAATCAGGAGCAGCGCGAATCCTTGCGCTTCAAGGAAGCCGTGGAGGCAACCTTCGAAACGGCGCGCAAACGCATCCTGTTGCGGGCTTTCATGACCGCGATGTTCATCATTGTCGTGTTCGGGGCGCTGACGGCGCTGATGTGGGACGGTGCGCTGAGCGTCGCCAACGGTTCGATGACCGGCGGCACCATCGCCGCGCTGGTGACGCTCGGCGTGATGGTCTCGGGCGCTTTCGGCGCGCTGTCCGACGTCTACGGCAGCCTGCTGCAAGGCGCGGGCGCGGCCGAGAGGTTGAACGAGCTGCTCAAGGCCGAGCCCGAGATTGCCCCGCCCGCGCGGCCACAATCCCTGCCCGAGCCCCCCCGCGGGAGCCTCGCCTTCGACCATGTGACCTTCCGCTATCCAACCCGGCCTGAAGTCGCCGCGATCGTCGATTTCTCGCTGACGGTCGATCCGGGCGAAACCGTGGCCATCGTCGGCCCTTCCGGCGCTGGCAAGTCGACGATCTTCCAGCTGGCCGAACGCTTCTACGATCCGCAGCTCGGCACCGTGCGCCTGGACGGCGTCGCGCTGACCAGCGCCGACCCGGCCGACATCCGCCGCCGCATGGCGCTGGTCCCGCAGGAGGGCACCCTCTTCGCCGCCAGCGCCCGCGACAACCTGCGCTACGGCGCATGGGATGCGGACGAAGACAGGATTTGGGAAGCGGCGCGCGCGGCCAACGCGGAGGACTTCATCAAGGCCCTGCCGCAAGGGCTCGACACGTTTCTCGGCGAAGGCGGAGCGCGGCTCTCGGGCGGGCAACGCCAGCGCGTGGCGATCGCCCGGGCGCTGTTGCGGAACGCACCGATCCTGCTGCTCGACGAGGCGACCAGCGCGCTCGACGCCGAAAGCGAACGGCTGGTGCAAGAGGCGCTCGAGCGGCTGATGAAGGACCGCACGACCCTCGTCATCGCCCACCGCCTTGCAACCGTGCGCGCGGCCGACCGGATCGTGGTCATGGATGCGGGCCGGATCGTCGAGGAAGGCACGCATGCCCAGCTCCAGGCCGGCGGAGGCCTCTACGCCCGGCTAGCCGCGCTGCAGTTCCAGGATGTGGAAGCTGCCTGAGCGCCAGCCTAGGCCGCAGCTTAAATCCACACACGCCACCAGCGACGCTTGACTTGCCGGCGCACCACGGCATGACCGGCGCCGCATGGGATTGACCCTCACCGCCATCCTGCTCGGCATTCTCGAGGGCTTGACCGAGTTCATCCCGGTGTCCTCCACGGGTCATCTGATCCTCGCCACGCGCCTGTTCGGCTACGACGAGGCGCAGTGGGAGGTGTTCAACATCGTCATCCAGTTACCGGCGATCATGGCGGTGGTGGTGCTTTACTGGCGAACGTTCTGGCATGCCGGTGTCGGCGTGCTCCGGCTCGAACCGCAAGGCCTGCGCTTTGCCCGCAACATACTCGTCGCCTTCATTCCCGCCGCTGTCCTGGGCGTCCTGTTCAAGGATGAGGTCGACGTCCTTCTCGAAAGCGCCGGAGTCGTGGGCTGGATGCTGCTGCTTGGCGGCATCGCGATCCTGGCGATCGAGCGTGTCATCCGGCCGGGCGACGATGTTCCAGTCGCCGAACTGCCGCTGGGTCGCGCGCTGGGCATCGGCTTCGTGCAGTGCCTCGCCATGCTTCCCGGCATCAGCCGGTCGGGCGCGACGATCATGGGAGCCCTCAGCATGGGCGTCGGACGAAAGACGGCGGCCGAGTTCAGCTTCTTCCTGGCGGTGCCGACGATGCTGGGTGCGACCACGCTCCAGCTGTGGGATCACCGTCACGAATTGGCCGCAGGCACGGGAATTGTCGGCTGGCAGCAGATCGCGATCGGCTCGGTGGTCTCGTTCGTGGTCGCGCTGGCGGTGATCAAGGCTTTCGTGGCCTACGTCAGCCGCCACGGATTTGCGCCGTTCGCCTGGTACAGGATTGTCGTGGGAGTGGCCGCCATCGTTTGGCTGGCGCTGAGCTAGAATTCGAGGTCCGGACCGGTCGGTCATTGCGCCCGCAGCCGGAACAGAGTTGCAAGTTCCGCTTTAACTCAAGTCAGTTCACAAGGGCAGAAGCGTGGGCCTGTTGTTCATGATTGTCGTCGGCGCAATCCTCGGCTGGCTGGGGTCGATAGTGGCGCGCATCGAGGCACCGCGCGGCATCCTGCTCAACATTGCAGCGGGACTCGTCGGAGCGCTCTTGTCCGGTCTGTTCATCGCGCCCTTGATCGGCGGGGCGAGCTTGTTCGACGGCAACTACGGGGTCGGTTCGTTGCTGATGTCGCTTGTCGGCGCGGTCGCCGTCGTCGCGGCTTTCAACGCGTTCTACGCGCAGCAGCTGAGATAGGTCGCGCTCAGAAAGGCTCGGCGTTGGAGCCGCGGCCGCCACGCAGGTGATATTCCTGCGTTCCGCGATGAAGCACGTCGTCGACATCGATCACCGCGGCATTGGCGTAAGTGAACCCGGGATTGAGACTGCGGTAAAGCCGGTCGAAATCGCGCTCGACCGTCTGGTGGTATAAGTCGGCGAAGCTTTCGATGACGAAGTAGGTCGGCTGGAGGTCGTCGATCACATAGTCGGTGCGCATGACCCGGTCGACATTGAGCATGATGCGGTTCGGCGAGCGTCCTTCGAGCGCGAACACTGCCTCGCGCGGGCCCGAAAGGATGCCGGCGCCGTAGATCTTCAGCCCGTCGCTCTCCTCTATGAGGCCGAATTCCACGGTGTACCAGTAGAGCGCGCCCAGCGCCTTCAGCCGGTTGTAGCGCATCGCCTTCCAGCCGGCCCGACCGTACTCCTGCATGTAATCGGCGAATACCGGATCGGTGAGCAGGGGGACGTGGCCGAACACATCGTGGAACACGTCGGGTTCCTGGATGTAATCGAAAGTCTCGCGAGTGCGGATGAAGTTTCCGGCCGGGAAGCGGCGGTTGGCGAGATGCCAGAAGAACACGTGGTCCGGGATCAGCATGGGCACCGGCACCACGCTCCAGCCGGTGAGGCGGCCGAGTTCTTCGGACAGGCGGCCGAATTCGGGTACCCCGTCGCTTCCGAGGTGGAGCTTCTGCAGCCCGGCGAAGAAGGCCCCGCAGGCGCGGCCGGGGAGGATGTCCATTTGCCGCTCGAAGAGGTCGTTCCAGATCGCGTCCTCGTCTAAGGAGTATTCTCGCTGCTTCGGCTCGAGCCAATCTTCGCCGACATGGGCCGGGCGCCTGAGCGGCGCGGTGAACACGTCCGCCGGCACTTCAGGCAGCGCGACGAAGTCGTTTTTCGTCTGTGTGATCGTAGCCATGGTTTCAGACGTAACTTCTACCATGGGGTCTCGTTTCCGGCAAACTGCTGCTCAGCGCGCTCCCGAAGGCGATGCCGTAGGCGCGACAGCGGCGGGAGAAGCGGCAGGAGTGCCGCTGGCGAGCGCGCCCGGCGGCAGCCGCTGCTGATCGAGCATCGAAGCCGCATCGTCCAGTGCCCGCGCTTCACCCACGCTCACCCCGCCCGGACCTGGATCGGTGTCCTTCTGGCCGCACGAAACGAGAAGAAGCAAGGCGATAGCGGGAAACAAGCGTCGCGCCATGCGATTATCTCCGGTCCGCGGTCGGTAGCCAACCCCGTCCGCGGCACCCTTACGGAGTCTTCTTTTCCGCCTGCGTCGTCGCAGCTTCTGCCGCGGCCGCGGCGTTCTGCGCGTCGGCGGCAGCCGCGGCGGCGGCATCGGCGGCTTGCGAGGCGGTCGCTTCCGGAACGCCGCTGGCGGTCTCGTCGGCATCGCTGGAGGCATTGGCGTCCGGCACCGGCTGCGCGGCCGAGGCCATTGCCTGGTCGGCCGGCATTTCGACGTTGTCGGCCGTCGCGTCCTCGGACGCGCTGTCCGAGCTACCGCAGGCGGCAAGGCCCAAGGCCGCCACCGACGCAAAGGCGATGAGGGCAAATTTCTTCATGGCATGGTCCCTTGTCTTTTCTTTGGTTGGTGCGAGGGCGAAGGCGCGCCTCGCACTCGCGGATTGCTAGACGACCCTGGCGGCGAGGCAAAGACTGCAAATAAGCTTGCGCCGTAAGGTTCCCCGCAAGCGCCGGATATGCGAGACAATTTGGATGGGACCGGAAGCCGCTCGACTGGATCAGGCGCGCGAAGCGCTGCGGCGGATATTCGGCTTCGAGGACTTCCGCGGCGTGCAGGCGAAAGTCGTCACGCGTGTGCTCGCCGGACAATCGACGCTGGCGGTCATGCCGACCGGCGCGGGCAAGTCGCTGACCTATCAGCTGCCGGCGACAATGCTGCGCGGCACCGCCATCGTCATCTCGCCCCTCATCGCCTTGATGCACGACCAGTTGCGGGCCGCGCGGGCCAACGGCATCCGCGCGGCGACACTGACGAGTGTCGATGCGGACTGGCGCGAAACGATGGATGCCTTCCGTTCCGGCGAGCTCGATCTGCTCTATGTCGCGCCGGAACGGGCGAGCCAACCGCAGTTCCGCGATCTTCTCTCCGCCGCGCCGATCGCCCTGTTCGCGGTTGACGAGGCGCATTGTGTTTCGGAGTGGGGGCACGATTTTCGGCCGGACTACCGCCAGCTTCGCCCGCTGCTGGACCGCTTCGTGGAGGTGCCGCGGCTGGCGCTGACGGCCACCGCCGATGCCCGGACCCGCTCCGATATTCTCGATCAGCTCGGCATTGCGGCAAACGGTCTGATAGTCGCCGGCTTCGACAGGCCGAACATCCGCTATTCGATCCGCCACCGCGAGAACGCCGTCAGCCAGATCGAGCGGCTGATGGCCGAACAGCCGGGGCCAGGGATCGTCTACGCGCCGACCCGCAACCAAGTGGAGCGCACCGCTGCCGAACTGGCGCGGCGTACCGGCCGCGCGGTGCTGCCCTACCATGCCGGGCTTGAACCCGCGGTGCGTGCGGCCAACCAGGCGGCATTCGTCGTGTCCGAGGACATGGTGATCGTCGCCACCGTCGCGTTCGGCATGGGGATCGACAAGCCCGACGTGCGCTTCGTCGCCCATGCCGGCATGCCCAAGTCGATCGAGGCATACTACCAGGAAACCGGGCGCGCCGGGCGCGATGGCGATGCGGCACAGGCGCTGATGCTGTGGGCGGCGTCCGATTTCGCGCAGGCGCGTCTCCGGCTGGGCGAGGTCGAGGAAGGCCGCCGCCTCGGCGAGCGGGAGCGGCTCGATGCGCTGGCGCTGCTGGTGGAAACCCCGGGCTGCCGGCGCGCGGTGCTGCTTAGGCACTTCGGCGAGGACCCGCCGGAGACATGCGGCAATTGCGACAATTGTTGCGAGGCGCCGGGCGTGATCGATGCGACCGAGCTGGCGCGCAAGCTGCTCTCGGCGGTTTACCGCACCGGGCAGAGCTTCGGTTTTGGCCACTTGCAGAAAGTGCTCACCGGCGCCGCCGACGAGCGGGTGATCCAGCGAGGCCATGACAAGCTGAGCGTGTTCGGCATCGTCGGCGCCGACGAGGCCAGGTTGCTGCAGCCACTCAGCCGCGCCTTGCAGGCGCGCGGCAGCCTCGTCGCCAACGAGCACGGCGGTCTCAAGCTCGGCGGCGATGCCAGGGCGATCCTCAAGGGAGAGCAGCCAGTGACCATCGTGGAGCCGCCGAAGAGCGGGCAGGCGAGGCGCAGGGAGCGCAACCGCCTGGCGAACCCCGTCGGCGATCCGCTGTTCGAAGCCTTGCGCAAGCTGCGCCGCGAGCTCGCTGCCGAAGCGCGTTTGCCTCCGTACGTGATCTTTAACGACGCCACCTTGCGCGAAATGGCGGCGGTGCGCCCCTCGACCCCGGCCGAACTTGGCGAGGTCAACGGTGTCGGGTCGCGCAAGCTGGAGGCCTACGGCGAGGCCTTCCTGGCCGTCATTCGGCGGCATTGAGAACCCTGCTTGACCGCCTTCTGTCAGTGATATAAAAATGATATCACTATTTATCGGAGGAGGTGCGGCAATGCCCGACGAGAAGAGGGTCATGACAAAGAGCCGCGAAGGCCCCGCGAGCACGTTCAACGGGTACCCGATGCTGCGCCGGCAGCAGGCCGAGGCGGTGATCGCGGCCCGCGCCAAGCTGGTGATGGGCGCGGTCTCGATGGTCGAGATGGCGCTCGAAAGGCTGTCCGAGGGCGATGTCGTCCACCTCGACGACGAGCGCCGGGCGGCGATGGTCTCGAACCTCATGGTCGTGCTGTGCGGCGAGCGCGACACCCAGCCGGTGGTCAACACGGGCACGCTCTATCAGTAAGGCGTTACGGGGCCGATGGCGGAAAAGAAGACCTTTGCCTTGCGGCTCGATCGCGAGCTTCATGCGGCGATCGAGCGGCTCGCCGCACAGGACCTCCGCTCGGTCAACGCCGAGCTTGAGGTGCTGCTGCGTGAGGCCCTGCAGCGGCGGGGCGTGAAGGTGCCGGTGCCGGACCCGACGAGGCGAGGAAGGCCGCCGAAGAAGGCTTGATCCTCGCCGGCAGGGCGACAGGGCATGCGACGCATGGAGGTAGCAGCGCGGCGCGAGCGCGGCCCTCGAATGGGAGTCCACCTCGTCACTCGCCTGCGGCCCGCGCCGCCACACGCCCCCCCCCCCCCCCCCCCCACCGCGCCCCCACACACCCCGCGCCACACCCGCTCGCGCCACACGCCTA
>Ga0157370_10000288_pt1 | contig 63948 bp, 61 predicted proteins | sample C35metaG_FD_113463 | JGI IMG/M metagenome (GOLD analysis project Ga0157370, IMG submission 113463) | Corn rhizosphere microbial communities from Kellogg Biological Station, Michigan, USA - C3-5 metaG | ecosystem: Host-associated > Plants > Roots > Rhizosphere > Soil | place: USA: Michigan...
CACCGTGGCGGCATCGAACGGATGGATCTCGAACGCGCCGAGCGGACCGTTCCACACCAGCGTCCGGCAGGTCTTGAGTGCATCGCCCAACGCCTCGACCGCGGCCGGGCCGACGTCGAGAATCATCTCATCCACCGCGACCTCGTGCACGTTCACCGTCCGCGTCGGCGGATCGGCGCGGAATTCCTTCGCCACCACCACGTCGTAGGGCAGATGGACGGTGCAATCGGCCTTGTCCGCCGCATCGAGGATTTCGAGCACTGTGTCCTTGAGGTCGTGCTCGCACAGCGACTTGCCGACATCGACCCCGCGCGCGGCCAGGAAGGTGTTGGCCATGCCGCCACCGATGATCAGGTGATCCACCTGGGCAACCAGATTCTTGAGCACGTCGAGCTTGGTCGAGACCTTGGCACCACCGACCACCGCCGCAACCGGATGCTCGGGCTTGCCGAGCGCCTTTTCGAGCGCTTCCAGCTCGGCCTGCATCGAGCGGCCGGCGTAAGCGGGAAGAAGATGCGCCAGCCCTTCGGTCGAGGCATGGGCACGGTGCGCGGCGGAGAAAGCGTCGTTGACGTAAAGATCGCCCAGCTTCGCCATCGCCCTGGCGAGATCGGGGTCGTTCTTTTCCTCGCCCTTGTGGAAGCGCGTATTCTCCAGCACCGCGATATCGCCCGGCTGGAGATCGGCGACGGCCCGCTCGGCTTCTTCGCCCGCGCAATCGTCGATGAAGCGCACTTCGCGACCCAGCACTTCGCTCAGCGGCCTGGTGACCAGTGCCAGGCTCATGTCGGGATTACGCTCGCCCTTGGGGCGGCCGAAATGGGCGAGCACCAGCACGATCGCGCCTTTGTCGGAAAGCTCGGCGATGGTCGGCGCCGCAGCGCGCAGACGGGTATCGTCGGTGACGCGCGCGCCATCCATCGGCACGTTCAGGTCCTCGCGCACCAATATGCGCTTGCCCGAAACGTCGCTAATGTCGTCCAGCGTCCTGAAGCTCACCGCTCGATCCTCACATTGTCGCCGACCCGGATCGGGCCGCTTTGGATTACCTTGGTCGTCACGCCGCCGCGCCAATGCGGCAGCAATACCGCCTTCAGTCCGGGCGCGATCTCTTCCATGCGGCTGCACGGATCGCATTCGCCCGTCACTTCGAGCACCAATCCTGAATCGAACAGGATGCGCGCGCCCTCGCTCGCCTCAAGCGGCAGGTCTTCGACCAGCAGATTGACCCGCCGCTGCTCCCACGGGACCGTGGTATTCAGCTCGCGCAACGCGTCGCGCCAGCCTTCGGCCGTCATCAAAGTTACCTGGCGTTTGTTGCGGCCCGGCTTCAGGCCGCCCCGGAAATCGCCGTGGATGCCTTCCTCGACGGTGACCTGCGCATGGTCGAGCGTCTCTATCGTGCCACGCGGTCGATCATGCCGCGCGATGCCGAGGAGACGCCCCACCTTCAGCTCTTAGAGAAGCTTGCCCATCGCCCCGGCGGTATCGACCATCCGGTTCGAGAAGCCCCATTCATTGTCGTACCAGCTCAGCACGCGCACCAGCTTGCCTTCCAGCACCGCGGTTTCGAGGCTGTCGACCGACGAGCTGTGCTGATCGCCGTTGAAGTCGACCGAAACCAGCGGCTCGGTGACATATTGGAGAATGCCCTTCAGAGGCCCGCTCTCCGACGCTGCCTTGAGCGCGCCGTTCACTTCCTCGACCGTCGTGTCCTTCTTGGGCTGGAAGGTCAGGTCGACCACCGAGACGTTCGGGGTCGGCACGCGGATCGCCGAGCCGTCCAAACGGCCCTTCAGCTCGGGCAGCACCTCGCCCACCGCGCGGGCGGCACCGGTCGTGGTCGGGATCATCGACATCGCGGCCGCACGCGCGCGGCGCATATCCTTGTGGATCTGATCGAGGATCTTCTGGTCGTTGGTGTAGCTGTGCACCGTGGTCATCAGGCCGCGCTCGATGCCGACCGTATCGTTCAGCACCTTGGCGATCGGCGCCAGGCAGTTGGTGGTGCACGACGCGTTTGACACGATCTTGTGATCGGCGGTCAGCTTCTGATGATTGACGCCGTAGACGACCGTCAGGTCGACGCCCTTGGCGGGGGCCGAGACCAGAACCTTCTTCGCGCCGGCTTCCAGATGCTTGCCCGCGCTTTCGCGGTCGGCAAAAAAGCCGGTGCATTCGAGCGCAATGTCGATCTTGTCCTCGGCATGCGGCAGCTTGGCCGGATCGCGCTCGGCAGTGACCTTGATGCGTTTGCCGTCGATGATCAGATCGTTGCCGTCGGCATGGACGTCGCCGTTCCAGGTGCCGTGCACGCTGTCGCGCTTGAACAGGAGCGCGTTGGACGGGGCATCCGCCAGATCGTTGATCGCCACCAGCTCCAGCCCGCAATCGGGACGCGAGAGGATCGCGCGGGCGACCAGCCGGCCAATGCGTCCAAAGCCGTTGATCGCAACCCGTACCGCCATGTCGAAAGCTCCTTCGTGGAATATGCTGGATGAAGCGCGCGCTCCCTTTGTCGGGTGCGACCTCAACCGTCAACCGCACCCCGCCCCCGAACGCCTGCATATAATCTTAGGCTGCCAATAGCCCTCGTCGCGTCCCACCAACCGTGGCGGGGGTGCGATCAGGGCCGTTGCCAGTCTTGGGCCGGCACCGTAATGCTTGCCCAATGTCGGAAGAGGCGATCAACTCTGCAATGGTCCGGCTGGAACGCGCGCTCGACCGCGTCGAACGCGCGGCCCAGGCGCGCGACTCCGCCGGCAGCGGCGTCGCCGAAGCCTATGCCCTGCTCGAAGAGCGGCACGAGACGCTGCGCGCCCGCGTGCAGGAGACCATCCAGCGGCTCGACAATCTGATCGGGCATGAGGGGCGAGGCTGATGGCGCAGGTCAGGCTCAGCGTCGGCAACCGCACTTATGATCTCGCCTGCCCCGACGGCCAGGAACAACGGCTTGAGATGCTCGCCACGATGCTCGACTCGAAGGCCCGCGAGGCCGAACAGGTTGTCGGCAGCGCCAACGAGGCGCGTCAGCTCCTGCTCGCAGGGCTTCTGCTGGCGGACGAACTGAGCGATCTGCGCGCCGGTGCTCCGGATCCGGGCAAGGCCGCGCTCGCCCGCACGATCGAGCAACTCGCGGGCCGGATCGAATCCTTGGCCGAGAAGCTTGAGCATGGGATGCCGAACGCCTAAGGGGCCAGACCCGGATCGGCAACGGCCGTGATTGCCCGGAGAAGGCTGTCGGCAAGGCGCGCAGCGCAGTCGCCTAGCCGAAGCTAGGCGCAAGCAAGCAACGCAGCTGGCGGCCTTCTCCGGGCAACCGCGAAGCGGCGGGCGCATTTTTGCGCACATGGGCGTCGGGGCACCCCGCAAAGTAATACTTTGCGGGGACCCCTCGCGCGTCGGTCACGATGAATCTTCATCGCTCCCTCCTTGCTCCTACCTGTGCGCAAAAATGCGCTCCGTCCCGGCCATTGCCGATCCCGGGTCTGGCCCCTAAATAGATAGGCGGTGGGAACTGCCCGGTACGATCCACGAACATCCCTGAGGCGATTCATCATCCAAGGGAGCTGTCCCTGTCCGGGCCCTGGCCCGGTGCACATGGTTCCCACCTGACGTTTTTGGCGTCAGTGGATTTCAGGAAAACGGCCATGGCGGTCCCACCACCTTCCCCCGACCCGGTGAAAAGCGCACTGCGCGCAGAGTTGCGCGCACGCCGTGCAGCGCATGTCGCCGCGATCGGACCGGAAGCCGCGGCAGCCGCGGCGCGCCAAGCCGCGGACCATCTATTGCCGCATGTCCCGGCCGGCGCGACCGTGTCGCTTTATCTGGCAATGCATGACGAGATCGACCCCGATCCCCTGCTTCATATCCTGCATGCGCGCGGGCACCTGATCGCGCTCCCGACATTGATCGACCGCACGACGATGCGCTTCCTCGCCTGGGCACCCGGCGATCCGATCGAACATGGGCCGATGAACCTCCGTCAGCCGGCATCGAACGCCCGGGAATGCGCGCCCGATCTGATCGTCACACCCTTGACCGGATACGATTCGCGCGGCGGCCGGATCGGTTATGGCGCGGGCCATTATGACCGCGCCTTCCAGCGCTATCCGGGCGCGCACCGGATCGGATTCGCCTGGGCGATGCAGGAAGTCGATCAGGTTCCGCACGATCCCTGGGATGTCCGCCTGCACGCGATCGCCACCGAGCAGGGATTCACCACGATATGAAGCCGACCTGGCGTAAGCCCGCCGGAATGGCGCTTATCCTGTTGCTCATCTTCTTCTGGGCCGGGCTGGTCGGCAGCCAGGCCCAGAATATCGAGCGGTTACCGTGGTTTTTGCAGCTGATCGTCTATTGCGTCGCCGGGATAATCTGGATCGCGCCGCTCAAACCTTTGCTTTTCTGGATGGAGCATGGTCGTTGGAAAAAATAGTCCGGCTCCGCAACAATGTAACGCTTGTTGGGTGTTTCATTAACACCTGCCGGGTAAGAGGCTTCACATGAGTGAGGTGGCCTGCGAAGATCCTTGGCGGCGTCTATACGACGGCATCGCCCGTGTTTTGCTCGACAATCGTCTCGAGCCGACGCCGACCAACTATGCGATGGCGCATCGCTATCTGACCGCGCAGGATCGCGCCTTCAACGGATCGGTCGAACGCGCGATGCAGCAGGGCGGCCTTTCCGCCGCTTCTGCCGCCGCGATGATCGCGGAGCGTTCGGTCGAATTGTCCGCCGCCGACCTTCAGGTGATGGTGGCCGACGCGCAGGCGCGGCTGACCGAAGTCAGCGAGATCGTTTCCATTTCGCGCGATGCCGCCGCCGATTACGGTCAGGCGCTTGCAACCAATGCCGCCGAGCTTGAGGCCGGCGTCTCGCCCGTCACGGTCGTCGGTACGTTGATGGGCCTGACCCATTCGATGATCGATCGCACGCGCGGGGTCGAGGAACAGCTCCGCATCGCGTGCGAGGAAATCCGTACTTTGCGCGACAGCCTCGCCGAAGCGCAGGACGCCGCCAATCACGACGCGCTGACCGGCCTGCCCAATCGGCGCGCGCTCGACACCCGCCTCGCCGCCGCGGTCGATACCGCGCGCGAGACTGGCCGCCCGTTCGCCATCGCGATTTGCGACATCGACCATTTCAAAACCTTCAACGACCGCTTCGGCCACCAGATCGGCGACGAAGTGATCAAGTTCGTCGCCACCAGCCTGGCCAAGGACGGTGGCGAGCGTCTCTTCGCGGCGCGCTACGGCGGCGAGGAATTCGTGGTCCTGTTCGAAGGCTCGACCGCCAAGCAGGCAGGCGCCGAGGTCGATCGCATCCGTGCCGCGATCGGCGCGCGCGACCTCAAGATCAACGCGACCGGCCAGACGCTCGGCCGCCTCACCTTCTCCGCCGGCATTGCCGAACTGAGCCGCGACGACGACGAGATCACCTCGTCGATGTTGAAGCGCGCCGACGTCGCGCTCTACGAAGCCAAGCGTTCGGGCCGCAACAAGGTCGTCGTCAGCTAAGCTGCCGGAAACAGGACGGCGAGCAGCCCTGCAAGCCGCTCCCCCGCTTCACCGATCCTTCTTTCGCCAATGGCGCGCGCATGCTCGACATAATCGGGCCTGAGCGTGCCCGCTTTCTCGCGGCTGGTCCCCTCCGCCTCCATCGCGCCGGGATAGGCGTCCTCGGCGGCGATCCGCTCGCTTTCGGCGACCCATGACCGATAGGCCGCCACCGGATCGCTACCCGGCGGATCGACCGCCGGAGGATTGCTCTCCACCGCCGCCGCGATGGCCTCCGCCCCGGCTAGGTCCTCACCCGGACGGTCGGCCGGCGAATCCCAAAAATGGTGGAAGGTTTCCGGGGCGGCATCGGCCGTCCTGCGGACCCAGCCCTTGCTCCCGGCAAAATCGGTCAGCGGGAAATGCTTGTCCTGGCGATGCCCTGCGTGGAGCGGCTGGTGCATGTCGCCGACGACATGGAAGATCCAGCACAAGGCGATGGCGCGTCTGGACGGGCTTATCTGCGGATTTCGCAAAATCCTGAGATTGTGGCGAAAGGCGAAGTCGGCTTCCCCAATCCGCGGGCCACGAAATGCTTTCCAGCCCACCACCACCCGCAATTGGTGATGCCAGTGCGTGTGGTTCCAACGCGTGGCGCGAATATCGTCCGGCCAGCGCGCCATCAGCGCGAACAGCCGCCGTGCACGTTCGGCGCCTTCCAGCCCCGCCAGGGCCGAATCGAAGCGTTCGCGGTCGGGATGTTGTGCCATCAGTGCTTCGATCGCGCCGATTGCGGCGGGATCGCGCGTCGCCAGTCGATCGTAAGCGATCAGGCCGGTCGCCATATGACCCTGGTTGCGCCAGGCATAAGCCGGTTGGGCGACGATGAGGAAGGCGATCGCAAGGCACCATCCGATCCGGGACATCTTGCATCCTGGAAGGTGGCGCGAGTGACGGGGCTCGAACCCGCGACCTCCGGCGTGACAGGCCGGCGCTCTAACCAACTGAGCTACACCCGCGTAGGTCGTTCCCTGCGGAGACGCGCCGACTAGAGACGGTCGCGGGGGCTGTCAACGCCTGACGCTTGCCTTTTCCGGCTTTTTTTCCGGGCCTCTGCCTCAGGCCTCGGGCGCGTCCGGCGGAACCGGCGCGGCGGCCTCGTGCAGCGGGCTGGTGAGCGTGCCTTCCTCGAACAGGAAGCCGGCGATATCGGGCTTGCCCGCCGCGTCGAGCACGGTCTTGGTGATGATCAGGATCGGTACCGCCAGCAGCGCACCCACCGGCCCCCACACCCAGCCCCAGAAACTCAGCGAGACCAGGATCAGCAGCGGATTGATCGTGAGCCGGCGCCCGACCAGCGCCGGCGTGATCAGGTTCGATTCGATCAGATGGCAGCAGATGAAGGTCGCGACCGGCAGGATCGAATACCAGGCGTCGCGAAATACCATCAGGCCGCCGAGCGCGAGCAGCAGCGACGCCATGATCGGCCCGAGATAGGGCATATAATTGGAGAGCGCGACGATCCCGCCCCACATCAGCGGATCGGGCAGGCCGATCAGCCAGAAGGCGCCCGCAACCAGCAAGCCCAGGCTGATATTGATCAGCGTGATCGTGGCGAGGTAGGCCGAGGTCGCGTCGACCATCTCCTGGATCACGCGCGCGGTGGTGAGCGCGCTGGTGAAGCTACCGCGGCTGGTGATCGTCTGGCGGCGCATGCGCGTCCAGCCCGACAGGAAGAAATAGATCACCAGCACCGCGAAGAACATCTGCAGGATCGCGACCGGCGCCGAACTCGCCACCACATCGAGCAGCGAGGAAGGCTTGCCGAGCGACACGACCAGCTGGTGCCCCGATTTGCCCATGAAGGTCGCCTGCGTGTTGCTCACGAAGCGGTCGAGGCTGTTATAGACATCCAGGATCGGGCGCAGATTGTGACGGATGCGGCTGACGCGCTCGGGCAGCAGCGCGAACCAGCCCGAGGCGGGGACGATGATCGCCGCGACCGCCGCGTTAGCGACGCCCAGGAACACCGCGATGCACAGGAAGGCCGCCAGCGGCGACGGCACGCGGCGCCGTTCGAACCATTCGAGCATCGGCACCAGCGCGATCGCGATCACCAGCGCGGCGGTAACGGGCAGGAAGAAGGCCGCACCCGCCTGGAGCGCGAACGGCAGGGCGATCGCGATGCCGATCCCGCCGAACAAGGCGATCGCCGCAAGCAGCCGGTCCCGGCGCAGCGCTTCGGCTGCCCGGCCGGACATCATGGCCTGCAAGAAGGACGTGCTCGGACGCTCTTCCACCTTGTCCTCCCGCCGAATCGCGGCTGCGATCGGAACGGTTAATCTTTTGCCCCAAACGTTCGATGAACGGGAGAGAATCACACCCGAAACGACGGATTCGTGGCCGAGCGATGCGTCGGGAACACGACATTTTGGGCCGAATATCCTCAAATCGTCCTACCGACGAAACGATTCATCGTGGTTTCGTTGACGCGGCGCGGCATAGGCCCGACATCGCCGCCAACACTTTGGTCGCAGGGCACGCGTTCCCTACGTTCTGCCGACAAGACGTTAAATTTCGCAGCTGTCGCACGGTATCGCGACGGTGGGCGGTTTTGCGCATGCGTAAGAGTTTTGAATGTTCTCCAAGCGTCACATCACGCTTGCTTCGGGTGCCAGCCTCGCCCTTGCACTCACCTGCTTCGCGCTGCCCGTATCGGGCAGCTCGGCGGCCGAATATGTCGCCGCCACTCCCCTCCTCGCTTACGACCTGAGCGCGACCGTTCCGGCCCAGACGCCGGCGGCGCAACAGCCCGCGGCCATCCAGCCCGCGCCCCAGACCCAGGCCGACGATTCCGATGATGACTCGGCGCAGGCTCCCGTTCTGGCGTCGGTTGATGCCAAGTCGGTCGAATGCATGGCCAAGGTCGTGCTGCACGAGGCCGCCAATCAGCCGCGCGAAGGCAAGATCGCGGTCGCGCAGACGCTGGTGAACCGCCTCAAGGCCGGCCGCTTCGGCGATTCGATCTGCGGCGTCGTCAACCAGAAGGGCCAATATTTCCGCATCGCCAGCTTCCACCCGCGCAAGGATAGCGACGGCTGGCAGGAAGCGGTCGAGGTAGCGCACGACGTGCTCGCCGGCCAGACCCAGCCGGTCGCGCCGGGCGCGATGTACTTCCGGGCATCCTACGCGCCCGCCAACGCCTTCTTCCGCACGCGCGAACGCGTCGCGACCGTCGGCGCCCACATCTTTTACCGCTAAAGGCTTAGCCAACCCAATTTACCGTCATGCCAGCGAAAGCCGGGGTGACGGTTACTGGTCGGCGCCTTCGCCAACCTCATCCTTCCGATGCGATCCAGGGAAGCGGGCCTCCTCGGCGCGCTTCCACTGGTCGTGCATCGCCTTGTGCGGCAGGCCGATCCCGAACCCCTCGGTCGTATCGACCCACTGGTCGGCATATTCGGCCGCCTGCTGCTGAGCCTGGCTCGGCGGCTGATCGTCGATCCAGTCGCGCAAGGACGAAGCATTGGCGCAGAGCAGGAACAGGCTCGCGATCGCGATCACGCCGAACGTCCAGCCGAGCCCGCTTTGCTCAAGCTCGGGTTCGGGCAGATCGATCGGCGATGGCGTATCCTGCGGCATGCCCTATTCCTAGAATTGATAGTAAATGAAGGGCGCAACCCCTTCGAAACGCATGGCATCTACGATCAGGATCGTGACGCCGACCAGCAACCCCAACGCCCAGGCGGGCAGCAAGCGGACCTGGAGGGCCAGCCGCTGCCCCAGGTTCACCGGGGTGAAATGGATCGCCATTCCGAACAGGATCAACACGCAGGCAAGCGGGGTCAGCACGTCGCTCGCGACGCCCACGGTACCGATGCCCTTCAGATAAGCGATCGCGGCATCGAAGCTTTCGGCCCGGAAGAAGATCCAGCCGATCAGCACGATATGGAACGTGATCAATATCCCGAGCACGCGCGGAAGGCGCGGCCAGCCTTCCGGCCGGATGCGATCCCAGATGCGCTCGATCGCGAGCACGCCGCCATGCAGCCCGCCCCAGATCACGAAGGTCCATTTGGCGCCATGCCATAGCCCGCCAAGCAGCATCGTCAGCATCAGGTTGAGACATTGGCGCGCAAAGCCCTTCCGGCTGCCGCCGAGCGCGCCGATATAAAGGTAATCGCGCAGCCAGCTCGACAGGCTGATATGCCAGCGCCGCCAGAAATCCTGGAGCGATTGCGCGCGATAGGGCTGGTTGAAATTGAGTGGGAATTTGTAGCCGAGCAACGCGGCGATCCCGATCGCCATGTCGCTATAGGCCGAGAAGTCGCAATAGATCTGAACCGCATAGCCATAGGCAGCCGCAATCAGATCGAGCCGCGAATGCGATGCGGGATCGAAGAAGACCGGGTCGACCAGGCCGGTCGAAAGCTCGGATGCGACCACCGCTTTCTTGAACAGGCCCCACACGATCAGCACCAGTCCCATGCTCGCCATGTCGCGCGTCAGGCGCGGGCTCTCTTCGAACTGGGGCAGCAGATCCGATCCGCGCACGATCGGCCCCGCCACCAGATGCGGGAAGAAGGACATGAGCAAGGTCACGTCGAGCAACTTGGCGGGCGCCAGCCGCTCGGCATGGACGTCGGCCAGATAGGACATGCCCTGGAAGGTGAAGAAAGAGATGCCGACCGGCAGCACCACCTGCATCAGCGGCAGGTCGCGCGCATAGCCCGCGGCGTGCAGCACATCGCCCAATTGCTCGACGAAGAAGCCGTAATATTTGAAGAAGCCGAGGATCAGCAGATTGCCGGTGACGCCCGCGATCATGATCGCGCGACGCCGCCTGGCCGGCCCCTCCCGATTATACCAGATCAGCTCCGCCGAGCCCCAGTTCAGGAAGGCCGAGACGATCAGCAGCGCGACGAAGCGCCAGTCCCACGCACCGTAGAAGACCCAGCTTGCGACCAGCAGCAGGATCTTGCGCCATTCGTTCGATCCGTTCGCGGCCCAGACGACCGTGAACACGACCAGAAAGAACAAGCCGAAGCTGAGTGTGGGGAAGAGCATCAGCCGCGTTTCCGGCCGGCTTCGATTGCTGGAGAAAAGCTGGATTGCTTCGCTACGCTCGCAATGACGAGGCCGAAAATGCCTCCGTCATTGCGAGCCGCGCAGCGGCGCGGCAATCCGGTTCGACCGATCCTTGAAGCGTGCATCTTCGTAAGGCACGCCACCCCCGATATTGAGATCACCGCGCCATCGCCCGGTCGAGATCGGCTTGCAGCCGCTGCGCGACCTCCTTGCCGCCCGCGATCGTGTAATGGACGTAATCGCCCCGCATCAGCGGCGGATTGGCGTGGACCCAGACATCCGCATAGCAACGCCCGCCCAGTCGCGCCTCCCAATCCCAGAAAGCGACATTGAGCTGGGCCGCAATCCGGCGCTGGACGTCGCGCACCAGCTTGAGCCCGGCGGGCGGGAAAAGCGGCCCCCTGGAGGTTCCGGTCGCCGTCGCCACAACCTGTGGCGCGGGCGCCGATTGTGCCGCCGGCTGCGCATCGCCCGAGCCCATGCCCATGCCGTTCCTGAGCCGGTTCACGATCGTCTCGATCACACCGGGATCCGTCTTGCTCTGATCCGCATAGGCAAGCTGCGGCGCGCCGCAATCGGGCGACGCCTCCCCGCTGGTCGTGTTCGCGCGCATCTCCGCACGGCGGCTCAGCGCGTCCGGCGCACCCAGCAACAGGATCGGGACATTGCCCGCCAGCCGGCGGATGCGCCCGATCTGCGCGCGCAACGTGACCTCATATTCGAAGTCGTTCACGCGCGGCGAAAAGCCTTCGTTCGTACCGAAGGCGAGCACGATCAGATCGGGCTTATAGGTGGCCAGCTCTTCGGTCAGCACCGCGTCGTCGGTGCGCGCCCAATGGATCAGCTGCGATCCGACCACGCCCAGGTTGGACAGCGCGACCCCGCCCGTGTCCTTGAACGTCGCCCAGGACGTGAGCGTCGCCGGCCCGCCCGTTACGCTCAGGTCGGCGGTGGTGGCGGGCTGCGTAAGCTTCATCGTGCGACATTCGGGCCGCTCGGTCGCCGAGGAGAGGTTGAACGTCGCTGCCTGTGTGCCCGCATGCAGCGTCAGCCCCCCTGCTCCCGGCTTCACGATCGCGCACACCACGAACCGGTCGAAGGCTTCGTTCGGATCGGCAAGCAGCGCCATGCTCGCGCCGTCGGTTTCGCTGGTGAGCGTGAAGGCACTCAGGCCCAAGGGCGGCGACGGCATCGACCAGGCGCTGCCGAAATCGCCCGAAATCCTCCATCCCGGCGACATGGTCACCGTCACGCCGTGCGTGATGTAGCCATCGAACGGCCGCCCAGGCGCGAGCACCCCCCGCCCCGCCGAACCATATTTCTGCTGGAGCAGATCGCGCCACGCGCTGGTGATCGCATCGCCTGCGGTATGGCTATCGCCGATCTGCAGAATATGAACCGGGCGCGTGCTGGCGTGCGCAAGCTTGGCGAAGAAAGGACGCAGCGTCTCGCCTTGCGCCAGGCCGGTCACGGGCATCGCCGCGGCAGCAAGAGCGGCGAGCGCGATCATTGGCCCTCGGTCTGATTGGTGTCGGGGCTATCGCCGTGGCCCAGATCGGGCGCGGTGGCCGGCGCGACAACATTGGCGCGCGGATGCGTCGGATGGCGATTTGCCGGCACGCTGCGCTCATTGGTGGAATTGCCGGCGTCGGCGGGCTTCGTCGGGGCGATGCTGTCGGCGCTGGCGGGCGCTCGAACACTTCGTTCGCCGGATTTGGCCGCCGCTACGCTGGCAAGGATCCGGCCGGCCAACCCCTTGGTGACACGGACATAACCATTCATCGACATATGGATGCCGTCGCCCGCGCGCAGCAGCTTGGGCGTGCCGTCCTTGTCCTGATAATAAGCCTGGTACTGGCCCGCTGCGTCGGTCGTAAGCGGGCGGATGTCGACATAGGGCACGCTTAGCCGCGCCATCAGCCCGCGATAGAATTCGTCCATCGCGCGCGCATCGGTATCGAAGCCCGGATCGCGCATCACCGGCAATCCGACCCAGTAGACCTGCGCGCCGTGCCGCCGCAGCATCGCGACATAGGATTCGACCCGCGCCGAAATCACCTTCTGCCAGAAGGTCCCCATCAGCGCGCCGCAATGGCCACTGTCGCAGACACCCTGCGCATCGTTCGCGCCGAACGAGATCACCGCCACGTCGAGCGGCTGGCCATCGATCTGCTGGTCGTCATGCTGCTCGAGATCGAGCCGGCGATAGCGGGTGAAGCCGGTCGAGGGCTGCGAATATTTGTCGACCTGGAATCCGGCCTTGGCGGGCAGCAATCGATAGAGCGCGCTGTAGACGCCGTCGCCGAAGCTGTCGCCGAACACGCCGACATGGATGGTGCCGCCGTCCTTCGCCTTGTCCGCGATCTGGGCCGACGGCTGATCGACCTGCGTCGCGCTATCGCCGCCGACTTCGGCGACCGTGCCCTTGGGCGTCGCGGCGTCGGTCGCCGCCGCGCCCGCGGGTGGCGGCGGTGCCACCGAACGCGGCGCCACCACCGGCGCGGCCTCGGGCGCCAGACTGACCGCCTCCTTCTTCTCGTTGCCCGTGCCAAAGGCATAGCCGATCGCGACCCCGGCGGCGACGCCAAGGAACAGGACAGCCGTACGGTCGAGGAGAATCCGGAACCAGTTCATGGAATGCACTTGGGATAAAGGCGGGCGCGGGCTTGGCAAGGGCAGGCGCGCATCAATTGCGGCGACCCGAGTCCGGGTAAGGGATCAGCCGCGCGGCTGCGAGCCTTTCGTTATCCGCGCGGCCGCGCCTGGGGATAGGTGCCCAGGATGCGGTGGCTCTTGGTGTGGAACTCCAACTCTTCCAGCGCGCGCGCCAGGTTCGCGTCCTCGGGCCCGCCCTCGACATCGCAATAGAAAGCGGTCGCGGCGAAGCTCGCGCCGCGCTGATAGCTCTCCAGCTTGGTCATGTTGACGCCGTTGGTCGCGAAACCGCCCAGTGCCTTGTAGAGCGCGGCGGGCACATTCTTCACCTCGAACACGAAGCTGGTCATGCGCGGCCCCTCGACCGCGCCCGCCGTGGCCGCCTGCTCCAGCACGACGAAGCGAGTGGTATTGTCGTCGCTATCCTCCAGCCGGTCGGCGATCAGCTCCAGGCCATAGAGATCCGCCGCAAGCCGCGGTGCGATCGCGCCGATCGCCTTGTCGCCAAGCTCCGCGACCATCGCCGCCGCCCCCGCCGTATCGGGATAGGGCACCGACTTGAGGCCGCGTGCGCGCAGCCAATGGCGGCATTGGCCGAGCGCCTGGGGATGGCTCATCGCGTCGGTCACCTGCCCGCCGCCCAGCCCCATCAGCCAGTAGCGGATCGGCATGAAATGCTCGCCCGTGATCGACAGGCCGGATTCGGGCAGCAGGAAATGGATATCCGCGACGCGGCCGTGTAGGCTGTTCTCGATCGGAATCAGCGCACGCCGCGCCTTGCCGTCCTTCACTGCATCGAGTGCGTCCTCGAAGCTGAAGCAGGGAAGCGGCAGCGCGTCGGGAAAGGCTTCCAGCGCGGCGATATGCGAATTGCAGCCCGGCGCCCCTTGAATCGCGACGGCGCGTTCGGGGTGCTGGGCGGCTGCCTCGGTCATTGCGGCAACCAGTGCGCGCGCGGGTGCGGGATAGGACTCCATGATGGCGGCGGCGGATAGAGGCTGTAGGCGCCGCCCGCAACCGCTTGCGGCGCGCGCTTGCGCCCACTAAGGAACCCGCAAATCCCGTGTTATCGGGGCGTATATTCTCACCTTTCAGGGGTCAGGCAGGGGCATGAACGATCGCACGAACACGATTGCTGGCTGGGTTTTGTTCGCCGGCATTGTTGGTCTGGGCCTGACGATCGTCACGGGCGAGCATTTCAAGAGCGAGCGCCCCGAAAAGATGGGCTACGAGGTCCAGGGCGTCGAGCAGGAAGGCGGCGCTGCTGCCGCCGCCGAGAAACCCTTCGCTTTCTATATGAGCCAGGCCGACGCCGGTAAGGGCGAGGAAGTCTTCAAGAAGTGCGCCGCCTGCCACAATGCCGACAAGGGCGGCGCCAACGCGCTCGGCCCGAATCTCTACGGCGTGGTCGGCGATGCGGTCGCGACCGGCCGTGGCGGCTTCGCTTTCTCCGATGCGCTCAAATCCAAGGGCGGCAAGTGGGATTTCGACAGCCTCAACGCCTGGCTGACCAGCCCGAAGGCCTATGCGCCCGGCACCAAGATGACCTTCGCCGGCCTGTCCAACCCGCAGGATCGCGCCAACGTGATCGCCTACCTCAACAAGCAGGGCGACCATCAGCTTCCGTTGCCCGCGGCCCCTGCCGCCGGCGCCGCGAGCCCGGAAAAGGCCACCGCCGAGGCGGCCGGTGCGGACGCCGCCAAGGCCAAGAACGTGCCCGTTCAGACCGAGGCGCAGGCCGCCAAGCAGCCCAAGAACAATATTGCGGGCGAGGCCGCTCCGGCGGTTTCGGGCACCTCGACCGAGAAGCATTGATCGGCCGACATAACCGTTCGTGCTGAGCGAAGTCGAAGCACGTTGCAGCGACGGTACTGAAGCGCCCTTCGACTTCGCTCAGGGCGAACGGTTTTTGTGATGTCCGACCCAACCACCATCCGCCGCCTCTACGGCCGCCGCACAGGGCATAAGCTCCGCGCGGGCCAGGCCGCGCTGACCGATCGGCTGCTGCCGCAACTTGCGGTTCCAACCGAAGGCCCGCTCGACGCCCTTGCTTTGTTCGGCGACGATCGCCCGCTCGAACTCGAAATCGGCTTCGGCCGCGGCGAGCATCTCGCCGGGCAGGCCGCGATGCGCCCCGATCACGGCTTCATCGGCTGCGAGCCTTTCCTCGATGGCGTCGTCGGCCTGCTGCTGCAGGTCGATGCCGAACGCCTCGACAATATCCGCATCCACAATGGCGACGCGCTCGACGTGATCGAACGGCTGCCCGACGCCAGCCTGACGCGAGTTTATCTGCTCCACCCCGATCCCTGGCCCAAGGCGCGCCACGCCAAGCGTCGTTTCATGAACAAGGGCCCGATCGACCTGCTTGCCGCCAAGCTGAAAGCCGGCGGCGAGTTCCGCTTCGGCACCGATCACCCGATCTATTGTCGCTGGGCGATGATGGTGATGGGCCAGAGCCGGCATTTCGAGTGGCTGGCCCAGAGCCCGCAGGACTTCCTCACCCGTCCCGCCGACTGGCCCGAGACCCGCTACGAAGCCAAGGCCCGCGGCAAGGGCCATGAGGTCTGGTACTTCCGTTACCGCCGCAAATAGGTCTTATCTGGCCCTTTCATGGCGCGAGCGCATATGTTCGTAGCTTCGCGCTTGCGCCGATGCCGCCGCGCCGAAACGTGCCGGCGGCTTTCCGAAGGCCTGAAGCGGGAGGATGCAATGACGAGGCTTCTCAACAAATCGTTCCTGATCGCGGCACTGTTGGCGGGCCCGGCCTGCCTTCACGCCACCGCGCCGTCCTCCAACAGTGCGGCGGTGGCCAAGGCCCTCGCCGATCCCGCGCGCGCTTTCCAGCGCGGCGACGACGCCCGCCGCCATCCGGCCGAGCTGGTCGGCCTGTCGGGCGTCCATGCCGGTCAGCGCGTGCTCGATCTGATCCCCGGCGGCGGCTATTGGACGCGCATCTTCAGCCAGATCGTCGGCCCCAAGGGTAAGGTCTATGCGGTCTGGCCCGAAGCCTATGGCAAGCTCGCCACGGGCGACGTCGCGAAATTGAAGGCGATCGCCGCCGATCCGCATTACGCCAATGTCGTCGTGCAGGTGCAGCCTTCGGTCCAGTTGAGCGCGCCCGAGCCGCTCGATCTCGTCTGGACCTCGCAGAATTACCACGATTATGGCGACCCGTTCATGGGCAAGCCCGGCACCGCCGAGTTCGCGCGCATGGTCTATCGCTTGCTCAAGCCCGGCGGCGTGTTCGTGGTGATCGATCATAAGAGCGCGCCCGGTCACGGCACCGCCGACACCGACACGTTCCACCGCATCGATCCCGACACGGTGATCAAGGAAGCCAAGATGGCGGGCTTCGACTATGTCGGGCACAGCGACGTGCTACTCAACCCCAAGGATCCGCTCACAATTCCCGTGTTCGACAAGTCGATCCGCGGCCATACCAGCCAGTTCGCTTTCAAGTTCCGAAAGCCGCTGCACTGACGGTACGCGTCATTGCGACCCCGGCGAAAGCCGGGGGAAGCAATCCAGGCCCGCACGCGCGGCGAGCTCAGGCCGGGATTGCCGCGTCGCTGCGCTCCTCGCAATGACAGTGGATGCAACGACCGGTCAGGCGGGCTTTCCGGCCTTCTCGAGACTTGCGAGCGCTTCGCGCTCGAGCTGACGCAGCTCGCCGATCGTCTCCTCCAGCGCGGCACGGCGCTGCTCCAACTCGGCCAGCCGGCCCCGCACCCGCTGGATGAAGCGGCGCATCTGCTCCACATGCTCGGGATCGACGTCGTAGAGGTCGAGGAATTCCTTGATCTCGCGCACGGTGAAGCCCAGCCGCCGCCCGCGCTGGACCAGCCGCACCCGCGCCACCTCGCGCTTGCCGTAGATGCGCGTGGTGCCGACCCGCTGCGGCGCGATCAGCCCCTTATCCTCGTAGAAGCGCAAGGCACGCATCGTGAGGCCAAGCTCCTTGGCGACTTCCTGGATGCCCTTCAATGCGGCATGGTCGTCCGACGGCTTATGGCGCGCGGTCATGCCTGCCGCCTCGCCGCTTCCTCGTCGGCCAAAGCTTTCTTGGACAGCTTGCCGATCAACGTCTTGGGGAGGTGGTCGCGCAATTCGATACTCGACGGCATTTCGATCTTGCTCAGTCTTTCCTTGAGGAACGCGCACAATTCGGCCTCATCGGCAGCCATGCCGGCGCGGAGCGAGACGAACGCCTTGGGCGATTGCCCGCGATACGCATCGGGAACCCCGATCACGACCGCCTCCGCCACCGCGGGATGCTCGTAGAGCGCATCCTCGATCACGCGCGGATAGACATTATACCCCCCACACAGGATCAGGTCCTTGATGCGATCGACCAGGAAAAGATAGCCGTCTTCGTCGAGATAGCCGACGTCGCCGGTGCGCAGCGCACCGTCGATGAACGCCTTTTCGCTGTCCTCGGGGCGGTTCCAATAGCCCTGCATCACCTGCGGCCCTCGCGCGCAGACCTCGCCGCGCTCGCCCACGCCCAGCACCCGATGCGGCTCTTCCAGATCGTGGATCTCCAGCACCGTCTCCGGGAAAGCCGGGCCGCAGCTATTGTCCTTGACCACGCCTTCGCACGGGTTGCAGGCAATGATCGGACTGGCCTCGGACAGCCCATAGCCCTCGACCAGGCGCAGTCCGTACAGATGCTCGAACTGGTCGCGCACTTCGAACGGCAACGGCGCTCCGCCCGAGATGCAGATATGGATCGTCGACAAATCGGGCCGCTGATCCTCGGGCAGCGCGATCAACGCAGCATAGATGGTCGGCACGCCGAGGAATTGGGTCGGACGCGTGCGCCTGATCGTCGCCAGGAACTGCTTCATCTCGAACCGCGGGAGCAACACCATCTCGGCCGCGGTATCGACCGAATAATTGAGCACAGTGGTCAGCGCGAAGACGTGGAACAGCGGCAGCACGCCCAATGTGCGTTCGGGCTGGTCGGGCAAATGACCGACATGCAGGATCATCTGCGCGCTGTTGGCGGCAAGGTTGGCGTGGCTCAGCCGTGCGCCCTTGGGCTGGCCGGTGGTGCCGCCCGTATATTGCAGCACCGCCAGATCGTGCGGGGACTGCGCGACCGGCTCCGGGTCGGCATCGTCCGCGATCAGGTCGGCGAAGCGGACATGGCGCGCGTCGTTCGGGATATGCGCGATATCGCGCCGCTTGAAGCAGGCGAAGGCCATCCGCTTCACCAGGGGCAGGACTGCCCCGAACGGGCAGACGATGATGTTGGTAAGCCCGGTCTCCTCGGCGACCTTGGCCACCTTGGCATGGATCAGCTTGAGATCGGGAACGACCATGATCGTCGTTCCCGAATCCAGGATCTGATGCTTCAATTCCCGCTCGACATAGAGCGGATTGAAATTGACCACGACCCCGCCGATGCGCAGCACCGCGAAGTAGAAGATCACGAAATAGGGCGTGTTGGGCAGGCACAGGCCGACCCGCATGCCGGGCTTCACCCCCAGATCCTGCAAACCGCGCGCAGTCTGGCGGACCAGGTCGCCCAGCTCATTGTAGGTCCAGCGGCGGCCGAGGAAGTCGATCGCCGGCTGGTCCCCATGATGCAGCACCGCCTTGTCGAGCAGGTCGGTAAGCAAGCGCGGCGCGATGGTGGGCATGGTTTCCGGCGGCAATTCCGCCGCCGGAGGATCATTACGCATCATACCCGCCGCGCTCCGCATCAGAACTTCACATGCGCCCCGATCGAGAGGACGGTGGCATGTGCATTCTGGAGCGTGCCGTTGACCAAGATCGGGGTCTGGACCGGCGTGCCCGCATAGGCCGCGGTGGTGCGATCGATGCTCGCGTCCTTGAACTTGATATAGTTCGCCGCGACGTCGATCCCGACGCCCTTCATCACCTCGAAGCTCGCGCCGCCGCCGAAATTCCAGCGGTTGCTATCCGGCACGCGCGCGTCGCGGTGCGTGTCGCGGGTCGGCGACTGGTCGCGCTGGATACCCGCGCGCAAGGTCACACCCGGCGAAAGCGCGTAATCGAGGCCACCCGCATAGCTCCAGGTGTTGCCGTAATTTTCCGGGATCGCAACGTTGAGCGGCGCGCCGAGGTTGATCGCGTCGAACTTGTTCCAGCCGAAGCGGTTGATCTCGGCATTGAGCGTCAGCGCGGGGGTGACCTTGGCGCGGATGCCCATCATCGCCTGCCACGGCGTGCGGAATTCGGCCGTGGTCGGGATGGTGCCGTTGTTGTTGGCAAGCGGCACGCCCGGCACGCTGATCAGGCCGGCGGTGATCACATTGCCGTTGAGCTTGTGCTTGACGCTCGATTTGTAGCTCGCGCCCACCGTGACCGCGCTGCCCGCATGGAATTGCACGCCCACGCTCCAGCCCCAATCCCAGCCATTGCCCTTCAGCGTCTGGTGCCCGTCGGGCAGCAGCGGCGAGAGGTTGGGCAGGAAGTTGGACAGGCTCGCCTTCACATGCTCGGCATTGACGCCCACGCCGATGCTGATCTCCGGCGTCGCCGCGAAGGCCAGCGAGGGCTGGATGTCGACTGTCTGCAGATGCGTCTTGTCGGCGGTGTAACGCACCCAGCTGTTCGAATCGTAATTGGTGGTGAAGCTGTAGGGAGCGCTCACCGACAGGCCGAAGGCGAGCTGATGCGTGATGCCATAAGCGATCTGGCCCGACGGCAGGGTGCCGTTGTTGATCGGGTTGCGCGCGTCCGCGACGCCGCCGACCGGTGCGGGTGCCTGGCCCGGACGGACGATGAGCGTGCCGTTATCGTGCACGTCGCCGCGCGGCATGATCTCGCTCACGCCGATCGAGGCGTCGCCGCCGGTTATCCCGCCGATCGAGGCCGGATTCCACCACAGCGACGCCGCGCCCTGATCCGCGACCTCGCCCGAAAAAGCGCGGCCGGCGCCCTTCACCGATTGTTCCTGGAGGTAGAAAGCGGCCGCATTGGCCGAGGTGGCGATCCCGCCCGCGACGACGGAAACGCCCGCGGCGAAGATCGCGCGCTTCGAAAATTTGGTCATCCTGAACTCCCTTATGCGTATCGTTCTGTTGTTGGTTTGGGGACGCGTCAGCGGATGCGCGTCCAGGTCTGGCTCTTGCAGAGCGGCCAGATGATGCAGCCTTTCACCTTGAGGTGATCGGCATCCACCGGGGTGACGGTGGCCCTGTAGGTCCCGCCATCGTCGCCATTGTAGATTGTCCCGCCACTCCAATCGCCGGTCCCGCGGGTGAAGCCGCTCAATATCTGCAAGTTCATCAGCTTGCGGCCGCGCAGATTGACGTTCTTGTTGTTGATGTCGCGCATATCGGGATTGGTGCGCAGCCCGTCGGAACTTACCAGCCTGCCGCAGATCGACGCGCCGCAGCGCTCGACCTCCACCACGCCGTTACGCGTTTCCGTGCGCCATTTGCCGATAGCCGAATCGGGGCTCACCGCGGCTGCAGCCGCGAGCATGCTTAAACCGATCATACCTCTCCTTCATCCTTCTCCAGATCCCCACTCTTTGGGTGAGTGATCCGAATCCCGGCCAACGCCCGGCGTTCAAACTGTGTGCACGAAAATTTGCTTGACGTATAGGGAAAGTATCGCACCCTAAGGGAGACAGGGTACCTCATAGTCAAGTGCCCGCCGGAGAGTGACGAATGCGCAACACCGTGATCGCGGGCTATGCCCGCTCGCCCTTTCACTTCGCCAACAAGGGGGATCTGGCGCGCGTTCGCCCCGACGATCTCGCGGCGCAGGTGATTCGCGGGCTGATCGATCGCACGCACGTGAACCCGGCCGATATCGAGGACATCATCCTCGGCTGCGCTTTCCCGGAGGGCGAGCAGGGCCTCAACGTCGCACGTCTGATCGGCCTGCTGGCGGATTTGCCGCTTTCGGTCGGCGGCATGACGGTCAACCGCTTCTGCGGCTCCTCGATGAGCGCGATCCATATCGCGATGGGCCAGATCCAGCTCGGTGCGGGCGAGGCCTTCATCTGCGCGGGCGTCGAGTCGATGAGCCGCGTGCCGATGATGGGCTACAATCCCCTGCCCAATCCCGAACTCGCGAAGAAGAATGCTGGCGCCTACATGGGCATGGGCGAGACCGCCGAAAACGTCGCCACCAAATACCAGATCACGCGCACCGATCAGGAAGCCTTCGCGATCCGGAGCCAGCACAAAGCGGCGGCCGCGCGCGACAGCGGCAAGCTCGCCGACGAGATCGTGCCCATCCAGACCAAGAAGGGCGTGGTGACCGAGGACGGCACGATCCGCGCCGACACGACCGCCGAGGGCCTCGCCGGATTGAAGCCCGCTTTCGACGCTAACGGCTCGGTCACCGCGGGCACCTCCTCTCCGCTCACCGACGGCGCCAGCGCGGTACTGGTGACGAGCGAGGATTATGCCCGCGAACACGGGCTCGAAATTCTCGCCCGGATCAAGTCGGTCGGCATCGCCGGCTGCGCGCCCGAGATCATGGGCATCGGACCCGTGGGCGCCTCGACCAAGGCACTGGAGCGCGCCGGCATCTCGGTCGGCGACCTGAACGTGGTCGAATTGAATGAAGCCTTCGCCAGCCAGGCGCTCGCCTGCGTGCGCGACCTCGGCCTCAAGCCCGACACGGTCAATATCGACGGCGGCGCGATCGCGATCGGCCACCCGCTCGGCGCCACCGGCGCGCGCATCGTCGGCAAGGCCGCCTCGCTGCTCAAGCGCGATGGCGGCAAATATGCGCTCGCCACGCAGTGCATCGGCGGCGGCCAGGGCATCGCCACCGTGCTGGAGGCGGCCGAATGACCGACGCCATAAAAAAGGTCTGCGTGATCGGCGCGGGCGTGATGGGCGCGGGCATCGCTGCGCAGGCTGCCAATGCCGGCGTGCCCGTGCTGTTGCTCGACATCGTGCGCGATCCCGATAACCGCAATGCTGTCGCCGAGGGCGCGGTCGCGAAGATGCTCAAGAGCGATCCCGCCCCCTTCATGTCGCCCAAGGCGGCGAAGCTGATCGAGGCGGGCAATATCGAGGACGATCTCGCCAAGGTCGCGGATTGCGACTGGATCATCGAGGCGGTGATCGAGCGGCTCGACATCAAGCACGACCTCTACGCCAAGTTGGACGCCGTCCGCCGCCCGGGCAGCGCAATTTCCTCCAACACCTCGACCATCCCGCTCGACAAATTGGTCGAAGGCCGCAGCGAAGCGTTCAAGCGCGACTTTCTGATCACGCACTTCTTCAACCCGCCGCGCTACATGCGGTTGCTGGAGATCGTGACCGGCCCGGGGACCGATCCGCAGGTCGCGGCGATGGTCGAAGCCTTTGCCGACCGCGCGATGGGCAAAACCATCGTCCACGCCAAGGACACGCCCGGCTTCATCGCCAACCGCGTCGGCACTTACTGGATCCAGCTGGCGCTTAACGCCGCCTTCGACCTCGGCCTCAAGGTCGAGGAAGCCGATGCGATCGCGGGCAAGCCGATGGGGGTGCCCAAGACCGGCATTTTCGGGCTGATGGACCTGGTCGGCATCGATCTGATGCCGCACCTCCAGAAGAGCCTGACCGAGACGCTTCCCCGCGACGATCCCTATCACGGCATCGCCCGCTCGATCCCGCTGATCGAAAAGATGATTGCCGAAGGCTCGATCGGCCGGAAGGGCAAAGGCGGCTTCTATCGGCTCAATCCCGATATGAACAAGCGCCGAGAAGCTATTGATCTTGCGACCGGCGAATATCGCGAGAAGGAAAAGGCCGCGGGTCCGTCCGGGCCAGCCGGCAAAGGCGATCTCAAGGCTTTGATCGCGACCAAGGGCAAGGTCGGCGACTATGCCTGGGCGATCCTTGGCGGCACGCTTTCCTATGCCGCGGGCCTGATCCCTGAGGCCGCCGACGATGTGGTCGCGGTCGATGACGCGATGAAGCTCGGCTATAATTGGAAAGCCGGCCCGTTCGAAATGATCGACAAGATCGGCGCAGCTAATCTCACCCAACGGCTCGAAGCCGAGGGCAAGCCCGTGCCCGAATTGCTCAAGCTCGCGGGCGATCGGAGCTTCTACCGGGTCGAGAACGGCAAGCGCCAATATCTCTGCCTCGACGGCGAATATCGCGATATCGTCCGCCCTGAAGGCGTGCTCAAGCTGGAGGACATCAAGCTCGCCAGCCAGCCTTTGCTCAAGAATGGCTCGGCGGCGCTTTGGGACGTGGGCGACGGCGTCGCGGCCCTGGAATTCACCGGCAAGATGAACGCGCTCGATGGCGATGTGATGAAGCTGATCGGCAATGCGATCCCGCTCGTCCAGAAGAGCTTCAAGGCGCTCGTCGTCTACAATGATGGCAGCAATTTCTCCGCCGGTGCCAACCTTGGCCTCGCCCTGTTCGCGCTCAATATCGCCGCCTGGAGCGAGGTCGAGAAGCTCGTCGCGGGCGGGCAGAAGGCGTACAAGGCGCTCAAATATGCCCCCTTCCCCGTCGTCGGCGCGCCCGCCGGCATGGCCTTGGGCGGCGGGTGCGAGATCCTGCTCCATTGTGACGCGATCCAGGCGCATGCCGAGCTCTATATGGGCCTGGTCGAATGCGGCGTCGGGCTGATCCCCGGATGGGGCGGCTGCGGCGAGATGATCGAGCGCTGGCGCGATGCGCCTGCCATGCCCAAGGGTCCGATGCCGGCGGTGGCCAAGGTTTTCGAGACCGTCTCAACCGCCACCGTCTCCAAATCCGCCGCGCAGGCCAAGGAGCTGATGTTCCTGCGCGCCAGCGACGGCATCACGATGAATCGCGACCGGCTGCTTGCCGACGCCAAGGCCAAGGCGCTTGCGCTGGCGGAAACCTACCAGCCCCCCGCCCCGCCCGAATTCAAACTGCCCGGCGAGAGCGGGCATGTCGGGCTCAACATGGCGGCGCAGGCGTTCCGCAAGCGCGGCCTCGCGACCGATTACGACATGGTCGTGTCCGACGCGCTCGCGGGCGTGCTGACCGGCGGCAAGGCCGATCTGGTCGATGTCGTGAGCGAGGCGGACATGCTCAAGCTGGAACGCGAAGCCTTCCTGCTCCGCGTCCGCGACGTCCGCACCATCGCGCGGGTCGAGCATATGCTGGAGACGGGCAAGCCGTTGCGGAATTGAGCACAATCCGTCGCCCCAGCGAAAGCTGGGGCCTCAGGAGGTCGAGGACGCACCTCCCGAGATCCCAGCTTTCGCTGGGATGACGCGGAAGGAGAGAGTTGGAATGCAGGTCTATGAAGCGCCGCTGCGCGACATGAAGTTCGTGCTGCACGAACTCCACCAGGATGACGGCTTCGGCGGGATCGAGGCGCTGAGCGAATTCACGCCCGACCTGACCGACGCGATCCTCGAGGAAGCCGCGCGCGTCGCGCAGGAAATCCTGCTGCCCTTGAACCGCTCCGGCGACATCGAGGGCTGCCGCCTCGAAAACGGCGTGGTCCGCACGCCCGCCGGCTTCAAGGAAGCTTATGCCCAGTTCCGCGACGGCGGCTGGTGTGCGCTCGCGTCCGATCCCGAATGGGGTGGTCAGGGCCTGCCCGAAACGGTCAACAAGATGACCGAGGAGATGATCTGCGCGGCCAACGTCTCGTTCAGCCTCTATCCCGGCCTTACCCATGGCGCGACCACGGCCATCGAGGGCTATGCCAGCGACGAACTCAAACTGCTTTACTTGCCGAAGATGGTGTCGGGCCAATGGTCGGGCACGATGTGCCTGACCGAGGCGCATTGCGGCACCGATCTGGGCATGCTCCGCACCAAGGCGGTCCCGCAGGACGATGGCAGCTACAAGGTCACCGGCGCCAAGATCTTCATCTCGGCGGGCGAGCATGACCTGACCGAGAATATCGTCCACCTCGTCCTCGCGCGGATGCCCGATGCGCCTCCGGGCGTGAAGGGGATCAGCCTGTTCCTCGTCCCCAAATATCTGCCCAAGGCGGACGGCTCGGTCGGCCCCTCCAACGGCGTCCATTGCGCCGCGATCGAGCACAAGATGGGCCTCAAGGGCTCCGCCACCTGCCAACTCCAGTTCGAGGATTCGACCGGCTGGCTGGTCGGCAGGCCCCACAAGGGCATGGAAGCCATGTTCAAGATGATGAACACCGAGCGCGTCTCGGTCGGCGTCCAGGGCCTCGGTGTCGGCGAGGCGGCCTACCAGTCCGCGGTCTATTACGCCAAGGACCGGCTCCAGGGCCGCGCGCTCTCCGGTCCCAAATTCCCCGACAAGCCCGCCGACCCGATCATCGTCCATCCCGACGTGCGCCGCATGCTGATGACCGCGCGCGCCTATAACGAAGGCTGCCGCGCCGTCTGCGGCTGGGTCAGCCGCGCTCTGGATGCCGAAAAGCATTCGACCGACCCTGAGGTGAAGCAGCGCGCCGCCGATTTCATCGCGCTGATGACCCCGGTCGTGAAGGCGCTCTTCACCGACATGGGCTACGAAGCCGCCAATCTCGCCGTCCAGGTCTATGGCGGTCATGGCTACATCGCAGAAAGCGGCGTCGAGCAATATGTCCGCGATGCCCGGATCGCGATGATCTACGAAGGCACCAACGGCATCCAGGCGCTCGATCTGGTCGGGCGCAAATTGGGCGCGCATATGGGGCGCTATCTGCGCGCTTTCTTTCACCCGGTCTCCAACTTCCTCGAAGACCATGCCGAGGATGAAAGCCTCGCCGCGATCATCCCGGGCCTGGCGCAAGCCTTCGGCGCGCTCCAGCTCTCGACCGGCACGATCGCGCAGAAAGGCCTGAAGGACCCCGAGGAAGCGGGCGCCGCCGCGACCGATTATCTCCGCCTGCTCGGCCTGGTTGCGATGAGTTACACCTTCGCCCGCGCGGTCCAGATCGCCAACGCCAGGCTGGCCGAAGGCACCGACGAGGCCGACTTCTACAAGGCCAAGATCGCGACGGCGAACTTCTTCTTCGATCGCATCCTGCCGCAGGCAACCGCCTGCTTCCTCGCGATCAAGTCGGGCAAGGGCTCGATGATGGCCCTGAACGAGGACGCATTCTGAGGATGATCGGCAAACAACCTCCGTTCGTGCTGAGCGAAGTCGAAGCACGTTGGGAAGCGCCCTTCGACTTCGCTCAGGGCGAGCGGAGCGCACGATGACCATCCCCGCCCCGCTCGTCGGCAAGCTCGCCATCCCCGCCATCGTCGCGCCGATGTTCCTGATCTCGGGCCCCGATCTGGTGATCGAATGCTGCAATGCCGGCCTGCTCGGCACCTTCCCCTCGCTCAACCAGCGCACCAGCGACGGCTTCACCGCCTGGCTGGACGAGATCGAAAGCCGGCTCGCCCCCGATGCCGCGCCCTACGGCGTCAACCTGATCATCCATCGCACCAACCGCCGCGTGCAGGACGATCTCAGGATCATCGTCGATCGCAAGGTGCCCGTGGTGATCACCTCGCTCGGCGCGGTTGCGGAAGTGGTCGACGCCGTCCACTCTTATGGCGGCATCGTCTTCCACGACGTGATCTCTATCCGCCATGCCGAGAAAGCGATCGCCGCCGGCGTCGACGGCCTGATCGCGGTCAGCGCGGGCGCGGGCGGCCATGCCGGCACGCTCAGCCCCTTCGCCTTCACAGCGGAAATACGCTCCATCTTCGATGGGGCGCTGATTCTGTCCGGCGCGCTCTCGAGAGGGCGCCATATCCACGCCGCCGAGATGATGGGCGCGGACTATGGCTATTTCGGCAGCCTGTTCATCGCCGCTGCCGAAAGCATGGCGCCGCCCGCGCAAAAGGCGATGATGGCTGCGGCCAATGCGAACGACATCGTCTATACCGACAAGGTCACCGGCGTCGGCGCCAATTTCATGCGCCAGAGCCTCGCCGACAACGGCTTGCTCGATGCCGCCGACGGCCATGTCGGCGCGCTCGACCTGGAAGGCGAGGCGCGCGCCTGGAAGACGATCTGGTCCGCCGGCCATGGCGTCGGCGCGGTCAGGGCGGTACGGCCCGCCCGCGCGATCTGCGAGTGCTTGATCGCGGATTATCGGAGCGTGGCGTGGACGACGAAGTAGCTGCCCTGGTCACCCTGCTCGACGTCGGGCAGGTCGATCCCGATCTCTATCGCGGTTTGCTTTACCCGCATGGGCGCGGGCGCGCGTTCGGCGGGCAGGTGATCGGCCAGGGCCTGATGGCGGGCGGGCGCACGATCGAAGCGGGCAAGCCGCCCCATTCGCTTCACGCTTACTTCATGCGCCCCGGCGACGAGGACGCGCCGATCGACTATCATGTCACGCGCGATTTCGACGGGCGAAGCTTTGCAACCCGCCGCATCGTCGCGCGCCAGAACGACACGCCGATCCTCAACATGAGCGCCTCCTTCCAGCGCCCCGCGACCGGCTTGGAACATGGCGTGCCGCTGCCCGACGTCGCGGCGCCGGATGGGCTGGCGAAGGGCGATGAAAGCGGTGGCGGCTCACTCCTGATGGCCCATTTCCTGAAGCGCTTCCGGGCTTTCGAGTTCAGGCCGATCCCGCCTTTCGGCGAATTCGCCCCCGCCGCGCAGCCGGGCCCGAGCCATCTGTGGTTCCGGCTCGCCGGCCCCGCGCCCGAATGTCCGATCATGCGCAGCGCCATCCTCGCTTATCTGAGCGATTTCGGCCTGCTCACCGCCGCCGTCCTGCCCCACGGCATTCCGTTGTTCAGCGGCAAGCTGCAGGTCGCGAGCCTCGATCATGCCTTGTGGCTGCACGAGACGCCCGCTTTCGACCAATGGATGCTCTACACGATGGAAAGCCCCTGGGCGGGCGGCGGGCGCGGCCTGACCCGCGGCACCTTCCACACCCAGGATGGCCGTCATATCGCCAGCGTCGCGCAGGAAGGCCTGATCCGCCCTGTTGCCCCTCCTCAGGCCTAGAAGGCGCGGCGGATGCGCAGCGAAAGCGATTGCCCCAGCCGCAAACGCCGGTCGTCGTGATAAGCGAGCGGAGCGGCGCCGCGCAGCCCATCGTAGAAAGCGATGACGCGGCCGTAGCGCTGCCCCAGCAAAGTCCCCGCCTCGAGGTGGAAGGAAAGGTTCGGCCGCGGCACATAATCGACGAAGAGCGTCAGCGATGCGCTCGTGCGGTCGCGGTCGACCTCGTCGAACAAATAGGTCCGGGTGCGCCAGCCTGTATCGAGCTTTACCCCCCAGGCTGCCTTCCAGCGCGGCAGATCTTGGTGGAAATCCGCCGTGAATTCGACCGGTTTCTGGTTCGAGATTCCGCGCTTTTCTCCGGTCGTCGGATCGGTGACGCGCGCATGGCGCCATGTCCCATCCAGCTTGAGCTCGGCATGCGGCAGGCCCAGCCAGCCAAGCGGCAGCGTCATATCGCCGATCAGGTCGTCCTCGCGCCCGCTCCCGATATTGCCCGGCGCGTCGAACGGCGCGCCGCCGCCCACCGGCCGCACCGGAACCCTGTCGATCACGTCGCTGAGCCAGGAGTGGCGCGCGGTGAGCGCGATCGCCGCGCCTCCGGCCCGCCATTCATAGGCGGCTTCGACCAGCCATGCGCTGTTGGGCCGGATCGCGGCATTGCCCGTGGCAACCGAGCCCTTGTCGAGCGAGGCCGATGCGATGAAGTTGGTGAAATCGAGCTGCCCCACATCGCGCGCGACACGCAGCCGCACCTGCTGTCGCGCGGTTGGCGCCAGCGTCAGGCGCAGGAACGGCTTGGGATAGGTGTAGAAGCGCTCCTGCTTGGTGTCGGCGGTGGCGCGGATCTGCGATACTTCGGCGTGGAGGCCTCCCTCCAGCGTCATGATCTTGCTTGCCTGCCATGTGGCCTCGACACCGGCATCCCCACGCGCTTCCGTCACATGCGCCTTGGCGTTCGGGAGCAGGAGAGCGAACTCGTTGAAAGCAAGCCCGCTCCGCGTATTGAGCCAATTATAGGCGCCCTCCAGCGTCAATGCGGCGGAAAGCGTCGCGCTCGCGGCATAATGGATGCGCGTGCGCACCAGCGCTTCGCCGGTACGGTCGCGTTCGGTGAAGAGCGTCTGCGCGCCCGGGGCGTCCAGCAACGACCGATAGCTCTTGCGCCCCAGCCGGAGCAGCGCACTCGTCTCGGTGCCGGTCGCACTGCCGAAAGCGCGATCGAGATGGGCATCCAGCTCCGCCCCCGCCTGCCCGTGCGCCAGACCGCCAAGATGTTCATCCAGCGTGGATACACTGAACGCCGGCGCGAAGATGCTGTCCACCAGATGTTTCTTGTAACCGGTCCAGGTCAGCACACCGCCGAACCGCAGATGGCCGCCGAGGCCGGGCATCTCGACCGTCCCCTGCGCGAACCCGGTGGTGCCGCCCGACGCCGCATCGATGCGCGCCTGCTCGATCGGCGCGCCCGCCGCATCGGTGCGGAGCCGGCTCCCGTCGCCCAATTTGGCTTCGACATAGCGCGACAGCGACAGGCTGAAGGCGACGCGACGATCGGGGCCTGAACTGTGCGATCGTTCGAAGGTGAGTCCGGGGATCATCCGCCCGTCGACATAAACGCCGTTGGAGAGCGTCAGCGCGCCGCTCGTGCCCGATCCGGCCTTGCGCACCACGTTCGCGACCACCGGCTGGCCGAGCATGTCAATACCGGGCGCGCCGCCGCGTATGAGCGTGATATGGTCGACCTGCGCGGCGGGGATCCGCTCCAGCACCTGGTCGAGCGTGAAATTCTTGTCGGCGATCCTCTTGCCGTCCACCACGACATTGCCGGCTGCCTCGGCCATGCCGCGCAAGGTCGCATCCCCCGGCTGGAAGGTGAAGGCCGGAACGCGCTCGACCATGTCCAGCGCGTTGTTGGGATGGAATGGCGCGAAGAAGCTGGCGGGATATTCCAGCCGATCCTTGTCCTCGGGCGCGGCGGCAAGCGGCGTCCCCATCATCAGCAGCGCCAGCGTGGGCGCCGCCATCCATGTCTTGTTTCGCATGATCCGCCTCGGTCCTGTGGAAACGAGGCTGCCCAGCTAGAGCAGGTCCGACGCGCCGTCCCGAAGGCGAGCCGATGTTTTCCCGATGTCTTTGTGGAAGCGCTCTAACGTGCGCCCGTTTCCAGTGCGCCCAATCGGCGAAAGGCCGCCGCGACCCGCGTCTGGTCCGGGCCGCCGAGGCACCAGACCGGAACCATGGCCGAAGCGTAGCGCGACCAGTCGAGCCCCGGCCACTCCACCTTGGTTTCACGCGAAATGCGCAGCGCCTCCGCCGTTCTGCCCTGCTCGGCGAGCGCGGCCGCGAGCGTCATCCCCGACCATGTCTGGTGGACGATGTCGTGCGACCTGGCCGCCGCATCCGCCGCCGCCTTGAAATCGCCCAGCCCAAGCTCGAGGTCGGCAAGATGCGAATAGGCTACCGGACGGATCGGATTGTCGACCGAAAGTTGTCCCACGTCCTTGCGCAAAGCCGCCGCCGCAGCGGCGCCATGTGTCGTGCACAGGCCGTCGACAAAGACCAGATCCAGCCGGCCGAGGGGATGGTCGGGTTGCAGCGCCAGCACGCGCCGCAGCGCGGCTTCCGCCGCCGGCCGGTCGCCGACCATCCGATAATAGCTCGAAAGCGCATATAATACGCCCGCATCATAGGGGGCGAGCGCCTTCGCGAGCCGGGCATGCGATGCCGCCTCGCGCCGCATCTGTGCCACGGGCACATCGTGCATGAACAAGGCATAATATGCCAATGCCTGCGCCAGCGACGCATGCGCCGGCGCATAGTTCGGATCGAGCGCAAGCGCGCGGCGCTGCAGCCAGGTGGCGTCGGCCGTATGCGGATGCAGGAAGACCTCGTCGCTTCCCGGGACCCAGGTCGCGAGCAGGGTCAATTCCCACGGCCGCATCGCGAATGGCGATTTGCGTTTGATCGTCGCCTTGGCGAAGCCCAGCAGCCGATTGTCGATCTCGCCCGCGATCGCGCTGACCAGTTCGTCCTCGCCCGCCGCGTCGAGCGCACCCGGCCGATCGAAATTGCCTGCCCACAGGCTTTCTCCGCTTCGCGGGTCGGTAAGCTCGATCATGACCCTGATTCCAGCCCCGAACGGCTGCACGCTACCATGGACCGCATAGGAAAGCCCGCCGCCCGGCGGAACAGCGCCACTCTTGCGGATGTGGAGCAGGCTCGCGCGCGATAAGGCGACCGCGACCTGATCGTTGAGCGCATGCGCGATCATGGCGCTGTTCGGCGCCAGCGGCTCGAACGGCCGCACCAGCACATTCACCCCATCCTCGCTGGCGGAAACGGGCGACCGGCAGCCGTACATCCAGGCGCCGACGGCGAGCACAAGCAAGACCGGAATGGCGATCGCCCACCATCGGATAGCGCGCTTGATCGTCGCTCCTTCCCCGCCCGGTTTCCCGTCCTCAAACGAAATCGGCGCGATCAGCCGATAACCCCGCTTGGAAATCGTCTCGATCACTTGTGCGGGGGTGCGCGCATCGCCGAACAATTTGCGCAGCCGCGATATGGCGCGGGTCAGGCTTTCGTCGGCACCGAACGCGCGCGCCCAGACCTGATCGATGATCGCCTCGCGCGACAGCACCTCGCCCGAATGCGCGGCGAGCAGGCAGAGAACATCCATGATCTTGGGCTCGATCGGCACCTCGCCGTCGGGTCCGGCCACGACGTTGCGGGCGGGATCGACCCGGAAGCCGCCGATCGTGAACCGGCGCGCCTCTGTCACTCGTTGCCCAATATCCCGCCGAGGATACCGCCAAGGGCGGCACCCGCCGCGCCGCCGCCCAATGCCGCGCCAAGGCCACTGCCGCGTGCTTCCTCATTGCCGGGAAGATGCCGCGCAATCTCTTCGGCAAGGTTGAGGATCGGCATCGACTGGAGCCAGATCTTGCCCGGCCCGGTCAGCGTCGCGAGGAACAGGCCTTCGCCCCCGAACAGCACGTTGCGGAAGCCGCGTACCATCTGGATGTCGGTCTCGACGGTCGGCTCCTGCACCCCGATATGGCCCGCATGGACGCGCAGCCGCTCGCCCGGCCGCAGCGTCTTCTCAACCACCTCGCCCGACAGGTCGAGGAAGACCGTACCGGGTCCGGTCACCCGCTGCAGGATGAACCCCTCGCCCGCGAACAGGCCGGCGCCGAAGCGCTGCTGAAAGGCGATGTCGAGCGTCACCGAATATTCGGCGCACAGGAACGTCTCTTTGCGGCAGATCAGCGACTCGCCGGCGCGCAGCGTGACCGGCATGATCGTGCCGGGGAAACGCGGCGCGAACGCGACATGGCCGGGCTCCTCGGCGATATATTCGGTGATGAACAGGCTGCCCCCGCTCATCGCGCGCTTGAGCCCCGCGAACAGGCCGCCGCCCGTATGCGTATCCATCGCGATACCGTCGCTCATCCACGCCATCTGGTGCGTCTGGCTGACGATCCGCTCGCCGCGATCGAGATCGATCGAGACGGTCTGCATCACCGTTCCGGAAATATCGTAGCGCATCGCCCTTCCCTTCGAACCAGATCGGTCCCGTCGCGCAAGCTGATGGGATCGGGGCTCCGGTTCAACAGAAAAGAACGATACGCGAAAGTCGGCGCGCGTTCAGGCGCGGACGCGCGTGAAGTCCGCCGTCCAGTTGGTCTCCCAGCTCATGCCGCCGTCGCGCGAGAAAGCCTGCTCCCAGCGCTCCTTGTCGGGCGGCATCTTGGTGCGGATGAAGCGTGCCTTCACTGGCAGGTCTCCGTCCTTGTCGTCGCCGTAGAACAGCCCGCGATTGCCCTGGAAGCCGCCGACCATCGGCGTGCCCATCTCCGGGTTGCGGCTGTTGACCCAATAGATGAACCATTGCCGCCGCGCCGGGTCGAACACGCGCACCGTCAGGCCCGAAAAGCCCTTGGTCGGGAAATCGGTCTGGTCCACGCTGATCGTGCCGTCGAGATATTGGACATAGTTGGTCTTGCCCGGAAACTCGTCCCATTCGGGGTACGCGGTCCAGCGCGTCTTCAAGCGCCGCTGCACGCTGGTCCAGCTGCCGACATGATAGTCAAAATCATGCACGTCGCCGGTCGACACTGGCAATCCGTCCGCCGCCTTTGCGCCGCCCGCCAGGGTCAGCGCGCCCAGTGCCAGCAGACCGCCCAGTTGGCGCCGTCCTATCGTCAGATCCTGGTCCACGTCCCTCTCCTTCCGCGCCATCTGCCGGCGTGATATGCGGACGCCTGGAGAGCGCGACCGGCCGCCGCCAGCGGTCATTCGCGAACGGGCAAACGGGTTCGGGAATTGGTATCGTGGCGACACAGGCACCCGAAAGCTGGGAACCGGACCTCCGCCAGATCGGCTGGTGGATGCGGCTGCTGCTGTTCGCGGCCGCGACCGGCGGCGCGATCGGCCTGATCGGCTTTCTCAGCGGCGATCTTCTGATCTGCCTGTTCGACTGGACGGGGATGATCGTGATCGGAACCGGCCTCGCCGCGGGCACCTTGCCCGGGCTGATCAGGTTCGGGCGCCGGCTCGGCCTGCCGCTCGGTGCCGCAGCCGCGCTGGCGGTCGCCTTGACCGCGCTTCCGATCGCGGCGGCGGCAGCCTTGTTCAGCGCCTGGGCCTGGCCGCGCGAGGTCGGCAAGATGTCGCCGGGCGATTGGTATGTCCGAACCCTTCTGGTCGAAGCCTTCATCGTCGCCGGCTGGACGATGATGGAGCAGGTCCGCCGCGCGCGGACGCACAAGGTGGCGATATCGCTTCCGACGACCAGCGACGTCTTCTGCCTGCAGATGGAGGATCATTATGTCCGCATCCATCGCCCCGGCGGCTCGACGATCGAGCTGATGCCGATGACCGCCGCGATCGCGCGGTACGGCCGTCCCGACGGCATCCGCGTGCACCGCAGTTGGTGGGTCGCGCGCGATGCGATCCGCGCCGTCCAGCAGGAGGGACGCAATTGGCGACTGATCTTGCGCGACGGCCAGATCGTCCCGGTGGCGCGGAGCAGCATCGCCACCATCCGAGGGCTCGAACTGGATTAGGGTCCGGATCTTAGGTTTTGGCGACCGGCAGCCGCAACCGGACGAGCAGACCGCCCAGATCCTCGCTCTCGTCGAGCAAAACCGAACCGCCATAGATTTGCGCCACGTCGCGCACGATCGCGAGGCCAAGCCCGGTGCCGGGCTTCTCCGTATCGAGCCGCGCGCCGCGTTCGAAGATCAGCCCGCGCTTGGCCTCGGGAATACCCACGCCATCATCCTCAACCTGAACCTCGACAAATTGGGGTCCGGTCTCGACCGTCACGAACACCCGCCCGCCGCCATATTTGGCGGCGTTCTCGATCAGGTTGCCGAGCAATTCGTCGAGGTCCTGCCGTTCGACATGGACCTGCGCCTTGCGATCGCCGGCTAGGTCGATCGTTGCCTCGGGATAGAGCCGGCTGACCGCACGCTCGACCGATTCCAGGCTCGGCCAGACCGGCGAGACGCTCTGCCCCGCGGCGCGGCGTCCGACCGCTCGCGCTCGCGCGAGATGATGGTCGACCTGGCGGCGCATCGTCGTCGCCTCGCGGATCACGGTCCTGCACAATTCCGGACTGTTCGCGCTCGCCTCGTTCATGATCACCGTGAGCGGCGTCTTGAGCGCGTGCGCCAGATTGCCGGCATGCGTGCGCGCCTCCTCGGCCTGGCGCTCATTATGCGCGAGCAGGTCGTTCAATTCCTCGACCATCGGCGCGATCTCGACCGGCAGCCGCGTATCGACCCGCGCCTTGCGCCCCGCGCGCACCGCCGCGATCTGGCGCCGCACCTTGCGCAACGGCCAGAGACCAAAGGTCGCCTGCAGCGCCGACATGATGATCAGGCCGAGGCCAAGGATCGCGAACGAGCGCACTAGCGTCCGCCGCAGCACGTCGATCTGCGCGTTTAGGCCCGAACGGTCCTGCGCCACCTGGAAACGCCATGTAACCGGCGATCCCGGCAGGCGCACGTCGCGCTCCATCACGCGAAGCTGTTCGTCTGGTCCGAATTCCTTACTGTCGTAGGGGTGGAAGCTCTCGTCGCGATGCCCCTGTTGCACTTGCAACCGGCGGTCCCAAAGCGATTGAGACGGGAAGGGATCATGTCCGGGCGCTGAGACTTGCCAGTAAAGGCCCGAATTGGGCTCCAGGAAACGCTGATCGCCCAGCGGCCGCTTGAAGTGGATCTCGCCGTCCTCGTCCAGCTCGGCCGAGGCGATCATCGCCGACAGGACATATTGAAGCTGGCTGTCGAAATTGCGGGTTACAGCAATGTCCATCACGCGATCGAGCGCGATCCCGCCGCCCGCGAGCAACAGCCCGATCCAGAGCGCGGCAATGCCGAGCATGCGCCGCGTGAGCGAGCCCGTCGTCTCGCGCGTCACATGCGGCCGCCCGCCCTCCACCGCCGAAACACGAAGGGGACGGCCGAACAACAGCCGCCCCCAATTCGCCGGCAGCTCGAGCCAGCGCTTCAGCGCCGGCAAGCGCATGTCAGGCCGGTTCCTCAAGGCTATAGCCAAGCCCGCGGATGGTGGTGATCACATCCGCACCCAATTTCTTGCGGATGCGCGTGACGAACACTTCGATCGTGTTGGAATCGCGGTCGAAATCCTGATCGTAGATATGCTCGATCAGCTCGGTCCGGCTCACCACCTTGCCCTTGTGGTGCATCAGGTAGGACAGAAGCTTATATTCCTGCGCGGTGAGCTTCACCGGCTCGCCATCCTTGGTGACCTTGCCCGATCGCGTGTCGAGCCGGATGTCGCCCGCGACCAGCTCGGACGAGCTGTTGCCCGACGCGCGGCGGATCAGCGCGCGTAGCCGCGCGATCAATTCCTCGGTCTGGAACGGCTTGGCGAGATAATCGTCCGCACCCGCATCCAGCCCCGCCACCTTGTCGGACCAGCTGTCACGCGCGGTCAGCACCAGTACCGGCATCACCCGGCCTTCCTTGCGCCAGCGGTCGAGCACGGTCAGTCCGTCGATCTCGGGCAGGCCGAGATCGAGCACCACCGCATCGTAATTTTCGGTCGAACCGAGATAATGCCCGTCCTCGCCATCGGTCGCGAGATCGATCGCATAGCCCGCGCCTTCGAGCGTCGCCCGGAGCTGGCGCCCCAGGTTGGGCTCGTCTTCAACGATCAGCACGCGCATTCACATCTCCATGTCCGTGCCGCCCGAAGGCGACTTCTGTCGGCTGCGTAACGAATATGTCGGGAGTTGGAGCCGCCGCAAGAAGGCTTATTCGCCCGACCGGCCGACGATCTGGCCGTTCCGCCCGTCGACATCGACGAATATCACCGTGCCGCGGCGCACGAACTTAAGGCGATAAACACCGGAATCCGCATCAAATTCAGGCCCAAGATAGTCACAACCCTGCATCCTGGGCACGATCCGGCTCTCGATTTCGTGGAGCGGCATGATTTGCCCGGCCTTGCGCGCGGCGAAGGCACGATCCTGGTCGCGCATGCGCCGCGCCTCCGCGGCGGGCGTCAGCGCGATGCCGGCAATACAGGCCGCGGCGAAAATCTTCATCAGCATGGGCTGTTGCATGGCATGAGGCGCTTGAATAGGCAGTGAATGTCACGGGCGTCCATATCGTTCCGCTGCCGTATCCTTCCTGTAACGCGATCGATCATGCCCACACCCGTCCTTGCATATGAAGATCTGGGGCTCGTCCAGGGCTCCGGTTGGCTATTCCGCCATATCGACCTGCATCTGATGCCGCGCGACCGGCTCGCGCTGATCGGGCGCAATGGCGCGGGCAAGACCACCTTGCTCAAATTGCTCGCGGGCAAGATCGACGCGGACGAGGGGCGGCGCACGATCGTTCCCGGCACGAAGGCGGTTCTGCTGGAGCAGGATCCGCAGGTGGCGGGCTTCGCGACCTTGCGCGACTGGGCGCTGGCGGGCACCGACGCCCCCGCGAGCCACGAGGTCGAGGCGATCGCCGACCAGCTTGGTATCGACCTGTCCCGTGAAGCCGCGACCGCCTCCGGGGGCGAGCGCCGCCGCGCCGCGATCGCCCGCGCGCTTGCGCAGGATCCGGACGTCCTGTTCCTCGACGAACCGACCAACCATCTCGATCTCGCCGCTATCGACTGGCTCGAGGAGTGGCTCGGCCGCTTCAGGGGTGCTTTCGTCGTGATCAGCCACGATCGCACCTTCCTCACCCGCCTGACCAAATCCACCTTGTGGCTCGACCGCGGCAATATGCGCCGCGCCGAGATCGGGTTCGGCGGGTTCGAGGCCTGGACCGAGCAGGTCTATGCCGAGGAAGCGCGCAATGCCGAACGGCTCGATGCCAAGCTCAAGCTGGAGGAACATTGGCTCCAGCGCGGCGTCACCGCGCGGCGCGCGCGCAACGAAGGCCGCAAGGCGAAGCTGATGGAGATGCGCGCGCAACGCGCGTCGATGATCGGCCCGCAGGGTACCGCCAAGCTCGTCACCGCCAGCGACGATGTCCGCACGAAGGTCGTGATCGATGCCGATCATGTGACCAAGCGCTTCGGCGAGCGCACGATCATCAAGGACTTCAGCTTCCGCGTGACACGCGGCGACCGGATCGGCGTGGTCGGCGCCAACGGCGCGGGCAAGACTACCTTGCTCAAGCTCCTGACGGGCGAGCTCGCGCCCGACGAAGGCACAGTCAAGCTCGCCAAGACGCTGGACGGCGTGATCATCGACCAACAGCGCAAGCTGATGGCCCCTGAGAAACGCGTGCGCGACGTGCTTGCCGACGGCGGCGACTGGATCGAGGTGCTGGGCGTCAAGAAGCATATCGCCGGCTATCTCAAGGAATTCCTGTTCGATCCCAACATGGTCGATGCGCGCATCGGCACGCTCTCGGGCGGCGAACGCTCGCGGCTCTTGTTGGCCCGCGAATTCGCGCGCCATTCCAACCTGCTGGTGCTCGACGAGCCGACCAACGACCTCGACCTCGAAACGCTCGACCTCCTCCAGGAAGTAATCGCCGACTATGACGGCACCGTCCTGATCGTCAGCCACGACCGCGACTTCCTCGACCGCACCGTCACGGTGACGCTCGGCCTCGACGGATCGGGCAAGGTCGACGTGGTCGCGGGCGGCTATGCCGACTGGGTCCGCCAGCGCGGCCCTCGCCCCGAACTGGCCGGTCGTCCCGCTTCCATCGCACCCAAGGTTGAATCCCCCGCACCGCCGAAGGCGCGCGCCAAGCTCAGCTACAAGGACCAGCGCGACCTCGACCTTCTCCCGGCCGAGATCGAGAAACTGGAAGCCGCCATCGACCGCGACGAGGCCGCGCTTGCCGACCCAGACCTCTATGCGCGCGACCCGAAAAAGTTCGATGCGCTCATGAAGGCGATCGACAAGGCCCGCACCGACCGCGACGCGGCCGAAATGCGCTGGCTGGAACTGGCCGAAATGGCGGAGAATCTGGCCGGTTGACGCGCCGCCGAGTTCCGCGCTTGAATCAATTACTCAGACAAAATAACGCACTCCTGCGGCAATCAAGGCCGAGCGGGAGGAAGATTTGGGTCGGTTTGTCTTGGCGTTGGCGTCGGTCGCGGCGATGCACGTGCCAGCGGAGGCCGCTCCCGCAACGGGCCGGCACGCAATTGTCGGCAGTCTTCCGACCGGGCTGGACGCGAACGGCCATCTCGCTTCCGTGCTCACCGGCCAATCGTCGGCCTTCGCCTTCGTCCGGTTGCGGAGCGGCGTGCAGTTCCGCGTCAACGGCATCACCAAGAATCTGATCTTCTACGGGCCGGAAACGGTCCGCGTGAATGCCAATCTGGGCGCGAATTACTGGACCGCGCCGAGCATCGCGGTGACCGAGCATCCCGCGGCCATCCCCTTTTCGCTGAACGAATCCGCGGACACGCTTTCGGTGATCGGCGCGCGGTTGCGTATCGAGATCAACAAGACGACCGGCGCGGTCCGTTTCCTCGACGGCACCGGCAAGCTCTACACCGAGGAAAAAGCCTCCGATCCCGAAACGCTCAAGAAGCTCACCATCTCCAACGCGCCGACCTACGAGGTCCAGAACACGTTCACGCTCCGGCCGGACGAGGCGATCTACGGCTTCGGCTTCACCGCGGACGATGCGAGCAATCGCCGCGGCACGGACCTGCTGCTGGTCCAGACCAATGTCGGCATCATCATCCCGGTGATCATGTCCTCGCGCCGCTACGGCATCCTGTGGGACACTTATTCGCAGATGCGGTTCAAGGACGGCGCCGACGGCGCGTCGCTCTGGGCCGAAAGCGCGCCCGGCGGCGTCGATTATTATTTCATGGCCGGCACCACGCCCGACGACGTCATCCGCGACTATCGCGCGCTGACCGGCAACGCGCCGATGTATCCCAAGCAGGCCTTCGGCCTGTTCATGAGCAAGGAGCGCTACAAGACGCAGGCCCAGATCCTGGACGTTGCGCAGACCTTCCGCCGCGAGCAATTCCCGCTCGATTACATCGTCCAGGATTGGCAATATTGGGGTAGCGACAAGGACGGCAGCTGGAGCGGGATGACATGGGATCCCACCCGCTATCCCGATCCCGTCGGCATGGCGCGCCAGCTCCACGACATGCATCTGAAGCTGATGGTGTCGATCTGGCCTTCGATCGGCAACGATACCGCGCTCGCGCATGAGCTCGACGCGCACGGGCTGCGCTTCGCCCCGCTCCACTGGATTTCGAAACATGCCCGCGTCTACGACGCCTACAGCCCGCTCGGGCGCCAGATCTACTTCAAATATGTGAAGTCGGGACTGCTCGACAAAGGCGTCGACGCGCTGTGGATGGACGGGACCGAGATCGAGGTCAGCAGCGCGATGTGGAACGCGGTCGACAATATCCGCGACACCAAGGCGCTCGGCTCCAACGCGCTGGGCGACTTCACGCGCTACTTAAATCCCTATTCGCTGCTCACCACCAAGGGCACTTATGACGGCGAGCGCGCTACCAGCGACAAGCGCGTCTTCACGCTGACCCGCTCCGCCTGGGCGGGCGCGCAGCGCACCGCCGCCGCCTCCTGGAGCGGCGACATCTTCGCCAATTGGAAGACGTTCAAGCAGCAGATTGCCGGCGGCGTGGACGTGACCGTCACGGGCAATCCCTATTGGACCAACGATACGGGCGGCTTCTTCGTCCCGGGCTACCCGGGCGGCGAGAAGAATGCCGCGTGGCGCGAGCTTTATGCGCGCTGGATGCAATTCGCGACCTTCAATCCGATCATGCGGATCCACGGCACCGACGTCGAGCGCGAGCCCTATATCTTCAAGACGCTCGATCCGCAGATGTATGATTCGCTGCGCAAGAGCGTGGACCTGCGCTACCGGCTGCTGCCTTACATCTACAGCCTGAGCTGGAAGATAACCTCCGACGGCTACACTTTGATGCGGCCGGCGATGATGGACTTCCCCGACGACCGCGCACTCGACCATGTCGACGACAGCTTCATGTTCGGCCCCTCCTTCCTCGTGCACCCCGTCACGCGCGCCATGTACCATGTCGAGGCGCCGCCGCCGGCCACCGTCCCCGCCGAGGCGCTGCATACGCCCGACGGCCAGCCCGGCCTGGCCGGCCAATATTTCGAAGGCGAGAATTTCGAGACGCCCAAGAGCCGTTTCGTCGACGCGAAGATCGATCACACCTGGCCCGATCCGCCGCTCGCCGACATTCCCGCCGGCCTCTCCAGCCTCGATCATTTCTCGGCGCGCTGGCAGGGCACGCTGACCGCGCCGGAGGATGGCGAATATGAGCTCGGACTCGAGGGCGACGACGGCTATCGGCTGATCGTCGACGGCAAGACCTTGGTCGACAATTGGTCGAAGGGCGCCGCGCGCTATCGTTCGGCGACCGTGACGCTCCGCAAGGGCCAGCAGGTGCCAATCGCGATCGAATATTTCCAGGGCGACGGAAACCGCAGCCTCCGCTTCGGCTGGCGGTTGCCGAGCGAACGCGCGGCCATGAAATCCGCCGACCACTCGATCGACCTCAAGGTCGCGACCTATCTGCCCAAGGGCTCCGACTGGTTCGACTTTTGGACCAACCAGCGGCTCCATGGCGGCCAGACCGTGACGCGCGACGCGCCCCTCGACCTCCTGCCGCTCTACGTGCGTGCCGGATCGATCGTGCCGATGGGCCCCTACCTCCAATATGCGACCCAGTCGCCAGGCGCGCCCTACGAGATACGCATCTATCCCGGCGCCGATGCGCGCTTCACAGTCTATGAGGACGATAACGAGACCTATGCCTACGAAAAGGGGCAGCGGGCGACCTACGATCTCGTCTGGAACGATCGCGCCCGCACGCTGACCGTCGGCGCGCGCAAGGGCAGCTTCCCGAACATGGTCCGGCAACGGCGGCTCAACGTCGTCGTGATGGGCGCTGCAAGCGGTGCGGGCACGGCCCCGATCACGGCCGGGAAGAGCATCCTCTATGCGGGCAAGCCGGCGATAGTCTCCTTCGCACGGTAAGCCGATCCGCTTTCGCCAAGGGGCAGGCCCTAAAGGCGCCCCTTGGCGATAAGCGATGGAAACGGACGTCGGCGACGGATTTAGGGTCCGGATCCTAATCCGCGTTGTCGAATTTCCTGACCTCGACGGCCTTTTCGTCAAAGGCATCGAGCAAGCGGGCATTGATGCCCATCTTGCCGAAATCCTCCCCAAGCGTCTGCCAGTGCGTACCGCAGCCGCAGGTCGGGCAATGGTGGATCCCGATCATTCGATCGCCCCAGATATAGGCCTTCGTTTCGCCGGAAATCTTCACCTGTTCCGGAGGGTAATAAGCGACACGCCATGCCAGCCGGCGGCAAAGCGAGCAGTTGCAGTCCGCCACCCATTCGGGCGCGCTTGGCACTTCGATCCGCACCTTGCCGCAGTGGCAGCTTCCCTGGACGCTCATCCCGATCCCTTACCGCGCTTTGGGAATGTCCGCCATTGACGAGAGCGAACGGTCACGACCCCCGAGGCTAGGGCCGAAACGGCCCTGCGGTGCTTCCGCGCAACAGCCCGCGGAAATGCGATGAGCCGCGGAACCGGTTACAGGCCCACTTATTTCGCCTCCCAACAGGGAATACCCAGGGAGGTTGCGTTGATTCAATTGCCTAAAGTCATGCTGCTCGCCGGAAGCGCGATGCTTACATGCGCACCGGCGCTCGCGCAGCAATCGGGCGCCGACGCGCCCGCCACCGCCACGCCGACGACGGGCAACGCCACGCCCGCCGCACAATCCTCGGCCGCGCCGACCCAACCCGCCGCGGCGCAGGATCAGCCCGGCGCGACCGGCGAAGGCTCGCTCCAGGAAATCGTCGTCACCGGCAATACGTCGGGCAAGCGGACATTGTTCAATTCGTCGTCCAACGTGACGCTCGCCAACAATGCCGACCTGTTGCGCAAGGCGCCGCGATCGACCGCCGAGACGCTGGAACTGGTCCCCGGCATCTTCGTCGAAGGCACCGCCGGCCCGGCCTCCAACAATTATTCGGTACGCGGCCTGCGCGGCGGCGCGCAAACCTTCATCACGCTGGAGCAAGACGGGCTGCCGATCCTCTACGGTGGTGGCGGCGCCGATTTCTATTTCCAGCAGGATCTGTCGATCGACCGGATGGAGGCCGTCGAGGGCGGCACCTCGGGCATCCTCGCCCCCAATGGTGCTGGCGCCACGATCAACTTCATCTCGCTCAAGCCCAATTTCGACAAATTCGTAGGATCGGTCCGCGCGACCGGCACCACTTATGGCGACTATCGCGCCGATGCATATGTCTCGGCGCCGCTGTCGGATGACATCGCGTTCAACCTGAGCGGCTATTATTGGTCGCAAAAGGGTCAGCGTAAGTCGCCCTTCCGCTACAACAGCTATCAGGTGAAAGGCGGGCTCGAGAAACGCTTCGCCGACGGCGGCTATATCCGCGTCAGCTATCAGCGGCGTGACGAGCATGACCCTTATTATGCCGACATGCCGTTCGCGGTGGATACGTCGGGCAAGATATCGAGCGTGCCGGGCCTCAACCTCAAGCGCGACAATATCCTGGGCGATGCCTTTGCCGACATCCCCGTGCCGGATTCGCCCGCGACCGGAAACGCGATCCGCGACTTCCGCGGCGATCGCGGCATCCGCACCACCTCGAACACCTATCGCATCGATATCGAGAAACCGTTGACCGAAGGGCTGAGCTTCTTCGGCCGTGCGCGCTATCTCGACGGCAAATATGATTTCAACGGCATCTTCCCGGGCAGCGGGTCGGGCACCGCCGGCCTCGCCTCGGCGGTCAATTATCTGACGCCCGGCGTCTCGCCGATCGACGCCACGCTCACCAGTGGCCTCTCCGCTTTCCCGGGCACGACCCAGTTCGGCCTGCGCGACGTGCAGACCGGCAAGGTGATCGCGGCTTCCGACACGGCCACGCTCAACGCGCTCAACGGGAATGGCCTCCTTCAGCAGACCGTGCTCAACCACCAGACGCTCGCCACCAAGGATTTCGGCAGCGACGTCGGCCTGAAGCTCGACAGCCATGGCGCGACGGTCGACAATTCGCTCACGGTCGGGGCGATGTATTACAATGTCCGCCGCCATAACGATCAGTCCGCGGTCGCGACGCTGATCAACGACGTCACCAACAACTCGCACATCTACGACGTGGTCGCGCTTAACGGCGCCGGCGCCGTGCTGGGGCAGCTCACCAACAACGGCATGCTGAGCTACGGCAATTGGGGCCAGGGGGTCTTCAACGACAAGGTCGATTCCTATTCGCTCTACTTCAACGACGAGCTGACGATTGGCGACAAGCTGCATATCGACTTCGGCGCGCGCCACGAATGGCAGGACGTGACGGTGAATATCGGCAACACCGCCGCCACCAACGCGCCGGTCCCGGCGGGGACGCCGGGGCTCGCCCACGACGTCGGCAGCACGTTCGACGGCACCTACACGCAGACGTCCGGCAGCTTCGAGGACACCGCTTACACCGCGGGCGTAAATTACGAGCTGACCCGCAACATCTCGCTCTATGCCCGCGGCGCCAAGGGTTTCCAGACCAATGGCGGCGATACGGGCGGCGTGCACAAGCCGACAGACCTCACATTGTACGAAGGCGGCGTGCGCTTCCAGAACCGCTGGATATCCGCCTCGCTGGTTGGCTTCCGCACCATCTTCAAGAACCAGTCCTACCAGTTCATCGATCCGGCCAACCCGGCGGTGGCGGCCAATGCGCTGGCCGACAACAAAACCAACGGCATCCAGCTCGATGCCGATATCCACCCGGTCCGTTTCTTCAGCGTCAACCTGACCGGCGTGTATCAGGATCCGAAGCTGCACAATCTGCGCTTCGACGGGGTCGGCCAGCCGCAATATGAAGGCAATACGCCCGAACGCACGCCCAAGAAATTGCTGACGGTCACGCCCACCTTCACGCTGCCCGCCGGGTTGGGCGAACTCTACGGACGCTGGAAATATGTCGGGAAGGTCTACGCCGATTCCGGCAACGGCATCGCGCTTCCCAGCTACAGCGTCTTCTCGATCGGCGGCAATTTCAACGTCACCGACCGGATCAATGTCGGCGTCAGTGTCGACAACCTGACCAACGTAAAGGGCTTCACCGAAGGCAATCCGCGCCAGGGGCAGACTCAGACGATCGTGAATGGCTTCTTCTACGGCCGCGCGATCGCGGGACGGAACGCGCTGGCGACGCTCACGTTCAAGATGTGACGGCAAAGGCGGTCGGGGTGTTCCCGGCCGCCTGTTTGCGCATGGGGAGGCTTATGGGCTTGGTTCGCACGGTCGCAGGGCTGGCGCTGGTCGGCTTGCTGGCGGGCTCGTCCTGGGCCGCCGCGCAAACGCGGCGCGAGGGCCTCAATCTCAATGCCTTCGTGCAGGAGGGCCAGATCGCCGCGCATGTCGTGCTGCGCTCGGGCACCGATCCGCGCCTGATCGTGGCTTTCCCCGCGGGCAATAGCGGGGTCGGGTTATGGTTCGGGCGGACCGATCGCGCCGCCGATTGGAGCCTCGACGGCCGGCCGCGCCCGCTCACGACCGCCGATGCGCAAGGCCGCCCCCTCCACGGCGTCGTCTTCCGCGCGACGATCCGCACGCCCCGGCTGCGGGTGAAGCAGGCCGTGCTGTCGAGCGTGCGCGTGCTGCGCGATTATCAGGCGCTGGGCAAGGCGCCCGCCGAGCTGCTGGTACCGCCCCGGATCGACGACAAGACTTTCCTGTGGGCGCGCGACCGGCTCGACGGGATGGCGGGCTACAAGCTGGCGGTGAAGGTCGATCGGGGGACGGTGGCGGGCGACACGATCCTCGCCGGAGCCGACGGCGCCATCCGCCTCACCGTTACCGCGCTCAGCGGCGAGGTACCGCTCGCGCCTTATCCGCCGGGAAGCCTGCTCACGGGGGCGGCGGCGAAGGATCCCGATGCACGCGCCGCGCTGCAATTCCTGAGCTACAGGCAGAAATTCAACGCCGGCTCGTGGCGGTTCAACACCTATTTCGGGCGTGACACCCTGATGTCGATGCGATTGCTCATGCCCGTGCTCAAGCCGGAAGCGGTCGAGGGCGGCTTCCGGTCGGTGCTGCTGCGCCTGTCGCGCGACGGCAATGTCGCGCATGAGGAGGATATCGGCGAATTCGCGATCCTCGACCATATGCGTGCGGGCGAAGGCAAGTCCGACGACCCGACCTACAATTACAATATGATCGACAGCGCCTTCCTGCTCGCGCCGGTGATGCGGGCCTGGCTGCTCGACGACAAGAGAGGCCGCGAGCGCGCGGTCGCCTTCATCGGTTCGGGCAGTGGCGACCGGCGCGTGGGCGATGCTTTGATCACCAATTTCCGCTTCGTGATCGGCCATGCGCGCGCCTTCGCCGATGCACCGCGCTGGAACAACCTCGTCTCGTTGAAGCCCGGCATGGATGCGGGCGAATGGCGCGACAGCAATGACGGGCTGGGCGGCGGGCGTTACCCCTATGACGTCAACGCCGTACTCGTGCCCGCCGCACTGGACGCGATCGACGCGCTGAGCCGCGCCGGCCTGCTCGAACCCTTCCTCGTTCCCAACGATCGCACCATGCTGGCCGACCTTCCGCGTATCGCCAAAACCTGGCGCGAGCGCGCCGCGCCCTTGTTCCTGCAGACCGTCGCGCCGGAGGCAGCGCGCTCCGCCATCACGCGCTACGCCCGCGCGCATAAGGTGCCCGCCGATTCCGCGCTCGCGGCGGTCGATCACCGTCCGGTCCGCTACCACGCGATCGCGCTCGATGCGGCCGGAAAGGCGGTGCCGATCCTCAACTCCGACGAGGGCTTCGCGCTGATGTTCGGCCATCCCGAACCCGATGCGCTCGAAATCGCTGCCGCGACGATCGATCGCGCTTTCCCTGCCGGCCTCATGACCGGCGCGGGCATGCTCGTCGCCAACCCGGTCTTCGCCCCGCTTGCCTTGCAGAAGCGCTTCACCCCCAACGCCTATCACGGCACCGTGATCTGGTCGTGGCAGCAGGCGCTCGCCGCCGCCGGGCTCGCGCGGCAACTCGAACGGACCGATCTGCCGCCCGCGACCTGCCATCGCCTGCGCGATGCCGAGAACAATCTGTGGCGCGCGATCGACGCGACGCACAGCGTGCAGAGTTCCGAACTCTGGTCCTGGCGCTACGACAAGGGCCGCTACGAGATCGCCCCCTTCGGTGCGAGCGGCGCCGACGCGGACGAATCCAATGCCGCGCAATTGTGGAGCACGGTCTATCTGGCGGTACAGCGGCCGGCCGCCGGGGCCGGCTGCCGGTGAGCGCCAAACCCGTCCGCAATATCGTCATCCTCGGCGGCGGCACCGCCGGCTGGATGACCGCCGCCGCTTTGTCCAAGGCGCTCGGAGACAGCGGTATTACCATCGCCCTGGTCGAATCCGACGTGATCGGCACGATCGGCGTGGGCGAGGCGACGATCCCCACCATCCACTGGATCAACAACCTGGTCGGGCTGGACGAAGCCGCGTTCATGGCCGCGACCAAGGCGACCTACAAGCTGGGGATCGAATTCCATGGCTGGCAAGGCGACGGCCATCAATATTTCCATCCCTTCGGCACTTATGGCGCGCCGGGCGATGGCGTCATTTTCCCGCATCGCCTGATCCGCGGCTGGCTCGGCGGGCTCGACGCTTCGCCCGAACCTTATTCGCTCAATACCCAATTGGCGCGCGCGCGGCGCTTCGCCAGGCCGGTCGGCGATCCACGCTCGATGTTGTCGACGATCGGCTACGCCTATCATTTCGACGCGGGCCTCTATGCGGCTTATTTGCGCGAGCAGGCCGAAGCGCGCGGCGTGCGCCGGTTCGAAGGCAAGGTCACCGGAGTCGAGCAGGACGGCGCGAGCGGCTTCATCCGCAGCGTCACCACCGACAAAGGCGACAGGCTGGCCGGCGACCTCTTCGTCGATTGCTCGGGCATGCGCGGGCTGCTGATCGAGGAGAAGCTCAAGGCCGGCTACGAAACCTGGCCCGACTGGCTGCCCTGCGATGGCGCCTGGGCCGCGCCGACGCCCGCCGACCTGCAGGGCCATCCCTACACCTGTGCCTTCGCGCACGAAGCCGGCTGGCGCTGGCGCATCCCGCTCCAGCATCGCGTCGGCAACGGTTATGTCTTTTCCAGCCGCTTCCAGGATGCCGATGCCGCGCGCGAAACCTTGCTGGCCGCGATCGGCGAACCCAGTGCCGAGCCGCGCCTGATCCGCTTCACCCCCGGGCGGCGCAAGCGCGCCTGGATCGGCAACGTCGTCGCGATCGGATTGTCGAGCGGCTTCCTCGAACCGCTCGAATCGACCAGCATCCACCTGATCCAGACCGGGATCGGCAAATTGCTCTCGCTCTTCCCGCGCGCGGGCTGCAGCCCGCTGCTCGCCGAGCAATATAACCGCATCTTCGAACGCGAGATGGAGGACGTGCGCGATTTCCTGGTGCTGCACTATCACTTCACCCACGGTCGGGACGAACCCTTGTGGCGGCACTGCCAGCAAACGCCCCTGCCCGACACGCTCCGCTACAAGATCGATCAGTTCCGCGCCTCGGGCCGGATCATGCTCGCGACCGAGGATCTGTTCCGCGACGCCAGCTGGTTCGCGGTCATGACCGGCCAGGGCATAAGAGCGGAGGATTATAATCCGATGCTGGACGCGATGTCCGATGCGGCAAATCTGGAACATCTTGAAAAGGTGCGGGGGGCGATCGCGCAATCGACGGCGCAGATAGCGAAGCTGCCATAGCCAGCGACGAAGCCGTACTTAGCTGAGGCTACGGCTCAACCGCCCTTCAGTCGACCCGCATGAGCGGGCTGCGCCGTTGGACGACACTAACCGCACGCTCGATCGCCAAACCGTCCTCATAGGCGCCCTGATAGCCGCTGAGCCGCCACGGCGTATCTGCCGCGGTCGGGGGCCATGTCGGCACGACCCTGCCGAGCAGGGCCAGATAGCGATCGGAGGACTCGCCTCTCAAGGATGCCGCCGTGTCCGCAATCTGGCGCCGGATCGATTCCGCGTCGGGCAGGCGAATGGGCATTTGTGGCGCCGTTCCGCTTGGCAGGAGCATATTCTTCTCCTTTCGACCCTGCGGATTCTCTGTGGGGAGCGACGCGCCTGCGCTCCATCAAATGAAGAGGGGACGCCGCATTTGCACCACCGTGCCGGCATCGGAGCAACCGGGCTGAAGCATACCGCCCCAGCCCGATCGCATGGTCAGTGGGTCATCACGTGATGGCGCAACGCCTCGTGATATTTGGCCGCGTCGGTCGCCTTGGTCATGTCGATCTCAGGCGTGACCTCGACCTCGTGCAATTGCGCGCCCGGCGCAAAGCTGACGCCCGCATGGACGTCCCCTTCGGCCTTCCCGGCCGCATGCTGGATCGCCCCCAGCACGTTGCCGTTATGGTCGGTCGCTATCGTCATCCTGCTCATGACATTCCTCCACCTTGGAGATTGTGGAAACAGCCCCCGGGGCCCTCGTTCCGGATCCGCACGAAGTAGGTGGTATTGCCGTTGTTGTTTTTTACCTTCCGCTGATTGTCGGCAAGATGCACACCGCCTTGATTGGGTGTTTTGATATCGGCTGACGCAAATTGCGTGCCTTGATCGCCACCAAAACTATACCACCACCATGCATCCTGCCCCGCTGCCAGGAAAGTCAGCGGGCCTAAATTGTTGAAAGCCATGATATGCCTCCTTTTTTGCCTTGGTAGGCATCGGAAACATTACGCATTGTTATCTTAAGGATGACGTCATTTGTTGCTATAATGGCGCGCGCGACGCTGGATTTGCACCATTTGGGATGCACCGGCTGGGCCGGAGCGCATCGCTCGGCAAACACTGCTGCCGCGAAGATAGAGCGGAGGCCAGGTGGGACAGCAATGTTAATCCAAATTGGTGGAAACCGATTACACAACCGCCAAAACTGACATCCAGACTATCAATTGATGTTTATATCCTGAGCAAAATTGTTAATCAAAATCGATGTTCAGTATTTTAGCTGCTTAATGTTCCGTAAACATCGACTCGAAAGAATATGAGAAATTCAGATTCGATATAATAGAAGATAGGCAGCAAGATATGCGACAAGAAGGTGAGATATTTTACAGGTGTAATTGTCGTTTAGAGTGAATGTGTTTGTAGCTCCGGGGGGTAGAGACTTATGCAGATCGAACTGCCAAAAGCGCTCTTTTCCATGGACTTGCTCGTCCGACGCCTTGCCGCGCTGAGCCCGTTGAGCGACCGTGAGCGATCCCTGCTGCTGAACTGGCAGCCCCATTCCAAATGCCACATGGCGGGTTCCGAAATATCCGGCGCGCCCGACCAGGTACCCCGGCCGAGACTGATAATTTCGGGATGGGCCTGCCGCGAGCGCATCATGCCGAATGGCAGGCGGCAGCTTTTGGCGATTCTCCTGCCCGGCGACCTGATCGGGGGTTGCGTCAACCAGCGGGCGCTGGATCTGGTCGAGGTTGTGGCCATCAGCAACGTCCGGGTCATCAACGTCGCCGGCCTGTTGCGCGCGGTCGAGGAACATCCCGACGAATATACCGGCATCGCGCGCGGCGTCTCGCTGCTGCGCTTTTGCGAAGAAAGGCGCCTGATCGACCATATGGTGCGTCTGGGGTCGCAGCCGGCCTTGCAGCGGGTTGCGGGATTCCTGCTCGAGCTGTTCCAGCGCTGCCGCGTGATCGGCTATGTCAGCGCGGGCTCGTTCGTCATGCCCCTGACCCAGGAAATGCTGGGCAATGCCCTGGGCCTGAGCGTGGTCCACGTGAATCGCGTGATGCGGCAGCTCAAGGCCAGCCGGCTGATCGATCTGCATGGTGGGATCGTAAAGATTCTGGACGTGACCGGCCTCGCCCAGATTGCCGATCTGTCGGGATCCGAACCGATCCGTGAGCCGGAGCGGTGCGACTGGATGACCATGGCCTTGGGCTAAACCGCCCTGGCCGCCTGGCCGCACCGCGGCGCCTTTTCTGATTGCGAAAATGTATTTTCATCCGGAAATCGCAATCGCGCACTAGATTCCGCAATCGCTTTCTCGGCCAACAAATGATCGCGCCCGTAACGATCCCGTCTGACACCTTAAAAATGGTGAACGATGGAAGCGCCTATTTTGGCACCTCTGAAACTGTTCGCCGCTTTGCTCAGCAGCTAATGCAGCCAGCTGCGCTTAATAATTCAGGGGAATATATCATGCGGAAGAAAATACTTGCGATCATGGCTATTGCCTGCGCTTGCGCGCCGCCGGCGCTCGCCGTGGTGACGCCGTTCGGCGGCCCGGCCACCGGCACGGACCCGCTTGGAGACACCTGGACCGCGTCGGGGACCCATTGGGGTGAGCCCGGTTTCCTGGCCGGCCACGAGGCGTTCAACCCGCTGATGATCAGCAATGACGCGGGCAATTATGCGACCTCCTTTTCCTTCACCTTCCTGAAGGGCGTTGGCGGCACGATCGATCAGGCGCCATCCTTCACGCCCTTCGGATCCGGACCGGAAACGCGCTTCACCAACCTCACCGACGGCGTCGCCTGGCTGGTGTCCTACAGCGGGAAGACCGTCACCTTCACCGCACCCAATATGGCGGCGAAGCTGGATCCGGGCGATCTGTTCTTCGTCAACGTATGGTTCACCGGCCCGATCGATACTTCGCGTATGAGCTTCGCCGGGCTGTGGGACGATGCGAAAGTCGGGGACGTGCCCGAGCCCACGAGCTGGGCGCTCATGGTGGGCGGCTTCGGCTTGCTGGGGAGCACCATGCGGGGAAAGCGTCGGCTCCGGGACAGCGCCGTCGCCTGATCTCTCCTTTTTGTGGGCACTCCCGGCGAGGTTCGGGAGTGCCTGCTCTTTTTTTGCCTATGGCGCAGCGGCAAATGGCCCCGCCGCAGTCGGCGCATACCCGCCGAGCATTCACGAGCGCGTCATTTGTTGCGGAAGGCCGGCAGAGATGAAGGCATGATGCGCGGGCCGAGTGACTGACTGCCCCGGCGCACCCTCGCTCGGAAGTGCCTCGCCGCTCCCCCCAATAGCGGCGAGGTGCGTCCGACGGTGCTGGGATGTCAGGCCGTCAGGCGATCGGACCGGCGCCTCGCGCGCAATGCGGTTCCAAGCAGGCCGAAACCTATCGTCAGGCTCGCCCAGGTCCCCACTTCCGGCACGCTGCGCACGGGTGCATCGTCCCACAATCCCGCGAAGCTGAAGCGCAACGGATCGACGAATCCGGTGAACTTGACGTTGACGAAGAACAGATCGCCCGGATCCAGCTTCGCCGCCATATTGGGCGCGGTGAAAGTGACGTTGCCGTCGGAATAAGACACCAGCCAGGCGACGCCGTCGGTCAGGTTGGTGAAACGCGTTTCCGGTCCGGACCCGAAGGGCGTGAAGGACGGCGTCTGATCGATCGTGCCGCCAACGCCTTTCAGGAAGGTGAAGGAAAGCGACGTAGCATAATTGCCCGCGTCGTTGCTGACCATCAGCGGGTTGAACGCCTCGTTGCCGGCCAGGAAGCCGGGCTGGCCCCAATGGGCGGACGAGGCCACCCAGACGTTACCGAGCGGATCGGTTCCGTGGGCGGCGCCGCCGAACGGGGTGACCACGGCCGCCGCGGGCGTAGCCGCCAGACAACCCAGGAAGCCGAGCGCGAGAAATTTTCCTTCCATGACCGTCCTCCAAGCAGCGGCCGCGACGGGATCATCGTCCCTGACCTCAGCGCCCTCGTTCGGACGCATGCGGGGATGTCGCGCAAAGCCGGCGGCTGATTTCAATCAATTGATCGAGCAAGCGAGGATTAAGCGTGGCTGTTCCCGCGTATCGGCACGACAGGCTCCGCCAGGTTGTGATAGCGCGCCGCGGTCAGGTTTGCAGGGCCTTCATTCGGAACTATTTCCTGGAATTTCAGGATTTTGGGCGCCTCCGGATAGCATTTGTCGCATCGTACGCAATAGCGCCGCTCAATATGCGATTTCGCATAGCTGCGATGCATGCAGACCTTGCAGACGAACGAGCTAAGCTGGCGCCCACTACCGCTGTAATTGGCAAGTTCTGCCGCGGCTTTGTGCCGGAAGACGCTGATTGCGGCCGCGCCGATCGCCGCGGACAGCAAGGTCATGATCAGCGCCGTCAGCAGAAGCAAGCCTGCGGAATCGATGTTGAAATCGATCCATACCGCGATCGCGTCTGTCAGGTTTCGGACGCTTTCCATGCCGTCAGCGCTTCCGGCACGGCGTTCGTGGGCAGGGGCATAAGCGGGCTGGTGGCAGGCGCATCAGAGTTGCTCCAGCCTGTAGCCCCAGCGGCGGCGCGTGATGATGTAGACGCCCGCGGGGAGCCGCTTTCGCAGCGCCGTCGTCGCGACGAATATTCCCGGAAGGCTCTTCACCTTGGACAGGCGGGCAAGATCCTCGAACGAGACGCTGCCGAATTTGACCAGCAGAAACATGATCCTCGCCTGCATCGGCGGCAGCGCGAGATATTTGCCGTGATAGTAAATGCGGGGCGGGTTCGCGCATGCGAGCAGCGCGCCCCGGACGAAATGGGCTTCGATCGGTGCGCCGCAGCTCGCGCAGGCCGTCACCGCCATCACCGTGACGGCGGCCCTCTTGTGGTCTTCGCCACGATTGCTCGCCTCGCGATCCCTGGTCGGAAAAGCCGCCTCGCCCATCGCTGCCCCGCCAACTCACAAACGTCGCATCACGGCAACGGGAGGAACGCCACGCCACCTGTACGATTGCTTCATTGCTAAGCGGACCGGTCTGACGCTCCCCACCAAATGTTGTCGCAACGTGCAATTATTGCGCGGGGCATTCGCGCGGGTGTGGAAATGCAACGCCGGCCGGCCTTTTTGTCGGATCAAGCCGGCGGTTCGATACGGATCACACTTTCCGGATATGCTTCGCCGCCTGGTTGAGCGCCTCGCGATCTTCGCCGAATTGCTCGATCAGCGCCCGCGCGATCGGCAGCGAAATGCGATGCTTCTGCGCGAAATATTCGGGCGAATAGCCCCGCATCTTCACGTCTTCGCTCTTGCGATTTCGGGATACTGCCATGTCATCCCCTCCGCTCCGCCCAACCGGACATTCCTTCCGTCTGGCATGGTGCATTGAGCGCCGGGGTGCGGCCGCGTTCCACGTCAAATGATAAGCAGCCGTTCCGATTTCCGGGGTACGGCCAACGCGGACGCGTCCCGTTCGCGGCGACCGCCGCGCCGGATCTTGCCCTTGAGCGGCGTCGCCGCCTTCACCCGCTAGATTTCGGCGCCCGCGAACAGGTCGGCCATCGACTTGTCCAATGCGGTCGCGATCCGCATGATCTTGACCAGCGTGGCATTACGCTGACCCCGTTCGATTTCGCCCATCGTCGAAAAATCGATCTCGGCCTCGAACGCCAGATGCTCCTGCGACAATCCAGACGCCTTGCGCATCGCACGGATTGCCCGGCCAAGCCGGACGAGCTGATCTTCCGGGCTGGGTGGCCTGATCCGATAGGCGAAATCCAGCCGCGGGATCGCACCCAAAGGCGCGAAATTGCCGATATCGTGCGATATTCCGGCTGATCCCATTTGCTGCACAGGCATGACCGCCCCCCAATCTTATATGCCGATAATGAGGGAGCGGATTCAGCCCCGCTTTGGATGCGCGCAAAGCGTCATTTGATAACGCGCTGTAGCTTTGCGAAAGGTCGCCCGTACAGGCGATCGCGGGTGAGGTGATGCGCGGCGGTCTACGACCTCAAGCCGCTAGGCGAGAAGGCTTCCGCTCTGGCAGACTGGTCGCCGACCAAGGGAGAGAGCCCGTGCCGAAAACCCTCATCCTGGCCGCTTTGGTGGTCGCATCTTCCGCTTCCGCCGCAGGCCCGAGCGAAACCCGGATCGCCCCACCCTATCATGATGCGCCGGAGATGACGGCGCAGCCTGGCCAGCCCAAAGGCAGCCTGCACAGCTTCACGATGCTTTCCTCGGAAAGCCGGCTCTATCCGGGCATTCGCCGGCTCGATAACGCCGTCACCCAGCGCCGCGACGCCTTCGGCAATCGCCTCGCCGCCCCGCTCGACCAGACCAGCGAGCCTGCGCCCTACAGCCGCGAGGTCACCGTCTACATCCCCGCCGGCTACAAGCCGGGCGCCAGGGCGCCGCTTCTCGTGGTGCAGGACGGCAGCGGCTGGTCGGATCGCGTCGCCGCCGCGCTCGATGGGCTGATCGCGCAGCATCGCGTGCCGAAGATCGTCGCGGTGATGATACAGTCGGGCGGCGGCGATGCGCAGGGCTCCGAGCGCGGGCTCGAATATGACACGCTCTCCGGCCGCTATGCCGAATTCGTCGAGCATGAAGTCCTGCCGCGCGTGAGCAAGCTCTATGGCGTGCGCTTCACGCACAACCCCGATGGCCGCGCGACGATGGGCGGCAGCTCGGGCGCGGCCGCGGCCTTCACCATGGCCTGGTACCACCCCGAATATTACCACAAGGTCCTGTCCTACTCGGGCACGTTCGTGAACCAGGCCTCGCCCGTCGATCCCAAGACCCCCGAAGGCGCCTGGGACTATCACGCCCACCTGATCCCCGAGAGCCCAAGGAAGCCGATCCGCATCTGGATGGAGGTCGGCGAAAAGGACCTCCACTGGCAGGACCCGCCCGAGACCTTCCACAACTGGCCGATGGCCAACGACCGCATGGCCGCCGCGCTCAAGGCCAAGGGTTACGACTATCGCTACGTCTGGGCAAAGGACGCGGTCCACGTCGACAAGGCCGTCACCATGCAGACCCTGCCCGAGGCGCTCGAATGGCTGTGGCGCGATTATCCGCGCTGATCCCTCATTCGAACAAATAGCCAGAATCGTTCCATTTCCGGCTTGCCAAGACTGACGAGGCTGGCAGTCTCCGCGTCTTGGAGTGGGGGATTTCATGAAAAATTTCGGGAGCGTGGCTCTGGCCGCGAGCTTTATCTGCGCCTCGCCGGCATTCGCGCAGGCGCAGGACAATCAGCAGCAGGCGCAGGCCGATCTGGTGCGCCAGGTGGAATCGCTGAAATGGGTCCATGGCCCGGCGACCGTGCCGATCGGCAGCGAAGCGAATATCCGGATCCCCAAGGGCGTGCGTTATCTCGATCCCGCGGGCACCAGCTCATTCCTCAAACTCAACGGCAATCCGCCGACCGACAATGATTATACCATCGCTCCGGAGGCAGGGGCCGGCTGGTTCGCGATCCTGGAATTCGATGCCGCAGGTTATGTCAGCGACAAGGAAAAGGTCGATCCCGACGCCCTGCTCAAGCAGATCAAGTCGAACGAGGTCGAGGACAATAAGGAACGCGCCTCGGCCGGCCAGCCCGGCCTGTTCGTCGATCGCTGGGTGGTGCCGCCCCATTATGACACGGCATCGCACAACCTTGAATGGGGCACCGTCATGCACACCGATTCCGGCGACCAGCTGGTCAATTACACCAGCCGCATCCTCGGCCGGGACGGCGTGACGAAAGCGATCCTCGTGTCCGATCCCAAGAGCCTGTCTGCGGACCTGCAGCAATATCGATCCGCCATGTCGGGCTTCGCTTATCTGCCCGCCAAGAAATACGAAGATCACCAGAGCGGCGACAAGATGGCCGAATACGGCCTGGGCGCGCTGGTCGCGGGCGGCGCCGCGGCCGCGGTCGTCAAGACCGGCCTGCTCGGCGGCCTGTTCGCCGCGATCCTGAAATTCGGGGTCGCATTCTACAAGCTGATCGTGGTCGGCGTGCTCGCGGTCTACGCCGCCATGCGCAAGCAGATCGCAAGACTATTCAAGCGCGCCACACCCGGCGGTGGGGATCAGGCTGAATGACGGGCTTTCAAATTGTCGTCCTGCTGGTTTGCGCGGGCCTGGGCTTCGGCATCGCCAACAACCTGATCAACGCCGCGCGCAAACCCGATCAGCCTCAGGATGACCCGCCCGAAGACGCCGGTCCCTCTTGATCGGGGCATCTCTGGTGCAGTTAATTCGGGGGACACCGTTAATTCGGGGACACTATACTATTTAACCAAGGCTTTGCCGAGGGACCGCTGTTCCACGACTAGCCCTTCCGAATTAGTATAGTGTCCTCGAATTTTGCAGCGCTCCTCGCCTTGCCAATGCATCCGGGTCAACCATTCGAAGCGAACGACATTCATCGACAAACCGGGATAACTCCGGCGCCGGTCTGAAACGTCTCTCCCAACCATTGTTAGCGCGGAACGTGATCAAGCGTTTCGCCTTGGCAAAACGATCAGCTAGCGCCGCATTGTCAATCACTAGTGCTTTTCCATGCTCTAGTTGGTGATAGGCAAGTTGCCACGATCTGCCGTCAATGTTTAGAGTGAAGCTCTTCGTAGCGAATGGCCAGTTGCCATCTCTCAATATGAATACCGGAACAGAGCCGCAGTATCCCACAAATTCTGTTTCGCCACCGTCATTGAGTCCATAGCGAACTTCGTTACGATACGGGGTCCACCGATAATGCCAGCCTGGATCAGGTGAATATTGCTCGCTCTTCTCTTTGCATGCACTGCACGCCAACAACAGGATGACGAGAGTTCCGCGCCACCCAATTAAGGCTCCTTTACCTCCCATATATCGGATGCCCCTCTCTGAGAGCTCAAGGCTTCGGCGTCTCCGGCGCCGCCAGGAACTTCGGCAACCGCCGCTCATGCGTCGCCTGCTCGTAGGAATAGCCCAAAGCGATCAGCTTGGCCTCGTCCCACTTCTTGCCGATGAAAGACAGACCGACCGGCAGGCCATGCACCTGCCCCATCGGCACGGTCAGGTGCGGATAGCCCGCCATCGCCGGATAATTGCCCGCCCCGCCGCCGACGAAATGGTCGCCCGCGATCAGGTCGGTCCGCCACGACGGCCCGCCCGTCGGCGAAACCAAAGCGTCGAGATGGTCGTCGCCCAGCATCCGGTCGATCCCGTCCTCGCCCGCCAGCCTTTTCGCCTCGGACACCGCCTTCTTGTAGTCCGGGTCGTCATAGCCCTTGGAGGCCTGCGCCTCCTCGAAATATTCCTGGCCGAACCAGGGCAGTTCCTGGTCGGCATGCGCCTTGTTGAAGGCGATCAGGCTGGCCATGTCGCGCACCGTCACATTGGACGGCGTCGAGGCGAGATAGGCGTTCAGGTCCTGCTTGAGCTCGGTGATCAGGATCGTGTGTTCGTAATCGCCCATCTTGTCATGATCGGCAGGCTTCTTGACATCGACCAGGATCGCGCCCGCCGCCTTCAATTGCTGCAAGGCCTGCTCGAACGCTTTGCGCGTGCCGGGCTCGTCGCCGATCGACCAGCGCAGCACCCCGATCCGCGCGCCCTTCAGCGCCTGCGCATCGAGCGCCTTGGCATAATCCTGCTTGTGCTGGTCCGCCTCCGCGCTCGCCGGGTCGCCCGCATCGCTGCCCGCCATCACGGTCAGCAACCGCGCCGTATCCGCGACGCTCGTGGTCATCGGCCCTGCCGTGTCCTGGCTGTGCGAGATCGGCACGACATGCGTGCGCGGGATCAGCCCGACCGTGGGCTTCAATCCGACCAGCGCCTGCACCGACGACGGACAGGTGACCGATCCGTCGGTCTCGGTCCCGATCCCCGCCACCGCCAGCCCGGCCGCGATCGCCGATCCCGTGCCCGACGAGGATCCGCACGCCGAGCGATCGAGGATATAGGGGTTGCGCGTCAGCCCGCCCTTCCCGCTCCACCCGCTCGACGAGGTGGTCGAGCGCATATTGGCCCATTCGGATAGGTTGGTCTTGCCCAGGATGATCGCGCCCGCCGCACGCAGCCGCGCCACCAGCGGCGCGTCGCGATGCGTGACATTGTTCGCCAGCGCCCACGATCCCGCCGTCGTCGGGATCGGATCCGCGCTGTCGATATTGTCCTTGATCAGGATCGGAATACCCTCGAGCGGCCCGCGCACATGATGCGCCTTGCGCCGCGCATCCGACGCCTGCGCGTCCGCCCGCGCATGCGGATTGAGCGCGATCACCGCATTGAGCCTGGGCCCGGCTTTGTCCACCGCGGCGATCCGCGCCAGATAATGATCCACCAATGCGACCGAACTGGTGCGGCCGGCGGCGAGATCCGCCTCGGTCTGTGCGATCGAACGGTCGGGTTCGGGGGCGGGTGCGGCGGCGAGGAGCGGAAGGGCGAGGAGCGCGAGGATCGGTTTCATGAACGGAACGAAGCACTCCGCCTGCTCCCCCGCAAGCGGCAAAGTCTTCAACGTCCCGCCACATCCCACCTCCTTCCCGCCTTTGCGGAATGACGAAATAGCGTCATCTGCCGTGAACCGCCGCGAAACCGAAATCTTTCGTCCCGAAAAGGCGCTTTGGCGTTGCAAAAAATGCTCGGGGCCAACATTGGGACATTATGGCGCTTGACCGAAGAATAGCCGCCGTCACCGACCGGGTGATCGAGCGATCCGCAGCCTCGCGCCGTGCCTATCTCGATCTGATCGATCGGGAACGTGAGCATGGCGTCGACCGTCCCCGCCTGTCGTGCGGCAATTTCGCGCATGGTTTTGCCGCCGCCGGCGAGGACAAGAAGGCGATCATCGCGCAGAAGGCGATGAACATCGGCCTCGTCACCTCCTATAACGACATGCTCTCGGCGCATCAGCCCTATGGCCGCTACCCCGAGCAGATGAAGATCTTCGCGCGCGAGGTCGGCGCCACCGCGCAGGTCGCGGGCGGCGTGCCCGCCATGTGCGACGGTGTGACCCAGGGCCAGCCCGGCATGGAGCTGTCTTTGTTCAGCCGCGACACGATCGCACTCTCGACCGCAATCGCCTTGAGCCACGGCATGTTCGAAGGCGCCGCCTTGCTCGGCATCTGCGACAAGATCGTACCGGGCCTGCTGATGGGCGCGCTCCGCTTCGGCCATCTGCCGACGATCCTGATCCCGGCCGGGCCGATGCCTTCGGGCCTGTCCAACAAGGAAAAGCAGCGCGTCCGCCAGCTTTATGCCGAGGGCAAGGCCGATGAGGCGCAATTGCTCGAGAGCGAAAGCGCCTCCTACCATTCGGCCGGCACCTGCACCTTCTTCGGCACCGCCAACTCCAATCAGATGATGATGGAGATAATGGGCCTGCATGTGCCGGGCTCCGCCTTCATCAATCCCGGCACCCCGCTCCGCCAGGCGCTCACCCGCGCCGCGACGCATCGTCTCGCCGAGATCGGCTGGGCCGGGAACGACTATCGCCCGCTCGGCCGCTGCGTGGACGAGAAAGCGATCGTCAACGCCGCGATCGGCCTGCTCGCGACCGGCGGTTCGACCAACCATGCGATCCACCTCCCCGCGATCGCACGCGCAGCGGGGATCATCTTCGACTGGGAAGATCTCGACCAGCTTTCGTCCGCCGTGCCTTTGGTGGCGCGCGTCTATCCCAACGGATCGGGCGACGTGAACCACTTCCACCAGGCCGGCGGGATCGGCTTCGTGATCCGCACCCTGCTTGACGAAGGGCTGCTCCACGGCGACCTCCTCACCGTCTGGAACGGCGGCCTTGAAGCCTATGCGCAGGAGCCGGTGCTGGAGGGCGACAACCTCTTCTGGACCCCCGTCACCGAAAGCCGCGACGACAGCATGCTCCGCCCGGCCACCGCGCCGTTCCAGCCCGACGGCGGCATGCGCCTCGTCCAGGGCAATCTTGGCCGCGCCACCTTCAAGACCAGCGCGGTCGAGCGCGAGCGTTGGACGATCGAGGCGCCCGCGCGCATCTTTCACGATCAGGACGATGTGCTCGCCGCTTACAAGAAGGGCGAGCTGCACAAGGACGTCGTGGTTGTGGTCCGCTTCCAGGGCCCCAACGCCAACGGCATGCCCGAATTGCACAAGCTCACGCCCGCGCTCGGCGTGTTGCAGGATAAGGGCTTCAAGGTGGCGCTGGTCACCGACGGCCGCATGTCGGGCGCGTCGGGCAAGGTCCCCGCCGCGATCCACCTCTCGCCCGAAGCTTTGACCGGCGGCCCGATCGGCAAGCTGCGCGACGGCGACGTCATCCGCCTCAGCGCCGAGGACGGCACGCTCAGCGCTCTGGTCGATCCGGCCGAATGGTTCGCCCGCGTTCAAGTCGAGGCGCCGCGTCCCCATATCGGCACGGGCCGCGAATTGTTCGCCTTCATGCGCCGCGGCGCCAGCACCGCCGAGCAAGGCGGATCGGCGCTTATCGTCGCGATGTGCGACGATCTGGGCGAGGGATTGCTCGGCGACGGCCCGTCGCTCGACAAGAATATCGAAGACGAGGAAATCGACGCGTGAAGATCGACAAAGTGATGCGGATGGCCCCGGTGATCCCGGTGCTGGTGGTTCACGACGTGGCGCATAGCCTGCCGGTAGCGCAGGCGCTGGTGAAGGGCGGCCTGCCCGCGCTGGAAGTGACCCTGCGCACCGAAGCCGCGCTCGACGTGATCCGCGAAATGTCGAAATGCGAAGGCTCGTTCGTCGGCGCGGGCACCGTGCTCAACGAAAGGCAGCTTGATGCCGCGATCGACGCGGGCGCCAAATTCATCGTCAGCCCAGGCCTGACCAAGCCGCTCGCCAAGGCCGCGATCGAACGCGGCATCCCTTTCCTCCCCGGCATCGCCGCCGCCGCCGACATCATGCGCGGGCTCGACCTGGGCCTGGATCATTTCAAATTCTTCCCGGCGGAAACCTCCGGCGGAATCAAGGCCCTGAAGGCGCTTGCTGCGCCTTTCTATCAAGCGCGCTTCTGCCCGACCGGCGGCATCACTGAACAGACTGCGCCCGATTGGCTCGCGCTGGATGCAGTTTTGTGCGTCGGCGGCTCCTGGCTGGTTCCGGCGGGCGATCCCGACCCGGCCGCAATCGAGCAGCGCGCCCGCGCGGCCGCCAAGCTCGCCAAGTAAGTGAGCGCGCTCGACGGCGTTTCCGACGAGCAGCCCGCCCTCCTCCGCGCGGACGCCATCTCGCGCCGCGCCGCTGCGACCGGTTTCGACTGGGACGATGCCGCCGGCGCGCGCGCCAAGGTGGTCGAGGAAATGGCCGAGGTCGACGCTGCCGACAGCCTCGCCGAACGCGTGGACGAGATCGGAGACCTCCTGTTCGCGCTCGTCAACTGGGCGCGCAAGCTCGGCGTCGAGCCCGAAGCCGCGCTCCACCAGGCCACCACCAAGTTCGAACGCCGCTTCCGCGCGATGGAAGAGGAAGCAGGCCACGCCTTCTCCACCCTCACCCTCGACCAGATGGAAGCGCTCTGGCAGCGCGTGAAACAACGGGCACGCTGAGCTTGGAGGCTTGCCTCACGTTCGATTAGGCGGACAATCCTGCGGGATAGACCAGGCGCGCGGTGCGGGCTGGCCGCCATTCTCGCGCAGCCGGTAGATCAGTCGCTCCCTGTCGTGCCCGTTGGCCACGCATGCGGCCAGATAATAATCCCGGTTGAGCGCCCGCTGCACGATCGCATGCGTCTCCGCATTGCCGAAGATGAAGCGCGGATAATCGTCGACCACCACTTGCGGACGCCCCGCCATGATCCGCCTTACCTCGGCCGAGGGATCGACACCCAGCGCCGCGACATGCGCCTCGTCGCGGGCGCTCAGATGGCCCGGAAACACCCAGCGGCTGGGCAGGCAGCTATGCGTCAGCATGTAGAGCGCCGGATAACCGTCATAGACGTAGATGCAGCCATGCGTCGGCTCCGCGGCGGCGGCGACCAGCATCGCCTCGCGGCGGCCGCCCTTGCGCACCTCATTCTCCTTGAGCACGATCTGCCCGACCACCAGCCCGGCGGCGATCGTCGCGAAGGCTGCCCCGCGGCGCATCTTGCTGCTGTCCATCGCCTGCGCGATCAGCACGCAGGCGGGCAGTAGCAGCGGGATCGCATAATGCGGGCTGTTGAAGCGGAAATAGATCAGCCAGCCCGCCGTCGCCGCGGCGAGCCAGCACCAATAGAAAGCGCGTGCGCCCCGAACCGGCCCGGCCTTGCGCCACCACAGGCTCGCCAGCCAGATCATGATCGGCGAGAGGATCGCCACGCTCGCCGCGAAATCCGCCGCCTGGATCGGCAGCGTGTTGCGCCCCTGGCCGAACAAAGAGACGAAGTTGCAGAAGACGAAGTCGCGCGTGTGCCCCATGGCGGCATAGGCCAGGAAGGCAAGCGCGGTCGGTACCAGTGCCGCCCCGACCCATAGCAGAGTCGACAGGCCAAGCCGCGCGATCGGCTCGCGCGCCTTCATTCCGCCCAGGACCAGCGCGACCCCGAAGGCGATCCCTTCGAACATCACGCTATATTTGATCTGCAGCGCGACGCCCGTGCAGAGCATCGCCCAGGCGCCCCACATCCGCGCCCGCCGTGGATCGCGCAACGCCTGCAGCGTCAGCCCGGCCGCAACCACCATGAACAGATCGAAGAAGACCGGCGCCTGACCGCCCTCCGCCTCCATGAAATCGAGCCACAATATGTAGGCGCACGCGGCCGCAATCGATCCGACCTGCCCGCAATCGCGCCGGGCCAGCCGGTAGAGGGCAAACGCCGTCGCAATGCAGAAGACCAGCGCAACCAATTGATATTGCAGCACGCCGTCGCCGCCGAGCAGGCGAATGCCCGCATAGAGCAGGAACAGGCCGATGGGCTTGCGGTCGAAGATATCGATATAAGGCAGCGCGCCATGCAGCATGCGATCGCCGACCAGCAGATAGAATTGCTCATCGAAGCCGATCACCGGGTTGCCGAACGTGTGCCAGCGCGCGCCGATGGCGATCAGCGCCAGGATCAGCAGCGCCGAAAGCGCCTCGGGCGCGTCCTCCAGGCGCATCGGCACGCGGACACGATCCTTCGCGCCGTCCCCATGGAAGCGCACCGGCGATGCCAGCCGGTCAGGATCGGCGATGCGCAGGATGGGATCGGCTTCCGACATCAAACGGGACATGCAGATTGTTTCATCCAAAACATCCTGATCGGGCGAGAAAGGGGCACCAATCGGTGTGGTGCGGCTCGACGACTAGTGCGTTTCCGAAAGAGCGAAGTTCAAGAAAGCCCTGTGCATGACTGCATCGACGCGGTCGCTTCCGCAATCTTCCCCCTTTGCTGAACGGCTTCTGAAGCGATGAGTTGCCGGCTTTCCATTACAAGCCGAAGGAAGGGATGGAGCAATCCGCCATCCCCCCAACCCCGTTCGTGCTGAGCTTGTCGAAGCACATTGCTGTTCTTCACTGTCAGAAGAGGCGACCGCTTTATCCCCCACCAATCCTCCCCCGCCAGGGGGAGGTGGCGCCGAAGGCGACGGAGGGGGCGGAAAGCGATGCGCGCAGAAGGGACGGCTGGCGAAAATCATCGCCGTCCTCCCCCTCCGTCAGGCTACGCCTGCC
>Ga0157370_10000289_pt1 | contig 63849 bp, 54 predicted proteins | sample C35metaG_FD_113463 | JGI IMG/M metagenome (GOLD analysis project Ga0157370, IMG submission 113463) | Corn rhizosphere microbial communities from Kellogg Biological Station, Michigan, USA - C3-5 metaG | ecosystem: Host-associated > Plants > Roots > Rhizosphere > Soil | place: USA: Michigan...
GTGCACAATGGTCGAACACGATCGACTTCAACGGCAATGCGTCGATCACCGCGACCACTTATTATACGTCCGGCTATTCGGAAGTGTCGACGGACTTCGGCGGAACCATCGGCGACTGCATCGCCAGCGCCGAGGCTGGTACGATGTCGAACCTCTATTACGACAACTCGCCGATGCTGTGCCGAAGCAAGGCGGTATGGGACATCGACCTGACCGGCCAGGTGAAGCTGTTGAAGCATCTCACCCTTTACGGGAACGTGCTCAACGTCTTCGACATCAAGCCTCCGTTCGATCCGAACGCGGCTTATGGTCTGTACAACTTCAACCCGGCCTGGGCGGGAAGCAACTTCATCGGTCGCTTCTTCAGGATCGGAGCGAAGGTCGATTTCTGACGTCCATTGAGGGGCGGGGGCATTTGCTGCCCCCGCCTTATCTTCAGGACCGGCCCCGCTCGACTTCCAAGGTCTTCGCGCGGGCAATATTGACCCTGGACTGAGAAGCTCGCCGGCGGCGGGCCAAATCCATAAGCCGGGCTTATCGCCTGGACTCCCGATTCGATTGCATTTTCGAAATCGTCCGCATGTAAATCATTCGATCACGATAAGCGCACTGTTCAGAGGGGTTCAGCTTCTATTGAGCGCTCAAAAGTGGGGGCGGCGAATTATCTTCCATCATCAAGTGAAAGTCCCGGTTCTTGTTGCCGTTCGACCGGTCATCCGGCCTTCTTGGATGCGTTCGCCCACCTTGGGGCGAGGCAAGGCGCACGAAGCGGCCGAGTGAAGGGCGCATTTCAGATGGGCCGAGCGCGATTGGAAAAAGGGCAGCCGTCAACTGGCAAATGAGGTTCCAATGACAGGCAAATATATCTTGCGCCGCTGGTCGTCGCGCATCCGAACAAGCGATGAGGATGCTTATGGCGACTATGTCCGCGACACGGGCCTTAGCGATTATAAAGCGACCGCTGGGAACCTTGGCGCCGAAATCCTCATGCGAAGGCTCGAGGACAATATTACCGAGGTAACGACGTTGAGCTGGTGGAGGTCGATGGAGGCCATCGAAGCTTTTGCTGGACGCGAGCCCGAGCTTGCCCGTTATTATCCCGAGGACGACCGCTTCCTTCTTGAAAAGCCGGTCCATGTCGAACACCACGAGGTCATCGCAAGCATCGGCCGCGGAGCGCCGCTCGATCACAATAGCATCAATTATTAGCAGAGCTCGAGCGATTGCCCTTCGCTTGGCAAGGGTGGCGCAGCATGATTGGTCGGGAGGGTTACAAACCCGCTCTTGTTGCGGCCGGCGGAGAAGCTCGAAAGCTTGCGATCCAGCCCGCGAACGGGATTGTCAGCCAGGCGCATCCGAGGACGTTGAAGAGCAGGTCGGGACGCGCATAAAGTCCGAGCGCCGAACATGACATTGGCCCGAGGACGGCGCCCATGCCCCAGGCGAACACCAGCGAAGAACTTGGCGGCGGCTGCTCGCGTTGGGCTGCGATTTCACCCATTGCGATCAGCGCCAGCCCATATTGCGAGAAACCCGTGAGGCCGAGGAACACGCCGGCGAGCGCCGTCGCTGCAAGCCCGGCCCTGGCCGCAATCGGGATGCACAGCAATGCCAGGCCTGCAGCTGGGCTGAGCCAGATCCCGGCGCGCATCCGGGCGCCGGGTCGGGCGAGAAAGCCGACGCTCAACTGGATGGTGAGTGCACCGCACCAGGTGGCGGCCTGAACCATCGGCACCGCCTTTTCGCCGAGCTCGCCATCCACCCAGCGCGGAAGCAGGACGAGGGTCGATGAGTTGAGGGCTCCTGCAGCAAAAGCGCAAAGCACTGCAGTCGGGGCGAGCAGCCATGCCCGATGGAAGGTCGAGGAGAGCTTGTCCCCGATGCGAGGCGCGGGCGGGTGGCTCGGTCTGAGCGCCCGCCCGAAAAGCAGCGATGCCCACAAACAGCAAAGGCCGTAGGCGAGGGTCGTTGGAGCTGCGAGACTGCCCGCGAAGGCAAAGGGCATGATCATCGTCGCCAGCCGCTCGAACATCACATAGATTCCGATCGCGCGGGAGCGCTGCTCAACCGGGGCGCAATCGAGCACCGCGGTGTCGGTCGAAGCGAACATCATCGCGAACGAGAAGCCGGCGGCGAGGCGGACCGCGAGCCAAATGGCTTTGGACGATGTCCATCCCAATATGACGAGCGGGCTTGCGAGCAAGGAGGAGGCGGCGAGGATAGAAAAGCCGCCGATGCGGCGCAGGGCAGCTGGAGCAAGGAAGGCGCCGGCGAGAAAACCCAGCGCATTGGCGGCCCCGGTCCAGCCGAACGCCGTCGCCGAAAGGCCGGCATCCTTGCCGCGAAGCGGCAGGCAGACATCGAAGATTCCCTGCGCTGCCTGGATGCAAATCGCAGCGGCGATCACCGCTGGAAGGCTGCCCCGAATTGGCTTCGACCGGATTGGGCCCGGCGCATTCATCGGCTGCGCGCCTCAGGGACGAAAAGCGCAAAAGAAGGCCCGCAGGTCGGCGGCGTAGAGGTCGGGCACTTCCCAGCCGGGGAAATGTCCGCCTTTTGTCAATGCGGTGTAGCGCTCGACGTTCAGCAGCCGCTCGGCCCATTCGCGCGGCGGCTGGGCCAGTTCCTTGGGCAAAGTGAGCAGTGCGGCGGGCGGGCTGACCCGGTCGCCGGGCTTCAGCGCCGGAGGGCGGTGCTGATGCTCGTAATAATAACGGACCGATGAGCCGATCGTGCCGGTGAGCCAATAGATCATGATATTGTCGATCAGCATGTCGAGCGGGAAAAGGCTCAGAAGCTCTCCATCGCAATCGCTCCAGCTGTAGAATTTTTCGATGATCCAGCTCGCAAGGCCGACTGGCGAATCGGCGAGTGCAAAGGCGAGCGTTTGCGGCTTGGTTCGCTGAAGCGCGCTATAGGCTCCTTCTTGCGCTCTCCAGCGGTTGCGCTGCTCCTGATATTCGATCTCGGCGAGGCTGAGCGGCGCCGAATCGGGCCCGAGCGGGGCATCGACAGTGGTGACGTGAATCCCGGCGACAGCGTCGGGGTGATGATGGCCAAGCTCTACCGCCACGCCAGCGCCGATGTCGGTTCCAGCGACGCCGAAGCGCCGATAGCCGAGCGCCTCTCTCATCAATCGGAAAAAGAGGCTCTGCGATGTGACTTGCTGTGGCCTGGTCGGCCGGTCCGAAAAGCCATATCCGGGCAAAGCGGGGATCACGACATCGAATGAGTCCCGAGGATCCCCGCCAAATGCCCCGGGATCGGCGAGCCTCGGGGCCAAATGCTCATATTCGACAAAGCTCGAGGGCCAGCCGTTGATCAAGAGCAGAGGCGCGGGCTCGGGACCGCGCCCCTTGTAATGGAGGAAGTGAACGCCAAAACCATCGATCTCGGCGCGGAAGTGCGGAAGCTGGTTGAGCCTCTCCTCGCGCTGGACCCAATCGTAAGAAGTACGCCAATGAGCAAGGAGGAGCTGAAGCATCGACCGGTCGGTGCCGTAGGACCAACCCTCGGCGACAGCGTCATTCCACCGTGTGAGCTCGAGCCGGGCGTGAAGATCCCGAAGCGCCTTTGGGGGGGTGGTGATCAGGAAGGGAGTGACCTTCATCTTGGGGCTCATTTTTCCAGGACCGCAGACTCTGTTCGCGACCGCATGAAGGAAACTTGGCCGCCCCAGCCCGGCCGCTCTCGCTCAATCGGATCGTCGGTTACCGTCAAAATCCATTATATGGTAACGATTGTCTGTCAAGCGAGCCTGTGCAAGCCTAAGCCATGCCTGAGCATCGTCCAGGGACCCCGACCGCTTTCGAAGCGCTGGAATCCTTCCTCTGGTGGGACTTTCGCGATGCCGGGGATTGGGGAGCGTGGGCAAGGAAATGGGGCCTTGCTCCGACCAAGAGTTCCGCCCTGGCGACCTATGAACTCGCTCTTGCGGCGCAAGCCCTCCTTCGACGGCTCGAGTCGGTGAATAATGGCGCGAAGCCGGATGGTTCGGCGATTGACGCCTTGAATGAACTTATCGGCCAGCTTGACATTCGCCCCGAGCTCTCGCCCTCGGGGAAGTTCGCTTTGGCTTCGAACGCGCGATCGGTGTCGCGCCCGGTCGCGGCGATGCTCATCCTCGCGCTCGAGGCGATGAGCGCGGGAATCTGGCACCGCTTCAAGCTCTGCCGGGACCCGACCTGCAGCGCCTCATTCTACGACTCGTCGAAAAGCGCGACCAAGATCTGGTGCTCGATGGCGATTTGCGGAAGCCGCAACAAGATGCGGCGCTTTCGTGAACGCCGTAGATCCTGATCTGTGATTGAATGTTGGCGCCCGGCGACTTGCAGCAAAGGCTGCCAAATGGACGATGAGCTTTCATTGCTCGCGCCGCTCGATCACATCATAATGGGCGGCGCGATCGTCGAACCGGCTGAGCGCCGCCTGCGCATCGGGCGGTACGTGGCTGACTTTATAATCCTCGCCCATGAAGGCGATGATTGAATCGATGCTCTCGAACCACATCAGGGTCTGGAATTCTACTTCTCCGCCCAAGTCGCGCTTCATGAGGTCGATGTGCAGGAAGCCCGGAATGCGCCGCGCTTCGATTGCCGGAATGACCTCGTTGCGAACGACGGTTTCGTAGCGTTCGGCATTTTCGTTCGTCGTCCAGCCGCGCCAGAGCCGGCAGATCATGGGCTACTCCTTATTATTGTGCGTTTCGCTTGCAAAAGCGAGCAAGCCTTTGCGCGAACTTCCCAAGCGGCCAAGCTTGCTTGGCTCGGTCCATCGACGAGCTTGCGCGCCCGCGCCTTTCACCGGCGAGGGCGCAAAAGCAAGTGAAGCCTTGCCAAGATCCGCTGCCTCGAATGTCGAGCAGGTCCAATCCATGTCGTCGCTGAAGGGATCGACATTGGGCGAGGCTGACCTCGCGCAGCGGCGAAAAAAAAGGCATGCCCTGCTGCTTTCGGCAATATGAGGTTTGATCGTCCCCAGCCGAGGGAAGCGGCAGATGAAGAAGGAAAGGCCGCGCCCGTTGCTCGCCGCGTTTCGCGCGCGCTGGCGAGCCATCAATAGTCTTCATTGAAGAGGTTCAGCAGCGGATGGATTTGGTACCGAATCCCGCCTTTCGCGCTGATTGCCGGGTCCATCAACAGGATCCTTTCCGCTTCAGCTTCGCTCCGAGCGCGCAAGATCAGCAGCCCCCAGGCCCTTGGCTTATCCTTGACGGAGCCGATGATTAGAACCCGGCCAGCCTCCGCTTGAGCTTCCCAATAAGCGACATGCTCTTCCATGATCTGCCGTTCAGCAAGCGTCATCAACTGCGGAATGATCGCGCGCGGAAGAACCAGCCTGCAGAAAAAATATCGGGTCTTGCAGGCGTTTGCAGCGGGTTCGGGGAGGGCAGCTGCAACCGCTCCTGCGATCAGGAATGCGGCGCCGGCGGCAATGCCCCCGAGGGTCAGTACAAATTCTGGAACGGCCGGTCTTAGCAAGCGCCTTTTTTTTTCCGTTTGTGTTGAGCGATCGAGCAGCGCGCACGAGAATGACGGCTGATGATGATCGGTTGATTCCCCGCGAAGGTCACTTGACCGCTTCGCTTATTACTATCTAACCGATTTGAAGGTAACAGTCATCGCTTTGTCGCAGCCCCTCCGAGCTTGGAAATTAGAATGATCAGCCTCCAAAAGCCGGTGCGCGCCGACGCCAAGCGCCTCGCCGGCGCGGGAAACCATCCCGTCATCGCAAGCACCATGATCTCGCTGCCAAGCCCGTTCATGACCAAGGATGCTGAAGCCTGGATCGCCGGTCTTGCCGAACGATCCGACGTCGATGGCTATCTGATCATTGATCGGGTGCAGAACGCTCTTATCGGCGCTGCCGAGCTTCGGGATATCGACCAAGAGCATCGCCAGGCCGAAGTGAGCTTCTGGTTGACCCCGGCATGCTGGGGACGCGGCTTCGCATCGGCGGCCCTTCTGAAGCTCACTCGGATCGCCTTTGACCGGCATGGCCTCAACCGGGTCTATGCGTTTCACATGGCCCGCAATCCCGCTTCCGGGCGAGTGATGGCGAAGTGCGGGTTTCACGTCGAAGGTCGTCTTCGTGAGCGAGTTTGGAAGGAGGGGCGCGGCGAAGACGTAATATTATGGTCGCGGCTCGCGGGCGATCCCTTGTGCAGTGCCGAAGCGAAAGCCTGAAATCCGGCCCTCGAGCACCGAAGCCCCATGTCCAATTGAGCTTCCTCATATGGCAGGTGCAAATCGGTCAAAAAGCGTCTCGCGGGCAGGTTCAGCGCCTTTTGCAATTGAGCCTGTCGCCAAGTGCAAGCGGAGCATTGCCGCGGCTCACCGACCAGTCGATCTGCAGCGCGGCGGGAGCAATCATGCGATAAGCGAATTGTTCGGCAGCTTTGCCGCCCACAGAACGGGTCCAGACAAGGAGAGGCCCGTTCCATCCGGGCGATTCAAGCCAGCGCGAGCCATTATAGGAATCGACGATCGTTGCACGAAAGCCGCTGCGAGCATTGCCCCCGGTCCACAATTCAAGCGCATGATATTGGCCGGGCGCCCGGTCGTCGTGCCGCACGATGAGGGCGCCGCTCCGCTCGTCGATCTTGAAGTCGATGTCCGACGAGAGCGGCTTTCCGCTCGCGACGAAATAGCCCTCGCAATGCCAGCTTCCCTCAAGCGGCCCGAAAGCGTCGATTGCGGCCGCCGGACCCGACGCGCCCGAGGCTCCCGAATGCGCGGCAATCATCATTGCCGCTGCTCCAATCAATGACCTTGCTCGGCGCAGAGCCTGGGCTGGGGGACGTCTCTTCACCGCCGTTCGCATCAATAAAGGCCCGCGGGCCGCTCCCGATCCCCGCGACGCGCGCCAGCCCGGAGCGCGGACTTCACGCAATGGAGCCTTGAATAAGACTGAAAGGCTTTGAGGATCGTACGCCATTGAGCGGCAAGGCCTCTCGCTACATCTCCGCTCCCGCGGCAAAGCTGCTCGAGCCGCGCGTGGATGATCGTGACGTGCGCGCTTTCGTCGCGGTTTTGCGCGAAGAAGATTTCAAGATCGCTCGCAAGCGAAGAATCGGGAAGGAACTGAAGGTCGAGCTTCCAGTCGAGGAGGATGGTGTGCCCCGGCACATAAGCGATCACCTTGCCCCAATGCTCAAGGCCGTCCGGACAAACTTCGTAAACGCTTCCGTTCGCTTCTGGCTCGATGACGATCTTTCGCTCGGCTGCCCGCCTCGTCCGGCCGATCGGCCACCACAAGCCAAAATGGTTCGTGAAGAGATCGAACGAACGATCGGGTGGACCGGGGACATCGATCGAGCAGGTAGCAAGCGACGGACGACTGTCGGGCCGGACGTTTTCGAACGCTGCGAAAGCTGATGAGATCGTCATTTGGCAAGGCTCGCGGCAAAGGCGCACAGGTCGGACGCGTAAAGTTGGGGTTGCTCCCACGCGGGGAAGTGGCCGCCTTGGTCGAACAAAGTGTAGCGCTTCACATTATACAGTCGCTCGGCAAGCTCTCGCGGCGCCACTCCAATATCCTTTGGCCACATTGCGATCGCCGTCGGCGCCTCGACATAATCGCTGCTGCGCAAATGGGGCCGAAGCCGCAACGCATCATAATAATAGCGGATGCTCGAGGCGATCGTGTTGGTCATCCAGTAGATCGTCAGATTGTCGGCGAGCATCTCGAACGGGAAGACCGAGGCCGGATCGCCGCCGCAATCCGACCAGCCCCTGAATTTTTCGAGGATCCAGCTCGCAAGGCCAGTCGGCGAATCCGCAAGCCCGAAGGCGAGCGTTTGCGGCTTGGTCGACTGAATTGCCTGATAGCCGCCTTCGTCCTGGTCCCAGATGGAATCGCGGCGGTGATAGGCGTTTTCAGCATCCGAGCGTGGCGGATCGCCGGGCCTGGCGGGCCGTTCGAGCGCTTCGCAGACGTGGACTCCGATCACCAGATCGGGGCGCCTCAGCGCAATCCTCGTTGCAACTCCAGCGCCAATGTCGGTTCCTGCAACGAAGAATCGATCATAACCGATGCGCTGCATCAACGTCGGATAAAGATCGGCAGGCTCGACCTGGTAAGGCCTGCTCGGCCGGTCCGAGAAGCCAAAGCCAGGGTGCGCTGGCACCACGAGGTGAAAGGCGGGATTTCCGGTCGTCAGCAGCGGCGCGAGGCGCAAATATTCGACGAAGCTCGAGGGCCAGCCGTTCATCAACAGCAGCGGCGCTGCATCCTTAAGCTCCGAGCGGAAATGAAGGAAATGGATTCCAAATCCGTCGATCAGCCCGCGATAATGCGGAAAGCTGTTGAGTGCTCCGACCCGGTCCTCCCAGCGATACTGATCGTGCCAATAAGAAATGAACGAGCGCAAGAAGCTCAGCTCCGTCCCTTGCGACCAGTTGCTGACGATCGAATCGGCCCAGCGCGTGGTCCTCAGGCGCTGCTTGAGATCGAACGCGGCCCTCGCATCGAAGGGGATTCGGAAGGCTTCGATCCGCGAGCCGGGGGAGCCGCGCGCGGGAGCGCCGGCGATCATGGCCGCACCGGAGAAGAGCTTGAAGGCATCACGCCTCGTCATTCGCTTTGCTGACGGGCGCTGCTCATGCTGCTGGCGGTGAGCAACAGGTTCGGCATGAATTGAACTATGTTGCCCGCGTCCGTCCACTCAAAACGAACAATGCTGCCCCTAATTTCAAGTCAGGCTTAAGATAGGACAATGCGCTCGAAGCTTCCGCCGCTCGAATCCCTGCGCTTCCTCGAAGCGTGCGTACGCCACGAGAACATGACCCGCGCTGCAATCGAGCTCGGCGTCACTCCCGCCGCGGTCAGCCTCCGAATCCGCGATCTCGAGGCTGAACTCGGGGGGGGGCTTGTTCACTCGTGCGGGTCCGAAAATCACCGCAACCAAGGATGCAAGGATGCTCGCGGGCCGAATCTCCGACGCGATCGCCGAGATGCGCCATGCGGTCGACATGTGCCGGGCCAAGCCGGAAAGGATCCTCATCACTGCGGTGCCGACCTTGGCGGCACGCTGGCTTACGAGCGCTCTCACCGAATATCATCTTCTTCATCCGGCAGCGGAGCTTATGGTCGATTCGACCAACATGCTTAAGCCGGCAGGGACCTTCGATCTGTCGCTGCGTCACGGGCGCGGCAACTGGAAGGGCCTCACCGCGCACCGGATCTTCGGCGGGGAGGCGACGCCGATGCTTGCGCCAGCGCTTGCAGCCTCGATTCAAACCGCGGCCGACCTCGCGCGCGTGCCGTTGCTTCCGGATCGCCGATGGCGCGCCTGGTTCGCCCAGTTCGAAATACCAATTGCCGGCCTTCGCTTCACCGCCGACTATCGAAGCCAGGAGCTCGAGGCTGCAGCGGTCATTGCGGGCGCCGGCGCGGCGCTCCTGTCGCCGGTCCTGTTCCAGCCGCTCATCGCCGAAGGCAAGCTCGCCCGGCCGTTCAAGAATGTCGTTATCGACGCCGACAGCTATTTCGTTGCCGTCGGCGAGAATGAGCGACGCTCCGCGGTCCTCGAGATGCGCGACTTCCTCGTCGCCCATGCCCATCGCCTGCTCTAGCGGAGCAAAGCGCTGACAATCGAAAAATCGACATTGCCGCAATTGCAAAATTGCAGCGGCGGCCTGGGCGTCGGGACGGACATTGATCGGCGGGATTTGGTCCGATACGCACCGGAAAATTGAACGGCGCCGCGGTAAAGGACAAGGATCAAGAGCAAGCGAGCGGCGAGGGCGGCTGGCATCGCCCGACGCATTCGGTACGAGGCCCAAATCGGCAATAGGTGATCAAAAGAAGGCGCAAGCGCCTCCAAAATGCGCACGAATGAAGGATGAAGTAGAATGGACCGATCAAGCTGGACTGTTGATGAAGTGGCGGAGCGGTTCGACCGCCCATTGCTGGATCTCTTGTTCGAGGCCCAGCAAGTCCATCGCAGATGCCACCGGCCCAACGAAGTGCAGCTCTCCACCTTGCTCTCGATCAAGACCGGCGGCTGCCCCGAAGACTGCGGCTATTGCAGCCAGTCGGCGTTCGCCGGATCGGGGCTCGCTGCTTCCAAGCTGCTCGACAAGGAGGCGGTGCTGAAAGCGGCCGAGGAAGCAAAGGCCGCGGGTTCAACCCGCTTTTGCATGGGCGCGGCCTGGCGCGAGCCCAAGGATCGCGACCTGCCCGCGCTTTGCGAGATCATCGGCGCGGTCAAGCAGCTTGGGCTCGAAACCTGCATGACGCTCGGCATGCTGAGCGCAGGCCAGGCAGCCAGGCTCGCCCAAGCAGGGCTCGATTTTTACAATCACAATCTCGATACGTCCGAGGATTATTATGGGGAGGTCGTAACCACCCGGCGCTACAGCGAGCGCCTCGACACGCTCGAGCAGGTGCGCGCCGCGGGAATGGCGGTCTGTTGCGGCGGGATCATCGGAATGGGAGAAAGCCGCGGCGACCGGGTTAAGCTCCTCATGACGCTCGCGAATCTGCCAAGCCCGCCCCAGTCGGTGCCGATCAACGCCCTCGTTCCGGTGCCCGGGACGCGGCTTGGCGAGAGGGCGCTCGCCGACCCTCTCCAAAGGCTCGACGAGCTCGAGTTCGTTCGAACGATCGCGGTCGCGCGCCTCGTCATGCCTCATTCGGTGATCCGTCTTTCCGCGGGGCGCGAATCCTTAAGTGAGGCCGCTCAGGCCTTGTGCTTCCTTGCCGGAGCCAATTCGATCTTCACCGGCGACCGGCTTTTGACGACCGCCAATTGCGGCTCGTCGGCCGACGCTTTGCTCTTCGAGAAGCTTGGATTATCGGCAGCGCCGCTCGGCGAGCCGATCGTCTGCAAGCGATAGATGCGATGGAGAGCCCTATCGGCGCATCGCTGAGCGCCGGATTTGGCGATCAGCTGGCAAAGCTCGATCGGCAGGGCAGGCGCCGGCGCCTGATGCTTGCAAGCGGTCATGATTTTGCCTCCAACGATTATCTCGCGCTCGCCTCGAGCGCGGAGCTCAAGGTCGCGATCGTCGATGCGCTCTCGCGCGGCATTCCGATTGGCGCCGGCGCCTCGAGGCTATTGCGCGGCAATCACCCCGAGCACGAGCTTCTCGAGGAAGAAGCAGCACGCTTCTTCGGATCTGAACGCGCGCTGTTCTTCTCGAGCGGCTTTGCGGCCAATTCGGCGCTGCTTGCGACCCTTCCGCAGCGCGGCGACATCATTATCCATGACGAGCTGGTTCATGCGAGCAGCCGTGAGGGCATTCGTCTTGCCCGCGCGCCGGCCTTCGCCGCGCGCCACAATGATTCGGGGGATGTTGCAGACCAGCTGCGCGAGTGGCGACTGAAAGGCGGCCGAGGGCGCCCCTGGATCGTCGTCGAAAGCCTCTACAGCATGGACGGGGATATTGCCCCCCTTGACGATCTTTTGCGCCTGACGGACCAATTCGATGGTTTCCTCATCATCGACGAAGCGCATGCGACCGGCCTGTTCGGCCCCGGGGGCAGGGGCCTTGCGGCAGGGATGGACGGGGCCGAAAATGTGATCACCGTCCGCACTTGCGGAAAGGCGCTCGGCTGCGAAGGGGCGCTTGTCTGCTGCACTTCAACGATCAGGGATTTCCTCATCAACCGGGGCCGGCCGTTCATCTTTTCGACCGCTCCATCGCCGCTGATGGCGGCCGCTGTCAGGGCCGCGCTCAACTTGCTTGATGGAGACCCGGGCCGCCGGCAGAAGCTGGAGGATCTTGCGGCTTTTGCGGCCCACCGCCTCCAGCCGCTGGGGGCCACCTACCACGGAACCCAGATCCTTCCCCTGATCCTTGGCGAGGACGAACCAACCATGGCGATTGCGCAAAGGCTCCAGGAACAAGGCTTTGACGTGCGCGGAATTCGCCCGCCAACGGTCCCCGAGCATAGCTCGAGGCTCCGGATTTCCATCAGCCTCAACGTCGATCGGCAAGCCATTGCCGGGCTCAGCGCGGCCCTGAGCGAGGCGCTGGCTTGAAGATCTTTGTGACTGGCACCGATACCAATGTCGGAAAGACCGTCTTCGCCGCGGCGCTCGCAGGAACCTTGGGCGCATCTTATTGGAAGCCCGTCCAGGCCGGTGATCTCGATTTGACCGACAGCTGCCGGGTGCGCTCCTTATCGGGGCTGCCGGCTCGAAAGATCCTTGCCGAGGCCTATCGCTTGTCGACGGCCTGCTCGCCGCACCAAGCAGCCAAGCTCGACGGTATCGAAATCGGGTGCGAGGAGATGAACCTGCCCGATTTCGACCCGCTCGTCGTCGAGGGGGCGGGTGGGCTGCTCGTGCCGCTGACGAGCGATCGACTTTTCGCCGATCTTCTTGCGCGCTGGCAATTGCCCGCTGTCCTGGTCGCCCGAACGGGCCTTGGAACCATCAATCACAGCCTGCTCTCGATCCACGCCTTGCGCTCCTGGGGGATTCCGATCCTCGGTATCGCCTTCGTCGGCGACGAAGCGAGCGACAGCGAGGAGATCATCTGCGCTTATTCGGGCGTCCGCCGGCTCGGGCGTCTGCCGCTCATCGAGCCGCTCGAGACCGCTGCTCTCAGGCGCGCCTTTGCCGCAAATTTCAGGATCGACGATTTTCGATGAGCTCTCCAGTCTGGCATCCCTTCACCCAGCACGGACTCAAGGAGCCAATCCCGCTCGTCGAGGCGGCGGAGGGCGCTGCCTTGTTCACCCAAGATGGACGGCGCATCGTCGATGCGATTTCCTCCTGGTGGGTAACCACCCATGGCCATCGCCACCCGGCCATCATGCGCGCGATCGCCGAGCAGTGCGGGCGGCTCGACCAGATCATTTTCGCGGGCTGGACGCACGAGCCCGCCGAACTCCTCGCCGCCGAGCTTCTGAAGCTGATGCCAGGTGGGCTTGCTCATGTCTTTTATTCCGACAGCGGGTCGACGAGCGTTGAAGTCGCACTCAAGATGGCGCTTGGCTATTGGCTGAACCGGGGCGAGCCACGGCACCGGATCGTCGTGCTCGAGGGAAGCTACCATGGGGATACGATCGGCGGCATGTCGGTCGGCGCCCGCGGCCCCTTCAACCTGCCTTACGCGCCGCTGTTGTTCGACGTCGATGTCATTCCATTTCCAGAGCAAGGCCGCGAGCAGGCGACCATCGACATGCTTGAGGATCTCTGCCGGCGATCGCCGCCCGCGGCGCTGATCGTCGAGCCGCTGATCCTCGGGGCCGGTGGAATGCGCATCTATTCCGCTTCGACGCTCAGGGAAATGCGCCATGTCTGCGCAAAGGCTCAAGTCCTCTTCATTGCCGATGAAGTGATGACCGGCTGGGGACGCACCGGGACCCTCCTCGCTTGCGATCAGGCTGGGATCGTGCCGGACATTCTATGTCTCTCCAAAGGCCTCACCGGGGGATCGCTCCCGCTTGCAGTGACACTTGCGACCCCGCCCATCTACGATGCCCATTATTCGCCTGACCGGCGGCGCCAGTTCTTTCATTCGAGCAGCTATACGGCAAACCCGATCGCCTGCGCGGCAGCGCTCGCCAACCTCGGCATCTGGCGCGACGAGCCGGTCGGCGAGCGGATCGCGTCGCTTGAGCAGCGCCAGAAGCAGCGGACGGCGCGGCTCGGCAAGGCGATCAATGTCCGCCAGATCGGAACGATCGTCGCTTGCGAGCTTGGCGAATCCGCCGATTATCTGTCGAACCGCGGGCCCGGACTGCTCGCTCACTTCCGGTCGCTTGACCTGCTCGTCCGGCCGCTTGGAAACACCATCTATGTGATGCCGCCTTATTGCATCGGCGATTCTGATCTCGATGCCATTTATGATGGCATCGAGGAAGCGCTCGACCGCTTCTGACCCAAGCTTCTTGGCCGAGCGCGCCAGCGCCCGATCCTAGTTTGGAGCGCTGCTCGTCCGAGCGGTCTGCAGAGCCTGGAATGACGTTCGTAGATGAGCCGAGCGCCGAGGCAGCTCCGCTGATTGACTCGGCCGCCACTGCTAAGCCTCGCAAGCCGGCGGATGAGGCCGATCCCCCGGCGCCATCCCTCCACTCATCAGAAGGAATGGAAAAGATGGTGAGGCACTCGGCCGGATTGTTGGGTAGCGGCGCTGCAATCATGCTGCTTTGCAGCCCGAGCGCGGCGATCGCCAGGCGCAGCGCCGAGCCAAATGCCGCTCAGATCATCGACCAGTCGGTCACGGTCGTGCAGCGCGGCCGCGATCTTTCAGCGATCAGGAGCATGGACCTTAAAGTGCGCAATGCGGTCAGCCATCTGACCGACACCGATCACTCGGATTCGGCGCCGTGGATCGTCGATTATTCAGACACCGAATGGATCGAGGATCTCTGGGGACACCGCCGGCTCGACCGCTCGGCAATAGCCTCGGCGACCGGTGAAAGGATCGAAAGCAGGATCTTGTCGACTCCCGAGCTCGTCCAGACCAGCGAGAGCACCGATGGAATCGCCGCTCCAACGCGGGACGACGTCGCTCCGCCGGACTGGGAGCTCGCCAATCCGGTGCGCAGCCTGCTCACCGCCAAGTCAGCCGCTGATTTGCGCTTGCTCGGCACAGCCAAGGTCCATCTCGCGCCGACCGACGTCCTCGGCTTCACCTTCCACGGCTTTGCGGTGAAGCTCTATATTTCGCGCGATAACCGGCTTCCGATTGCGGTTGAATCTTTGATCACCCTTCCAGGCAGCATCGCCTGGGCATCGCGGGGTGATCTTCTCGAGCGGACCGAATGGATGAATTGGACTCTTGTCGACGGGATCCGCCTTGCGACCCAATGGGATTCGACAAGGAACGGAAAGCCGCTGGTGACTACGACCGTGCTCGATGCAAAGCTCGATGTGCCGCTCAACCACAAGCTTCTGACGCCCGATCCCGAGGCCGCGGCCCAGCTCTCGCTTCCCGGGCGAAAGAATGTCGACGACTTGCCCCTTGGGGACCCGGGCCGCCCGATCCTGGAAATCGCGCCGGGCATCGTCCAGATCCCGGGAAGCTGGTACACCACCTTGGTCCGCCAGGATGACGGAATCGTCGTCATCGATGCGCCCATCTCAAATGGCTATAGCGCCAAGGTGATCGCCGAGGCGAAGCGGCGCTTCCCGGGCCTGCCGGTGAAGGCGGTCATTACCACCACCAATTATTTCTGGCACACTGCAGGCTTGCGCGAATATGCCTCGCGCAAAATTCCGATCTTTGCGCTCGACCGGAACGCTGGAGTCGTCCGTGATCTGCTCGAGGCGCCCCACCGGCTCGCACCCGATTCATTGGCGCTGAGCCACAGGAAAGGCGTGATCAATCCGGTGTCGGAGCCGACCCTGCTCGGCTCGGGCGACAATCAATTGTTGCTGATTCCGGCGCGCCGAGCCTCCGGCCAGATGCTGATGGTTTATTTCCCCCGCCGTCGAATCCTCCATACCGCCGAGCTGGTGCAGCCGCTTGGACCAAAGGGATCGCTACTCTTTCCTGAATATCTTGAGGAAGTGACGGACGCGGTCCGCGATTCCGGCATTCAGCCGGTGACGATGATCGGAATGCATATGAGCCCGACCCCCTGGGCGCGGGTCGGCGAGGCGATCGCAAAAGCGGACGCAGGCTAGCGGACTGGGGTCTTCTTCGGGGCCCCGCGCCCGCCCCTCAGACCCTCGGACGCACCGGCGCCCGGTGCCTCGGCGCGGTCGGTCATGCCATAATCACGCAATATGCTTGCGACACGAAGCCGGTAGCTCTCGAAGATCTCGGTACGCCCGGCAAGCTGCGCGTCGCGATGCTCGGCGATGCGGCGCCATCTCGCAACCGACGCTTCGTCGCGCCAGAAGGAGAGCGAAAGAAGCTTCTCGGGTTGCGACAGGCTGGCAAATCGCTCGACCGAGATAAGGCCGTCGATTTTCTCAAGGTGAGGGCGCAGCTCGGCGGCAATCGCGAGATATTTCTCTTTTGCGTTGCTGCGCGGCACAATTTCGAAAATGACCGCAATCATTGGCTGGTCTTGCCGAGAAAGTCTGCGACGGCATCGAACAGCGCCTGCCGGTTTTCCTCAAGAAGCATCCGGTGCGCCCCATTGGGCAGCTTCACCGATCTGACGCCGCCTTGGACATTGGTCATTGCCGCTTCGAGCCAGGCAATGTCGGCGTCGCGGGCGATCGGATCCCACTCGCCTCGAACCAGCAAAGTGGGAGCATGAATGAGAGCCGGATCATAGGGCAAATGGCCGCTCCAGGCCTCGGCGAAATCCGCATCGGGTCCGGCCGGGGCCTGGACGCTTGCCGGAGAGCGCGAGCCGCTCGCGGGATCGGTTGCAAGATAGGCCCGGACCCAAGGCTCGAAATCCTCCTTCGAGATCAGGGACTGGTGCCCCTTGGGAAGCCCCGACTGGAAGCTGTCCCACTGATCGGCCGCGCTGACGAGCTCGCTGGGGGCGGTGGGCATCGCCTCCTTGCCCATGCGCTGAGCGACCGGCCCGAAAAGGATCAGCCGGTTGACGAGCTCGGGATGCTTGCCGGCAAGATATCCCGCAGCGATCGTGCCCCAGGAGTGGGCGATGATCGAAACGCGCCGATGACCGGTCCTCGCGCCGATGAACTGGATCACCCGCTCTATTTCGCGCGCCGCCTCCGGGGCCCGTGCCGGATAAGAGGAGAGCGCGAGTTTCGGCTCGTTCATCACGGCCGGACGGTCCGAGCCGCCATAGCCCGCGAAATCGAACGACCAGACGTCAAATCCGCGGGCATGAAGATCATCGGCCCAGGACTTGCCCTTCATCCGATAATTCATCGACAGGGCCGACGGAAAGGTTGAGCCGTGCACATAAAGGACGCTCATTCCGGGTCCCGCGACGTGCCGAACCTCGAGCGTCGGTTCGCCCTGGGCGCTGAGTTCCATTTGCTGTTCGGCCGGGGCCGGCGAGCTTGCCAGCGCGACCAATGCCAAGAGGCTCCACATTGCGTATCTCCCTTGATATCGATCGCGCGGGATCGAACCCGCAAAGCCAGCTGTCACTAAGCGATCGTTTCGGTCATCGCCGAACCGTTCGCGCGAGACTTTGCCTGCGCTCATTCCTAGGATGGGGATCGCATGGACGGACCCTTCATTGCTGAATGCGCCTCGTTGATCGGTGACCCGGCGCGAGCGAACATGCTCGCGGCGCTGATGGACGGAAGGGCGCTCAGCGCGACCGAGCTTGGCCTTGCGGCGCGGGTTGCCCCGTCGACCGCGAGCGGTCATCTCGCCAAGCTGGTCGACGGGCGCCTGCTTTCGGTAATCTCGAGCGGCCGCCACCGCTATTTCAAGCTCGCCTCGCCGACTGTCGCAAGGGTGCTCGAGGAATTGATGGTGCTCGCTGGCGAGGGGCCGCCCCGCTACCGCCCGCCCTCGCGGTGCGGCGAGGAAATGGCAAGGGCGCGCACCTGCTATGATCATTTTGCCGGCAAGCTTGGAGTTGCGCTCGCCGATAGCCTGACGAGGCGCGGGTTTGTGCGGCTCGGCGAGGATGGCGGGCTGGTCACCGACGAGGGCGCCGCCTTTCTTGCCGGGCTCGGGCTCGCCATCGACCCCCCAAGGCCAACACGCCGGCCATTGTGCCGTCCCTGCCTCGACTGGAGCGAGCGGCGCTGGCACATCGGCGGGAGCCTTGGCGCAGCACTGACGCTCCATTGCTTCGACGCGGGCTGGACCGAAAGAAAGAAGGAAAGCCGAGCAGTCGCAGTAACTGCTGCGGGCGCGCGCGCATTCGAGCGATTCTTCGGGGTAAGTGTCTGAACCTGGCCGCTGCTTTGGCAAGCATATAGTCCGATCGATCGGGTCGGGAAGAGCGGCCCCCACCAGCGCTTCGATATTTGTGGTTAAGTACGAAAAGCACTAATGTTCGATGAGCCAACGCCATGCTTCGACCAACGCGCTGGCGCTGCGCTCACTCGGCTCTACCTCCCGGTGAAGATTGGGATGCGAGTTACGAGAGAAATGTCGCTTGGGACGGCGGGGATGAAAAAGTGCATGATCGCAATAGGCGGCGATAGAGCCATTGCTCCTGGCAAGCCTGCCTGCAGCCGGTCAAATATCGGCCCGCCTGGGCCCTCCTCCATGGCTCGATTCGCTATCCGCACTCTCTCGCGCTTTTGCATGCGCACCGTGCAAATCGAGGCTCTGCTTTTACCTGAGGCGGGCGGCGATGAAGCAGACCTCATAAGCAGCCGAGCGCCGGAGTGAGGAGCTTTTTGGGCGGTTTGGCCGAACGGCATCGGCCAAGAGGCGCGAAGACGCGTGGACGTCTGAACAAGGGATTTTCGCCAATGCGTTTCACATTCGCAGCGCTCCTTGCGCTTGGCCTCTTTTGCGCAATGCTGACCAAGCCTCAAATGCTCGCCTCGGTGCTTCGGGTACCGACACTCGGGGCTCAGCCGCACGGCGCCCCAGCGGACGTCGACCTTTCCGCCATCGATTTCAGCGCGGATGCATGCAGCAACTTCTACCAGCGCGCCTGCGGCGGATTCCTTGCCAGGACGATCGCCACTCGAGAACGACCGCAGATCAGCCTCGACGGCGAGCGGTTCGAAGCCAGCCTTCAATCAAATCTTGCAAAGCTCTTTGCCGTCGCCGCCAAGCCCAATTCAGAGCTCGGCCGGCTCGAGACTTTCTATCGTTCGTGCACCAGCGACGATCCTTCAAATGGAGCGATTGTCAAACATTGGCTTGGCCGCATCGAAAAGCTGCGCTCGCCCGGCGATGTCCAGTCGATGATCCGGGCTCTCGCGCTGATCGGAGTCAATCCCTATTTCTCCTACAGCGGCACTCCCGATCCTCAGAAGCTGGCGCGCTACCGGGGTGAACTCGACTTGAGCAGCCTGTGGCAAGACCCTTATATCGTCGAGCGGACCTTTCGCGCCTCGGGCTGGTCGCCAAAAAAAGCCAAAGCGGACTCCGCGAGGGTTGAGCGCACCATCACCGAGCTTCGGGCGCATCGTAACACCAGTCCCAAAGCGGCCGATCACGAACATCTTCGCACGCTCGAAGCGCTTGAACGCATTGCGCCTGCAGTCGACTGGCGCAGCTATTTCAGGCTCGTCGGGGCCCGGCCGGGCCGCCGGGTCAATCTCGATTCGCCTGCTTATCTTGAAGCGGTCAGCCAAAGCCTTGCCAAGCGGCCAGTCGCCGATCAACGCGCTTACCTTGCCTGGTCGTTCCTCTTCTCGCTTCGCGGGGAATTGCCGCGGCCCTACAATGCGGCGTTCGGCGATCTTCCACCTGCCTTAAGAGTCGATCTCAACGACCGTGCAAAGGCCTGCCGCGAGGCGACCGTGAGGGCGATGGGGGTGGAATTTTCGCGGCAATATTCGCTTCGGATCCTCGGCCTTCAGAGCCGGCAGGCGGCGCTCCTGGTCTCGCGATCGATTCGCGATCAGATTGTGCGGTCGGTCTCCAAAGCATCCTGGCTTTCTCGATCGGGACGGCGGGCAATGGTCGAAAAGCTCCGGCAGACCGATCTCAAGATCGGCTTTCCGGATCATTGGCCGCAAGTCGGCAAATTCCCGCTCAGCAGCAACGCTTTCCTCAGCAACGTTCTTAGCGCTCGAGAGTTTGAATCGCGGCGGATGTGGCGGCGGGCGGAGAAGAGCCGCTCGAGGTTCGATTGGGACATGATCGTCACTCCCTGGGTCGGCACCGGAATGGCTGCGGCGCGCCTCGTCATCCCCAACGGCTACCCCGATTCAAACTCCAACTCGCTGATCATGACGGCGGCATTCCTCGCCGCGCCGACCTTCGATTCTGATGCCAGCGCGGAAGCCAATTATGCAACCTACGGCAGCGTGTTCGCTCACGAATTCGTGCATGTTGCCGAAGACCATGGTTTCGATGCCGACGGCCGCGAAAGGGAGATTTGGTCGCGAGCCGACCTCTCGGCCTGGAACAGGCAGCGGCAGTGCGTCATTGACCAGGCCGACAGCTATCCAGGGCTCGCCGGCATCAAGGCATCCGGCGCTCAAAATTATAATGAGAATGTTGCCGATCTTGGTGGCCTCCGGCTTGCCTTCGAGGCGTTCGCCGCAAGGGTTGGACCGAAGCTTGGCGTTCCCGATTCAAGCGGAATGACTCCCGCTCAGCGCTTCTTCTACCATTTCGCCCAGCATTGGTGCACTGCCGAGACTGCGGACTATCAGCGAAGGAATGCCCAGACCGATCCCCATGCGCTGCCCGAATATCGGGTTAATGGGCCGCTTTCCAATCTTCCTGCGTTCGGCGAAGCCTTCGGCTGCAAGGCGGGTTCCGCGATGCGCCGCCCGCAAGATAAGGTCTGCCGGATCTGGTGATCCACAAGAAGATTGGGTTCGCGCCGGGGATCGGCCTGCGAGCAGATGGAGCTCAAGCTGGAGCTAAATCGCCAGCGTCAAAAATGGAAGGCCAGGGTCTTTCACGAAACCTTGCTGGTCAAGCAAGGCGCTTGGCGGGCTTATGATATTGAGGCGCTTCGGCGCGCTCGAACATGCCATAGTCGCGCAGCACTTCAAGGACGCGGACGCGTAGAGCGGGCAGACCGCTCGGGCCAGAGCTGCTCTTCCGCTCAACGGCAGTGCGCCAGCTTTGCGCTGCCTTGAGGCTTGAAAGGTCTACCAGATGCGCGGTCTTTCCCGGATTGGTGAGGCTCGAAAAGGCTTCTGCCTTTCCGCGCCTAAATTGGACTCTCAGCAGCGGATCAAGGTCAAGCGGCGGCGGGCCATCGATCTCGACAAGCCCGATATAGGCGATTGGGCGTCGCGACGGGTCTTTGTAGGCGCTTGGATAGATCGGCTGGCGGTCCTCGCCGACACCGCTGTCCAAAAGCGCATGCGCGACCCGCAGGCGATAATCCTCAAACACTCCTGAGCGGCCCTTGGCCTGAGCTTCATGATGGCGGGGGCGGCTGCGCCACGAAGCGACCGCGGCATCGTCGGCCCAGGTCGACAAGGACAGGATCCATCCTTCCCGCGACATCGACCGGAAGCGCTCGATGGTCATGAAGCCGTCGACCTCGTCGAGCAGCGGCCGGAGCGCTGCTGCTTGCGAAAGATATTCGGTCCGGCCCGCTTCGGACGGCTTTACTTCGAAGATCACGGCGTGGGTGTCGATCCTCGCTCGCTTGCTTTCGGCAAGCGCGTTGCGCGTTGCGGTCCAGAGGCGGGTGCGACCCGTCTCGAGATGCATGAGGTGAGTGCCGCGCTCGAGCTTGGCGTCGCTGAAGGACGGGCAGGACGTCAGCTCTTCCTTGAACTCAGTCACGTCTTTGTCAGTAACGCGGCTGTCCCAGGCGCCGCGGACGATCGCGACCGGACAGGCGATCTTCCTGGGATCATAGGGAAGGATTCCGGCGCGTGCCGCGAGGATGTCTGCGACGGGCCCGTTTGGAACCGCAACCGCCGGAGGATGGCGCAGAAAGGCACCCGGATCGCTTGCAAGATAGGCAGCTCCCCAGGGCGCAAACATCCGGTCGGTGATGAGCTCGTCTTCCCCAGCCGGGACATCCTCTCGAAACCGCTTGATCTGCTCATCTGTCGTGACCAGCCCCCAGCCCGGGAGCTGGTCGACGCCGGCATCAGCGCCGCCGTTGCGCCTGAGGATCGGGCCGAAGAGGATTAGCCGCTCAACCAGCGAGGGATGTTCAGCGGCAAAGCGGGTGGCAACGATGGTTCCCCAGCTATGGGCGAGCAGGATGACTCGCTTCGAGCCAGTCTCTTGGCGGACATGATCGACGACCGCCGCGAGCTGCCGGCAGGCCGCTTGCGAGCGGCCGAGCGGGCCCGGCGCCGGCGCAAAGGCCATTTCGCGATAACGGTCGGATCTTCCATAGCCGGCAAAATCGAAACCCCAGACGTCATAGCCTGCTTCGACCAGATTGTCTGACCAGGAAGGCTCTTCGCCGAAGCGCCAACCGACGGCGAGTGACGAGGGAAAGGTCGCGCCATGGACATAGATGACTGGAATCGATGCCGGCGGGGCCTTTGCGTAGCGGGTTAGATGGATCGCAAGGCCATCGGCACGAACAAAGGCCTTCATTGTCTTGCCAGAAGCTGAACCTGCCTTCGCCATCCAACCTGCCGCTGCTGCACCTGCCATGACCTGGCGTCGCGTTCCGCGCATCTGCCACTCCTAAAAAGACGCGGCGCCCCGGTAGCGCAGCTTTGGGGCCGGATGTTTCGTCTTCGGCCGAATTGTCGTTTCGAGTTCCATTCAACCGGAAATCCTTGGCGGCCCGCGGGGAAATTCCCTCGCGCGGATTCCACGCCGATCTCATGGGCCCGGGTTCGTTTCGAGATTCATGGAATAGTGTTTGACTTCCGTCTCAAGCTGAGTCATTTCCATATCCATCGAAAGGAATGGTTGATGATGAAATTGAGATCATTTCTGGGGCTGATCGCGAGAAGCCTCGAAGCGCAGCCGCCGGCGGCGTGCTGTGTCGGCGCCGTGCATTTTGCGAATTACCGCTGAAATGAGACCCGCCGGTGCCGTCGAGGCCTTGGCGGCCCTTGCTCAGGAACACCGGCTGCGGCTCTTCCGGCTGCTGGTGCAAGCCGGCGACAAGGGCCTTCCAGCAGGCGAGATCGCACACGCGCTCAAAGTTCCCAACAGTTCGCTGTCCTTCCATCTCGCGCAGCTGAGGAAAGCTGGCCTGATCTTGCAGGAACGGCAGCATCGCTCGCTCATCTACCGGGCCAATTATGGGGCGATGAACGCGCTGCTCGACTTCCTCACCGAAAATTGCTGCGGCGGCGCCCAATGCGCGCCGGGAAGTTCGAGCGAAGCGCTTCAAAGCGAGAGAAAGTCAGCGTGATCGGCCTGCGCTCGACGCGTTTTTGGAAATAATATCCAAAGCCGCCTCTGATCGCTCCTCAGATGAGATCGCGAAGCCGCAGCTTTGCAGTCCGCTGATCGGTGCCGCGGCGATAAATGAGCGTTAATAATGTGGCTCCCGGCCGTTTAAATATTTGCCGGAGCCCGGCAAGGCCGGTCTCGCCGGCGCTTTTGCCGTCGACGGCGAGGATCTCGTCCCTTGGCAGGAGTCCCGCTTGGTCGCCCGGACCGCCCTTCAGGACTTGCCGGACGACGATCCGGTCAAGCGAATCCCCCGCAGCGACGAGGAACAGGCCGCTTCGGTCGAATGGGTTCGGATGCGCTTGGGCCGGTCCCAGCAGCAGACGCTTGCCTTGATAGTCGAAGCCGATCCGGAAGTTCGAAAGGAATTCCGCTCCAAGAAGGCCTTGGTTCCAGGTCGAGCGCAAGGTCCCGCCGACGGAAAGACCGATCACCGGCCGGTCGATTCCAAGCGCCGGCGCCGCGGCAAGGCTGAGGCGCGAAGCTCTGCCGAACGCGTAGAATGTGTCGCCGCCAACCCCGGCGCCGAACCCCGTGGTCACGGTTTTGCCGAGGCCTTCGCGCAGCTTCTCGCGCGCGATGAACGGCTCGGGCACCAGGAACATCGCCTTGGCGCCAAGATCGACCAGCGCGTTCGCTTCGACCGTTCGTCCGCCCTCGAGCTTCAAGATGACGTGGGTGAGGGGTGTTTGCTCGACGAAAGTGAGCGGGACCGACGTCGAATATCGCAAGCGGCGCTGCGATATTCCAGGATCGACCGCGATCCTCTTCCGGGCAAAATCGATATCCACGAAATGTTCGCGGAAGAACTCGGAACCGATGATTCCGGCAGGAGCCCTGCCGCTCGTCGGGCCGAGAAGATCGGCAAGATCGAGGACCGCGGGGCTTGCAACATGCATAACGATGCCGCCGAGCCTAAGCTCGACGCTCGAGCCCTGTCCCTCGTTCGAACTGCCCGACCCTGCGCCGTGGACTGCTTCGCTGCCGGCGACACGCAGATGTTCGGCCCTGGCGACCGCCGAATCGATGATTGTCGAGCTGGCGCCGGTGTCGAGGATGAACCAGCGTTCCGGACCGCCCCCGATGCGAACTGGAACATAGATTCGCGAATCCTCGAACAGGAACGGAATTTCGTTGCGGGCGGGGTGCGCAACTGTCGCTCGCGCGCTTGGCGGCTGGGCCCCGGCGATCGATGAAAAGGCGGCCGAGGCGGCGAGCAAGTGGCGAAGCGGCATGAAACCCCCGATCTCATTGTTGAACCTTGGTTGGTGGCCGCAATTCATCGCTCGGTTCGCTTTGCCTCTCTTTGGTCTTTGTTCATGCGGCCGCGAGGAGGATGACGCCGCCACTAAGCACAGCGCAGCCGGTCAGGCGCCATGGACTGAGTTCTTCCTTAAGGAAGGCCATGCCGAGCAAGGTCCCGATCATCATCGACATCTCGCGCATTGGAGCCACTTGGGCCAGCGGCGCGCCCGATGAAAGCGCTCCAAGCACCAGGATATAGCCGAGCGGGGAGAGGAGCCCGACCGCGAGGATTTCGATCCAATATTGCCTGAAGCAGGCAGCAGTGGCCGCCCGGTTCGCTGACGCGAGCGGCGCAAGGACAAGGAAACGCACAAGATTGGAAGTCCAGTCGAGGATGACCGGCGCCAATCCGATCGACTTGACGCCATAGGCATCGACCACCGTGTAGCAGGCGATCAGCCCGCCGGTCTTGCCGCCGTAGCGGACGCCCGAGCGCGCTCCGGGACGCTGGAATAGCGAGAGATCGCCGTGGGTTGCGATGAGGAGGATGCCAAGGACCACGAGCGCCAGCCCGAATAGGCCGAGTGCATTGGGGGCTTCGCCAAAAAGAAGGATGGCGGCGATCGTCGAGAGCATCGGGCCCGTGCCGCGAGCCACTGGATAGACCACCGAAAGCTCGGCTTTTTGATAGCCGAGCTGGAGGAACAGGCTGTAGCCAAGATGGATGGCGCCGCTCGCAAGCAACAGGGCGCCCGCAGCCCAGCTCCAGATGAACCGGCCCGCGGCAAGCTCGTAGATGACCAGGGGCAAGTAAGCGATGCAGGCGACAAGATTGTAGGCGCAGACGAAAACCGGACCCGCTGGAGCAGCCTTCTTGGCAAAGAGGTTCCAGCTTGCGTGAGCCAAGGCTGCAAGGACGACAAGAAGGAGCGGGGAAAGCGCCAATTGAGACCTCCACGGCGCGAATTTTCGCGCCCGTTGATCTCGACGTCTCCTCCCCTGGGATTTTGCCCCTTGGGTGCAGCCGCAAGAAGTCCTGCGGTCTCTGCAACGCTCGGACCAGCAGCGGCAATGCCGCCCGGAACCCTAGTTGCCACTCGGTCGATGCCGGGCTTCTAGCCTGGCCGGCTTGAAGATCAAACATCGCCGGTTGTTTTCGAAACCCTTTTTCTTCTTGAAGCTTCAAGAGGGGGTTGAGGGGTGAAGTGCAGCTCATTGTTCAAAAAACGAACGGCGCCATGCGAGGAACTGCAGCGAAGGCAGGCAAGCCGCTTTGGCCAGCACCTCGACTTGGCGAGCTTTTCAGCGACACTGCGATCATCACTGCCCGCCAACCCATTCGTTTTTGGTGATCTTGAACATCACATAAGGAGTGCCGTTCTTTTGGAATGTCCGCGCCGGCCTGGCGCCGATCTTTGCCATTGCCGCCTTGGAGCGATGATTGCGCTCGCTGACCGCGAAGACGACATTGTCCACGAAGCGAAATGCATGCTCGATCATCAACCGCTTCATTTCGCCATTATTTGCGCCCCCCCAGAAGCGGCGAGCGAGAAACGTGGCGCCAATCTCCATCTCCGATTCCTGCGCGTCCAAGCGATGGAATTCCGATGCTCCAGCAACCGCTCCTGTCCCCTTTTCAATCGCGATGAGCGCGCCGCCGCTCGCAATCCGGTCCTCGAAATAAGCGTCGAACTGCGGCCTTTGCCATCGATCGGCAGCCGGGTGCTGGGCCCAGATCAAGGGGTCGGCCGCTGCCAGGTACAAGCGATCATGGTCCGATTGGAGAAGGGGTCTAAGCTCGAGCAATTGCCCGCTTAAGACCGGCTGCAATTCAAAAATGTCCGGCACGAGCTGCATTCCTTTTGAGCGATTGCGGCGGCTAACCGGCATGAAAGGAAAAGAGGCAAAGCGAGCCTTTCGGAAGCTTCAAGGTCGCTCGTCTCTTGGAATCGCTTCGGGGCGGCTCGCTTGAAACTCGAGGTGACCGGTTCATGAGCTATCTTGCTCCTTCGGCCAGCATTCGCACTGCAAGGCCGCCAAGAACGCTGCCCATCAGCCACCGCTGGAGCAAGAGCCATGCCGGCCGTCCTTCAACCATTGAGGCGAGGCTTCCTGCAAAGATGACGATCGACCCGTTGACCGTCATGCTGATTGCAATCTGGGTTGAAGCGAGCACCAGCAGCTGCTCGAACACATGACCCTTTGCGGGCACGATGAACTGGGGAAGAAGCGAGAAATAGAGGACCGCGGCCTTGGGATTGAGGAATGCGGTCATGAATCCCATGGCGACCAGCTTTCGCGGCGAATCGCGGGCCAATGTCCTCACCTCGAGCGGTGAGCGGCCTCCGGGACGAAGCACCTGCCAGGCAAGATAGAGCAGATAGAGTGCGCCCGCTGCCTTGAGCGCATCAAATGCCAAGGGGAAGGCGGCGAAAAGGGCGGTAATCCCGAACAAGGCGAAGACCGCAAAGAGGATGAAGGTCGCACCGATCCCGGCGAGCGACTGAAGGCCCGCGACCGGTCCTTGCGAAATCGACCGCGACAGCAAATAGATCATGTTCGGGCCGGGCGTGATCACGAGCCCGAACGCAATTGCTGCGAAGGCCAACAAATGAGCTGCACTTGGCATATGTTCCCCGGATGAGCGGTCGCTGCATTGCTTGCATTGGTGGTGAAGATTGGCAGGCAGCGATCTTTCGCGGACGGCGAAGACCTCAAGCCCTATTGTCGAACCCGACCTGCATTTGGTCGAACAATGAATGATTGCTCGCTGGCCTGGCACCCGCTGCGATCCGCTGCTTGAGGTCGAGGCGCATCCTGGCGCTCATTTCGTTCTAAAATGGGGTCAAGCGGCGAGCGAAGCGGTCCGCAACTTCTCGGGCGGCTGGGTCTGAAGGAAGCTTGAGCGCTTTGTCATTCGTTCAAGCCATGTCTCCAAAGCCGTGCCGCGAAGAAGGTCCTCGCCTTCGCTGCAGAAGCTGAAGATGTCGAGCTGCGCTCCAAGCATGATGTCCGCAAGCGAGATGCTGTCGCCGGTGAGATAAGGCTTGGAGCCAAGAAAGGCGTCGAGCGTCGCGATTGAGGTTCGGGCGACCGGCAGCGCTTCGAGGATCGCGTCTTCGTCGGGCGCAAGGCCAAGGAGCACCGGACCGATAATCCGATTGAAGCCGATCGGAGCTGCGGCCTTGGGGAAGAAATACCATTCGATGATGCCGATGATCTGGTTCATTCGCGCGCGTTCATGAGGAGTTGCAGGAGTAAGCCGGGGGTGCGCGAAGCTGTCGTCGAGAAAGCGGATGATCGCCTGCGTTTCATAAAGTGCAAAGTCGCCCTGCTCGAACGCGGGGACCCGGCCGAACGGATGGCGCTTCAGATATTGTTCGCTTCTTTGTTCGCCTGGCGCCAAGGCGTGCAGCTGATAGGGCACCTCCTTTTCCTTGAGCACGACTTCGACGGTTCGAAGGAAGGGGCTTCCAGGAATTCCGTAGAGGGTGATTTGGGACATTGCTGTGTCTCCTTATTTGGCGGCGGTTTCGGAATAGAGCTTGAGCAGGAGCCCCCAGCCATCGGGCGAGTCGATCCGCTTCCGCACGGCCTCGCCATGGTCGCCAAGCCGTTCCAAATTCCGGTGCTCAAGACTGACCCTCGTACCCCCGCCTTCGGGCGCGAAGCTCACCTCCACCTCGGTGATAAGTTCAGGATCGAACGTCCAATCCTGGTCTAATTGCCATGCGAGCAGAACGCGCCTTGGCGGTTCCCATGCAAGCACCTTGCCGACGTCACATTGTGCGCCGTCCACGCCGAGCTCGTACCAGCGTCCGCCATTAAAGGGCTCGATTACCGGTCTCTCGAGATCGGCCTGACTGACTTTATGCGATTTGGGCCACCATTGGCCGATATTTTTGGTGAAGACGTCGAACGCTCGTTCAGGCGGGATGTCGACATGGATGGTCTTGCGGACCGGGGCCGGGCGGATTTGCCTATTCATTCATCCTCCATGTTCGAGCTGCGTTCGAGCTCCGCGACGAAGCCGGTGATGGCCGAGCCCCAAAACTGGTCGAGCCAGGCGCGCATCGCAGCGAGGCCCTTTGGGTCAATCTCATAGATGCGCCTCGTCCCCTCCGAACGGTCACTCACCAGGCCAGCTTCCTTCAGCACCTTCAAATGCTGCGAAACCGCAGGTCTGCTGACGGGGAGGCCGCGCGCAATTTCCCCGACCGGCTTTGCGCCACCGCGGAGCCGCTCGAGCACGGCGCGGCGCGTGGGATCGGAGATCGCGGAAAAGGCGGTCGTAGTGTTAGTCACTACTTACCGTTAGTGACGGCTTACCAATGAGTCAAATCGGCCTCGTCCATCGCGTAGGTCCCTCGACTTTCCGTCCAGGTTCACTTCGTCAAAGTCCATGCGGACGTCAGCATCCTCTGCCGCAATCTCCTCGATCGTCTGCCCAACGCGAAAGGCGAGGCGATTCTCGCCGGCGGGCAGATCGTTGGGAGCCCTTTCCCTCGGGCGTCGAGGAGCGAAGCCCGTCAATCAGTCGCTTCTTATAGGATGAATGAATCCTGGCGCGCGGATTGGAGCCTGGTGATTGGTGGATCGAACAGAAAGCGCGCTGCAAAAGCGGCCAGGCCCGCGCCGAACAACTGCGCGCTGATGAACAGTGGAACATCGTGAGGCGCAATCCCGGCAAAGCTGTTGGTGAAGCTCCGCGCCACCGTGATTGCCGGATTGGCAAAACTCGTCGACGAGGTGAACCAGTAAGCAGCCGTAATGAACAATGCGACCGAAGCCGCCACCCACTCGCGCCGGAAGCGCACGGTCCCGATGATCGTCAGGATGAGTCCGAAGGTCGCGACCGCTTCGCCGGTCCATTGGCCAAAGCCGCTCCGCTCCTTTGTTGAAAGCTCGAAGAGAGGAAGGCCGAACATCAGATGCGCGGCCCAGGCGCCGAGCACCCCGAAGAAGAATTGCACGAGGATGTAGGCGAGCATGTCGACTCCTCGAAGCTCGCGCCGGCAGGCCGCAACCAGGCTCACTGCGGGGTTGAGGTGAGCGCCCGAAATCGGCTCCAGCATGGCGATGAGCACGAACAGCATGGCGCCGGTCGCAACACTGTTCCCAAGAAGTGCGATCGCTTGGTTTCCGTTCGCAAGGCGCTCGGCCATGATCCCTGAGCCGACGACGCAGGCGAAGAGGAAGAAGGAGCCGATGGCTTCGGCCGCGATTCGGCGCCGGAGCGGGGGGTTAGAGCGCGGACAGGACCGCGCCATCGCGGCCGGCCGCTCAGGACCGGCCGCGACAGCCAATCGCTCATCGCCCAAGCTCATGCGGCGATCTTGGGAACGCAGCAATGATCGCCGGCGGAGCTGGCGGGAGCAGTGCGGGGATCCTGACTGTCGCCATAGGTCGTTGCAGTCCCGTCCGTATAGAAGGCTTCCCACATGATTCCGTCCGGATCGCTTACCCAGCTCTTTTCGGACTTTGCATAGCAGCAAGTCGTGCAACCCTCTTCGAGCACTGGGCGGTCGGCGGCCTTGAGCCGGCCATAGACCTGCGCCAGCTCATCGGGGCTTTCGGCCTGGATTCCGAGATGCTCGATCCCCTTGTGTTCATTGCGCTTCGAAATCGCAAAATTGACGCGCGGATCCTCGAGCATCCATTTTGCATAATCCTCCTTAAGGACGCTCGGCTCGGCCGCGAACAAGGTCGCGTAGAACCGGATCGACTGATCGAGGTCGTCCACCCCGACATGGACGTGAAGACGTTTCATGCTTTTGTCCTTCCCTTGCTGCTGACGGTGCCGCTTTTTTTGGCCACCGCCTCCTTGCGAACCGATCACTGGCGTCCCGGAGGCCTGCCCCGGCACCAATTCTCCTTTCGATAATCATCGAAATATATCGTCAAAATGACTGTGTCAACGATATTCGTGGAATTATCGAAATAAGCTGGCCGGGAAGCAGCGTCAGGCTGGGACTGTCATTATGGAATCTCGGCTCGGGCGAGCATCTGTTCGAAATCATCCTGCTGAAGATCGCCGGCACGGCCTGGGCGATCAGAAAACGGCGGTGGATTGCTCCGGCGTTTTTCGTCGGCATCGCCGCGGCGCTCATGGCTGGTTCAGGCGCTGCGAAGCCCCAAAGCACAGCTGTCGACCCGGTCCGGACCGGCCTCCTCAGCCTCGTGACATACCTCAGATTTATCTTCTGGCGCTTCTCGTCGAGCTTCGCCCACGCCGACGAAATTAGGGCCAGGCAGGAATAGGATGGTTAGTCGAGTGCCCGTCCAAGTTCGTCGATGATGTCATCGGGATGCTCAAGGCCGACCGACATCCGGAACACCCCGTCACCTGCCCATGATCTGTATTTCTCATACTCCCCGCCGGGGAGGTGAAACGATTGATTCTGCACTTCGCTCGTCTCGACGTAGAAAATCAGGCTCTTGGTCTTTCCCAGCGACAAAGCATAGCTGATCACCCCGCCGCCGCTTGCCAGGCGCCGCTTCACCTCATCTGACCGTTCCGTTCTGAACGCGAGCATGCCCGAATAATTATCCATCTGCGCTCGAGCGAGCGCATGTTGCGGATGGCTTGCAAGCCCGGGATAGAACAGCTGCCCGACCGAGGGATGGGATTCGAGGAATTGCGCGACCGCGAAGGCATTGGCCTGGTGCCGCTCCATTCTGAGCGGAAGCGTCTGGATGCTTCGCGTGATCAGCCAGGCGGCCATCGGATGAAGCACCGCCCCGAGATGGACCAGTTCGGAGGATCGCAAGCGACTGATCGCGTCTCCTGGGCCGGCAATGACGCCACCGAGCGCATCGCCGTGGCCCGACATATATTTGGTCAGCGAATGAAGGACGAAATCCGCTCCATGCTCGATCGGCCTCGTTGCCACCGGCGTCGCAAAGGTCGAATCGACGGCAAGCTTCGCGCCAGCCTCATGCGCGATCCGGGCAAGCGCCTGAATGTTCGAGAGACGCAGAATCGGGTTTGCCGGGGTTTCGATATAAACGAGGCTAGTCTTTGCGCTAACCGCCGAGGCGACGGCTTGTTCGTCCGAGCTGTCAACGAAGGTGACGGCAAGGCCATAATCGGCAATGAGCCGGTGAAGCAGCTCGGCAGCGCCGGCATAGCAGATGTTGGACGCAACCACGTGCCGTCCCTTGCCCGCATGATGAAGCAGGAGCGCGGAGATCGCCGCCATCCCCGAACCGAAGCAAAGCGCATCTTCGGCCCTTTCAAGGCTCGCAAGATGCCGCTCGAGCGCATGGACCGTCGGATTGCCCCATCGCGCATAGACGAGGCTCGCCTTGGCTTCTTGGCCGCCCGCCGTGAAGCCGGCATCCGGACCAACCTGGAAACTGGTCGAAAGGTCGAGCGGAGCAACCAGCGGCTCGCCAGGCTGAAGTGGGCCGTGCGGCGGATGGACGGCGAGCGTTTCGAGCCACTCCCATTGCTTCATCGAGCTTCTCTCTCAATCTTGTTGATGATCCGCGAGCGAGCTTGGCACTGCTCGCGGGTGGCAGGTTCAAGGATCGAACCCGTTCGATCAAGACGCTGGCCACGGGCACACTTTTTAATCCCCGAGTGAATTGCTGGCGACAGGATCCTCCACCCACATCTTCCCACCGCGGCCTCTTCAAAGCGCCCAAAGCCGGCCTCGCCGTCCCGATTCCAGCGCTTCATGATTGTGGCAGCGCGGCACGGGCGACAAAAGCAATCAATTCGGCCGGTAGCCGCAAGCCCTGCTTGATGAGGCCGGGTGAGGTTTGAAGGCCGATACAAAGGAAAAAGGCTCATTCGGGACCGGTTCGATTTCGCCTTTGAGCGTTTGCGCTGGTGGCTAGGGACGCTCGAGTGCAGACCGCAGCTGTTCCCGCACCGCTGCAAACGCGACCGACCAGATCGAATTGTCATGAGCGAAATAGAGCCTGCTCTCGTCGGGTGAGAGCCGCAGCTCGGTGACATCGCTCGCGCTGTTCAATGCGTCGGGAAGGCGCTTTGGAGCACTCCAGCCGCCGTTCGCGCTTCGAAACGCGATGTAGATGGCGGAACGCTCGCTTCACCCCTGTTCGAGCAAAAGACAATATAAGAACCATCCTGGCCGATCGCCGGATCGTAATCGGAAACGCCGTCCTTCGAGAAAGACAAAGGTTCGACCGCATAGCTTGCGCCCTTCGGGTGCGCCTCGAACAAGTGGAATAGGCCGTCAGCACCGGGCTTCATGAACAACAACATGCCATTGTTCGAAACGGCTGGGGCGAACACCGATGTTCCTTGATTGACCTCGGCGGGAAGACGGCGGGGAGGGGACCAGCCGCTCCTTGCTCTGTCGACCCGCCATAGATTGCCGCCCCGGCCAGGTTCCGGGCTATTGCCCCAATTGCCGTCGAGCACCTTGCCGCTGCCGTCGATCGGTCGGTTGGACGCGAAGATCATAAAGGAGCCGTCGGGCGCCATCGCAGGCTCGATGTTCGTCCATTGCTGCGCGAAGGATGCAACTGCCGGCGCCGACCAGCTCTCGCCCTCCTTGTGGGAAAAATAGATCGTTCGCTCGTCGCCCTCCTTGCGATGGAAATAGACAGTTGATCCATCGGGCGTGAACGCCGGCGCGGCAACGCTCACCGGAACCGAGATGACGCTCTTGGCGAGCATCTCGGGAAGCGCTGCTTGGGCAGATCCGGCGGCAAGAAGGGCAAAATGCAGCAAGCCGGCAAGCGGCGCTCGAACGACCATCGAAGGGCTCCTTCAGTCGCGATCCGAAATCGTCGCGAAGAGCGCGGGCTCAAAGGGAGGCTTTCGATCCATGCCCGTTAACTTCGATCAAATGGTCGTTGCGGTCGACGAACAAGGCGCAGGCGCTCGACCTTCCGCCAAGTGGCCCCCGAGTGTCAGTCTTGCGCTCCCCCTCGCTTTGTGGAGCTCGCCCCGGTCAATGATGTTTCCGGCCGCTCGGAAAAAGAGTGCAATCCGGCGGCGCTCCCAAGACGTGATCGACCGCGCGATCGGCTCAAAAGCGAACATTCGACATGTTGCCGGAAGCGCCAAGGCACTTATCTGCCCTCAATGGAGATTCGACACGCGACGGAGTCGGACTGGGCAGCAGTCTGGACGATCATTGAACCGGTGATCAGGGCTGGGGAGACCTATACGCTCGATCCTGACATGACTGCCGAGCAAGCCCGGGCTTATTGGCTTGGTCCGGACAAGGAAACGTTCGTCGCCGAGGAGCGCGGCGAAGTTTTGGGAACCTACTATATGCGGCCGAACCAGCCTGGCGGTGGCAGGCACGTCTGTAACTGCGGATATGTGACTGCGGCCAAGGCTTCGGGGCGCGGCGTTGCGCGGCAAATGTGCCTCCATTCGCTTGGCTATGCGAAAACGCGAGATTACCGGGCCATGCAGTTCAACTTCGTCGTAAGCACCAACGAGCGGGCAGTTCGGCTTTGGCAAGCACTCGGATTCAAGACTGTTGGCCGATTGCCGCTCGCCTTTAATCATCCGCGTGAGGGATATGTCGATGCATTCGTAATGTTTCGGTCGCTTTAGAGCGGTCGAGCATTCACGATCGCTCGCCGCCAAACATTCATTCAAGCTTCTTTTCGAGGCAAGCTACAGAAGAAAATTCGAGCCATTGTCGAAAATCGAAATCTATGCCGCTGCCCAAGACCAGCTGGCTCGCTGTCGGGCGCGGGCATTCCCGCCAAAGCATCGATCGACCAGGAATCTTCTCCTCCTTGGAAGATCGATTCCCCGTCGCCAAAAGAGCAATGTGGTCTGGATTTGCAGCTGACGACATCATGATGAGTCCGCTTCAGAGGTTTTGGTCTAAAGGCCGCTTTGCCCTGTCGCGGCGACTGCGCCGCCCCGTGCCCGGCCGCTTCCAACCCTATATTTATACGCTACCCGATCGTTACCCGTGGCTTTTCCGCTTTGCGCGCAGCGCATTGAGCGATGTCCCAGCGCCGCGTCTGCTGTCCTTTGGTTGTTCAACCGGCGATGAGCTCGCCAGCCTGAGGCACGTCTTTCCCCAAGCCAATATCCGCGGTCTCGACATAGCGCCCAGCGCCATCGCTGGATGCCGGGCCCGCTTTGCGTGCGACGATCGCGTGTCGGTCGCGGTTGCTGCCTCGACTGCTGGCGAGCCCGACGAAAGCTATGACGCGGTCTTCTGCCTTGCCGTGCTTTGCCACGGCGACCTGACGGTCAGCCGCGCGCGGCGCAGCGATCCACTGTTCCCGTTCGCGAATTTCGAACGCGCTGTCGCCGATCTTGCGCGCTGCGTCCGACCCGGTGGCTATCTTTTCATCCACACTTCCAATTTCCGCTTCTGCGATACCGCAACTGCGCCACTGTTCGAAACCGTTCTCGAGGCGCAACCGGAGCAAATTGCGGCAGATCTGCTCTATGATCGCAACAATTGTCTGCTCGAAGCAATGCGTTACTATCCGGTCGGATTCCGCAAACGGGTGAGCTGATAGATTTCACAATAGGGCTTGGCGGAGCCTTGATTGATGAAGCGCGAGTGGGTTTCGAGCCCGCTGAAATCGGCAGGCATCGGGCACGTCCACAATCTGGGTTTCCTTGCGCACCCGGGCCCAAGGCCTGGACCGCTGACCAAGCTTATGTGTGGCCGGTCGACAGACCGGAACCTTAGATCGCCTGGTCGAGCGCTCCTTGCAGCCCACGTCCGCGACGAACAATCATTTCGTTCCACTAAGCGATGGCTGTCATTGGCCGCCCCAGCAGAACCATGTCCCCGCAAGCTCGCGCTCGTCGGCGGGAGCGCGATGCTGACACGCTCTTGCCTCGTGCGTGCGGCTCAAGCGCATCCATGCCCATTATCAAGTCCAGCTTGAAATCAGGCCAAAGATTGCTCGTTTTGGGGCGGGGACTCTCGACAAGATAAGCCGCGCCGATTGCGACCATGGTTCGCAGTCAGTTCACCATGCCGCGTCCGCGGCAAGAAAGGCTCCCGCATCAATGAACCTTGTGCATCGACGCCTCCTGCTCCTGACCGGCGCTTCGCTGTCCGCACTCGGACTTGCCGCTCCCGCCCAGGCTTCGACCATCCCCGGCATCGATCACAGGACTACAGGCCGGAATGTCGATGACACGCTGACCATCAGCGCAATCGGGGACAATGATGTCTTCGGCGTTACGGTGGACGGCACATCAAGCGCTGCAGCGACCGTCGGATCGTCCGATAGCGGAGAAATCGACCAGATCGGATTTGCGACGGGCACGCCGCCGGGAAGCGGTGACCTGGTGATGAGCGCGACCAATGACGGCACGATCCAAATCGAAGCGATCGCCGATGCAGACAATAGCAATGGTGCCGCAAAGGCGCTTTCCTATATCCCGATCGCGATCGACCAGTTCGGCGATGGGCGCGACTCAAGCTCGGTTACGCTTGAGAATGAGGGCACGCTCGGCGTCCATGCGGGGGCAAAAGCGACGGGCAGTGTCGCGACCGCTTCGGCAAGCCTTCTGTTCGGGGCTTACCAGAGCGCGATTCAAGTGACTGCTTTGGATGGCGCAGCCAGCGTTGGCATCGACAACCATGGGTTGATCAGCCTTTCAGCGACCGCGGTCGCCAATGGCGGCCATTTTGCAAGCGCGACCGCCAATGTTCGAACGGCCATATACCAGCACGCGAGCGCGCAGGGAGGGGGAGGGGGAGCGGCGACGATCACCCTCACGAACGAGGGAACAATTGCGATCGGCGCGGGAGCCCAGGCGGCCGCCAGCAACGGCTCGGCGGCGACCGCTCTGGCATTCGCATTCGTCCACGGCCTTCACCAGACGGCGGCCGCCAACAGGACGAGCTTTACGACTGCAGGATCGGGTGCGCACGAGGGCTTTAATAGCCAGCCGAGCGGCCCTGCTTCGGCCCTGCTCGACAATAACGGCACCTTCTCCGTTGCCATTGGGATTGAGGCGTCCGCTGGAAATCGGGCAATTGCGATCGGCGGCGGCCTCGACCTCTTCCAAGAGGCGTTCGGCACCGACGCATCGGACTTGGTCAACAACAAAGGCCAAATCGAAGGCTCTGCGGCGGCAAAAGCAACTGCCGGCCAGTTTGCGTTCGCGGTCGGATCTGCCGAGGGTATGATCCAGCTCGCGAGTGCAGAGCGGAGCCTGTCGTCGGCGACCGCCTCGACCAGCGCCTTGCATTTCAGGCACTTCAAGGGGGGTGCGGGAGCTGCCCACGTTTCCCTGACGAACAGCGGGACAATCTCGATGGTTGCGAGCGGGCATGCCCTCGCGACCAATGCCGTTCCAGGCGCGAGTGGACCTGGAAGCGCGGCTGCCGAAGGCGAAGCCGGCGGCATCGGTCAATATGTTCTCGGAGTTAGCGCTGATGCCACGCTCGACAATAATGGCTCAATCACCATCAAGTCGGTGGCGACAGCGACCGGTGCGCAAATCGCCTTTGCAAATGCGAGGGGCGATGGTTTCGGTCAGCATGCGAGCGCAGTCGCCGGTCTCACGTCCCTCAACTTTACCGCGAGCGGGCTCACCGGTTCAGTTCAGCAATTCTTTACGGGCGAGGCTGCCCTTATATTCTCCAACTCCGGAGTTCTTGACGTTCAAGGGACCGCCTCGGCCAAAGGGGCGCAGACCGCCGTTGCACTGGTAGACGAGCTGGGCGGCGATCAGGGAGCGCGGGCGAGGATCGCCACCCTCGAGTTCGACAATAGCGGGAGCCTCTCGGTTACAGCGATTGGAAGGGCATCCGGAGCAATCGAACGCGGCCGCGCAGACGCAACTGGCGCGGGGCAATCCGCCGAGGGCGCTTCCTCGGCGCTCGTCAGCTTCATCAACTCGGGGAAAATCACCGTCGAAGGCGTCGCCCACGGCACGGCGCAGAGCGGGTCGGCATCCAATCTCGCGCTTGCCCAGGGACTTGACCAGGCAGCTTATTCAATCGGCACCGCAACGGCGAGCGTCATCAATAGCGGCGTCGTATCGGTCGACGCTGACGCGAAAGGCGTAACTCGCGGAATTGCCTTTGACCGGGCGTTCGCTCGGGGCTTTGCGCAGGACCCGGCGCTGGGGACCTTGAAGGCGGTCCTCGACAATAAAGGCGCCGTCGCAGTGACTGCGAACGCATCCGCGATCGGCGGGCAATCCGCATTCGCGTCAGCTTCTGCCAAGGCCTATCTCGTCGACGCGGCCAATGTCGTTGCCGACATCACGAATAGCGGCTCGCTCGCCGCGCACGCCGCCGCGATCGGGTCGGGCGCTGCTGGAAGCGCCGCTGCAAGCGCAATCGGCATCAGCATCGATGCGGTAAATCATTTCAGCGGAACGGCCGCTGCCGGGGCGCTCGGTGGCTCGCTTGTGAATGCCGGAAAGATCATGGTCTCGGCAAAGGTGGATTCGGCGAACGGCGGCACCGTCGGGGCGATTGCATCGGGAATCCACATCAGTGCAACCAGGAACAATCTCCTCGTCACCAATTCCGGAATCATCGACGTCGAGGCGGTGACCGGCCACGGCGGGCCGGCAAGCGCCAGCGGGATTAGCGTGATCGCCTCGCCCGCGAGCCTTCCGAGCCGCCCGCGCGACCTCTTCACCTTCACCAACGATGGGGGCACGATCATTGCCCGCCAGTCGAGCGACGATGGCAAGAGCTGGCAGCGCGGAATGGCGATCGACGTCAGCCAGGCTTCAAACCCGAGCGTCATCAACCTCTTCGGCAACGGGATGATCTACGGCAATATCGGCGTTCGGGCAGGAGACCAAGTGAACGTCCAGTCGGGGACGACCTATTTTGACGGCGTGGTCAATCCTTCCGATTTGCCCGCCGGCGGGATCAGCGCCGCGGCACTCGACAGCGGGCTTGCGGGCGTCGGCACCCTCAACATCCGTTCGGGCGGCGATCTGATCCTTGCAGATCCCCGGCTGACGACGCCGGCAGCAATGTACGACGGGCCATCCTACGCACTTCTCGACACGCTCAACATTGCTTCCGACGGGACTTTGACGCTCGAGCTTGAGCCTGGCGCGAGCGGCGCCCAGGCTGCCGGGAGCTATTCGCAGGTCTTCGCCAATAACGCGAACCTCGGCGGCACCCTGGTGGCGAACGTCACGCCCGCAAGCGGCCTCTTCGATGACAGCTACAGCTGGGACAATGTGATCGATGCGAAGGTGCGAAACGGCAGCTTCCAGCGATGCTCGCTTGGCGGGGTTCATGAAGGCTCGGTGCTGCTCATTCTTTCCTGCACCAATGACTCAAACCAGAATGTCGATCTTTCGCTAACCCGCGTCCACTTCAATCAGGTGGCGGGCCTCAATGGCAATGGTTCGGCGGTCGGAACCGCCCTCGAAGCCATTTATGGAAGCAGCCTGACAGGCGGCATTGCGCAGATGTTCGGCAACCTGTTCCTGATCAACCAGGCGGGCCGCTACGATGCCGCTTTGAACCAGCTCTCGGGCTCGGCTTACGCCAATTACCTCAACTCATTCCCCTCGCTTGGTGTCCACCAGGACAATCTTGTCGACGAGGCGACGAGCTGCGACGTCGCGCCACTGCTCGCTTCGAGCCTCGATTGCCGGTCAGGGCCAGTCCATGTCTGGGGCCAGGCAGCCTACCAGTCGCGAAAGGCGGACGGCGACTTAGAAGCGGGCGCCAGCAGCTCGAAGCGGTCCGCAATGCTTCTCGGGATCGATGCGAAGCTTGGCGAATCCGTGGTCATTGGCGAGGATGCCGGAACCATCGCCAACGACCTTCGCGACAATCAGTTCGGCGACACGGTCAAGACCAATGGGTGGACTGCGGGCGCTTACGCGCTCTACGATCCAGGCGCTTTCTTCCTAAAAGGGCTGGCAAGCTACAGCTCGCTCAAGGGCCACTCGACCCGCCATATTGACTTTGCCGGCTTGGCATTGGGGGCGTCCTTTGCCGAAAGCCCGACGGGGAGGCCCGATGCCAATATGTGGACCTTGGGCCTGCACGGCGGGGCGCGCTTTGCGCTCGGCGGCAGGTCGGTCGTCAAGCCATACCTCAACCTCGATTATGTGAACGCGACGCTCGACGGCTTTACCGAGCTCAACGGCGGAGCTGCCGGGCTGACGGTGTCCAGCAGCAAGTCCATCCACAGCTTCGTCACCGGCGGAATCAAATTGGCAACGAAGCTCGGCGGCATCGTCCCCCAATTCGACCTTGGCTATCGCTTCGGCTTCGGCAACCAGCGCTCGAGCGTCAACGCTTTCCTCGACGGCGACACTTCGGCGAGCTTCAACCTTGTCTCATCGGCACAAGAGAGGGGCTCGTTGCTCGCGGGCCTGAACGTCGGTGGACGGATCGGCCCGGTCGATGTCCGGATTGGCTACGAGGGCGAATTCAACGGCCGCGCGACCAGCCACAGCGCCAATTTCAAGTTGGTGCTCCCGCTCGGCGGCCATGCCGCGACGGTTGGAGCCGCAGCGAGAATCGCTCCGCGAGCTCCGGCGCCAAGGACCGTGACCCGGACCAAGGCTGTTGCTGCGCCGCAGGCTTCCACTGGGACGGCAGCGAGCGCAGGCGGGGGCTCGTAGGCGCTTGCGGCGATCCTGAGAAGATGGGCAGCTCGAAAAGCAGGCCTTGCCACAGCGGGTGCTTCAGGGGCGCCTCCAGGGGAGATGCTGCGGGCGTCGAGGCTTCGCCCGCTCCTCTCATCGAGCGGCCGCGCCTGGTTTACCTTTCCACCTAAAATCACCCTCTGACGGAGGAAAGCTTTAGTGCCTGTTTCTGGATTTGCGATACTTGCATCATGCGCTCTTGCTGCGGCTTCGGTGGCTTTTGCGACCGCTCCTCAGCACTCTTCCAAGCAAATCGCTCCAGCCGCTCCCGGAGCGGCGGCGGTCGCTCCGAAACCGGTCGGCCGGGCGCAATTTCTCGCCGGCGTAAAGGCGCGCTTCAACGCCATCGACACCAATAATGACGGCACTCTCGATGCAAGCGAGATTGCCGCTGCGCAGCAGAGATATGTCGACGAGGCGCGTGGGCATGAGCAGCAACGGCTCGAGGCCGAGTTTGCGCGGCTCGACACCAATCATGACGGCCAGCTGACAAAGGCCGAGTTCATGGCGGCTCTTGCGCCCGTGCATTCGCGCCAAACGCCCCAGCAGATCATCGGCGCGCTCGATATCAACGGCGACGGGAAGATCAGCCTCGAGGAATATGAGGCTGGGCCGCTGCTGAAGTTCAACCGGCTTGATGCCAATCACGATGGCACCCTGAGCCCGCAGGAAATGGAGTCCGAACCGGCAGCGAGGAAGCGGCGTTGAGGGGTCAGCCAGCTCGGCATTGCGGCGATGCCACCCATGCCAGCCTTGACTAGAACAGGAGCGCACCTCCGGTGCGCCGGTTGGCGGGGGCTCGAGGGCGTCAAGGGCGCAGCCCTCAAGCTGAGCCTGTTGCAAAGCTGCGCTGTGGGCGTCGGTCGCCCAATCAATTTTGCCCCGGGGTCAAATCCTTCCCGGCCTTGGAGCTTTGGCGAAGGGGCATTTCGATGAGCAAGAAGTCCAACAATGTCGCCGAGCTGCGCAACCTAGTCTCCGGTGCCGCGGAAGCTGCCCAACCAGTCAAGATCCGGCGCGGGGCCAAGGAAAAGGAGGGACGACAGGCTCGAGCTGGCGCCCTGGAAGACAGCATCGCGAAGGCGCAGCGCGGGCGCGTCAACCTGACGCCCGCTCGGGCGATCGAGATGGCCGGCCAACTCTATTCTCGCGGTGAGTTCAGCCAGGCCGAGCGGGTCTGCCGGCAGATCATCGCGGCGCGCCCTGACAACGCGGACGCTCATAACATCCTTGGTGTTTCGCTTGCCGCGCTAGGCGAAGTCGAACAGGCGATCGCGGGGATCAAGCGCGCGATCAGGATCAACGCTGGGGCAGCGAGCTATCATTCGAACCTCGGCGAGATCTTGCGGCGTTCGGGCCGTCTCGACGAAGCTGCTGAGGCGGTCGAGGAAGCGGTCAGGCTCGAGCCCAAAAATCCCCAGGCCCTGAACAATCTCGGGATCATCCAATATGAGCGGGGCCAATTCGAGCAAGCGGTCCAAAGCTATTGCCGCACGCTCGAGCTGAAGCCGGCGATGGCCGAAGCGCACAACAATCTTGGCAATGCGCTTCGTCTTACAGGTGACCTCGAGGGCGCTCTTGGAGCATATCAGGAGGCGCTGACGTATCGCGCCAATTATCCGGAAGCCTACAACAATCTCGGCACGCTCCTTCAAAAGGACGGCAGGCTTGAGGAAGCCGAGCATGCGTTCCGAAAGGCGATCCAGCAGAACCCCCGCTACGCCGAGGCGCATAACAATCTTGCGCTCCTGCTCTCTTCGCAAAAGCAGGATGTCGAGGCGCTCCGGATCCTTGGAGAGGCGCTCAAATTCGCGCCGACCAACGTGCAGACATTGCTGATCACCGCAAAGATCCAGCTTCGGCGCAACAACCTCGATGCCGCCGAGCGCGCGGCGCGGCTCGCGCTCGACCAGGAAGCCGAAAATGCCGAAGTGATGACGGTCCTTGGACAGGTGCTTTATGAAACGGACCGGTACGACGAGGCGATTGAAATCCTCGATTGCGCGCTTGCCATCGCGCCCCAGAGTGCCGAGGCGAGGAACTTCTATGGAGTCGCTCTGAAATCGGTCGGAAGGCTCGACGAGGCGCGCGAGCATATCCTCAAGGCGCTCGAGGGCAACCAGGCAATTTATGGCGCTTATGCCAACCTCAACGACCTGGTCGACTTTTCCGAAGGCATAGGCGATGCGTTATTCGATCGGATGGACACCATATTGGACTGTGCTTGCGATCGAGAGGCCGAGCAATATCTTCCGCTCCATTTCGCTTATGCCAAGGCGCTCGACGACCGCGGTCAGCACGAAAGAGCATTAGACCATTATGTGATCGGCGGGAGGATGAAGCGGGCCCAGCTCGACTATGATGAAAGCGGCACCCACGGCTTCTTCGACGCGATCCGCGCAGCCTTCCCGAAAGAAGTCTTCGAGCATCGCAAATATGAGGGCGCAAACGACGCGCGGCCGGTGTTTATCGTCGGCATGCCCCGGTCCGGATCGACCCTGGTCGAGCAGATCCTTTCAAGCCATCCCGACATTTACGGCGCCGGCGAGGTCAAGCATTTGAGCCGCGCGCTTGGCGGCCTTCGCGATCGCTTCCCCTCGCTCCCCAAATATCCCGAGATGGTCGGGAAGATCACGCCTGCGCAGCTCGGGATGCTGGCGGCCAATTATCAGCGGGCGCTGGCCGAGGGCGCAGGGGAATCGAGCCGGATCACCGACAAGCTACTGACCAATTATTTCTTCGTCGGCCTCATCAACCTGCTCTTTCCCGGAGCCAAAGTCATCAATACGGTGCGCGATCCGGTCGACACGTGCCTCTCCGCCTTCACCAAGCTGTTCAAGGACGACATGCCGCACAGCTACGACCTTGCCGAGCTCGGCCGTTATTACAGCAAGTATCGGGAGCTCATGGAGCATTGGGAAAAGGTGCTCCCGAAAGGCTTCATGATGAGGGTCGTCTATGAAGATGTCGTCGCTGATACCGCCAGGCAGGCCAAGCGCCTGATCGAATTCCTCGGGCTTGCCTGGGACGAGAAGTGTCTGGATTTCCACAATTCGGACCGGCCGGTAAAGACCGCCAGTGTGGCTCAGGTCCGGCGGCCGATTTACAAGACCTCGGTCGCGCGCTGGAAGAAATATGGTGCGGGTCTTCAACCCTTGGTCGACGCTCTGACCTTGCAGGAGGGAACGGCCGGCAAGGAGTCCAAAGTAGCGTGAAGGCTCGGCGGGTGGGCTGTGCCGAACGAACACAGGCTCTGCCGAATAACAAAAATGCTGAAGCTCCGCAGCGCCAGCTGGCCGGCGGAGAATAAATAGGCAAGTTTTTGCTTGCGTAATATTATGCAAGTAACTAATTGCCTTTCTGCGATGAAGCTACGCGACGAAACCGATCTGCTGTTCAAAGCTCTTGCGGACCCGACCCGCCGTCAATTGCTTGATCAGCTGCATTCGCACGATGGCCGCACGCTCAGCCAGCTCTGCAAACAGCTGGAAATGACGAGGCAGGGGGTCACTCAGCATCTGCTCCTGCTCGAGACTGCAAACCTGGTCGTCACGATGTGGCAGGGGAGGGAAAAACTCCATTATCTCAATCCCGTGCCGTTGCAGGAGATTTACGAACGCTGGATCGCGAAGTTCGAGAAGTCGCGCCTCAAAGCAATGTCCGACCTTAAGAAACGATTGGAGAATCCCGATGCCTAAATCCGTCTTCCGTTACGTAACCTATATTCGCACTACGCCCGAGAGGCTCTGGTCCGCCTTGACGGAGGACCGCCAATTCATGGAGCAATATTGGTTCGGCGTTCACTGCGAGAGCGGATGGATCGCGGGTTCTCCTTGGAAGATGCTGTTCGCCGACGGGCAAGTGATCGACGCCGGCGAGATCATCGAAGCGGACGCTCCCCAGCGCCTGGTGATCCGGTGGCGGAACGAGATCAACCCGGAGCTGAACGCGGAAGGCGATTCCTTGTGCACGATGGAGCTTGAGCCGAGCGGCGAGGTCGTGAAACTTTCGCTCACGCACACCATAGAGCGCGATCCTTCGAAGCTTCTGGCGGCAGTTTCCACGTTCTGGCCACAAATCATGGCCAACCTCAAATCGCTTCTGGAGACAGGCTCTGTCGCTCTTCAGCAGCCGTTTGCCGCGGCTGCATAAAGACTGGCGGAAATGTGATCGTCGTGGCGGGCAGCTGCCCGCCATGACGTAGCTCCGACCATGAACCACCCCCAAGGAGCGCTTGGGCGAAGTCGCTCGTCAGCTTGATGGACCGCTACGCAAGACGCTTGGCTTTGAAACTCCAGCGAAACCTTTTTGAAGCCCGTGTTGCGATGACCGACTGAAATCGCCGTTTAAAACGGACTTCAGCGAAACCCCCGCCGACTGGCGCGCTGCTCGGATGGTTGGGGAGGTCGGTTATTACCTCCCCAAGGCGCATCAATCGAACGGACGCGTCTTACCTTCCGCGCTCTGGAGCCGGTGCAGGCGGTGGTGGCGGCGGTGGCGGCGCCGGGCACGTGGCAGTGGCCGGGATCACCGATCCGTCCGGGCAAGTCTGAGTCGCAGGCGGCGGTGGCGGCGGCGGCGGAGGCGGCGGCGGAGGTGGAGGCGGCGGAGCCGCCTCCCCGCCAAAGCCCAACCGCAGCCCGGCCGAGACACCGTTGCTATGGAGGTCGTTGCGATAGGTCCCTTCATAGCCCGCGAAGATCATGAAGTTGCGGCTCACTCCGTAGCTCAGCCCTGCATCGGCATCGAACTCAGTCCGCCCGGTCGGCACAGCGGAGACGGTGAAGGCCGTCGCTGCGTTTCCATTGAAAATGGCGCTGATATCATTGTTGTGACGCTTCATGTCATATTTGAACGCGAGCCGGGCGTAAGGCGCGAGCCCGAGGCCCTTGTTCGAGCCGACGTCGACGCCGACCAGCGCATCGGTGCGCCGAATGCGGATGTCGTTGACGGTCAGGTCGGCTGCGCCGGCGCCCGATTCCGAGAAGGAATTGATGCGTCCGTCGCTCCAGTCGATGCCAATGAACGGACGGGCGGAGATATCGCCGCCGAAGCTGGCGTTGTACCCGGCCGTGGCGATGACCCTCCACAGGTGGCCGCTCGGCGTCGCCGTTGCAGTTCGGGCGATGGATGCGACATTGGCGATACCGCTGACGTCGATCGTCTTGGTATTGTGCACCTTGCCGTGTTCGTACGCAGCCTGAAGATCGATGTCGACCGGTCCCATGGCATAATCGGCATAGCCGCCAACCTGCCAGCTAGTGATACGCCCATGGCTGTTGCCGAGCTTGTAATCGACCTTGTCATGCGAGTAGCCGGCGGCTCCCCCGACGGTCAGCTCGCCGCTCCGATAATCGAGGCCCAGGGCGCCGCCATAGATATCCTGGTTGCTGCCGAACTCGAAGCTGCGATTGCGGCCCTTGCCCCACTCGCCATAGCCCCGGCCCCACAGGCTGAGGCCGGTATTCGGGTTGGGTGTGCCGTGCATCTGGAGTGCGACCTGACGGGTGAACAGCTCGCCCTGGTTGTAGAGCGCGTTTGCGTAGGCGCCGTAGGGCTCCGGGCTCACCTGGTCGAAGAAGGATTCCGCTTGGGGCACGGTCATATTGTCGACTGCGGTGACGAGGGTCGCCGCATCGCCGGTCGCGCCCGTCACGAGACCCTGGAAGCCATTTGCGACCGCGAGCTGATTGGGTGTCGCGGTGGCAGCGATGCCGGTCGCATAGGGGATCCGGTCGACCGTAATGCGGTACACCTGGTCGGTGCCGCTAATGGTCAGGATCCCCGTCGTGCCGAAGCTTAGAAACGGTGAGATCGTGGCACCGGTGACCGAGGCGAAGGCGCCGCTGATGCCGCCCGCCGCGTCGATTATGTCATAGTTGGTGCCTGCGACGTAGAGAACGCCGGTCTGCGGCTGCAGCGCGAGCGTTCCGTCCAAGACCGCAGTGCCGGGGGTGCCGGTCACCAGGACCTGATCGTAGCCGGTCCCCGGGGTCCCGGAAGGCGTCAGCTGGATGTTGAGCGTGCTGGTTCCAGTCAGGGTCAGCGGTCCGCCGGCAACGGTGAAGATGCCAGTGGCGTTGCCGCCCGGCGACAAGGAGCCGCTGTTGGTCAGCGCGCCCGTGACGGTTCCGGAGCCCGAGATTGCTCCCGCGTTGGTCACATCGCCGGTAACCATGCCGTCGACGATCGTCGTCGAACCGACGTCCGCGGCGATGGGCGAGGTCAGGGCGCCGGTCGATCCGACGTCGAGCGTCGCGCCGCTGGCGACACTGGTCGTCGCCGCGGTCAGTGACCCGGTGAGGGCGAGCGTTCCGGCATCGACGCCGAGGTTGGCCGTGAGCACCGAGCCCGTGCCGCTAAGTGTAAGCGTGCCCGTGCCGATTTTGTTTACGTTGTCGCTGGTGCCGCCAAAGAAGCCGCCCGTACCGAACGTCCCCGAGAAGGTCGTCGAACTATTGTTCGCGCCGATATTCAAAGTGCCGGTCGCGGCGACAAGCCCGCTGCCGGACAGGCCGCCGATCGTGCTTGTCGACCCGTCATTCTCGAGGATTCCGTCGACGATGAAGGTCGAACCCGAGCTCAGAGCCGTGTCGGAGAAGGCGACGAGGTCGCTTCCCGCGGTCACCGTCGTGGTGCCCGTATATGTATTGTTGCCCTCAAAGCCGATCAGCGCATTGTTGATTACCTGGACGCTGCCCGTCCCTGACATGTTCCCGAAGTAGGTCTGCTCGGTCCCGGTGAAGTCGACCTCGGCATTGTTGACGATATCACCCTGGAGAGCCGTTCCTGCATCGCCCTGGAGCACACCGGCGCTGACGGTCGTCCCGCCCGTATAGCCATTGACGCCCGTGAGGGTCAGCCGCGCCAAACCGGTCTTGGTGAGACCGCCAGCACCGTCAATGTTGCCCGACAGGATCGTATCGGCCCCAGTGTCAACGGTGCCGCCGCCCGCGTTGAGCGTAATGGCGTTGGCCAGCGTCAGCGCTCCGGTCGTCTGCAGTGTGCCGCCGTCGAACACCAGCGGGCCAGTGCCGATGTTGTTCGCAGCGCCGATCGACACCGTGCCGCCGTCGAGGTTGGTCGTGCCGCTGAACAGGCTGTTGTCGCCCGTCAGGGTCAGGACTGCGCTGCCGTCCATCGTGAAGGTGCCGTTGCCGCTCATCGCCCCGGCGTAGGTGCCGTCCGTATTCTGATCGAACAGCAAGGTCCCGGGCGAATTGATGACAATCGCGCCCTGGAGCGAAGTCGTATCACCCGCGAGCGTTCCGGCGTTGATCGTCGTCCCGCCCGAATAGCTGTTCGCGCCGGTCAGCGTGAATGTGCCGGTGCCGCTCTTCGTCAGGCTGCCCGCGCCGGCGATCATGCCCTCAAATGTCGTGTCGGAATTGTCGCCGCCGGTGTCGAGCGTTGCACCGCTCGCCAGATTGACGGTGGCATTGGCCCCGGTCCCCGAGAGCGAACCGATGGTGTCGCTCGCGTTGACATCGAGCACCCCGGTGGTGGTGCTGGTCGAATTGACCTGAACCGCGACCCCGGGACCGATCGCACCGGCATTATCGTCCACGGTGCCGTCGTTGATCGTGAAGGCGGCGGTGGTGACCGTGTCCGGGCCGGTGAGGGTCAGCGTCCCTGTCGAATATTTAATGAGCGTGCCAGTGCCGGTGATTGCACCGCCGTTGACGCCCCACGTTCCGCCAGCGACGCTCAGCGCGTTGGTGCCGTTGACATTTACCGTGTTGGCCGGCCCGCCATAGTCAAAGATGTTGTTGATCGTCGAGTCGGCGTTGACGTTGAGCGTCGAGCCGCCTGCCAGATAAACGTCCGCGCTGGCTGAAAGGGCGCCGGTGCTGTTGGCGTTGAGCGTTCCCGCACCGAATATATAGGTCCAGCCGCTATAGGTGTTGGTGCCGGTGAATGTGGTCGCGGCCCCGGTCACCCCGACGTTTCCAGTACCCGTGATGTTGCCCGCAAAAGTGCCCGCTGAAGTGCCGTTGAAGATCAGCCCGCCGCTTCCTGCGCCCCCCGAATTGTTATTGACGGTGGTTGCTGCGGTGCCGAGGAACGAGGCATTATCGACCGACAGCACTCCGTCGTTGACATTGACCGTCGTCAGCTGGCCCGAGTCACCATCGAGGGTGGCCTTGACCGTCCAGTCCCCGGTATCGTTCTTGTTGACGGTCTGGAAGTCGTTGATCACCGAGCCCGCCTGAAGAGTGCTCGAGTCGGTGCCATTGAGGTTGAGCACGTTGATCGCGCCCGAAGCCGTGCTGCCCTGCAGCGTCCCGGTGACGGTGGTGCCATCGCTGCCCGGCAGCCTCAGCCCGTTGTCGCCTGCAGTGCCGAGCGATCCAGCGTTGAAGATGTTCGTGCCGGCGCCGGTGAACGTCACGTTCCCGCGCAGCATCCCGTCATTATTGACGGTGTTGTTGAGGTCGGACATCGTGACGTTGCCGTCAATCGTGCCGCTATTGTTGATGATCGAAGTGCCGGTGCCCAGCGTTCCTAAGGTAACATCGTACCGCACCACCGCGCCGATGTCGCCTGCGGGCAGACCGGTGCCATTGCCAGACGCGGCGACGCCGCCGCCATAATTGTTGAGGACGGTATCACCCTCGGTGTTGATGTCGCCCCAGATGAAACCGTTGTTGATCCCGTTAATCGCTGAAGCGTAACCGCCCGAAACGCCATTGTTGATGGTCACGGTGCCGGCGCCGGTCTGCGTGATATTGGTCGTACCGGTGAACCCCATGAACCCCTGGTTGTTGATGACCGTGTTGCCGTCCGAGGTGATATCCCCCTCGATCTCTGCAGCGCCGGCCGTCGTCGTATAATTATTGTTGACGGTGTTGACGTCCGTTCCGGTCGCGGTGCCGAAGATGGTGGTGCCGCGGATGACGGAGTTGCTGGTGTTGTTGAGAGTCGAGCCGCCGCCGAGCGAAATCGCGGGATTCGTGTCGCTCCCTGCGTCGATGCCATAGACCTGCGCCGTGCCGTCGCCGAAGGACCCGCCGAAATTGCTCAAGACGCTGCCTGTACCCGCGCTGAGCAGCGTTGAGCTCGTCGGAGGCGGCGTGGTTACCGTCGGAATGATGCTTGTGCCGTTGCTGCTGGAAAGCACCTGAATGGTCAGTCCGTTGGTGGCGCTACCATCCCACCCCCCGGCACCCAAGGTCGCCGACGATTGGCAGGTCACCAGAGAGGCAAGTACTCCCGCGCCGGCGGTGCAGTCCGCAAAAGCGACTGTCGGAGTGACGAGAGCGCCAACACCCGTGATCGCAGTGCCGAGAAAAAGGCATTGTTTGGCTGTAAAGCGGCTACCCATTGGAACTTTCCCCTTTGTTTGTCACGCACACCGGTGCGGCAGCATTCGCCTCGCTTCCTCAAAACGAACAGCTCATTCCTTATCGAGCAGTCGTCCTGAGTTCCGAACCGCTTGTCACTTGCCAACCGCCTCTATCGAATACGTAGAATGACTTAATTTGGATCGTATCCAGACCGTCAGCTGCACTGAGCCAATTGAATGAGTCGACCAGCGGCTAATTTGAGTGAGTTTTCCCATAAATGCAATCCGAAGCGGGCTGGCCAGCGGAACGCCTCGCCGGAACCTCCATTATCAAGCGCCGCCAATTAGCGGAGCAGGCGTGGAGTTCACGGCCTTTCTTGCGCCGAACCAAAATTCTTGCTCCGAATCCGAGCAAATCTTGCCGCGTCATCGCTCGGGCGTGGGTCCGGTCCCGTTCGAGATTGCGAAGATCCCGGCCTTGGCGGCGCGAAATCTTACGCGGTCCGAGCGATGTCCACGACGTGAAGTTCGTTGCCGCGGAAATCTCGGTAGACGAGGCGCAGCTGCTTGCGGTTCGCGAGACAGGCAACGAATCCGGAATTGAGCGAGCAGAAGTCACTCTCGCCAAGATAACAGTGATCGTCAGTCAGTGACCCGGCGCCCGTGCAGACATAATGCCCCTTATTGTGCACGACATGCTGCAGGTCATGATCGTGACCGTTGAGATAGAGCGGCACGCGATGCCGCTGGATGATCGGGTCGAGCAATTCGATGAGTTCGCGGGTGCCTCCATATCGGTGTTCCGCCAAGTCGCTGCCGACAGCCAAATCCCCAGCCTTGCCGGTGTAGATCGGATGGTGACCGACCAGGATCTTCCACGTCGCTGTTGACCGAGTCAAAGCCTGATCGAGCCAGGACAGCTGCAAGGGCACGTTATCGCGTTCGCCGGCAATGGCCACTCTGCCGCCGCTCTTGAAATATTCATCGATCATCGGGCTCGTATCGAGGGCGAAGAAATGCACTGTGCTCCCGTCCGGCGCGTGCTCGACGAAGTCGTACCAGCGCGCCGGAAGCTGCCACCTGTCGCTTTTCTTGGAATAATCGATCTGCGCCTGTGTGTTTCCCTGGTAGTCGTGATTTCCTAAAATAACGCGCCAAGGGACCTGCAGCGATCGCTCAGTGTAAATATTCTCGAACGACTTTCGCCAGGCCGGGTCGTCGACCCCGGTCACGCCCGAGTCGTAGAAATTGTCCCCTACCGAGATCACAAAACGCGCCCCGATGCGCTCGGCGGTGAGGCCCATCTGTTTGGCTACTTCGCTCTGGCGGTTGCGGCCCTCACGTCCCCAGTCGCCAACCGCGAGAAAGGTCAAAGCGCCATCAGCGGCTGCACGCGCCCACAACGCGTCGAGCGGAACGAGGGCAGCAGCACCAAGCGTGCCCAGGAACTGGATCGCCCCGCGTCGGCTGTAATGCATGTCGTTTCTCGTCCTGACTGGTCTATCTGACCGGCTTAATATTTGACCGACAGGCTGAGGAATGCGCTGCGTCCGGGCTGGGTCCAGTACAGCGCTGTGCCATCCTGCACCGTGTAGCCGGCCAGATTGATGATCTTGTTATTGTCGGTGATGTTGTTCACCTTAAGCCGCAACTCGGCGGATCTCAGCGCTGGGAACATTCTGGCGAGATCGTATCCAATAGCGAAATCAGCCGTCGCATAGGGCGCAAGATATTGCGCGTTGCCTGAATCTCCGAACCTTGGTCCTATCCATTTGGTCAGCAGCGATAGCGAAAGTCCGTCGTGGTCGAAGATCAGTCCGCCGGCTGCCGTTCCCTTTGGAGAATTGGGGACCCACGTGCCATCTGTCGTCACCTTCGCACGATTGATTGTGGCGTTGGCGTAAAGGCTCAAACCGCTTCCCAATGCATAAGTGGCCTCCGCCTCGATGCCGCGATATCTGACTCCGCCGAGGTTGGTGAATATTGTTTGGCCGCCGCGGGAGACTCCGGTGATGAGGTTCGAGAAGTCGATCATGTACCCGTCGAGCGAAAAGGCGAACCTGCTCGACTGAAGCGCGGTACCTGCCTGGTAATTCCAGGTAGCTTCCGGCTTTAAACTGGTGGTGCTGGGTGTGTTTCGATCGAAGAAATTCTCATTGGGTGCAAGAGCGCCTTTTGCGACCTGGCCGTAGACCGACCAGTTTCGCGACAGCCGGTAATTGACATCGAGCGACGGCAGCCAGGTGTGGAATTTGTTGTCATAGGTTTGCGGCAGACCGGTTTTGACGTTGACCAGCGCGTTCACGTTGCGATCGAAATAGGCGTAGCGAATGCCGGCGGAGGCTGTGAGGCCCGGAATAGGATTGAGGTCCACCTGCCCATAGGGCTGCAAGGTCTGCAAAGTTTGATGCAGCAGGCGATCCGTGGCGTTCGGCAATCCTGTGACCGGATCAATATTCGATCCTGTGTCGAGATCGTAGTTGAGCGCCATGTTGCGGGTCATATCGACCTCGAACAATGCCCGCCTGTTCACCTGGTGATCGTACCAAATGCCGGCACGCAAATCGCCGAGCGCAAAGTGCTTCGTCAACCGCGCGATTGTTCCGACTGACCGGTAATTGTTCGTCAGAACCTGCCCCGGAACATCGTTTTCATATTGTGTCACGCCCGCGCCGGCGAGGACGGGGTCCAATGTTGTACCGTTCGGAAATTCCCCATTGGGGTCTTCGCCGTTCAGACCCTTGTGAAAATAGCCGTAGGTGTAGACTTTCGCGTCAACCGACCAGCCGGCACCAAGGTCGGCGGCGAGATCCGCATAGGAGAAATCCGAGTTTATGAAGTCGGCATTGTAGCCGAAATAGTTCTGGTTCGTCGGGTCGCGTGATAAGCCGTAGTTAGGGCCGAACTGCTTGATTTGCGCAAGCGTCGCCCCCAGCGAAATATTCTGGTGAACATGGTTATACATCGCGACCAGAGTGAGCGTTGCGCTGGCGCCAAGCGGCTGTACCAGCTTGCCGTAGATATTCTGGCGCCGCTGCTTCAGATTGGTGAGGTAGCCGTCGCTGCTCACGCCCTCGGCGTCGACGAGGAATCGTGTCCCTGATGCGAAGCTGCCCGAATCATATTCTGCCCCGAAATTGAGTGTATTCCAGCTTCCGTAGGAACCGTAGGGATTGAAGCTTGCCCGGTTTTCCGGTGCCTTCGACAGCAACGAGACCGTCCCGCCGAAGGTGGCGTTGCCGATGGTTGCTGCTGTGCCGGGCCCGCGATCGACGCTGATCACGCTCAGGTCATGGGCCATGAAGTAGGACGTCGAATGGTGCGTGAAGTCGTTGGAATCCTGAAACGGAATACCGTCGAACGTCACATTGAACTGGCCATCCTGGAAGCCCCGGATCGAGATGTTCTGGCTCTCAGCAAGGCCGGGACCATTGGGAGCGGTATCGAATATGCTGGGCGTAAACTTGATCGCTTCGTCATAGTTCGCCGACAGCGGCAGGTTCTTGTCGATGAAGTCCTTGTTGACGAGCGATGTTGGCTGCACGACATCGAGCGGCGTGCTGCTCGGGACATTGGCAGTTGCGCTTTCGTCGCGCTTTCCGGTGACGACAATCGTCTCGACGGGAACCGTCTGCGCTTGCGCCAGTTGCATTGAAGACGGTTGTCCCGTCGATGGCGCATAATCCGTCTGCGCGCTCGCGGCCGTGTGGAGACCAGCGAGCAATAGTGATCCGCTCGACAATAAATATTTGCGTAGATTCGGCATAGCGCCCCCGTTCGTGATGGGCGCGGCGCTACTTGGCGGTTATTGCTGTTTTGGTCCGGAATCGTGAGAGTTCAGCGACGGTTTGATTAACTAAAGGTAATGGTGCGTCGAATCGTTAATGTCGCCGTTCTTGCCTTTGCATCGATAGGTTGGACGCCGCCTGGCGTTTGATGCGTGACCTGCCAAGTTGCATGCCGCTTCATAAACGCCCCCATCGAAGGCTAAGGATCGGCATGTCGGTCCTCGAGGAAGCGAAGGGCCGCCGACCGACGGAGAATTCAACCGTTCGGCCGCGGCGCCAACTGGGGAATTGGGGGACAATTGGCGACTACAGGCGCAACGGCTTTGTTGCTGACCTTGATCGAGCTCCAGCAACCGCGTTTTTTTCTCGTGAGCCCCGCTTGCAACCCTGCGGATGCCCGAGAATAGAAGGGCTCGCCAATCAAGACTGATTGCGACCCCGCGCCAACCCCTCGGATCGACTGATCCGTTAAGGCGCGGAAGAGCGACTTTGATCGCATGCTTTCGCCGACCCGAATGAGTTCATTGACCCTCGGGCATCAATTCGTTGCGGAGGCGCCAAGGCCTTCCGGGAATGCGTCTTTTTGCGTCTTAATCGCCTTCAATAGAGAGCTCCACGGGGTCTTGGCGATGTGCATCATGAAAAAATTGCGCGGATGGAGGCCTTCCCTCGCGACTGCGTCCACCAGCTCGCTGACCGTTTCCATGGTCAGATAGGAGCCGTCGCTGTCCTTTTGGAACGGATCGCTGCCGTAGAGAATGCGAGGGCCTGGAAGATAGGCCATCATCTGGCGTTCGCTGGTTTCGCCTCGAAGCGGGAAGAGTTGGATCCTGTTGTCGCCCTGGCCGAGGCTGAGCTTGCGGCTGACGGTGATGAACCGCCCCGAGCGCGGCGAGCGCGACAGCGCATCGGGATGGCCTGCAAAAGACATGGTGACGAGACGCATCAGCGCGGGCTTGTTGAGATCGAGACAGTAAATCGGGATCCCGCGCGCCACATAAGGCCTCAAACCGGCTATATGGGGCCAGGAATCAGAAGTGCTGATCACCGCCTTGACGCGAAGTTTCGGATATCGTCGCTCAGCCGCCTTGAGGACGAGCTCGGAATAAGCGCTCGAAATCGGCGCCTCGATCACGACCAGTCCGTCGCTTTGCCTGACCAGCGTCACGTTCCAGGGCCCGCGGATGAAGCTGACCCCGGGTGCAATGTCCACCGCTGGGGCAAGCGCGCTGAAGGGCTGTGCAGTTGCGCTCCTTGCAAAAGCATCTCGAAGCGCTTGCGGGATCTGCATCTCGGTTTTGGCAATCGGCGCATTGATCGACATCGAATCGATCACCAGCGTGCTGTCATGAAGGCCGTTTCGGTAGATGTCCCACTGCATGGGCATCCGGATCCCCTTGGCCTTCCACCAGAAGCTGAAATAAGTGCGCATCGCCGTATCACCAAGAAAGCGCCAATAGGCCTGGCGGGCAAGCGCGCCCTTATAGTCGAGCGCGGTCGGAAGGTGCGTATAGGCATTGAGATAGATGCGCGCTTTCGCCCCGTCGAACGTGAAGGCGACGACGTCCTGCGGCACCGACTGAAGCATGGTGCGCTGCTCCATCCTGACATCGGGCGCTGCGATCGCAGTCAAAAGCAGGCGTTCGGGGCTGAGCGCGAGCGCTTCGCGGGCGCTGGCAAGCCCATCGGCATTGCTCGGAGCCTCTGCGCCGGAGCCGATCCGGACGGCTGCGGAGCGGTCGGCAAGAATCCCGTCCGAGCCCTTGAACTCCGGATAAACAGTGAACTGGGCAAGGCTCCGGAAACGTCCATTCTCCTGGTCGTGGATTTCAGCGACGTCGCGGAACTCGGGGATATAAGGACCTTCAGGCCGCTCGGATTGCTCGAGCATGTTGCGATAGCCATGAGCGCGCCACTCGACCGAAGAAATGCCGCGCAATGCCTTCTCGCCGCCTTGCGCCTCGATCGCCTGGTGCAGCAGCGCGATTGCCGGCCGCTCGGCAGCGACGACGGGATTGCAATCCAATAGTCCGATGATCGAACAGAAGATCAAATTAAGCCGCATCCCCATTCCACTCCTTTGGCTCGTGAAGCGCTCAATCCTCCTTGGCCCCTTGGCGCAGCCAACCAGCGGCCGCGTCGAACCACCAGACCGCTCGTCGAGCAGCGCCGATCCTTGATCGAAACGGCGCGGGCTCCCCGCCCGGCAGAAATATTGCGAGGGCCTGGCCCTCGCTCGCGATCCGCGTCGGATGTTCGAGAGCAAAGCGGCTTTGGAGGGTTGCCGGTCATTGCCGTCCCTTGTTCGTCGGGGGCGGCTTAATCCCTTGCCTGGATCAGGACCGGGATCGCGGCCACGATTCGCTCGGCAAGGCTGCGATGCTGTTGCTCGGGCTTCAGGAATTTGAGCGCATATTGATCCGTATGGCCGCGGATCGACTTGTCGAAGATCGGCTTTGAGTGATCATCGCCAGGATTATGAAGGAAGCTTCCTTCGGCGATCAGCCTGAATCCAGCCGAAGTGACTTCCTTCACGACGAGATCGCGATTGATTCGATGAAGCTTGCCGATCTGCGCTCCCGTGAGGCCGGGAGCGCCCTGGTGATCGACAATGAAATAGATACCGCCGGGCTTTAGTGCCCTGTAGACGGCGCGGTCGAAGGCGAGGGTGTCGACTTTGCCTTCCTTGGCGATCTTCATGTCATGATAATTTTGGGTGACCCATGCAAGGTCGAGGGGGCGCGGGAAGTTGACGGTCCCGAAGGGCTCGGCGCTGATCGTCACATTCTTCCACCGGTTTTGGGCAAGAAGGGCCTTGTCGGCTTTGATCGAGCCCTTCCAGCGGCTGTTCTCAATGCCGTAGACGTGCCCGTCTTTGCCGACGAGGTCGCTCAGCATCCGGGTGAAATAACCGCCACCGGGATAGAATTCCCCGACGATCATGCCGCTCCTTACCCCGGCTAGAGCAAGCGTTTGTTGGGGCTTTCTTAGCGGGTCGGACCGGCGGTCTTCCGCCGGCCGCGCGGGATCGGCGACGGATCGCGCGACCGCCCCGCTCACGCCCGGCGAAACGTGGCTGCCGACAAAGGCAATTGCCACGAGCGCGCCGACGATCGGCACGGCAATCGCCCTCATCTCGGGCTCTTCCTGGATCGCGTCCGCAGCATCGCCGACCTCATGTTCCGTTGCTGCTCTTCGTCCGTCCCGACTTGGCGGACTGCGAGTGCCAAGCGATAGAGCGATTAGAACTAATTAAGTCAAGCCCGATCCATCATTCGCCTTGGAATTTGATTGTTTAACATCGACATTTGAAGCAAGCGTCCGAATCGGACCTAATTGCAAACTTTCCTGAAACATTGATCCCTAGGGACGGCGGGCCGTCATCCAGAAGGTCTAGTCTCGTGCAATTTGAACTCAATCCAGCTGGCAAGGCCGGCTCCGAGCGGCGCTTCATTCTCTCGTTCGGCCTCATCGGCTGTCTTGCAGTCCTCGCCTTCGTTCGTGAGCTCCTCGACCGGCTGGGCATGCTTTCGGGCGACCTCCAGTCTTTTTCGGCGAGCTCCGAGGTCGCGCTCGATTTCCTGCTTCTCGCCATCGTCTCGACGTCGTTTCCGCAATTGCTTCGCGAAATGAATAAGCGGCGCAATTCAGCGCTCCACGCGCAACAAGCGCTGAGCCAGATCGAATTGTTGTTCAACATGACCGATATGCTTCAAAGCGCGCTCGGCCATGCCGACGCCAATTCGGTGCTTCGCGCCACTGCATCCTCGCTTCTGCCCGGCTTTGGCGGAGCCCTCTACATCTTCAACAATTCTGGAGATCGCCTGGAATTGTCGACCTCCTGGGCTTGGCCCGAGACGATCGCTCTTGGCGAGACCATTTCCCCGTCACAATGTTGGGCGATCAAGCGCGGCAAGAACCATTTCAACCTCGCCAGCGACAATGCTCTTTGCTGCGAACACCAGCAGTGCTGCGTCACTACTATGGAGATCCCGATGATGGCGAGGGGAGAGATATATGGACTCCTTCTTGTCCAACGCGACGGGTCGCTGGCTCAAAGCGAGCTCGCGCTGATCGAGCCGGCCGCGAACGCGCTCGCCGACGCAATGTCACTTTCGCTTTCGAACCTTGCTCTGCGTGAGCGCCTGCGCAGTCAGGCGCTTCGAGACTCGCTGACCGGACTCTACAACCGGCGCTATATGGAGGATGCGTTCGAGCGGCTCGCGGGGCAATCCACGAGCAGCGGCTCGCCGATGTCGGTGATCATGATCGACCTCGATCATTTCAAGAAATTGAACGATGATCATGGGCATTCGATGGGGGACGCGATGCTCGCGGAAACCGCCGCAACGATCCTTGGAGCGGTCGGGCCGCGTGACGTCGCCTGCCGCTATGGCGGCGAGGAACTGGTCGTGCTCTTGCCCGACTGCGGGCTCGAAGACTCGATCGCCAGGGCCGAGCTGCTGCGTTGCAGGATCGAACGCCTGTCGGAGATACACGGCGTCTCGATCAGCGCCTCGATAGGGGTTGCGGCCATCGGCGAAACCTCGAATGCGCAAAACGCGCTCAGCCATGCCGACAAGGCGCTCTACAAAGCAAAGCGGGAAGGTCGCAACCGGGTCGTCGCAGCCCCGCCAATGCGCCGCCAGTTATCGACGAGCCCAATCCCCGAGGCCGCCTGATTTCTTTAAGCTTCGGCGCCCCGGCGAACACCGCCGTGCAGCGCTCGACCGACACCGCCCTTGTCCAGGCCGGCGGCCGGCGCTCCCGATCGGCTGGGCAAAGCTGGTCAGCTACGCGTCGAACTGGGGACGGGTCAGGTTCATCAGAACCGCACAATCTTATATGATTAAGGGCCGCCACTCTCCCCGATCGGGAGGGCGGCGGCCCCCAAAAGTTCAAAAGCGGAAAGTTGCTTCAGGCGATCTGCATCAATGCCCCATTGTGCTTGCGCTTGCGGCGCATCGCAACTCCAACTCCAGCGAAACCAAGCAGCATCAGGCCCCATGTCGCTGGCTCCGGAACGGCGCCGGTCGAGTCATAAACCGTGATGTGCGAGACGCCCGGATTGTCCGGGAAATAATTGTTCAGAGCGAACGAATAGGTCATTCCCGATGCGAACCCCGCAGAGTCATAAAAGAGCTCGTATCCATCAGCCTGCTTGATGCTGATGTAATGGAGTACCGGGTCACCCGCACCCATCAGATAGGTGAAAAGGAGGGTGTTGCTCGAAGTATCGAGGGTGAGCGTGAACTCACTGCCGTCGATCGTCGGATAATTGGTTGAAATATCCGTGGTGCCGGTAAGACCAATCTGCGCAACTGACTGCGATGCAGTCGGGTCGTCCCCCGCCGATGTGCCAACGCCGGTTTGAGTTGCCCAGCAGCCGCTGAAACCGTTTGAACCATTTGGTCCAGTGATCGGACAATCCTGGCCCTCAAAGCTGCCTATCGCAAAGCTGTCCCCGTCGAGGGTCGGACCGGCCTGTGCAGCCGTAGAGGTCATCGCCGCGATCGAGGCTGCCGTGACCAAGGATATCATCAATACGCGTCGCATAAACATTTCCCTTCCGTTGCCCCTGAAGGGGGTTCGCCGTCGCTCTAAACGATCTGGGGGCGGCGTCCCCACTCACGTCCGGTCGCTTGACTTGCGTAAACGACACTGAAGCCATTCTCCAGATAACCGAAAATTAACGATTCGGCAACCACTTTGGAAAATGATGAAAAAATGTGATGGCCCGGAAGGCTTTTATAAGTAATTATACCTAGTGAAAGTAGGCAGCGCACCTCGGCCGAAGGCGCGGAAAAGTTGAAACAGGTGTCAATTTCGGGCTCGTCATTTACCTCTCGCCCGCCGCTGAGGTGAGTGCACCTTTACCGCCTTTGTCCAACATTGGGACGAGCTTTTACCGGGCGAGTGATTTTCTTACTGCAGTTTGATGATCGAACCGATCCGCCTGATCTTTATGGCACGATTGCACAGCGCAGGGCAGTTGGCGCAACAGCCCGCGATCGCTTCGCCCTGCCGAAGCTTTCCTCGGGCGACCTCCAATCATGTTCGTGCCAGTGACTTGCTATCGCTGAAACAGGCTGGTGAGCAGCTCCGGAACAATTCGGTCACGGCGGCGATGATATTGGACCAGGCTGCGCCGAAGCAGCTTGCGGTCACCGGTCCGGATCGCCCGGAGGATTTCCGCGGTCTCGGTCTCGGTTCGATCGAGAAATGCCTGCTCGACGCGCTGGACGGGTTCGAGCCGGTCGGCGACCGCCTCGAATGCGGCCAGATGTTCGGGATTGCCGCTCAAGCGGACAAGCGCTGCAAACAGCGCCTTGAGGCGCCCTTCAATCGACTCTCCGCAAAGCTCTTCTTCAGTCGGGACATGGTCGATTGCCGCGAGCGCGCAATGCTTCACCAGCGCAAGCATCATTAGGTCGAGATGCCAGGAATAGAGCTGGCGAAGCCTGGTCTCGGTCATCATCGGAGCGCGAAAGCCTTCATGGCGCGGCGCGTCGACAAGCCGCTCGCCGGTCAGTCGGTGGAGCGCGTCGCGGACCGGCGTGACGCTTGCGTTGAGCTCATCGGAGAGCAACGCGGGCTCAAGACGCTCGCCCGGCCGGTAAGCGCCCTCGCGCAGCCGCTGCTTGATCGCGGCATAGACTCGCTCGAACGTTCCGGGCGGAGTCATCGGCCATGTCCCTCAGGCGAGCGTCGCCTGGCCCGGCCACTGCTGCTGCCGCACGAACTCGGCGACGAGCGCTTCCTGGTCGGGCCGAAGCGAATCGGTCGCGGCTAACCGTTTGGGCATCTCGCCTTGGAGCAGCACGGACGGGCATTGCCCCTCATAATTGCCAAGATTGGGGCGGTGCTGCCGGTAACCGACCAGCGCCGCGAGCTCCGGATCGAAACCGCGAGCGATCTCGGGCGGATAGGCGAGCCATTGATTCTCATAGGGTTTGAGCCAGCCGAGGCAGTAGCTGACGATCGCTCCCCGGCGGACCTCGCTACTAGAATTTCCGCCGGCGCCGTGAAGCGTGGAACCTAGAAACAGAAGTGCTGAGCCGGGCTCGAGTTCGACTGGAAACTCGCCGGCGGGCGGCTGGGCATCGAGCGCTCGCCTGCCGTGGCTTGCCGGCCAGATGACGGTTGCGCCGTTGCTGCTCGTGTAGCGCGTGAACGGCCACATCACATTGACCAGATATTCGATCTCGCCAACCGCTCCGCGCCACATGTCCTGGTCGCGATGCGGGAGCTGTGGCGGCGCTCCTGGATGAAGCGCGAGCGCCTGGGTGAGGTTGAGCTGGATTGTCTCGCACCAGGGGCCGAGCAGCCGTTCCGAGATTCCGAGCACCAGCGGATGCTGGACGAGCTCGCGGGCCATCGCCGAGCGCGCAAGAAGCCGGCCGAACCTTTTGGTTCGAGCTCCATAGAAATCGCCCTTGCAGAACGGCGTCTTGCAAAAGTCCTCGGCAAGGTCCGTGTCCAGCGCATCGATCAGTCGGGGCGAGACCGCCTCCGGGATCACGCACCAGCCGTGCTTGAGCAGCTGCGCGCTCCATTGTTCGACTTGCGATTTCAAATTGCCTCGCAGCTTGCTCATGCTCATCCTCTCCCCGTCATGCGGCTTGCGGGACAAGGATGGAGGCATCGGCCAGGTCCCAGATGCCGTTATCGGCAAGCAGCCGCGGAGTGTCCGGCCGGATCTCGATTGCAAGCGCTCCGATCATTCCGCATTCGAGCCGAGCCGGAACGCCAAGCGGGCGGCAGTCCCAGCCGAAGGCGAGGATCTGCTGGAGCCAGGAGAGCTCGGCGACTCCCGTATAGGTCCGGATACCCGTCTCGAGCGCATGCCATGCGAGCGCAGTCACCAGGCGGTTGCGGGTTCGGCGGCGGGATGCAGCATTGTGGCGTCGCGAAAGGCAGAAGCGCGTGATCTCAACGATGTCCGGCCCGGTCGGCGGCGGGGCGGCGCAAAGGCCGGCGAACAGCCCGGTCAGGATATGGGGGCGGGTCGTCAAAAGCAGCCGGGCCGAGCCGAGATGGTCGCCATGCTCGTCCGCGATGATCAGATAAGTTGCATGCTCATCGTCGAACTGGTCGAGCTCGAACCGGCCGGCGAGCACCGGCACATTCCATTTGAGCAGGTCGACGAACACGCTCTTGCGGTCCTCGAACATGGCCCTGAACGTCCGATTGGTGCGGGGCTCGCGAGATCCGCCTTCAACGATGATCGTCATTCGCTTGCCTCCCCGCTCGAGGAGCAAGCATCGCGGGAGGCGAGCGGCGGCGATATACCAAGAAATGGGGGATGTGCCGCCCGCCTCTTCATCTTTCACATGAGCTGGGCAGGAGCCGAGCATGCTGAAGTGGCCAAAGCCAAAGGCGAAGCCGAAGGCGGGGGGAGGGGGAGGGGGGGAAGAGCCTCGCCAGGCTCAAGCGTCCGACGCTTCTAAGATAAGCGCCGGCGTGGCGGTCGGAATTGCGGTCGGGAGGCTCGCTTCAAAAGGTGACGGCCCGGAAAGGTCGAACCCCCCGCCGGGCCGGGAACAGGGTCGCATTAAAAAGGATGAAAGCCGGGTCCCGCTTTTGCCATGGACCAAGCCCAAAGGATCGCCGCAATATCGAGGGCCTTTTTTTCCCGGTCAGGAAACGCCAATCTTGCGCCGGGAGAGGCAAGTCCCGGGGAAAAATGCGTCCCTCAGCGGCGAAGCACGTCGAAAAATCCGATCGTGCCGTCGAACAAGGCGTGGACTGCGAGCAGGGTCCTTCTGCCCACTCCATAACGCTCCCGGGCGTGCTTCAAATGCTCGATCACCGTCTGCTTGCTGATCCCCAAAATTCGGGCGATCTCCCAGTCGGACTTGCCGGACGCAGCCCACATAACGACTTCGCGTTGACGGTCGGTAAGCTGCACCGGGGCTTTCGAGGAGCGGCTTTGGCGCATTCGCCGGGCGGCTTCGAAGGCGAAGGCGCCGACCAGCTGCAGCAAGGAGAGATGCTCTTCAAGGAACGGCTCTCCGGCGACGCACGCGAATGAGCATGAGCCATGCGCTTCGCCCGGAACATGGGCCGGCACCGTGAAGCCTTCGCCAATTCCCTGCGCGCGCGCCAGCTCGAGGATCTTCCGGTCCCTGGGGGTAAGCGCGATCATGTCGGGGAGTCGCGACCAGGCGAAGCCGACACTGGTGATATTGCTCGCCCGATGAACCGGGTCGCTCACTCCAAGCGACTGTTCGTCGAACCATTCGGCCCAGCCGTCCGGATAATTGTGGATCCGGATCGCGCTGCTGCTTCGGCGCACGTCGACATGATGCATCAGGGCAAAATATTTGAACCCGAGATCATTGGAGACATCGGCGAGGGCGCCGGCAAGCGCCTCTTCCGTCTCGACTTCGCGCACATCCCGGACAAAAGCATCTACACGGCTGAACATTCCCCGTTGCGGCCTTGCCGCGACATCCCCGGACGGCCTTCCAAGTACTTCATTTCCGCGGACGCCCTTTCAACCAGGTGCCACACCTCCGTTTCTCAGGCGGAGAGCGAAGCGCAAGGTCCGAGCGGTCAAATGCATGACCAGGTTCGCTGCACCGTTCAAATATATTCATCCGTTAGTAACTTATTTCTCAAAAATTCGGCAACGCTCGGTAAATGGGAGATGATGCTTTGCGGATGCTCGTAAAGCGATCCTTTCGAGGCCAGGGCAGTGAGACGGCTAAGCGACCATTTCGCTGAATCCGCCAATTGCTGCACGGACCTGCCGCAGCTCGGCGCGCTGCTCGGCGACGCCGCCCGGGAGCTTGGCTTTCATCATTTCGCGCTGCTCGATCATTCGAGCCTCGGCCCTCGTTCCGCGGGCCTGATCCGAATCGATAATTATCCTGAAGCTTGGGTTGAGGAGCTCATCGCTCGGGGCGATGCGATGCACGATCCGGTGCATCTCGCCAGCCGGCGCACGAATGCAGGCTTCAGCTGGCGCGAGCTTGGCAGTCTGATCCGGCTCGAGCGCCGGCACGCCAGAATCCTTGCCCGTAGCCGCCGCCATGGGCTGGGTGAGGGATTGACCGTTCCCGCAAATGTTCCAGGCGAGCCCAGCGCCTCCTGTTCGTTCGTCGTTCGCGCGGGCCACGAAATGCCGCAAGCGAGGCTTCACTGCGCCGAATTGATCGGCGCTCATGCGCTTCGCGTTGCAAGGCGCCTGCGCCCCTTGGGACGCCGCCCACCGCATCTCAGCCGCCGCGAGCTTCAATGCCTGAGGCTCGTCGCGCTTGGAAAGACCGACTGGGAAATCGCACGCATCCTTGGCCTTAGTCAGCACACCGCAAGCCAATATGTGAAGCGCGCTCGGGCGGCCTATGACGCCGTCAGCCGGACTCAGCTCGTCGTCTATGGCCTTCGCGACGCATGGATCAGCTTTGAAGATGCAATTCCCCAATCCTGGTGAATGGGCCGCTCGTCCCGGACCCGCTGTCCTTCGCGGGTGGAGGCGCAGCTTGGATCGGGGTTCGACTGGCGTGACGCCGCCGCTTATGCGCCGCTGCTCGGGGCCGACCGGTCGCTGTTCGCGTGGGAGTGGCTGCGCCGCGATCCCGAATATCTTGCCGCTGCCCGATGTGCTCAGCGGCAACTTCCTGCCTTCGAAAGCCCGGCCGCAGCGCGGTTCGGACTGGTCGCTTTTGAACATCCGGGCCTTGGCGTTCCGGAGGCTCGCCCCTTATGGCGATCCGGCATTCATCCGCTGGTGCTTGCAGTCGAACCCGGCGCCGGTTCTCCCGAGGATTCTTTCCTGCTCGATCGCTTGAGCCGCTATTCGACCCTGGTTGCCGGCGCCAAAAGCGAGCATCTTTTGCTCTCCGACGGGTTTCGCGCGATTCGGATCGACGCGCCCGCGGGCACCTTTGGGACGGCGCCGGTCTTCCTTCGCTACCGGCTCGAAGGCTTCGCGAGCGCCAAGGAGCAACTCCTGACGCTGCAAAGATTCCTCGCGCTCTTCCGAACCGGCGGCTTCGCGCGCTCGCTTCACCCGCAAGAGCGGAGCGCAAGGCGATGGATCCTGATCCTTCGCGCTCGCGACGCGCTCTCGGCCGGCGCCAGCCAGCGCCAGATTGCGCAAGGACTGCTCAGCAGTTCAGTTGCCGA
>Ga0157370_10000290_pt1 | contig 63441 bp, 49 predicted proteins | sample C35metaG_FD_113463 | JGI IMG/M metagenome (GOLD analysis project Ga0157370, IMG submission 113463) | Corn rhizosphere microbial communities from Kellogg Biological Station, Michigan, USA - C3-5 metaG | ecosystem: Host-associated > Plants > Roots > Rhizosphere > Soil | place: USA: Michigan...
AGTGCAGGCGCCTATATAATATTTATTCAATTTTACCGAAAATAAAATGTAGGTATATGGCATAAAAAAAGCCTCTGTTTTAAAAGAGGCTTGTGATTCGGCTGGGACTCGGACCCAGGACCCCATCATTAAAAGTGATGTGCTCTACCAACTGAGCTACCGAATCATTTATTTAAAATCGATTAAAATATCAGTTAAAAATTATCTTCTTTCCTACCGGCTTTTTTTAAAGGAGTGCAAAAATAAGTGAAAAATTATTTGAACCAAAACTTTTAAAGAATAAACTTTTTCGATTTCCTTCAAGCCCTTTTCAGTCGCAGCATTCAGCAAAAAAATAAATATTTGTCTTTGCTCTTCATGCCGTTTGTGGTTGCCAAAAAAATAATTAAATCATTGCATGCTTTTTGTTACTCACTTTGCATGTCTAAAATTCTAATTCTTGATGACGATTTGGACCTTCTTACGGTCGTAAAATCCCTGCTTCAGAAAAAAGGTTTTGATGTATCGGCCTATTCTGACTGGCACAAGGCATTGGGCGCTGTCAGAACTTACAAACCACAGGTAATTCTTTTAGATGTATTTCTTACAGGCACAGATGGCCTGGACATTTGTAAAAAATTAAAATCATCAAACTTTACAAGAAATATTCCGGTCATTATGTTTTCTTCTTATCCTAATATTGCGGAGACCGCCATTTATGAATTTGGAGCCGATGATTTTATGGCAAAGCCATTTGAAGTGAACGACATGGTCAGGAAAATCCGGCGCCTTTTAGAGAAAAAACACGTGTCTGCCTGAAAAAAGACCGCTTCATTTTGTAATTTCTTTCAATAACAAATTTTCAATGGTGCTGCATGGCACAAAAAATGGTTTGTGTGTTATTACAAGGTTTAGATTCTGCCCGGTTACAGAATAAGTACCTCTAACAGTATTTCCGAAAACAGTAACTGCAAATTCTCCGGAATTTTCGTCACCATTAAAGGTTCCATAGTTTTCTATTGCAGCTTTAGCTTTTGCAATAACAAGGGCAACCGGTTCCTGGAAGGGTAAATTGAAATTACAATCTGACATGTGTTTTTAAATTGAGAGGTGTGGAATTGTTATGTGGAAATGCTTACCCAAATGCAATGATTAAATTATTTGATGTTTTGCGTTATTGATAATTTTCTGATGTTTTTTTAAGATTTAATAAATCGTTTTATCTTTCTTCTCTTTCCATTTATAAAAAACTTTCCTGGCTTTTTCATTCTGCAAATTAATCAAAGGAATTTTTCTTTCTTCCATTTTTGCATTTATTTCATCATAAATCATTGAATCATCAAAGCCAATTTCAGCTGCATCATTTCTTGTATTAGCAAAATAAACAACATCGGGGCGCGCCCAATAAATTGCGCCAAGACACATAGGGCATGGTTCGCAGGAAGTATAAATTTCACAGCCTTGCAGTTGAAAAGTTTCCAATGTTTTACATGCTTCCCTGATGGCAATAATTTCAGCATGCGCGGTGGGATCATTGGTGCCGGTTACCTTGTTGTTTCCCCGGCCGATTACTTTATCATCTTTTACAATTACACAGCCAAAAGGTCCTCCATCATTATTATTAATGCTATTTTCCGAAAGCAAAACCGCTTCATTCATAAACTTTTCTTCTCTTGTCATACATTTATATTGATCACTTTTTTTAAAGGTAATTTTTAAAATTTTAATCAAAACTATGTCTATCCAATTTTAAAATAAAACACCGATATGATTTTTTTATTTCAATGCCTTACTTTTAGCAAAGATAAAGGTGGGTAAAAATTAAAATTAATATTAGAAATGAGTACAATAAAAGTTGGTATCGCATGCGACCATGGCGGATTTGAACTAAAAAATATCCTGCTGCCATTTTTATTAGCACAGAAGTTTGAAATAAAAGATTTCGGCGCTTTTGAATTGGACAATGCAGATGATTTTCCTGATTTTGTAATTCCATTGAGCAAAGCAGTGGCGCAAAAAACTGTAGATCGTGGTATTGCTATTTGTGGAAGTGGTGTGGGTGCAGCTGTTGCCGCAAACAAAATTGCAGGAGTGAGAGCTGCGCTGATTCACGAACATTTTTCTGCGCACCAGGGAGTAGAAGATGACGATATGAATCTCATTTGCCTTGGTGGAAGAGTGACAGGTTTTGCAGCAGCAGAAGAATTAATAATGGCTTTTTTAAATGCAGAATATATTGCGGCAGAAAGATTTGAAAGAAGGCTTCAAAAAATAAAGGATTTGGAAATGAAAAATGGTTGAACCGTGATGTTTTTTTAAGTATGCGCTATTTTAGCTTTTCAGTAAAAAGAGAAGTTCATGATTTCAATTATCAACCTGGCAGGATGGCGCGGATAAAACCTTATTGTCTTATTTTTTTGCTCGGGAATAAGGTGATAAGGTAGAATACTTTTTAATTTATCTGCTACTATGGTTCAATACTGATAAACGTATATTATCATTCCAAACTTTACTAATGAAGCTCTTATTTTTCAAAAGAAATATTTTTCCTCAAACAAAAATTTCACACACCAGATAAATTTTTTATTTTAAAAAAATATGAAACAACGAATCAGAATTTTATTTTCAGATATAGGCGGAGTACTGCTTACAAACGGATGGGGACACTTATCAAGAATGGCGGCTGCCAAAAAATTCAATCTCAATTATGAAGAGATGGATTTGCTGCACGATTTTATTTTTAATGTTTATGAAATGGGCAAAATCACTTTGGATGATTATCTCAATACCGTTGTTTTCACAGAAAAAAGAAATTTTACAAGAGAAGAATTTAAGGAATTTATGTTTGCGCAATCTGTCCTGCTTCCTGACACGCTTCCGTGGATGATTGATTGGAAAAATAAGCATGAAAACATCAAGGTAATTTCTATAAATAATGAACCTCGTGAATTGAATGAATTCCGGATAAACAAATTTAAACTGCATGATTTTTTTGATGCTTTTATTTCTTCATGTGAAGTAGGAATGCGCAAACCTGACCCGGGAATTTTTTTGCTGGCACTTGGCATCGCACAGGCGAAGCCTGAAGAATGTATTTATTTTGATGATCGTTTCATGTTAGTAGAAGCAGCCAAAAAAGTTGGCATTTGTGCATTTCAACATACCAGTTTTGAAAACACGAAGAAGATAATAGAATCTTTAATGGAATAGATGAAGATCCGGGATTCAGGAATTTTTGACTTTAATGGAATTAGGTTTAGAATAATTGAGATGAGTTTTAGAAAAATTTAGACACGTTTAGAAAGTTTTAAAATATTCAACCATAGTATCAAATGTGCTTATCGTTTGTCTTATGGTTCCGTTCACCCTATGACCTTATTATTACAACTGCTTTCTCTCTTTATTTGTAGTAAAATAATTTAATAATTAAATGTTTTAAAATTAAATAACCGAACAGTTTTAATCAAAAACACCAATCTGTATTATTTATTGCTTTGTTGAAGGTGTGCCTGCTAACTACACCCTTCCAAAGATTGTTTTACTTTTACACACAACTTAAAAGTGAATTAAGAATGTGTAAAATTGGAAATAATTAATAATTCAATAATTTAATAAATTGATTCAGTAATAATTTACAAAAAATCCGTTTACTAACCCAAGACATGAAACTTTTTCCTGAATCTGCATCTCATCAGTTAGAATTTGACAAAATAAAAGAATTGCTTGCAGCGCATTGCAGGTCAGAATATGCACGCAGAAGGGCTTTTGATTTACGCATTCATACTCATAAAAAATTTATAGAACCACAGCTTTTACAAACACATGAATACAAATTACTTTTTGAAAATCATTTGTATTTCCCTGACGATGCGGTTTTAAATCTTTCGAAAGAATTAAGATTATTAAGCATTGAAGCTTCAGTACTTTCGGGCGAACAATTTTTGCAAATAAAAAAACTGGCGAATGCCATTCAGCAGATTTTCCGATGGTTTTCTCCTGATAGAAAAGCTGCTTATCCTTCTCTTGCATTGATTATTGAACAAACTTATTTTGAAAAAACAATTCCTGCATTAATTGATGAAATCCTTGATGAATATGGCATTGTGAAAGACAGCGCTTCTGAAAAACTGGCTTCCATCAGGATGTCCTTGTATAAAAAAAGAACCGAACTGAAACGGGTTTTTGAGCGCATTGTGAGTAAATTAAAAAAGCAGGGATACCTGACTGACATTGAAGAAAGTTTTATGAATGGCAGAAAAGTTCTGGCTGTTTTTGCTGAGCAAAAAAGAATGGTAAAAGGAATTTTGCATGGCGAAAGTGACAGCCGCCGCACTTCATTCATCGAACCCGAAGAAACCACTCATTTGAATAATGATATTTTTTCGATGGAAAATGAAGAGCGAAAAGAAGTGAATATCATCCTTCAGAAACTAACTACAAAAATGCGCACGTATCATTCCCTGCTTTCCACTTATCATGAAATTATTGGTGAGTATGATTTTATAAGAGCCAAGTCAAGACTTGCTTTGGATTATCATGGCAACTTACCGGCGCTGAATGATAAAGCCGTTGTAAAATTGAGAAATGCGGTTCATCCATTGCTTTTTATTTATAATGAAAAATTAAAAAAGCCAACTATCCCCGTCAATCTTTCTTTGGACGACAAAAGCAGAATTCTGGTAATCAGCGGCCCAAATGCAGGAGGCAAGACGGTTACTTTAAAAACTGTGGGTTTGCTGCAAATGATGTTGCAAAGCGGCTTGTTGGTTTCATGCGACATGGACAGTGAGTTTGGAATTTTTAAACAACTGATGATCCATATTGGCGATACGCAGAGCCTGGAATTTGAATTAAGCACTTACTCCTCACATCTCATCAACATGAAATATTTTATGGAAAATGCAAATGGGAAAACGTTGTTTTTTATTGATGAATTAGGCAGTGGAAGCGATCCAAATCTGGGTGGCGCATTTGCAGAAGTGATCATGGAAGAACTTGCAAAAAAACATGCTTTGGGATTGGTAACCACACATTACCTGAACCTGAAAGTGATGGCAAATAAAGTAACCGGAATCATTAACGGTGCAATGGCTTTTGATGAAAAAAATCTGAAACCGCTTTATCAGCTGGCCATCGGAAAGCCGGGCAGTTCCTACACTTTTTCCATCGCAGAGCGAATTGGCCTGCCACAGTTCCTGATTGATAAAGCAAGAAAACTAGTAGATGAAAATCATTTTTCGCTTGATAAATTATTGAACAGCACTGAGCAGGATATGCAACAAATACAATCCGAAAAAAAGAAGATTGATAAACTGCTGAAAGAAAATGAAAAGCTGCAAAAAGAAATGCAGCAAGTGATTCAAAAAGAAAAGCACAAACAACAAATAGAATTGTTGCAAGAACAAAATCAAATTAATGAAGCGAAGTTTGTTTATCTGAAAGAAATGGATCGTAAATTAAAATCTATTTTGACAGAATGGAAAAAAACGGAGGATAAAAATAAAGTGATAAAAACGATGCAGGCCTTGCTTTTTAAACAACCCGAAAAACAAATTCTTCAAAAAAAACAAAAGAAAATTGATAGTAAATATTTGGAGATAAATGAACCGGTAAAGCAAGGTGATAAAGTAATTATGATTACCAACCGGCAGGTAGGAATCGTTACTGCTATCCGAGGAAAGAAAGCTGTGGTGCAGGTTGGTGCCATCCCTATTACCGTAAGCATTTCAGATTTAAAGGTAGTAATAGAAAAAACGCCTGTTGCGGATGAAGAAAAATAATTGTATCTTGTATTGCTACCTGCTACTTTCAGCCAACATTCTTTTACTTTCTTCCACCGGCTTTATCTGCTCCTTTAAATAATCCATATACCGCAGATTCATGACTTTGCTTTCTAACCATCCATAATAATTAAAATAAAGAAAATACAGGTTTTTATCAGGATCGTTTCTGTAATTATTAAGACTTCCAAGGAAATTATTAATCAGTTTGTTAGCGGTTCGCTTGGATTCTGCAGAAGATAAATGGCCAAGGAACAACATAAGTTCGCGTTCGAAAGGACGTAGTTTTTTACGGGCATATAAAAAATGATAGGCAGATTTCAAAGCGCTATCCAGCCGGTCCCATTCTTTTTTTTCATAAAGAATAACAGGGTAAAACAATAGAGAAAAATACAAAATGTCTTCGCGGTTTATATTTTGATTTTGCTCCTTAATCATTGTCAGCAAGCTTTCCGCCTCATCCCATTGTTCCATTACAAAATAAGAAATACAAACTGAACCTTTTATAGATAATTGTTCGGCTGGCGACAAAATTTCGGAAGAATAAGTAAATATCATTGCCGCTTTCTCATCAATCAAAATTTTCACCTGGTCAAGTTGAGCAGTTTTAAGATATACTTTTAGGTGAGTATTGAATTGAATGACTTCAAAATGTTTATAGTAAACTTCATTTTTTAAATGAGCTTTTGCGATTTTTCCATACGCAAATATATTTTCTTCGGTCTGCTGAATATTGTTACATAAAAAATCATTGTAACAAGTGGTATTAATAGAATTGAGAAAAAGAAGCGGATATTCATTAACCAGCTGCGTCGCATTGCTCCATAAGAAATATATTCTCCTGCAGGTGCCTGTGCAGGCTTCATTTTCATGCAGCATATATTGGCATAACGCCAATGTGTTCAGGTAGAATAAAGAAATCAATGGCTGCTTCTCGTTAGCAGGCTTCATTTGATTCAAAAGTTTTTTTTCTTGCTCTATTTCCTCTAATTCATCGGCCGTAATGGGCAGCCAGGAGCGGTAAGTAAGCCGCCGCACCTTTTCATATAAAAATCTGTTCTCCACATAAACCTGGTGCAAATCAATAGCGTTTTTCAAAGTTGCAAAGATGCTATCGGTACTATCCTTAAACTGCTTATAATCTTTGTATTCGAGTACCTTATTTTGCAAATGAAGCAACAGTATCAGAAAATGGTATTTCTCATATTGCACAGCAAGTGTAATTGCTTTTTTGCAAAGTTTTTGAGCGAGATATAACAGCCTTTTCTCCTGGAGTGTTTTTATTTGTGCCTGCATAAAATACAACTGCGTATCTACTGAAAAATTTCTTTTTTGAAATACGAGCGTATCCAGAATATCTTTATGAAGATAAGCTTTTAGACCCGAAAAATGAATCTTGTTTTTGATCTCAAGCGCCTTACACAATTCAGTCTCATCGAGAATCGCAGTCTCGTCAATCAGTTTAAACAGCCTTAAATGTAATGCCTCGTTTTGGTCGGCATGGCGTTTACCCATTTTTTTATAGTAAGATTTTTCGCTGCTGCTTAATCCTTTCACCAGCAGGAAAATATCCGGGTTATTGCCCTCTTTTTTTAAACTGTACTGCATAAAAAATATTTAGAATAATAGTTGGATGCGAAACTGCATCAGGCAATCGGGGGTTTATTTTATTTTTTTCCAAAATTTAAAAGTGCTGCGAAAAGCAACATACTTGAACGATCCGAAAATTTCTTAACTCTACTGGAATCCTCATAGGAGTTTATTGAAATCTTTCATAGGAAAAGAAAAAAAAGCTGTTTTAGATTTTCTGAGTTATTATAAAAGCGAAATTATTTTGAATATATGAAGCAATCCCTGCTTTAAATATTTTATTCGCTTTTACTATTGATTACTAAAATTACAGCATTTTTCAATTTTTTAATCAATTGATAATTAAAAAGTAATTTTTCTGAATAGCATAGGAAGAGCGTTTTTGATTACTAAATAACGATACAATTTTTAATTGTTTTAAAATAAACATCTGAATAGATTGCATTGCACTTTAAATAAATGTGCAAAACCAAAGGAAAGTTTTCCCTCACTATTGTTGCTATACTTATTGAAATGCTGTAGTGTAAAATTATAGTATCATGATTGATATCGCACTTAAATTACTCCGGGATGAATTAACCAATTACCTTTCTTCAAAGGATACTGCAACTGTTGTAGTAGATAATATAGGATTGCTTGAAACCCCGGGCGGCGTTAATCTTGCTGAAAATATTGTAATTACGCTGGTAAACGTGGAAGAAGAAAGCGCCTTAAAAAATCAATCAGCGCTTAAACGTCCTTTTATGGGAAATGCTATTTATCAAAACCCTCCAGTCAATCTGAATCTGTACGTTTTATTCTCATGCAATTATACGGGCGACCATTATAATCTTGCATTAAAAAGGCTTTCTTATATAATCAGATTTCTACAAAGTAAAAATGTTTTTTCAGTTTCCTCTTCTGTTTCGGGCGGATCTGTCAGTCCGGAAGATCCTGATATTATTGATTTAAAATTTACCATGGAATTATATACACTCACTTTTGAGCAGATCAATCATTTATGGGGATCGCTCGGAGGAAGGCAAATGCCTTTTGTGATGTATAAATTAAGACTTGTTACGATTACAGAACGGGCAACGGTACGCGAAGTTCCGCTTATTGAAGAAATAGAAACTCATTTAGATAAAATTCCAAATACTTAATTATGTCAGTGATATTTAAAACATTATTTGAGGTAAAGATGATGCATGAATTTTATCTTACTGCAAAAGATGGTAAAACGGTTTTTGCATTACCTAATCAAACTGACCGGATTAATTTTTTGTTTGACCAATTTGCAGAAGGTTATCCTTCCATTAATTCTGACATGGAATTTATTTTCCCGCCAGAACTTGAAGAAATATACAATAACCTTCATCTCAAAGTAATTCCAACTTATTCCGGATTCAGGGTTTTGATGCAGGTAAATCAAAAAATCCTGGCAGACGGTTCTTTGATTTTTGAACCATTGTTTTCATTACCAGGTGACTTTAATATTTATATTTTATTGAAAAAAAAATCGAATTTAATTGAAAGCTATACTCACACGCAAATCAATAATCCAATAACATCTGCCTATATTTTTTCAAATGAGAATATTTCCGGTGCAAAAACATTTCCTTTTCTTACAAATCCTGTTTCAGCATTCAACGGGGCACATTTATATTCACAGGGAGATATTGCCTCTTACGGAGTAAATGATATCAGGGAATATTATAATGATGGCACAGCGGATAAGTGGGAGACCGTTGCTGGCAGTGCATTTGAAAATGAAAACGACCGTTTGCTTGTACCGATCCTGTTTTATTATTCTTTTATAAATTACAACAATATAACTGAAGCGACATTTATTTTAAAAGATAAAAATGATAATTCTCTTAAAACTATAAATGTAGCTAATCCGGATTTGATTCAAAAGGTGGTTCTTGATTTTTCTGATCTTACAGATACTATTTCTATCCCTGAAACATTTCTGTATGAAGACATTATTTATTCCCTGGAAGTAACTGGCAGCAATGGTTACACAGCAAAGCACCATCTGATATTCAATAATAATTTATTTAGCCGCGAAAATTGGGGTGTAATAAATATTAAACCGAACGTTACAAATTCTGCATTCAATTTATTGGCTAACGATGGTTATTTAATAAAAAGAAGATCGCCGGCTGGCATCTGGAGTGAAGCACCAATTTTTGAGATCCCTATAAAAAGTAAATTCCCTTTCTGGAGGTTTATTAATGAAAAAGGAAGTGAATTAAAACTTGCGCCTTTACTGATGGACTATTTATTTAAAGAAGATAAAATTTTATTAAGTAAAAGGCCGCGATCTGTTGCAGGTAATTATTTCCTGCTTCAGAAAGAAGGCAGTACCGATACAGTATATGTTCCCAATCCATTGAATTATGAACTGAAAAAAGATGATAAAGAACGATTGTGCTTTGATATAATGGTGCCGGAATCCGATTTGTTTCCAGTGGTATAGTGAATGGTGAATGGTGAAAATGTGAGTGAACGGCAACAGGGTCAGTGAATAACGGGAAGTAAATGAATTTACTTCAAGGTAGCTCATCAGATAGTAAGTCAATAAATACTGAAGATTTTTATTTTTTAACCTATGGTTAATAGGTCATGTCAGTATTGGCGAAGTCACAATTATCTTGAATTGCAAATGAATAACAAATATAAAACAGCAAATAATTTTTAACCCCAAAATAATAACCACCCATGCCTGCAGAATACAAAACCCCTGGAGTTTATATTGAAGAAATTCCACATCTTCCACCAAGCATCGCATCAGTAGAAACGGCAATTCCCGCTTTTATTGGTTACACTGAAAAAGCCCAATGGAAAGAGGCTGGTGATTTAATAATGAAGCCGTGGCGCATTGAATCGTTACTGGAGTATGAACAATATTTTGGCTACCCTTCACCCGAAAATGGCAGCATCACCGTGGCCTTCACTACTTCTGGTTCAAGAACGGATGTCAACGGAAAAATTGACGAAACGCTTCGTTCTAAATTTTTGATGCATTATTCGATGCAAATGTTTTTTGCAAATGGCGGCGGTCCTTGCTGGATAACATCTGTAGGAGATTATGTTTCTACCGGCGGTCTTATTGTAGCACAAAATCTAAAAGATGGATTAGCAGAAGTTGCTAAGGTAAATGAAGTAACGCTCCTGCTCTTTCCAGATGCGGTTAATTTATCTGCAGCAACAGATTATTATGACGTTTATTCTACAGCAATAGCGCAGGCAGTCCTTTTGCAGGATCGTTTTGTTGTAATGGATGTTTATCATGATGCAGCCAATCTTGATAATTGGAATTTAGATATAGATGGAAATGGCGGAACAGGGGGGTTAAGAAATTTGATATCAGGAACTACAGATCAATTAAAATATGCAGCGGCTTATTTTCCACGGATTTATACCGGGGTTGACTTTAATTATAAAATGCCCGGCGACCAAACAACGGATAATGATGCTTCAATAATTATTACAGGTGCAGCAGCTACAAACCTTGCAGATTTAAAACAGATAAATAATGCACAATATTTTCAGGTAAAAAATGAGATTACCAATATACAAATGCTTTTGCCGCCATCGCCTGCTATCGTTGGAATATATGCAGCTGTGGATAATTCAAGAGGCGTTTGGAAAGCGCCTGCCAATGTAAATATTGAAAATGCGATTAGCCCTCAATATTTAATTACGAATGCAGAACAGGAAAATCTGAATGTAGATGCGCTTGCCGGAAAATCTGTAAATGTGATTAGAAAGTTTGAAGGCCGGGGCCCCGCGATTGTTTGGGGCGCCAGAACTCTTGCCGGAAATGATAACGAATGGCGATACATTTCTGTGCGCAGATATTTTAATATGGTAGAAGAATCAACAAAAAACGCGACCGAGCAATTCGTTTTTGAACCGAATGATATCAATACATGGGTTCGTGTAAAATCAATGATTGGTAATTACCTGACAGAGCAATGGAAATCCGGAGCATTAATGGGCGCATCTACCAAAGAAGCCTTTTTCGTTCATGTAGGTTTAGGTGAAACGATGACTGAACAGGATCTTTTTGAAGGCCGGATGATTGTAGTTATTGGATTAGCAGTTGTTCGTCCTGCAGAGTTTATCATTCTCAGATTTATGCACAAAATGTTGCAGGAGTCTTAAATAGCCAACCTTATTTTCCAAATTAAATTTAAAAAATAATGATACAGAATTCCAAAAATTGTCCTCCCCCACCCCCTTCTGATAGTGGTTGTGAAGATTGCAACGACAAGGACAATGCGACCCAAAAAAGTATCAATTCGGAGCGCCAGGTAATTTGCACTCTTTTGTACGATACAGAAGGAAATGTGGTACAGCAACAAACAAAGTTTGATGGGGAGAATGCCGTGTTTAATGAAAAGAAGTGCATGTTCCTTCATACGGAAGAAAATTACCGCCGGTATAGAAATTTAGAGATCAGCGCCGGGACAGAATTATTGCAAACGAATGATTCTATCAAAACTAATGTGGCTGCACTGAACAAACTGAATACTGATCTGAATAAGGCTTTAACAGATATCAGCAAACAGATTAAAGATGCGAAAAGCAAATTCGCTGATTTCAAATATGCGGCTTGTAAACTGGATGACAGCATTACGGACAAATGTAATGCGGCACAATGGAAAGCGCTCACCGGGAAAACTACAGAAAATTGCAATGATGGAACAAAGCCTCCTGCTGCATGTGAGAATACAGAATCAGAAATCAATAACTTGATCTGTTTTACCAAAGGATTGGGAAAGGATATTGATTATATTTTTCAATCCTCAGCGGATGTAACCGGCATCCAGATGTTTTCAAATATTGACACTTTAGATCCGCTTCAAAAAACATTATCGGATAAGTCAAACGCTTTTGAAAAACTCATCAGTGATACAATGAAAACCCGAAAAAGTGAATTAGATAAACTTCAAAGCGACCTGGTAGATTCGATAAAATCAATTACGCAATCCGCAATGGATCGAAATAGCATGCGCAGTGATTTTGAAGGATATTTTGATACAGCACACTTCCTGTGTTGTCCGCCGTGTGATTGCATTAACAACAACCCAAACACAACGGATAATGCAGCAAAAGATGCTTCAAAAGATGATTGTAATCCACGCTTGCAGGGGTGTGGAAGTAAAATTTGCGAAATCTGCAAAGAGGTACAGATTACATTTTGTTGCGATACTCCGGATAACCCTGATAAAAAATGCGATTAAACATTCTTATTTAAAAAAATTAAAAAATTTTATATGCTCACCCTTCATGATTATCAGAATATCGGCCCTGACTGGGATAAAGACACGATCCTGGATTGCTGCAACAGGCCTAATCCCGGTGATTCTACCTGCGTTGAATGTTGCTATGATTCCTGGCAGGATGAATTGAAAACAGTGACACAGAAATATAACAGTGCAGTGGAAACGGCGATGCAGTTACAAAATAAACTTACATTCATTACAGACCGGCGAAATAAATATCGTAAATGGGTGGATGAGATAAACAGTGCACAGGAACTGTCGAAGGAAATATGTAACCAGTTGGAATTAATTGCCTTACAATCAGATAAGATCTGGTACAATTCATGCAAAGCGGTAGAAGCAATAGAAATCCTTTTTTGCATGATTCGTGATTTCTTTATGCAACTTGATCTGATAAAAACCCAATATGATGATATTCAAAATTGCATCACGAATAATTCGGATCCTTCATTGATAAAAGGACAGGGAATTTTAAAAAGCCTCGATGATTATAAAACAAAACTGGATATTGTAATCAAGCTAAGAGACGATATCATTAAAAATATTGTAGCCGCTGTAAAAATTGCCAACCTGCTAAGGAATAATATTTCCACAAAAGATTGCCCCGCTGATGGTTATAATCCTTGTGCATCAGATCAAAAGCCTTGTGCAGGCACTGATAGCTTTTATGGGTTTAAAACAATCATCTGCGATTGGTTTAAGGCTTTTTCCTGCGATGTTCCTTGCAATGACGGAAGCACTTCAAACAATTCAGACACAACAAGCCAGGCTTCTGCACCAACAAATGCCAATGTTGTACAAAGCGATTGCGGCGATGAAAATTGTGAACTGTTACCCACATTTGACTTTCCTATTTGCAATAATTCTTACAAGGCCTGTGTACAAAAATGGCTTGCGGCAGATGAAGCTGCTTTCACGGATTTGACAGCAAAACTGCAGGATGCAAACAAGCAAAAGGAAGCGCTCACAGCCTGCAAAAACAGTTTGGTGAAAGCCATAAAAGCAGTAGATCCTAAAACAAGATGTAATTAAAATTATTAACCTTTAAATTAAACAACATGCCAGATTTTAAATATCCTCTTCCAAAATTTCATTTTGAACTTGAATGGGGTGGTACAAGGCTTGGTTTTACTGAAGTAACAGGCCTGGATTTCGAAACTGAAGTAATAGAATACCGCGAAGGAAATTTGCCTTCTTACAATAAAACCAAGCAACCGGGGCTTACAAAATATACCGATGTTACTTTAAAACGTGGAATTATTCTCGATGACCTGGAGTATTTTAATCAATGGGTAAAAACAGCCATGTTCCAGGAAATAAAAGAACAATACAGGCGCACGGTAACGATTAAACTTTTGAATGAAGAACACAAAGCCATTATTGTATGGACTTTGTCAAAGGCATGGCCTTCAAAAATTCAATCAACCGATTTAAAAGCTGATGGAAATGAAGTAGCCATTGAAACATTAACTTTTGTTCATGAAGGACTTACTATGACCAAACCATAATCTTTCCATTTTCAAAAAGATCGTGCTATGCCTGACATTTTATATCAGACGGTAAATTTTCATTTCAAGGTGGATTTCAATTTTGATGCCCAGGATAAAACCGACATCAGGTTTCAGTCTGTTACTGGTTTAGATTCCACCTTAGATACTGAGCAAATAAAAGAAGGAGGTGAAAACCGGTTTGAACACGTTTTGCCTGTAAGAAGAAAATATGGGCCGCTTACTTTAAAACGCGGTTTGTTGAAGGCGTCAGATTCCAAATTAACTCAGTGGCTGAAGCAGGCTTTTGATGATGAAGTAGTGGAGCCACGTCCAACGGTTACCATATCATTATTAGACGAACAACATAATGCTTTAATGCATTGGACGATAAATAATGTATGGCCGCGCAGTTGGAAGATCGGTGAGCTGAATGCAGAGCAGGGTGCTGTATTAATAGAAACACTCGAACTGAATTATAACAGGCTACTATTTGATAATCCTTAAATTAAACAATATGCCCATTGAAATACGTGAACTCATAATAAAAGCAACTGTGACACAGGAAGGAACAGGTGGTGCGGCATCTCCGGCATCATCCAATACCAATAATAATGTTTCGGCAAATGAAGAAATCATAACAGCCTGTGTAGAAAAAGTTTTAGAAATTTTAAAAGAAAAAGATGCCAGATAATTCAAAAACACTTTCAAAGCTGATAATTCATTCTTATGATAAGAATGATTTCAAGGAGGAGAACAAAGACAGATTATTTACTACTCCCATCAACCCGGAATCATTCACTAAAAATTATAAGGTAGAATTAGATACTGCACGCGGGCAAGGCCAGTCATCTACTAATCCGCAATATAAATCTTCCGCACCAAAGGAATTAAAAATTGAATTTATACTGGATGGAACAAAAACGCTTGAGGGATATGTGGATGAATATAAAAAATTAGATGTGCACACACAACTAAAGAAATTATTAAAGTGCACTTATGATGTTGTGGAGGAAACCCACCGGCCTCCATTTTTAAGAGTACAATGGGGTTCTGAGATTGATTTTAATTGTGTGCTTTCAAACCTGAATATTAATCATACGCTTTTTAATCCGGATGGTTCGCCATTACGGGTGAAAATAAGTATGGGATTTACACAGTATGTATCACCCGAAGAAAGAGCAAAGGGCAATAAAAATAAAAGCCCTGATCTGACTCATTATAAAAAAGTGAATCAGGGCGACAGGCTTGATTTGCTCAGCTATAAAGTTTATAATGATTCCAAATACTTTCTGCAGATTGGTAAAGTAAATGATTTAACAAGCGTTCGGAATTTAAAAGCAGGAATCCAGATTTATTTACCACCTCTTGATAAAGCCTAAAGAAATGCCAGATATTTTAATTCCAAATGATTCAAAACATGACGTTGCCACCTATAAGATTGTTGTGGATAAAACAGAAGTAGCTCCGTCCTATCAGCTTCTGTCTTTGTCTATTTATAAAGAACTCAACAAGGTTCCCACTGCCTCGCTGATATTTCGTGATGGCGATGCCGCTCTTCAAACTTTTCCACTCAGTAATAAAACAGATTTTGTGCCGGGCAAAAAGATTGAAATCAGCATCGGGAGAGATGGTTTAAATAAAAGAGGCTTTAAAGGAATCATCATTAAACATGCAGTAAAGGTAAAAGCGAATGGCAACGCAGAGTTACACATTGAATGCATGGATGAGGCGGTGAAAATGACCATTGGAAGAAAAAGTAAATATTTTGAGAATGTAAAAGACAGTGATGTTTTTGACGATCTCATTTCAAGCTATGGAATGGAGTCAGAGCCTGAAACAACGACACTTAAACATCAGGAATTGGTGCAGCACAATATTTCAGATTGGGATTTTATGCTGCTTCGTGCAGAAGCCAACGGTATGCTGGTAAATGCAGATGATGGCTCCGTAAAAATTACAAAACCGGTGATTGAAAATGAAGTGTTGCAGGTAAACTATGGGTCTTCTGTATTGGAATTTGAAGCGGAAATAGATGCGCGTTATCAATACAAAAGTGTGAATGCAGAATCATGGGATTACAGCAATCAACAATTGTTTACAGCTGATACTTCATCCTCTTCTTTTGCAGAGCAGGGAAATATAACAGCAGAAGATCTTGCGCAGGCAGTAAGTCCTGATAAGTTTGACATGCACCACAGTGGCCATTTATTGGAGCAGGAATTGAAAGATTGGACAGAAGGTATCATGATGCGTAGCCGGCTTGCCAAAATAAGAGGCCGTGCAAGATTTGCAGGATTTTCCGGAATCAAACCAGCAGATACTGTAAAACTTTCAGGCGTAGGTGATCGCTTTAATGGAAAAGCTTTTGTAACGGCAGTGCGACAGGAGATTGGAGATGGCACCTGGGAGACACAAATTCAGTTTGGCCTTGATCCAAAGCGTTATGCATTCCTTCACAATGATATGAATGATGCCTCATCAGCAGGATTAGTAGGTGGAATCAGAGGATTGCAAATAGGAATAGTGGTGCAATTGGAAAACGATCCTGACGGGCAGGATCGCATTCTGGTACGCATCCCTGTAATCGACAGCGAGGGTCAGGGAATATGGACGCGAATTGCCAGCCTTGATGCCGGCAATGACCGTGGAGCATTTTTTATGCCCGAGATTGGGGATGAAGTAATTGTTGGTTTTATCAATGATGATCCCCGCCATCCTGTGGTGCTTGGCATGTTGCATAGCAGTAACAAACCCGCTCCCATCTCACCACAGGACGACAATAACGAAAAAGGATTTACTACGAGAAGCAAAATGCATCTGAGTTTTAATGATGAAACGAAAACAATAGTAATTAATACCCCCGCAGGAAACAGCATTACGATAGACGAGGAAAGTATGAAGATTGAAATCAAAGATCAGAATGAAAATAAAATCAGCATGGAGAAAACAGGAATCACCGTGGAAAGCCAGCTGAATATTGATATTAAAGCTGGTGCAGTTTTAACTTTAGCTGGCGGCACTTCGCTTGCTATCAGTGCTCCTTCCCTTGCAGTGAAAGCAGATGCCGATGTGAGCATTGAGGGCGCTGTTGCAAAACTCACTTCATCAGGAATTACAGAAATAAGCGGGTCGTTGGTAAAGATTAATTAAAGGCAAAAGGCTGAAGGCTGATGAGTGGATTACAGTAAATGAACTTTTGCAGAAGATTTCTGTTTTTAATTTTTCAATTTGATTAATGAATCATTTAGCTTTTTATGATAATAAATGTAAATGAACAAACATTCAGGTTTCAATTTTTGGTGAAATAAATAACCAAGAACTGGGTTTTCTATTTTATAAAAAATAAATCAAAAAACAGGCTACAGCTTTCTCCTTAAGAGTGTGGTTAAAGTGAGGCCGTAAAACATTATGCCATCAGCAGCACGAATAACAGATATGCACACTTGCCCGCTGGCAACACCTAATCCGCATGTAGGAGGACCTATATCCGGCCCATGTGTTCCTACTGTATTAATTGGCGGCTTACCGGCGGCAGTTGCAGGAGATTTATGCGTATGTGCAGGACCTCCCGATATAATTGTTAAAGGATCTTCTACAGTTATTATCGGTGGGCGGCCTGCAGCACGTCAGGGAGATATAAGTGCCCACGGAGGCGTAATAGTTAGCGGGTTACCTACTGTACAAATTGGAGGTTAAAAAACAAAATCATGAGTACAACATTCAATTCATTTCTTGGAACAGGATGGGCTTTTCCGGTTGAGTTTGACCGCGGAGCGGGCACTGTAGAGATGGTAAGCGATTATAAAGACATTGAAGAAAGCTTGAACATCCTTCTTTCTACAACCCTTGGTGAGCGGGTATTGCAGCCCGACTATGGATGTAATCTTAACGATTATATGTTTGAATCGCTCAGCAGTACTTTAATCGGAATTATTAAGCATCATGTTGAAAATGCAATTCTTTATTATGAGCCACGGATTGTTGCAGAAAATGTAGATGTAACATCATCAGATTCATTTGATCTGATTGAAGGAAAATTCACTATTACGGTTGAATATTCTGTTCCTGAAACAAATTCAAGGTTCAACTATGTATATGATTATTATTTGAATGAAGCATCGAAGCCTGTGTGAATATGATGAAGGCTCAAAGCTGAAGGCGCAAAAAGCAGAAAGCACGGGAACCTATTTTTAATTCGTTCAGTTAGTAGTAATAAAATTAAAATTTATGTACAATTGTGATTGCCTCATACATCCTTTTCAAAATGACCCCGGCACCAGCCAGAACGAGCGGGTAATGGATGATTTGCTGGACGGAGCAGCCAAAATAGACGCAAGAACATTAGCCGATTTGCTGGATTTTTTTATGCAAATGTCCAGGCATATAAACTTTTATGACACACAATTAAGGGTAAGCGACTGGCAACCTTTTTTTCAAAAAAGCATTCCATTTACACTTGCATCAATTATTAAAAATCCTACAGCCGAAACAGAACAAAATTTTAATTACTATAATTCTCTTTTTGATAAAAAACCTTCTTCCACAGGCTTGCAATTGCTGACATATTTTATTTATTACCGTTTTATCAATAAAATTAACAACTGGTATTTATCTGTAAAAGATAGTGGTCTTCCTATCGAAAGTTTTCTGCAGATTTTAATAAAAGATAAACTGCAGCAGCCATTAAAATCCTTTATCAGCTACACAAATGCTGCAGTGAAATTTTATAGAACAAGGAAGATTGATTTTTCAAACCTGAGTGACAATTCTGTCTGGAACCTTCAGTCAACGGACTTGTATGTTATTGACAATTCTTTTCAAACAGGAACTATCAGTAAGTTTCAGCAAATTAAAAATCTGTATCAAAAATTCCAATCAGTTTCACCACCATTTTTTGATGCCATAAAAATCATATCCGCTGAAGCTGAAAATAATTTAGAATCAAGCCTGCTTCCTTTAAAAGATGAATTGCAAAAAAAACATCCCCCGCATCTCGGTTTGCTATTTGCTTTTTTAAATATTTTCAGGCAGTTGCAAAATGATTTGAATGGCTGCGCACGCAAGCATCTTGATTTTTTTTATAAAGATGTATTGCTGTTTAAATCACGCGATGCCATTCCTGATAAAGCCCATATTATTTTTGAAATTCAAAAGCAACTTGAAAAATATTTAGTAAAAAAAGGCCTGTTGGTAAAAGATGGAAAAGATAATAATAAACAGGAAATCCTTTTTTCACTGGATGATGATATTGTGGTAAATAAAACGCAGGTGGCTGAGGTAAAGACTTTGTTTTTAAATAACCAAAGCTCTTTTGAGCAAACCTGCGTTGAAGGTGTTTATATAGCAAACGATGCGACTAAAGCTGATGGAACAGACAAAAATTTTAAAGATAATGAACCTAAAAATTTCCCCACTCTCGGCGCTAAGGTCAGTAAATACAGCGATCCGGAAACAAAGATCATCAAAGCCTATCCGAATGCAAGGCTTGGCTTTATCCTTGCTTCACCGGTATTGTATTTAAAAGAAGGAACGCGGAAAGTGGATATTACATTGGCTTGCATGCTTCTTGATTCTGTTTGTGCGGATATGGGAAATAAAATTATCAGTTCATCAAAAAATTGTTGTGACGATGTTGCGGTGGGTGGAAGCGGAATTGCTACTTCGCAGAATCCATATCCTGATTTTTTAGCTAATGAAATTATTTTCTCTGAAATTAAAAACAGTATTTCAAAGCAATATATTTATCTTGATGAAGATATTCTCAAAGAGGCGATTAGCAAAGGTTTGGATGAGATTTTTGTTCAAAAACTTCGTGATCAATACCTGAAGGATAAGCAACTTTATAAGCCTTGTTATTGTAATATTCCGGTTTACAAAACACAAACTTCAGTTCCCTTTGATGATTGGAAAACATTCATAGCCCCTGTTGTTAATGACCCTAACAAAAGGAAAATAATTGACGGAATTTTTAAACCGGAGAATGTATTAAATATATTGTTCAGTGGTGAAAAAGATTGGTTACAACCAGCTGCCTGCGGTATCACCATGAGTAATTTAACCGGAAGTAATTTTGTTTTAACGATTAGCGCTACCATTAATGCTGATCAGCCTGCGGTTTCCTTTTACAGTAAACAAATATTTAATGAAGATTTTAATTCTACTCAGCCGCTTGTAAAAATTGAATTGAATGATCGGTTGAAATTTTCCTGGAATATTGTCCCATTACCACCTGGTGAAAACAAAGGAAAATGTTGCCAACAGGATGAAAGTTGTTGCCTTTTGAAAAATAACAATAGCCTTCTCCAAACAATTTCATTTTACCAGTTTTTCAGAAATATTAAAGTATTAGAAAACATTGGAAATAATAAGACAAGAATTGATGTAAAGATTTGCGGGCTGAAGAATTTTATTGTGCAGAATGATGAAAGCTTGCAGGATGTAAACGGGCCGGTGTATGCTTTTGGAACCAGGCCGCATTTAAGCTCCAACTTTTATATTGGCTGCAAAGAAATTTTTTATAAAAACTGGCAGGAATGCTGGATTAATATTAACTGGAAAGACAGACCTGATGATTTAAAAAAATATTACCAGGGATATCAAAATAATATTACTCATATTGCCATTACAGATTTTGCAAACGATAATTTCATAGTTGAAAAGTCTTTATTGAATGAGGGACTATGGCAAACAGATTTAATTGATAAATTGCTTCCTCCGCCCATTGCATCCGGCATTGCTAAAAAACACAATTCGCTTTGTGCTGATTCTGAAAATAACTATGAGCTTCATATCAGTTTAGTAAGAAATGAATACCCGCAATTTGTGGAACCTTCAAGGAATTTATTTATTGAAGAAATCAAAAATTATAACGTTAATTCCAGGAACGGTTTTATCAGGCTTACACTTAAAAATACCGCTGGTGTAGATTTTCAACATTCAAATTATTCTTTTATTTTAGGGAGGCAAATGATGGCATTTGGAAAATTACCGAAAGAAGCGGTTGATGGTGCAGTGTACTATGATCCTGTTGCAGGTAATCCGGTTGTATTTAGTTCGGATGATATTAAAAATGACATTGCTGCTTCAGCCGCAATTGCTGATCGCGTAGTTACGGATGTGCACGATCCTGTTGGAAATGATGGCATTAAGCAACATGCAAAACTAACTGGAAATATTCCTGCAGGAGATGCAAAGCGGATAAGAACCATTTTATATCCAAATAGCTTGCAATTTCCCGGGGGGCAAAATCTGATCGGAGATTCTGATCAATTAAAATCTTTGCTTGTTAATGTAAATGCTGCAATTGGAGATATCTCCAAATTTGCTGCTATCATTCCTAACGAACCGTGGACTCCCATTATCAGCAATATGTCTCTTGATTACACTGCCACAGCTACTCTAGAAGACATTGACCTTATTCACCTCTACCCTTTTTCCGGTACTTATAAACTGGAAGAAATAAAATTACAACCTACACTATTTGCAACTTTTTGCGATGAAGGAACTCTTTTTTTGGGTTTGCAGAATTTAGTTCCGGGCGATAACCTTAATATTCTTTTTCAATTAGCAGAAGCCACCTCAGATTCTGAATCAGTAAAAGAGGAAGTTGAATGGCATTACCTGGATAATAATGTATGGAAGTCTTTACGACCAGGATTTGAAGTGCTCGATGATGCAACCGGAAACTTAACTACTTCAGGAATTATAAAGTTCGCATTGCCTGCAAACATGACAACGGATAATACAATCATGCCAAAAGATTTGTATTGGATAAAAGCATCTGTTCCTCAAAACAGTAAAGCAGTCAGCGAAACTACCGGCATATTCACACAAGCCATCAGCGGTACATTTACGAATGAGACGGCCAATGACAAATTACGTTTATCGGAACCGTTAGTTGCCGGAAGTATTTCCAAATTAAATGTGGCTGATTCGAATATAAAAAGTGTTCAACAGCCTTATGACTCGTTTGGCGGCGAAGTGCCCGAAATAGAACAACAATTTTATGTTCGGGTGAGCGAACAGTTGCGGCACAAAGGCAGAGCTATCCAGAAATTTGATTACGAAAGATTGACCCTTGAAGCATTTCCGCAATTGTTCAAAGTAAAGTGCATCAATCATAGTTTCGCATTGAATGCTCATTTATATAAAAATGATTTTCCTTATGCACCGGGTTATATCATTCTTGCGGTGATTCCGGATTTGAATAAATTAAAAGCCGGTAATTCGTTTGAGCCAAAAGTTCCTGTGAGCATTCTGGAAAAAATTGAAAACTATATCCACAAGCATACTTCACCGTTTGTTCGCTTTCGTGCAATGAATCCACGGTATGAAAAAATTAATTTCTGCCTCCGTGTAAATTTATTACCAGGCAAAGATGAAAATTATTATAAAGAACAATTAAAGGAAGACTTAAAAGAGTTGCTGGCGCCATGGGCGATAGGTAAATATGATAAACTTACGTTTGGGCAATGTGTTTATCGCTCTGACATTATCCGTTTTTTGGAACAAACCGACTACGTTGACTTTATCACTGATTTTAGAATGGCAAAGGACACACAACAACAAACTCCGGATGCAAGCTATTCAAAAATTTGCCCGGATACACCGCGCTCGATTTTGATAGCGGGTGACATTGAAGTATGTATTAATAATCCCGATTGCGATGACTGGAGATTATGCTACGATCAAAAGCAGGAACAAATTGATTGTTGTACAAATCCATTAATTCCTGTTGAAAACTATTGCAAAGAAATAAGGCTTATGTAATTATGGCAAACGAATCATCAAATAAAACTATTAGTTCAACAGATTCCGGGTTCCCCGGCTATCTCAATTTTGATACGCTCCGAAGTGATGCGATTTCTTATTTGGGAAATCTATCCGGCAAAATATGGACTGATTATAATGTGCATGATCCCGGTATTACGATTTTAGAAGCGCTCATTTATGCGATACTCGATTTAGGATACAGAACCAATTTGCCCGCAGTTGATTTGTTTACAAAAGATCCTTCAGATGAATCAGCTGACAATAATTTTTTTACACCTGCCCAAATCCTTGCGAATAATCCATTAACCATAACTGATTTTAGAAAACTGCTTATTGATATAAATGGTGTAAAAAATGCCTGGTTAGAAATTGAAGATAACTTGCCAGTTGATTTTTGTAAAAAACAAAATAAAGATCCTGGAATGTTAGAAAGGCGCTATTCGAATCCTTGCCAATGTGATTTTTTAAATGGCCTCTACCATGTTTTTATAGAACTTGAAAAGGAATATGATTTAACCAATAATAAAGAAGCACAGGAGTATAAGGATGTTATTTTGAAAATAAAATGCGCTTTAATGTCTCACCGCAATTTGTGTGAAGATTTTATTGATATTAAAATTTTATGCAGATATCAAATCGGTTTATGTGCAGATGTCGAACTGGAGCAGAATGCTGATGGAGCAGAAGTTTATCTGAAAATAGTTGCCTCATTACAGGATTTTTTTTCGCCTTCTCCAAAGTTTTATACCCTGCCTCAATTACTTGAAAAGCAAAAACCAATAAATGAAATTTTTGCAGGACGGCCATATAATTTAAAGGAAAGTTATGGCTTCGTCGATACAGATGAATTAGAACAAATTACTCTTATAAAAAAAATTCATCTCTCTGATGTATATCATCTGTTGTTTGAAATTGATGGCGTGAAAAATGTACGAAATCTTTCATGGAAAAGTTGTGATAATAATTTTCCAATTGATAAATCCATGCAATGGGTTCTTCCAATTCCTCAAAATCATATTCCTGAATTTTCTTCCCAATGCTCCGGCTTTCAATTTTTCAAATACGGAATGAAGGTAAAAGTGAATGTCAATGCCGGTTCCATCTTCTCGGGCAACGGGAAAATTCTTTACAAACAGCCATCGCCATACCTGGATTCGGCAATTCCACAGGGAGTTTACCGCAGTGAGCTTGCTGATTATTATTCCATCCAAAATGAATTTCCTCATGTTTATGGAATTAAGAAAGGTGATTTACCGGGCACCGCTACAAATGAACGTAAAGCCCAGGCTTTGCAGTTGCAGGGTTTTCTTTTATTTTTCGACCAATTACTTGCCAATTATTTAGGGCAATTAAAAAACATCCGTTCGTTATTTTCATTTTCTTCTTCAGAAAATGAAGCAGATAATCATACATACTTTACCAACACACTTACCGATGTTCCTCAATTGGAAAAATTGCTCAGGTTCAATTCCACCACAGACGGATCGGGGACTCTGGGCGCCGAAGGAACAATTCTTGCATACCCGACAAGCAGAAAAAATTTAGAAGATTTAATCGCTTCCGGAAAAATACAAAATACAGATCTTGACAGAAGATGCAATGATCCAAATAAAGACGATTTTCCGCCCTTTCAGTTTTGTTATGATGTCGATCGTGAGCAGGCAGAAAATCAATTGAGAGATGATCTTTTGAACGGATATTTCAATCCTGTAATTATTTCAAATTACAATGGTTGTTATTTCTTTTATTGCATTACTTCATCTACTGATTTTGCCCTCATCAGCAAAAAATATTACCCGAATGAACGGGAAGCGGAAACCGCAGCAGCTTCAATAAAATACCTGGCCACATTTGAAGAGAATTACCGTTCATTTGTTATTGATGAAAGCAATTCGGGAAATCAAAATTTTTCATTCGACCTGGAATTAAATCTGAATGTTTATTCAAAATATCTGCAGTTGATTTCAGAAGATGCAACACTCTACAACTCGCGCAGACAGGACTTTTTAAGTCATTTACTTTCAAGATTTGCAGAGCAGTTTGTGGATTTCGCATTATTAAGTTCAGGTATTTTAACTTCCGATCAGTTACAAAAATCACAGATAAAAGCAGAAGAAAATTTTTTAACTAATTATCCTGAACTAAGCAGCAACCGGGGCAAAGCTTACGATTACAAATGCAATGGATGGAATAATGAAAATGTTTCAGGCTTCGAAAAAAGGGTGAAGGCCCTAAGCGGAATACAAAACCATAAGAAGCATTACCTGTGCAATTTTGTGGTAGAAAAAGCGGATGAAATTTACCAATTATCTATCTCACTTTTTGGAAGCGCTTTTACTGTAACAGAAAAAAAGGTAACTTATGAAGCAGGACTTTCTTCTTTAAATTCTTTGTTCAGCAAACTAAGAAAAAACCCTGATTTTGAAACAGAATTTATAGACCATGAGCAGAAATGGAGCGTATATATAAAAGATGATTTTGGGAATAAATACAGTGATCAAAAATTGTTTGATACAAAAGAAAAAGCTGTTGATTATGCCAGCATGTTGCATTCTGTCATTTCAATAAAACCAGACATATATCAGAACGTATTTATAAGCAAGTTTATTTATAAAATCTTTTTTAAAAATTACAGGAACGAACCGATTGAAGAAAGCAAACAGAAATTCATTACAACAGAAGAAGCACAAAAATATTTTAATAAAATTGCACCCAATGTAACAAACTACATTAATGATTCAAATGAATTTTTGAAAATCAAAAAAGGATTGAAATTAGAAAAGCTCATTGTTGTAAAAAATGAAAATTACTCAGCTGTTTATATTGATAAAAATAAATTTGAATTCAAACCGGTTGATGTAATTCAACTGGGGATTGTAAAAAAGAAATTCTCGTTGCTTAATGATCAAAAAACGATTCAATTTGATTCTTTCATTAATTATGATTCCGTAAAGCTCGCTGGTAAAGGATTTGAGGAATTGCTTGCTTTGCTCGCTTCTTCTCAAAATTATTCTACCGAGCAAATAAATGGAAGTAATGAATTTAAAATAATCATAAAAAATGGCGGAACGATTGTTGCCGGATATTACCAATTTTTTAGCAGTCAGCAAGATGCACAAAATAAAATCAGAGAAGTTTTTGATGAAATACTCACTCATACTTGTAATCTTTCCATCTCCAACCCACTTCCGGACAATTGGGAATTTCAATATCAATTAACCGATCCCTCCGGCAATAATATTCTGTTTAAAACCGAAGCAGATTACAAAACAGAGAAAGAGGCGCAGGCAGCAGCCAAACAATTTTATGAACATGTTTCCACACTAAAAGTGAAAGAGGAAAAAAATGACCTTCAATTGCTTTTAGATCATAAAAAACAAATAGTCGCTCATGCTTCTTTATCTGCAGAAAAAATATCAGAAGTAACTCAACTTTTACAATATCACCAGGATTTATTCAGAGCAGTAAATAATCCAACAAAAGAATTTATAAATAACGTTCTTGTAGCCGGAAAAGACCACGCAGCCGATCAATATATTTATAAATTGGTGGATAAAGATCACCTGCTTGCAAAATCCTTTTTTGTTGCAAATAACAAACCGGATGCGCTCAATTATAGAAATGATTTGATCAACACAATACAGGCGGGATATGATTATACAGCCATATCTTTTGGTTCGGATATTATTGATGAAAGAAAGGATGAAACCACAAATACTTCATGGTATCATTTTCTTATTAAATGCAACAATGTTTTTTATCAAAAAGGAACATTGAAAGGCCAGCCATTTATTTTATTTGAAAGCACAAAAGGTTATCCAACAAAGGAAGAAGCGATGCAGACATTTCTGGAAAATTATTTAATCATTTTAAGAAAAGCATTTACAGATACTAATTATGGAGCGAATCAATTTATAAGCCTTACAGAAATTATCATTCATCAAACCGGCAACTGCAATGAAAATATAAGTACAGTTTTCATAAGGCAGGAAACACTTTATGAATTCGATGGAGATATATTACAAACAATAAAACAACTTATTTTATTGGCAAAAAGTTATCCGATACTTTATGTTTCTGCGGGCCGTTACAGGTTTTCCCTTTATAATAAAAAAAACAAAACCCACGACTGGCGTAGCATAAAATGGTATTCTACTCCACAGCAAGCAATGCAACGTTTCCGGTTTTTTCTTGTATTATTAAATTATTCAGGCAATATTTATATCGAAAAAAATGAAGCGGATTGCAGGTTTTATATTTACATCCGTGAAGTATTGGCCATCAGTAAACACACGTTTGCAACTGCTGAAGATGCATGGGGAAATGAAGGAGTGGAAAAATTCGTTTGCATCGCACAAACAGAAAATGGATTTCATAATTATTTGAACAAAAATAATTGCAGTATCAGTTTTTACGTGGCTTGCGACAATACAGGACTTATCCATCCATGTAAATACGAAACTCCGGAAAGGCGCGATAAAGTTTTGAATAAACTATTCCAGGCTTCTGCATTCAATTTTTTTGACCTTTTGGAAATAGATGAGAATAATAATTTTTCTTTGCTAAGCCTTGATAAAAAACCGGTGGCAATTATTGTTATTGAAAGAGACAAGAATCAATTAAATAATTGTGAGCGATTAATAGAAATTTTTGAGGCAATTTATGTTGATGCAAATTATAAAAGCAAGGATACTCATGTATATCTTACTGATAAAAATAACGTTACAATAGCAAAGCCAGTATCCGAAGGCATTTCATTAACTGACTGGAAAGAACAACTTCGTGAAGTTGCGTGCTATTTTCCATTATATAAAAAACAAACAGACACAGTTAATTTAAAAAACAGCAGGAATACATGTAACTTTTATGTACAAATAAAGCTTCCGGGTTTTAATACCTGCAAGGATGATTATGCCAGCTGCGATTATGAAAAAAAATATGACGATAATTGTAACCCGGGTTGTTATATCGCATGGAAAAGCGAATGTTGTTTTATTGATTGTTGCGAGGCATTATTATTTTATGAAAACTGTTTACAACAGATCCGGAATTTTCCGGGTTATAAGCCGGTATATGAATGTGGCTGCGGATATTATGGAATAGAACTGCATACCGAAGAGATAAATAAGACTCAGCGAAATGAAGAAACCAGAAATGATGCAACTATCACAAGATTGCTTTGTGGAAATTATCAAAGAGGGTTTTCTAATTATCAATCGGAATTTATAAATAAATGCACCAATGAAATTGTTGCATTTAATCCTCAGAATTATAACAGTACGGCCTTTGCCTGCGAAGCAGTAGAGCGTGCCAAAAAATTAATTAACAGTGAAGGGCTGCATTTGGTGGAGCATATTTTATTAAGGCCACGTTGTCCCGAAAATTGTAACTGCGATTATTTACCAACTTCGTGTGTCAATAATTTAAAAGAGAATGAAAGGAAAAATATTTGTCATTTTAAATGGGTACCAGGTGCAGATGAAGACCCATGTATGATAAATGAAACGATCTGTTTTACTCCGGGCTGCGATCCTTATTCTTTCATCGCAACAATCGCATTACCGGCGTGGCCGGCGCGTTTCCGCAGTCAGGAAAGCAAAGCGGTAATAGAAAAGCTATTGCAGAAAGAAGCACCGGCGCATGTGCTGCTCCGGATTTTATGGTTGAAGCCAAGAGACTTATGTTGCTTCGAATATTATTTTAAAAACTGGAATTATTGGCTCGCAAAAAAAAATTGTGATCCTGATTACAATAATTGTGATTTCCTTGGATTGTTATTTCATAAAGGGTTTGAACAACTTTCTGAATGCTATGAATGTGTGCCTTGCATGTGCAATGAAGCACAGCCGGTTACTTGTTTTGAAGATGAAAAAGTTGATTGTGAAAATTTTGATTTAGTTACACAAATCAATGATCTGTATTGCTGGAACAACAATGATTATGACACATACAATTGTGAAGCGGATAGTGGCGTACAAAACCAATTGCCAACTATAAAGAAACAGACAGTTGTAAATAAACCAGTCATTCAACCGGTGATTGCCAAGGCCGGCGGCCGGCCAAAAATAGTTGAAGAAGTGCAGCCAGCAAAGGTTTCAGAGAATGCAGCAGCAAATAACGAAGAAGAAAAAAAATCAATCCTGCAATCAAGAAATATAAGATACATGAAAAGTGTAAAAAATATTGCTGATGCAAATCCAGCAAATAAAGCCGCTGAGAATGCTTTAAGCTTTCTTTCGGATCCAAAACCAAACCCGAAAAAATATGATGAACTGGTAAACAAAATTTTAAAAAATAAATCTGATAAAACAAAAAAGATAAAAGGTCTTTCACTAAAAGAAAAAAATATTCTGATAGATAACATAAGCTGGCAATATTTTGACCGGGTTTGTATTAATGAAAAGAAAACAGATAAAATAGCCATTCTGAGCCCCTTATTCAATCATTTGAAAAAAAATAAAATTGATATGAAGATGCTTTACGATGATTGGGATGGGGCAGAAATCGAAAAAATAGAGCCGGCAATTAATATAAATGAAATTAAAAAAATCCTTTAGTCTTTCCTCTATAAGAGGGCGGCTTGGATAAAATTTTAATTATGCAACACATCATCAAGAAACAGATTATCAATCTTTCGGTAGATAAAAAGATGGATGCATTTGATCTTCAGCAAAAGGTAAGCGATGAATATTGGAGCAGGATTGTACCACTGTTGCAAAAAACTTTTGATGCGGCATCTTCAGAAGAAGAAACAATTAGTTTGGACAGGTTAGAGATTGATCTTGGAATTATAAGTGTAAAAGAAATTGAAAGAGGAAGTTTTGAAGAACAGGTTTTCAAAAAAATCGATGAACAATTGACAGCACTAAAGTATGAGGCAGCATCAAAAATAAAAGTAACAAAAGAATCAAGACAGTTAAGCATTTCCGGTCAATGGATATATTATATGCAGCATGGTTATTTGCCATGGAATGTTTCACGAATAAATGAAGACTGGTATAAAAATGCACTGGAATCTTTTGCATCGGATTCTATTGCGATTAACAATCTGCGTAACCTTATCAATAATGATCACAATTCTATTGAGCGGATAGTTTTTCAAAACCAGGAAGACTTTTTAAAATCTCTTATTGAAACACTTACAGCAGAAAACCAGAATACTCTGCCGGAGCAAATAAATGAAATAGCAGAATTAATTTTTTCTGATGAAAAGAATAAAAGCCAGTTTAATTCAACAGAAAAAAAAGAATTAAAACTAAAATTATGGCAACAGGTTTTGAAATGCGCCGCTTCTTCAGAGACAAATTTAAAATCTTCCAAAATAGTTGGTTTGCTATTGATTAATAATTTTCCACTTGAAGATATGGGCATGAAAAAAATGAACGATTTTTTATTAAAAAACAAAATAGCTCCGGTTTTATTGAAGCAGGTAATAAAAGAAAAAGAATTTAAAGAGCCGCGAGACAATGAACAGATTAATGAAGAAGGAATTTTTGTAACAAATGCCGGAATTATTTTGCTGCATCCATTTTTAAATTCATTTTTTACAAATCTTCATTTGGTTAATGAAGATTCATTCGTAAATGGAATAAGCCATCAGAAAGCATTATATCTCCTGCATTATTTAGCTACCGGGAATTCAAAACCGGAAGAGCATGAACTGGTGATTCCAAAAATTTTATGTGCTTACCCGTTGGAAATTCCTGTCAATCATTTGATTGAATTTACCGCGAATGAATTAAAGGAAGTTGAAAGTCTGATGACATCTGCAATTGGCCAATGGGAAATTTTGAAAAGAACTTCTCCTGATGGATTACGTGAAGGTTTTCTAAAACGAAACGGAAAATTGTTTATGAAACGCGAAAGAATGAATTTACAAATTGAAGCAAGTTCTATCGATATGTTATTGGATCATTTACCATGGAATCTGAGTATGATAAAGCTTCCATGGATGCACGATATTTTAAAAGTAGAATGGCGTTAAAAAAAGATTTGGAAGGCTCTAAGATAGTTTAGACGCATAAATAGTTTAGAGATAAATGATGAATTTTATTTCAAAAAAATGAAAAAAAATGAAAGCTGCTCAACTTACAACTGCAGCAACTCCTGCAAAAAAGAATATTCCTTTCTTTAACAAAGAAAGCGGGCACGATTTTTTTCATTCATCCATAAATGAGCAGCCATTTTTTTCTAAAAACAAAAACAATTCTTCATTTCCGATTCAAACAAAATTAACTATTGGAAAGCCAAATGACATCTACGAAAAAGAAGCGGATGCGACCGCTGATAAAGTCATACAGCGGCTTTCAGAGCCGGACGTTCAAACAAAATCATTTTCTTCGAGCGGGATGATTACCCCATTCGTCCAGAAAAAAAATGCCCATTGTAAAGAAGAAGAAAAGCTACAAAAGAAAGAAGAAGAAGATAAAGTAAAAGAACTCCGCCTGACCAAATCAGTCGGGCAGGAAATACAGAAGAAACCTATTTTTGAAAGCAATGCGGAGCCACCAGATAGTGATAAAAATATTCAACGTAAATGTGCAGCATGTGAGAAAGAAGAAAAGTTGCAAAAGAAAAGTGAATTCACTTCTCAGTCATCATTTGAAAATATTGAAAGCAGGCTCAGTTCTTCAAAAGGTTCCGGTTCGCTTTTGCCTCAAAATACGCGACAGCAAATGGAATCTTCGTTTGGTGCTGATTTTTCTAAGGTAAAAATTCACAATGATAGTTCTGCTGTGCAAATGAGTAAAGATTTAAATGCTCAGGCATTTACGCACGGAAGTGATGTTTATTTTAATTCAGGGCAGTTTGATACGAATTCTAATTCGGGAAAGCATTTGTTGGCGCATGAATTGACACACACAATACAACAAAAAGCTTCTCCGGAAGCAACTCCCTCTGTCAATAAATCGGATTCAGGCATTCAACGGTATCCAAAGACAGCAGAATTGCCTCCTGTCACTCAAAAACAGAAAGATTATTATAGTCATCGTGATGATGTGGTCGATATCCAGGGTGCTTCCAATTTTAATCCCAATGAAGGTTTGGGAAATTACGTTGCTTCTATGAGTGAAATGGGGAGTAGTGATGTGGCGGTAAATATTAAATTCGGATCATTAGGTGAGGGTTTCATCTTTGTTAAACTTCGTGGCTATTATTTGAGTCTTGCTTGTATCAATCGTGACTATATTTTATTTTCAACTACAAGCTGTTATGACGTCGCCCCCACCTCAACCAATTATTATGCTGAAGAACAGGTAATACCTATAAAACATGACGCCTTCAAACAAAGAGAAAAGGGGACACCTGTAATAGTGGTTTCGATTACAGCCGGTATAATCAGAGGAAGATTAGGTTGGATCACGGGAAAAAGACCTGATGATATAGATCCATTAATGCAGGCGAATACAAACGAAGAAGCATTTCTTCCACTTATCTATGGTAGTGATTATGATCCTGAGAATTTTATTTCTGGACACACAAATAATAAATTGACTGATGGAAAATTGCATTTTCATTCTTTAGGGCAATTGAAATTGGAGGATGACGAAAAGCTGGAAGGCATATTTTATCTGAATGATGACAAATACACATGGCATGGTAATATACCTGTAAAAGCAGATGGATTGGAAATGACCAACATGCCTGTTGAGCGTGATGATCGTGCTCAACTTTTGGCCAAACTTCCGGCATTGCAACTGAACAAAACATGGACAGGACATGGTATTACAGCCTCTATTCACGCTTCATACATACATGGTGTTTTAGAAATAGCAGGCACTGCCAGTTACACTCCGCCAGATAAAACGAGCAGAATTAAAAAAGCAGAAGCTACCGTAATGGTTCTGGGAAGAGAAAAAGCATGGGACGAAATTCGCCAGCATCTTCCCAATCTTGATGAAAAATCGGCCGGTTCGCTGCCAATCCTCTATAATGGGGAAGGCCTTGCATTAATTGGATGGGGTTACGTGGAATTATCGCTCGTCAAAAAACAGGATGGGACAGATTTGGTAACAGGTAAAGCGGGTTTAATTCTTGATCCTGATGGATTTTTGACAGTCAACGGTACCATACGCGTTGAAAATAGATATGAACTAATGGCTGCGGAAGGGCTTGCCGATTGGAAACCTGTTGATCCTGCACTTGTTAAAGATTTTGGTCCGTTTTTCGTCACTGTTCCCGGCATTCCTGCAGGGTTAAATTTCACCGGCAAAGGTGGATTGTACTATAAATATGTTTTAGGGCCACTTACCTTACATGGTATTACGGTAAAGGGAGTTTATTCCACTAATCCAATTATCAACAAAGAACTTTCTGTTTCTGGAATTCTCAATATATCTGCTGAATTGCAGGGAAAAGTAGATATCACCGGAAGGATGGCAGCAAGAGTCGGAACAAGTTTCCCTTACCTTGGTGTGGATGTTAGCGCAGTGGAACTGAATGTGTCAGGCGAAGCCTCACTAAAAAGTTATCTTGATGCGGCTTCTACTTTTGGTGTGAGAGAAGTATCAGAGGGAGGTACAAAAGCAACCAGGGCTTTTATGAAAGGAATCATAGAATTAGCTGGTGAATTATCATTAGGATTAACCGGGAAATTGCATTTCGAAGTTTTGTACGGTACAATTGCCGATACCTCTGTTTCTGGAAATTGGCCTGTTGCCAATGCAGGAGCAGCATTGGATTTTGACTACAACATTGGTGATAAGATCAGCAAAGAAAAATTAGCGGAAATCATCGGGTTCAAAAAGGTATCATTTGACAGAGAAAAATTCGTAAAGGGGGTTGTGAAAGAAAAAACGCCTAAAGAAACACATAGTTTTAAGGGTGGATTTATTGATGAAAAAGGGAAAAAAACAGCGGAGGCGAGTGACAAACCCATCCCTGTTCCTGAACCTGTTGTCAATCCTACGCATATCAGGGAAGATTTCAATATGGAAGGTGAATGGCATATACTTGACATTGAAATTGGAATGGCGGGAGGAGACGTTAAATTATTGATGTCAACAACCCCGGTACTTTTATCAGAAAGAATCAGAGCGCAAAGAGAAAACGCTGTACTTCGCAGAAGGATCGAAAAGGATGAATCGAAACAAAGAGAACTTGATCAAATGATATCCGATCTTGAAGATTTACAAAAGAGTGCAACGCAACTTATTTATAGGGCGCAGCAACTTGGGCTTGAACCTTCACAGGCAGATAAAAACAGTGTGCCAGGCTTTATAAATTTAAGCCGCCAGATATCTGCATTTGGCAGACGATATAAATTAAATAGCCTGGGCGCAGTTGCCGGGACACCTGCAGGGCGAACCAAGCCATCCAAAAACATGGGCGATGGAAGTTATGATTTTCCAATCCGGATCCGATGGGTGAAAAGGGGTTATCATTCGCCAATAAACCTTCAACCGCAATTAACCAAATGGCCGAAAAATCCCCCTCCTGATGTTGTCACCGAAGCAAGATACAATGGGAAGACTAAGATAGAAGTACCACCAAGGCAAAAGGAATCTTTCGATAAGGCTCAAAAAGACAAACGAAATGGCCAGGATATATTCATAGTGGAAATCGGTGTAGATCCTAAATATCAATCAGATATTAACAAAAGGGTTAAAAGAGTTAAATCATCTAATAAGCGCTCGACATCAGCCAAGTTCCGTACATTGTTAGCAAGCTATGGATATGATTGGAATTTTGCTGATCCTCAGGCGGACCATGCGTTAGATTTGGGATGGGGTGGACCTGATGAACTCGATAATATCTGGCCATTATATAAAGGAATGAATAAAGGCGGAAACGATGTATATCAGCAGCCTGTTGAATATATCGAAAACGGAGAAGTTAAAAAAGGAATCCCCTACGAGTTAGTAGGCAAATGGTTCATTATAGATTCAATAGGAGATACTATATAAAGGTGCAAAAATGGTTTTTTATGAACCATGAATCACTAATTCTGAAAAAAAAATTAATTAAGACATGCCCCCCAATCAATCACCTCCTCTCCCCCTCCAATGGAATCAATTAATCCTTGAAGCCATAAAAATCACAAACGCTTCGCCGCCAATCGCAGCCCGGGCTTTGGCTATGGTGCATACTGCAATTTATGATGCCTGGAGTGTTTATAATAAATGTGCTTTTAGCACCACCACTTCAAGGTACATAAAAAGGTATGACGAAGATTGTGGAGAAAATGAAATTGAAAAAACTTTAAGCTATGCCGCTTTTCGGGTTCTTACTCATCTATTTTGGCCCGTGTTGCCGGATTTTAACAGGACTATGTTTCGCGATTTAATGTACAAAAACAATTACAATCCGGATAATTGTTCAATGGATATCAATACTGCAGAAGGTATTGGCAATTTAATGGCGAGATTGATAATTGATTACCGCAATGGAGATGAAGCAAATGAAAATGGAATCCTTTTTCATTTTGCTCAATGGAATGATTTTACCGGTTATCAGCCTGCTAACCCTCCGGAACCGGCGCCGATAAAAAATATCAATCATTGGCAACCGCTTTTAGTAAATGGAAAAGTGCAAAAATTTTTGTTGCCTCATTGGCCCTTGGTAAAATCTTTTGCATTAGCATTTGCCAAACAATTCAGACCGGAACCTCCTTTTAACATGAAGGATTCGCCAAATGATTTTAGAAAACAAGCGCAGGAAATTATTTCCATAAGTGAAACACTTTCAGATAAAGAAAAAGCGATCACAGAATATTGGAATGACGGGCCGGGCACTTATACGACAGCCGGACATTGGTGCGAGATTGCTCAATTCATTTGTGAGAAAGAAAAATATGGAAACAAGGATTGTATCAAATTATTTTTCGCGCTGAGCAATGTTTTTCTGGATGCTTCAATTGCCTGTTGGGAATGTAAACGCAGATACGATTCTCTTCGTCCGGTTACCGCAATACACGAATTATATCGGGGCAAAATTATTAAAGCCTGGGGCGGCCCGTTCAAAGGTATTGTGGAAATAGATGGCAAAGACTGGATCCCATATCAATTGGCAGATTTTGTTACTCCAGCTTATCCGGAACACGTTTCTGCACATGCAGCTTTAAGCAAGGCTGCAGCTTTTATTTTACAGGCTTACACCCGCAAGGATAGCTTTGGAGGCTGTTTCCTGGTAAAAAAAGGATCATCACGGATAGAGCCTGGTAAAACACCTTCATCAGATATATTGCTGGACTGGCCTACATTTACCGCTGCGGCAGATGAAGCAGCCACATCGGGTTTATATAGTGGTATTCATTTTAAAAGAGCAAACGACCTTGGGCAAAAATTAGGTATGGCTGTTGCCAAATCTGTTTGGGAAAAAGCGCTTGTTTATTTTAATGATTGAAGTTTTGCTTGGTTAGTTGTGAATGATGAATTAAGTAAACGATCAATAATGAAGCTGTTTATTTTTATCAGGAGGAATTTTTACTTTTAAAACCTTTTGTTTGGGAAAAAGCGCTTGTTTATTTTAATGATTGAAGTTTTGCGTGGTTAGTTGTGAAGGATGAATTAAGTAAACGATCAATAATGAAGTTGTTTATTTTTATCAGGAGGAATTTTTACTTTTAAAACCTTTTTATTATGTCTTACAGTTCCCGCGTTTACAGGCAGCGCAATGCGCACAGCTATGATGAAAAAGTGAAAGAACCATTTTTTGGTCAACAAAATGACATGAATAAATCGCAACAAACGAATGCGTTCTTTCAGGCTAAACTTTCCTTGAATGAATCCGGCGACAAGCACGAACGGGAAGCACATGCTGTAGCAAATGCAGTAATAAATCAATCGCCAAAAACGCATGTTGTGCAACAAAAATCTGCTGATCCCAAAAAAGAAAAGATGAAAGAGATTCATAAAAAAGATGACCAGGTAAACAAAGAGAAAGAAAAGAAAAAAGTAACACCCGTTCAGACAAAACAAGAGGGATCGGCAAATACAGCGTCTCCTCAAGTTTCATCAGCGATTGAAAGTTCCTCAGGCAAAGGAAATCCTTTAGCACAAAAAACATTGCATGAAATGAATACCTCATTCGGCGTTCATTTCAGCGATGTGAGGATACACAATGATAATGAAGCCGTTAATCTGAATAACGAATTAAGCGCACAGGCATTCACTTATGGGAACGATATTTATTTCAATAAGGGAAAATATAATCCTGAAAATAAAGAAGGAAAATTTTTGCTGGCTCATGAATTGACGCATGTTTTGCAACAAGGATCGGAGATCCAGAAAAAACAGATACAACGATCATTTTGGGGAACTATAGGAGGAGTAGTGACAGGCGCAATTGGAGGATTTTTGGTGGGTGGGCCTGCAGGAGCTGTTGCCGGTGGTGTTCTCGGTGGTATTGCCGGTGATGCTGCTACAACACATACCCGCGGCTTGAATAAAAATGAAACACAGGAAGCACAAAAGGTTTTCGGAAATAGTTTAAATTATGGTGCTGTTAGTGTTTCAGATTCTTCCGAATTGCTTCAAATCGGCGGCTATGCAAGAACACCAGGCAATACCGTTTTCTTTCCTACAGGCACCTTAGGCCGTTCAGATCCGGCGTATTATGCTTTCCTCATTCACGAACTAACGCATACCTGGCAAACACAGCATGGTGTTTCGGTTCTGACTAAAATCAGGTACTCGCTAAGTGAGGCAAATTATAATTATGGAGGGGATACAGGTCTTAAAAAAGCAATAAATGATGGAAAATGTTTTAATGATTTTAATACAGAGGCACAAGCTTCAATTCTTGAAAATTATTACAAAATTTTAACTCATCAAATACTGCCATCCGGTGTTGGAGATATGGCATTACATGAATGGTTTGTTTTTGAAGTTCAAAATTTGGCCGGCAAATGTACCAGAGGTAAACCAGGTATTAAAACAGATATTTTAGCTCCAAAGTATAGAAGTTCCGATCAAAACTCATTTACATAAACAAAATTTAACCTAATAAAAGAGTAAATTATGGTTGTTGAATTTGAATATCTGAAGCGACTAATTGAATATCGTCTTAATAATTCATCTGGCAAGGACATCCCGGCAATGCCGGACGTTCAAACATGGGATTTACCAGTGAAAAATTTCATTTTAAAAAACAATCTGTCATCAGACCAATTTGATGCTACCCTCCTCCTTATTGGTTTAGCGCCTCATGCTGTTCCGCACTTATTTGATAATTCTTTCCAGGAAAAAATAAAAACCGCCGGAGATTTTCCGGAGATTGGAGGTGTTCGCGGAAAAAATTTCAGAGGATTCCTTCCAACAGGACAAACAGCGGTTTATCTTCTTGCAGGCGATGACTGGCAACAACGCCAAAGAATTGAACAACTTTTCTGGTCTGACAAAGATTTTGCAAAAAAGAAAATCCTGTGGCTGGAAGAACTTCCTCAAAGCGAACCAGTATTGAGTGGCAAAATCATTATGGCACTTGATTATGTAGATTTATTTCTTTTGGGCACATCAGCTCCGCCACATTTCAGCACGAGTTTCCCGGCAAAGAAAATTGAAACAAAACTAAATGCTGATGATATCGTTTTGAATAAAGAAGTTCGCCGCCATTATAAAAACCTGGGCGACTGGATTAATTTTAATGATTCGCTTATGGGTAATTGGCAGATGGAAAAACGGCTTCGCAAAGGATTCCGTGTTTTGTTTTACGGGCCAGCCGGCACCGGCAAAACCTTAACTGCGGGAGTACTCGGAAACGAAACCAAAAGAGATGTTTATAAGATTGATCTTTCAATGGTAGTTTCAAAATACATTGGTGAAACAGAAAAAAATCTTGAATTGTTATTTGCAAGGGCTGAAGATAAAGATTGGATTTTATTTTTTGATGAAGCTGATGCGATTTTTGGTAAAAGAACCAATGTGAGAGATGCGCATGATAAATATGCTAACCAGGAAGTTTCGTATTTATTACAGCGAATAGAAGATTATAATGGCCTTGTAATTTTAGCGACCAACATGAAGAGCAATATTGATGATGCATTCATCAGAAGATTCAATGATATTGTGAAATTTACGATTCCTAAAGAAGAAGAGCGGAAAGAAATCTGGGAAAAATCATTCCCGCAAAGAGCAGATTATGATGAGATTCCGAACCAGGTAAAAAAGTATGAACTTACCGGAGGAAATATTATCAATGCAATCCATTTTGCCGGTATCCAGGCAGTGAAAAGAAAAAACGAATCAGCGAAAAACAACAAAGATGAAAAATCAGATGATTCTTCCAGGCTACTTTTTTATTTAGAGGATATAACAGAAGGTATCAGAAGAGAAATGATTAAAGAAGGAAAGCCGTTTGTGTAAATACTGTTACTGTTAGTGCTCAGGATTAAATGTTCATAGCTGATGGTTCATTGAAAGTTCTTTAATCTCATTCAAACGTTGGCGATAATCTTCGGTATCATTCAAAACTACTGCCTGGTTCATTGCTTTTTCAGCTTCTGTATAATTGCGCGCTTTGGTATAGGCTAATGAAAGATTGGCCCAGTAAACATCTGAGGAACTATTGATATTAATTGCTTTTTTATAGGCAATAATGGCGTCCGGCATAATATTTTGATAATAATACATCAGGCCAATAAGATTCAAAAAGGTGTCTTTTTTATTTGAAATATTTAAAGCTTTTTCATAAACAGAAAGCGCTGTTTTGTAATCTTCCATATCCTCATAAACCAATCCGAGATTATCGAAATAAATTTCATTTTTATCATCTAAAGAAATGGCTTTATTATAATATTCAATGGCATTTTTATAATCTTTTTCATAATAATAAATCAGTCCGCAATTATTATAATAAACGGCATTTTTAGGGTCAAGTCCTATTGCTTTTTCTATTGCCTGTTTTGCAAAATCATATTTGCCCAACGCCCTGTAACCAAGACTCAGATTATCATAATAAACCGGATTCTCAGGATTTGCATCAATTGCCTTTTTTATAAAATCAATTGCAGTTTGGTTGTCACCCTTTTTGTATGAAAGTTCTCCAGCCTTGTTATTGATTATTTCACTTTCCGGGTTTATTTTCAGCGCTTCTTTATAAGTATTGAGCGCATCATCAGGCATATCTCTTTTTTCATACGCCAGCCCCAGGTTTTCATATAATATTTCTTCTCCGGGAGCCAGGCGAATAGCATTTTTATAATGCTCAATAGCGGCATCATAATTTTCATTCAAGGAATAAAAAACTCCGATACGGTTTTGGTAAGTATAATTCTCCGGTTCAAGTTCCAGTGCTTTTTTATACGCTGCTTCAGCATTTTCCTTGTCGCCGAGGTTTTCATAAGAGAGCCCGATATTGCTGTAATAAACTGGTACTTCATTATTGGATTCTTTGCTTAATTCAATAGCTTTTTTATAATTGGCAATGGCTTCTTTATCGTTACCGGCATTGTAGTATGCAATACCCAGTGCATTGTAGGCATCTTCAGAGGGCTGAATAGACAGCGCTGTTTGATAAGATTGTACAGCATCCGTCCAGTTTTTGAGCTGTATGTAGGATAATCCTAAATTTTCATAATAGACCGCGACTTTTGGGTTAGTAGAAATTGCTTTTTGATAATATTTTATGGCCTCATCGTTTAGTTTCAATTTGTAAGCGCAGATGCCTGCCCGGTTATTAAGATACTCATCCTCTGGTTGCAGTCTCAATGCCTGCAAATAAGTATTCAAAGCATCTTCATAAAGTGCCTGGTTTTCCTGGTATTGGCCCAGCAGTTTAAGTGATTCCAGATTATTGGGATCTTTTATTATTCCCTCTTTTAAAACGCGAATCACTTCCGGAAAATTCTTTTCTTTTATCAATACAAGAGCCAGTTTATAATAAGAATTGGTCGCTTCCGGCTCCAGTTCAGCTAATTTCTGATAAGCTGCTTTTGCCTCTGTAAATTGCCCGCAATCTTCATAAGCAAGGCCGAGATTGTCCCAATAAACTGCTATTGAATTATTATTTTCTATGGCTTTTTTATAAAATTCTATGGCTTCATGAAATCTTTTTTTTCTATAGAAAAAAACACCAAGCCGGTTTAGGTAAATGGAGTTTGCCGGTTCCGCTTCTATCGTTTTACGATAGGCATCTTCAGCTTCTTTGTCCATATTTAATTTTTCATAAGCAAGGCCAATATTATCATACAAAACCGCCTCTCCTTTTCCAAGCCTGATGGCATTTTTAAAATGATCGATGGCTGCATCATACTTCTCCTGCTTTAATAAAAAAACACCAAGCGAGTTTTGAAAATTATAATTATCCGGCTCTATTAAGGTTGCATTGTAATAAGCATCTTCAGCCTCCTTCATTTTGCCAGAGCCTTCATATGCAAGCCCGATATTTTCAAAAAGTACCGCATCATCTTTCTTAATTTCAATAGCCTGCAAATAATTACTGATGGCTGCTTCATATTGATTTAGCTTAAAATAAGCAATTCCTAATGTGTTGTAAATGTTCCAGGAAGGATCAAGCGCTGCAGCTTTTTCATAACAGTCAACTGAAGCGGCTATGTTTTTTAAGCGGTCATTTGCAAGTCCCAGGTTTTCATAATAAATGGCTACATTTGGATTCAGATCAATAGCCTTTTGATAATACTTTTTTGCTTCTTCAAAATCCTCCCGGTTAAAATAAAGGTTTCCCAGGTTATTGTATAACACAGAATTTAGTGGATCTTTTTCAATCTGATTATTTATTATATCCATTTCTTCATGGCTACTCATGAGTGTGTTTTTTTAACTAAATCTAAATACAATAATCAGGTTCTTGCCGTATTGTTGTACCTGGTGCTAAAAGAACCAATATCAATAATTGATTTTGTCGCCGTTTCCTTTTCAATAGCACTTCCGGCAGAATCCGATGCATTGGGAAAATCTTTACCGAAAGACACATCGTTGTATGTGGCACTTTTTATTTCGTTTTCATCTATTGGATTTGCAGCAAGATCATTTATAAACCTGTCGGCTTCCTTCATTATGTAAGGAATATCTTTATAACCGGTTTTTATTTCGATAGCAAGATCTATGTCCTTTTTCTCTTCCAGCGTTTTCAATGCCTTCTCCCCCTTTATCATTCTGCTTATCAGGTCATTCATTTCTTTCTCAAACCTTGTTTCAGGATACTTTGTTTTAAATTGAAGCCACTTTTGGCGGCTCGGATCATTACGCAACTCTGACCAGTCTTTATCTTCCTGATTTTTGAACTTAATATTTTTACAAAAAAGAAAACCGTTTACATTTCCCTGCAATACCGGCCTCGGATCGGGAATGTCTGCATCAGCTGATTTCTTTAATTCTGCTATTTCTTTACGAAGTTGGAGGTATATTTCGCCTATAGTAATAAAATCGCGCCCGGGCTCTGTTCCCTTTCCTATAGAGTTTAATAAAGCTTCTGTAAAGTAGGTAGGTTTTTTAGGTTCTTTTGGATTAAACTTTGCCACATTGTCTTTGCCTGCCGCAAAAAGATAGTAGATTCCATTTTCAGATTCATCAAGTTCCGCTTTATCTTCAGGTAAACTCTTTGAAATCAGAGAATCAGCATCGCCCTGGTTTTCTTTGCTCTGTGCTGCATAGCAACAATCTAAAATCACTATAAGTTCCTTTGCTCCAAAAGCTTCCAAATAAGAGAATAACCGGCGGGAATTTACAGAGGTAATTTCATAATCATTTCTTACAGTATCTTTTGATGCAAAAAAAAGATTAGAATCTTCTCCAGGTATTCCATGACCACAATAATAAAAGATCAATCTTTCGAACAGGTCCTTTTCTAAAAAAGATTTTGTCTCATGTTTTACGGTCAGTAATATTTCCTGTGATGAAGCGTTTTTTATTTCCACAAGATGTTTTATATCATCAGGAATACCAAAATAATTCGGATCAGTAAAAACGTTTTTAAGCAAGTCCATGTTCTGTTCCACATTAGGAATGTCCTTTTTTTCACCACCCCAATCTGGAAACATAGAATTGCCTACCAGTATTACTTTTGTTTTTTGAACATCCATTATTCAATTTTTTAGGACTGATCCTTAATTTTACTAACTATCTCCACTATTTGTTCGGGTGATAGGGTATTAGGAGGAATAATTACTCCATTGGGCAAATGGATCCTTTTATCATGTTGCTCGGCCCACGTATTCAGCAGCGAGACGATTCCTTTTACTACCTCATCGCCACCCGCAAGTTTGACTAACAGGCTGCCGATAAAACTGCCGAGTCCCTGCTCGCCCTCTTTGTGCACAGTCCTTGCCATTTCAACTTCAGTAAGTCCTTTTGCATTTCTGTTTTCAAGAAAATCTTTAAGACTTTTTGCATCTGTGACAGCGTCTTCGCCTTCTACTCTGATAGTTAATTGCATAAAATTAATTTTGTAACTAAAGTTACTAAAATGAGTAATTCAAAAGTTCAAATTTTGTTAACCTGAACTTTCAATCTCCAACATCATTTCAACAGATAAGCCGCGATTGTTTTATGAAGAAATGTAGGAACATAAACAATCTTTTTTTCAGGATTATAACCGATATCAGCTGCATTGATTTTCTGATTATGAGTTTCCAATAAAGTTTCTACATGCCCATTGGCATGAACATAATAAATGTAGCCAACCCATGAAGTAGCGATGAAATCGCCATTGCCAACCGGTTCTATTCCATCAATGCCTTCAGTAACTGTAGCAATTAAAGTAATTTTTTTATTGGCATCAGCTTTCTTTAAATATTTTCCTTCGGCAAAAATCAATCCGTTTCCTATTGCTTTCAGACCGTTGGCGCCTTTGATATTTTCAAGAAATAATGAAGGATAATCATTTTCGATTTTCCAGATCTTATTGGTTTTGGAATCTGAGACATAGACTACACCTTTATTTGAGACAGTAATGTCATTCAATCCCTGCGCATCTGGAATAGAAATTTTCTTTTCAATTTTTCTTTTATTAATATCAATCACAACTACTTCACTGATATCGGCTGCATAAAGCCTGTTGCCAAATTTACCCAAACCTTTAGGTGCATTTAAACCAATTATAAAAGTAGTATCGGTTATTTTTCCAGATAAAGATAACTTTGCTACACCGCCCTTTCTATCTGCATCCCAGGGGCCGCCATCTATCAAAGAAACATATAAAATGTTTTTGCTTAAATCCGGCAAAACGGATTCGGGAACATTAATAACGGTATCAGTTTCCCAAAGTTTTACCAGTTGATGTTTCTGTGCATTTGCAGAAATAGAAACAAAAAAAATGACATGAAAAAGTAGCTTCTTCATAAAATTATTTTTAGAAGTTTCCAATTTGACTTCAATTTAAAATAATTCTTTCTATTTGTAACGTTTTATCCAAGATATTTTTAAAGCAATGATATTTCTGATAAAATGCAGATTGTTGCCATAATTTATATCTATGAGCCGGAAATATAAATTGAGGTTATTATTCTTTTATTGTTGAAATGAATGTGGCTTGTGAAGACACAAACCATCGCCGTAATTTAATAATTTAATAATTTAATAATAAATCACTCAACTCTTCCCATCTAATTCAATCACCGTTATCTCTGCCAAAATCCCTACCCTGCCAGGATATCCGATAAATCCAAAACCCGGATTGACATATAATTTTTGTTTTCCGTCTTCATACAATCCGTCCCATTCTTTATAAATATATTGAACAGGGCTCCACTTAAAACCCGGAATTTCTACGCCAAATTGCATTCCATGAGTATGACCGCTGAGTGTCAAATCAACGTCCGAATATTCCGGACGAACCTGTGCATCCCAATGGCTCGGATCGTGGCTTATCAATATTTTAAAAGGATATTTTTCTGCTCCTGCATATGCTTTTCTCATGTTGCCATATTTTGGAAAACGCGCTTTGGCACTCCAGTTTTGAATACCGATCAAAGCAATTTTATCCCCGTTTCTTTCCAGTTCCACATGTTCATCCATCATCAGACGCCAGCCCAATTGTTCGTGAATTTTTGCAAGATTGATTAGGTTTTGCTCTTTCGTTACACCTTCATGTGGCCACTTTACATAATCTCCATAATCATGATTTCCAAAAGTAGAATATACGCCCATTGGCGCTTTTACTTTATCAAATACATCGATGTAATTCTGCATTTCAGGCGCACGATCGTTCACCAGGTCGCCGCTGAAAATAACAAGATCAGCATTTTGTGCAATAATCTTTTCCACACCATGTTCCACAGCTTTTTTATTCATAAAACTTCCGGAATGCACATCGCTGAAATGAACAATTTTTAATCCTTTGAAACCAGGCGGCAAATTATCAAACGCCAGTTTTACATGTTTTACTTTATACTTATATTTATTGGTAAATCCATAAACCAAACTTCCAAAAAGTGTTGTACCCGCTGCTAATCCTATCCAGCTAAGAAATACAGAGCGACTGATGCCATCGTCGTTCATTTGAGAAACTTCGGTATTTCTGAAAAAAGCGATTCCCGCGAGCCATTGAATCAAACGACGCACATCATCTATCAGAAAGAATACGGACGAAACCAATTGTCCGAAAACAAAAGCCAAAACGCTGGCAAAAAGATACGTTCTTACTTTCTTCGGTAAAAATTCGGGGCCCGTAAAAATAAAAAGTAACAATCCTGCGATTGCTACAATTGCTACAAGCCAATAGACAGAAATAATGACGGTTCTCAATTTCGAAGATGACGCATGGCTCACTGATTTTATAGCCATGAAAACGTAAAAATCCAGCAAAACCATAATCACAACAATGATAAAAGTTCCAAACGGGGTACGCATTTATAAAATTAATTTACCTGTTTAATAAATAAGAAATTCATCTATTTGTTTGTTTACTGCACGAAGTGTTTCGTCATTAAGATGCCCTTCAGCATCCATCACTTTATCAATTATTGAAATTGGAAGTTTATTGTAAAAAACATTCATTTTCATAAAATGCAAGGTATCTGAAAGATGATCCATTCCCCGCAGATTTCCGGCCCTTCCTGTTGCCACACCGGTTAATAATGCCTTCTTAAAATTCCATACTTTTTTTGTGTCGCTGTTGTCAATCATCGCTTTCAGAACACCGGGATAAGAACCATTATATTCCGGGATAATAAAAATAAATTTTTGAGTCGGAATTAAAATTTCTGCTTCTGCTTTTATGATTTCATCTGAACGGTGAAGGGGATCAAGGCCTTTTAAAGTAAAAATATTAGCCTTAATATTTTTATTTTTTAAAATGCGTTGATATTCCTTAGCTACTTTTTCAGTATGGCTGCCAATGCGGTTTGTGCCGCTGATTATCGTGTACATGGCATAAAATTAATTGCTTTTCAGTTTATCCACCGATAGAAATAAAAAATTGTTAGAAGTTAGGGGATTAATAAATGGTTTTTAACCGCAGATTATGCGTTAATATTATGGCTTATAATTAAATTTGCGGGATTGCCAAGGTTCAGGATTCAACGTTGAAGGTTGAAAGTTTAAGGTTGCAGGTTCATATAAAGAGATTTTCAATTTTAGTAACTTATAAAAAGAATTAATTCAATCAATCCAAATCTAAAAAAAACAAGAATAATCGAAATGAATTATGGGAAAAATAATAGGAATTGCAAATCAAAAAGGCGGAGTGGGAAAAACAACTACAGCGATCAATCTGGCTGCAAGCCTTGCGGTACTTGAGTTTAAGACATTGCTGGTAGATGCGGATCCACAGGCAAACAGCACGACTGGTGTTGGTTTTGACCTTCATAATGTAACCACCGGGCTTTATGATTGCATGGTAAATGAAACGCCTGCAAAAGATGTGATTTTAAAAACAGAAATTCCTTACCTGGATCTGATGCCTTCGCACATTGATTTGGTTGGTGCGGAAATTGAAATGATCAGTTATCCGGATCGCGAAACTGTTTTAAAAAATGTTTTAAAACAAATCCGTGATCAATATGATTTTATCATCATTGATTGTTCGCCATCATTAGGATTGATAACCGTAAATGCGTTGGTAGCGGCTGATAGCGTGATGGTGCCGGTTCAGGCAGAATTTTTTGCTTTGGAAGGTTTGGGGAAATTATTGAATACTATTAAAATAGTTCAAAACCGCCTGAATCCTGAATTACAAATTGAAGGCCTTTTGATGACCATGTATGACGGAAGATTACGGCTGTGCAATCAGGTGGTAAATGAAGTACGGCATCATTTTGAAGAACTTGTTTTCAACAGCGTTATTCATCGAAATACACGCCTGAGCGAAGCGCCAAGTTTTGGAAAGCCTGCCATACTTTATGACGCAGAGAGCAAAGGCGCCATCAATTATTTAAACCTTGCAAAAGAAGTTTTGCAAAAAAATAATATGACGAGAATGAATCAGGCTGATAAAGTTTTGGAACATCCATAATACCTTTTTTAAAAATAATCTGCAAGTCCGGATGATGCTAAAAGAACACTTTTTAATACCTTAGTAGAAAAAAAATCAATTGCTGAATTAACCTTATTATCTTATAAAATACCCTATCAAATATAGAAAAATAAGACAATAAGGTGCAATATTAAAATTGAAATTTTCTACTAAGGTTCAATATACAATGGGGTCCAAAAGAAGTTTACGATTATGCAATGGAATCCAATGTGTATTATTTTTAAACTTTTTTAAAAAAAAAATATTTATCCAATTAATAAATGAAAACGACTACGCCAAATAGAAAAGAAGCATTGGGAAAAGGAATTCGCTCGTTGCTGCAAAATATTGACAGCGATCTTTCTGTGACAGAAAAGAATTTAATAAAAGATTCTTCTGACAGAGGAAACCCTGCGAATGCAAGAATTCCATTAAGCCAGATAGAAGCAAATCCCGAACAGCCACGCCACGATTTTGATGAAAATGCTTTGAGCGAGTTAGCCGCTTCCGTAAAAATCCATGATATCATTCAGCCGCTGACTGTTACCAAAATTGGCAATGGAAAATACCGGATTATTGCCGGAGAAAGAAGATTCCGTGCGGCAAAAATAGCGGGCCTTGCAGATGTTCCTGTGTATATAAGAGACGTAAAAGATTCAAAAATTCTCGAACTCGCTTTGCTCGAAAACCTGCAGAGAGAAGATTTGAATGCGATTGAAATTGCGCTTAGTTATAAACAATTAATGGAAGAACTGGATTATACCCAAGACCAGTTAGCAGAGCGGATGGGCAAAGAAAGAAGCACAATTACCAATTATATTCGCCTTCTGAAATTGCCACCAGATATTCAGGCAGCCGTGAGAAACGGAAACATCAGTATGGGGCATGCACGGGCGCTGATCAATGTAGATGTAGTGGACAAACAATTGTATATTTTTAATGAAATAAAAAGCAAAGAACTTTCTGTGCGCCAGACAGAAGAACTGGTCAGAAGGTTATATACACAGGGAAAAACGGCTGTTAATAATTCTGTAAAACCCACACTCCCACCGTCTTTGAAAAAAATTGAAGATAATTTAGCATCTCATTTCAGCACCAAAGTGAAAATGACTCACAGTAATAAAGGAACCGGCAGCATCACTTTTGATTATTTTTCTATCGAAGAATTAAGTTCACTCTTAGACAAGATGCAGGTTTCGGTAGATTAAAATTATGGCAGCACAATCATTCATTTTTACTATTTTATTTTTAATCCTTCTGCTACCGGGAACCGCCATTTTTGCGCAGCAACACGATACTTCTCTTATAAAAAGAAATGAAGAGATTATAAAAAAAGAAGACACGACTTTTGCAAAATCCACTGGCACTACTACTATTACCGAAAAGCATGACACAGTCATTTTAAAAAGCAATATCCCGGATACTTCCGGCAAAAGTTTGCTGGCATCAGATACTGCCTTAAAAAAGTTTAATCCCAAAACAGCGATGCTTCGCTCGGCTATTTTACCAGGCTGGGGGCAGTGGTATAATAAAAAATACTGGAAGATCCCGATCATTTATGGCGCATTGGGAACTACGGCCTGGGTGTTTTTTTATAATTTAAAAACCTATAACCAGTTACGCGACGCGGTGATATATCGTTACCGGGCTACTCATGCTGATAGCATGCGGGTGGCTTCCAACCTGCAATATTTAACGAACCAGGACCTGCGGCTTAACAGAAATATTTTCAGGCAAAATATAGATTATTCGGTTTTGGTTTTTCTTGGTTTCTGGGCATTGAATGTAGTGGACGCCACGGTTGACGCGCACCTGAAGGCTTTTGATGTAAGTCCGGATATTGGAATGAGAATTCGGCCCGGGTTTTTTAATATGAATAATCCGGGAGTTTCATTGGTATTCTTTTTTAAAGAAAAAAATTCAAAACCATTGTTAGCACTGCCGTGAATTCATCTTTTATTTTTTAATAATTTTTTTATGAAAATCGCTTTATTAGGATACGGCAAAATGGGCCACGCCATTGAAGAAATTGCTTTGCAAAGAGGCCATGAAATTGTATTACGCATCACAGATGAAAATCTGCATGACTTCACCAAAGAAAATATTCAAAAGGCAGATGTTGCCATTGAATTTACCAATCCACATAGTGCGGTACAAAATATTTTATTTTGTTTAAACGAAAATGTACCGGTTGTTTGTGGTACTACAGGCTGGCTCGATCAATTAAAAACTATTGAAGAAAAATGCGAAGAAGTAAATGGCGCTTTTTTGTATGCAAGCAATTTTAGCGTAGGTGTAAATATTTTCTTTGAGTTAAATAAAAAATTAGCAACACTCCTAAAACCACATCCTGACTATAAGGCAGCCATTGAAGAAATTCATCACACACAAAAAAAAGATGCGCCGAGCGGAACAGCCATCACGCTTGCTGAACAAATCATTCACACAATTCCCCAAAAAAATAAATGGGTAAATACCGAAACTAAGAATGAAAATGAACTTTCCATTATCAGCAAAAGAATTGATGAAGTGCCGGGGACACATGCCGTAAAATATTCTTCCGCTGTAGATGATATCGAAATCATTCACACTGCACATAATCGCAAAGGCTTCGCAGAAGGAGCTGTTCTAGCAGCAGAATTTATTCAAAATAAAAAAGGACTGCTTTCAATGAGAGACGTTTTAGGGTTTTGATGTAGAGTGAGTTCGTGTCCTGGAAAAAAGAACATAGGACAATGAACATCTTGCAAAATGAAGAGGGATAAAGGATTATAGTCTGTGGTTCTTAAATCCAATTGTAGTAGTTGGTGCTATTTGTTTACAGTTCAATCTTCTAATTTTATTCTGTTTATTCATCCAATTTATGAGTACAGAAGTTACACCAATTAAAAGGTAAAATCATCCATAGATGTACAAATGGAGTTCAAGGGAGTTTACAAATATTGATGCAATCAATGTATATTATTCCATAAATGTACAGAATTAGCTACCCATTAGCCTTTAACCTTCAAATATACTTCAGTATCGTTTTCACTATCTCATCAATATCTCCATCAAAATGATGGCCGCCGGGGAGTACTTCTGTTATGTGGTTTTTTGTAGTAATCTTTTTTGCATCAAGTCCCTGATCATCGCTACTGTTGAGGATTACAATTTTATGATTAGATACCTTGTTTACTTCTGTTAATACATCCATCCCCCGCCTTTTACCTGATCCGAATAAATCGGCAATGTGAATAACAAAATCTGTACTTCCGGATGAAGCCATAAGAAAAGATACTTTTACTTTATCCGCAATATTCCTGGGTAACCGGTTCAGAACAAATGGCAGCACATCTGCGCCAAAAGAATAGCCTATCATTACAATCTGTTGATTTGGTCGCCCAGCTATTTTTTTAGATAAAAAATCACTGATGTCTTCTGCGGTTTGTTCAGGTGTTTTTTTGCTCCAGAAATAAGACTTAGAATCCAGTCCGGTTACATCAAATCCTTCTTTATTGATGGAAGTACATAATTCATTCGAAAATCTGTTAAAGCCACCATCACCTGAAATATAAAAAATGAAAGGCTTATTATGTGTGGATGCATTCCATTCTTTTATAGTAAGATTTTGTGCAGGAACACCCAGTGCTAATGTCAAAAAAAAGAAGAGTAAGTGTAATCTTTTATTCATAATTTATTATTAAGGTTGCATTACTTTATTTAATGCAGCTGGCAATTGCAATAAGTCGTAATCGGAGTCATAAACCAGGTATTTATCTTCCCAGATGGTTGCGTATTTTTCTTTAAAATCACGCAATCCCCGGAAATGCCTGAAGCGTTTGAATTTTTCAGCAGCAAATTTAATAATCTGTTCTGCCGTGCTTTCAGGTTCTGAAATTCCCGTCATGGGTACTAATCCCAGGTTGATGTATTTGCAATTGTTTTCTTTTGCATAATCTACCATTTTAATGATGAGTGCATCCATGCATCCCCCGGGCGCTTCGCGTGTTTTCCGGATAAGATCGTAAGTACATTCTTCCGGAGCGTAATCAGGAATAATATTTAAAAATGCAACGATCTTGCCTTCCGCATCTTCAGATGTGATTACATCATGCTGCGCAATTTCTTCCGCATTAAACATTCCCTGCGAAAATATTTGTTCTTCCTTTCCATAATAAGTAAGCCATTCATCAGAAATTTTTTTAAGTTCAGAAACCAATTCCGGTGAAAGAGGATGACGGTGAATCTTTGTAACATATCCTTTTTTCTGCAAACTGTTCATTGCATTTCGTAATGACTTTTTATTTCTTCCTTCCATGGTAAAGCTTTCTGCATCTAAGATGGCTTCCTGGCCTATGAGTATTTTTTTCTTGCGAAGCTCATTAAACCACATAATGCTGTTTTCATCTACACGGTAGAATGCAACTTTTAATCCCATTTTCCGGCACTGATTATAAAACTCTGCTAATATTTCAGGTTTATCTTCTTCTGAAGATACAGGCTCTTCTAAAACGATTGCAAAACCGTTGGCAATGCGATAGGATAAAAACCCATCACATATTTCTGAAAAGAAAAGAAGTTTATCTCTTGAAATTTTGAAATAATCAATGGCTGAATTTCCATATTCGCTTAATAAAAATGACGCTCTTTCCCTGCCTGATGAACTTTCAGGTTGCATTCTGATATAGGGTTTTATGAGCGTGAACATCAGAAACGCCCAACTGAAATAACCAAGCATCTGAAAGAACCACAAAAACTCATGCCCGACCGGTGTATGAGGTTGTATCGTATCGTTGCCATTCAATAAAAAAAACTCAAACGAATAGAGAATGGATTGTTTCCAGGTAAAATCAATGCCAAAAGCCTTTGGATTGATAAAATAAAAACTGACAAATCCAAAAATCAATACCGATAAAAACACGATAACAACAGATAACAAACCAACACGCACCAATTTCAGATTACTTTTGATGAGATATTGTTTTCTGCTTAATAATAATAGTACAAGGGTGATAGCCGCAAAAACAGCTTCATAATAATCAAGGGCTTTTGTGAGATTTCCTATAAGCGATAATACTGATAACAGAATCGCCAAACGCCAGGCATTCTTTAAACCTTTGAACATGTAAGCCGATGTAATGAGAAGCACCAATCCGACAAAAAGAACCAGGGCATTCGAAGCATTAATCGCATCTAAAGGGAGGAATTGCCGGAGTAATTTGAGCCGTGGATGTGAGGGTGGCTTAACAACGGAAATAATATTTATAATTCCCAAAGCAAAAATCAAAAGTGCAGGGGCTATCCTGATAAATAATTGCCGCCCGCGCCAGGCAAAAGCGAGAATGCCAAAAAACATGGGTAGCCAGAATTCAAATACACGATATAAAATAGTGATGGACAACGCCTGCACTGTGGAGTAGCCGTACATTTCCAGGATATAAACAAGAGACATTTCCACTGCACCCAGGCCGCGTAAAAACGGTGAAACTACCATCAACAACACGGTAATCATATAACCAACGGCCGCTCCCATAATCGATGGAGAAACGCCAAGCGCCAACATGGCGATATAGACAGAAGCCATGCCCGAAAGTTCCACTCCTACTGAGAATCCAATAGCGCCCGCATATTTTTTTTGTTCCACATTGGCAGCAAATAACTCATCTATAATTGGTGAAGCGCGTGGAAATTTTCTTTCAATAAACTGGTATAATTTATTTTTTTGTTTTAGTGATTTTGCCAGCCAGATTAGGCCAATTATTAACAGAACAACAAAAATTAATCCTATCCATGCACTTTTAAACTGCCTGTTTGGAGATAATGTAAGAAGAACCAGTACCGGAAGCCCGACTAGAAAAACAGTAGATAACCCGGCAAAGCCATATAAACCGCTCGCCTGTCCTATTTGTGTTTTATTAAAACCTCTTTTTCTTAATTGTGAAGGTGTATAGGCCAATGCGCTTACGCCCCCGGCAGGCAAAAAAATACTTAAAAAATTCCTTTTTAAAAAAAGTTCAAAAGCATCAATCCATTTTAATGGTAAACCAATAGATGAAAAACTGCTGACATACATGCCGCTTTGCAAAAACACATATAAAAGGGTGACACCAACACCGGCAAAAATCCAGAAAGGATCAGCACTTTGAATGTTGGGTATTATTTGCACTAATTCTTTACGCTCACTTCTGAAAAATACGAATGCGAGCAGGATCATTAAAAGCCCCAGTATTTCCTTCCAGTAAAGTTTGGGAGAAAAGGATTGCCTGTTTTTATATAGATTAGATAACTTCAGGGAGTATTTTTTTGCGGTAAAGATAAATAATCGTTCTATTTCATAAATTACAAGTTCGCTTAATTAAATGAAGTGAACAATACATTTAAAAACAGACGGATGGAAATATTTATTGGATGTAATTTTTCACGTTCATCAACAGGGTAATTGTCAAAACAAATAAGAGATCAGCAAGGGATGAATGCTCATACAATATCTCTTTTATGCTCGTAAAAATCATTAAGATTATTGTACTCCTTTTCGCGACCTTTTATTATAAGTTTATTAATTTCAGTTTGATACTTTTCAACAGTACTATGAAAATCATTCTTAATTTTAGCACGAATAGCTTCTTCTTTATCCGGAATTTCTTCGCTCAAATGTTCCCGGAATATTTTTCTTGACTTATAGTATATCCGGAGTTTACTCCACGTCAGAAAATATTTACCTATCAGTTCAATCATATAAAACAGCACCAGCAATTTGCCAGCTAAAAAATAAAAATTTTTACTTGATCTAGGGCACACAAGCCGTCTTAATAATGGAAATTATTTTATAATTCTTTAAAAATCCATTATCGCTATTAAAAGGCGTCTTTAATCATCGGTCATTGCTGTGGTGGGATCAGCATTAAATTAACTGTAAGAGATGATACCTTTTCGAAAAGGTGTCCTCTTGGAGTGAACAAAAAAAACCTTCATAAAATGAAGGTTTTTCTGTTACCAATATATTTTGAAATTAAAAATTATAAGCAAAACGCAAATTCAAAGAACCTGTTGTATAGCTGTTTTTGCTGGATGCAAGATATTTCAGAGCAATATCAAAGTTTGGACTTACATAATATCCAATGCTTGGAGCATATGCAAAGGCACCGCCGCTACTACCCTTTCCGGTGTAGGCAGCATAACCTAATTGTGCATGGCCATACATTTTACCGGTTTCACCAAAAAAGAATTTTACGCCAGCAAGAAGAGGAACAATACCAATACTTCCACCGCCACCTTTTAACGAATAGCCTTCATAGCCTACACTTCCGGTAATTTTTGTAGTCGTAGCTACAGCAAAATCGGCCTGAAAATCGGCACCATATGCGAAAGATAAACCTGAAGAGGTGGGGAGTCCAATGTTTGCAGCAATACTTAAGGTTGTTGGTTTTCCGTCCTGAGCCTGAGCGCCTGTTGTTGAAAATGCAACAATGGCAAATGCCAAGATTAATTTTTTCATTTTTTTCGGGTTTTGTTTTAGAAATTGTTTTAAATTAAGTACAATTAAAATGCAAATATCTATAATGTTTGGAATTGCACAATACAGATTGTCTGTATTTTTCTAAAAAAATATTTATTTATCTAAAAATAACAGGCATAAAAAAAGCGTTTCAAAGAAACATTGAAACACTTTTTTTATAAAATTGTAGCGCTTAACTATCTGTTGAAAAAATAATGAACACCCACCATAAAAGCGCTGTTCTTTGCAGTAGCGTCAGTTCCTTGAGCGTCCTTAATAAGGTTTGATAATCCAAACTGGTAACGGGCATCAATTCCAAATCCGTTTGTTAAAGTGTAGCCGGCCCCAATCACACCTGCAATTTCAATTGGCTTATACTCATCTTTATCATCTATAGAGTTGCTTTCCGAATCTTTTGATTTTGCAGAAAGTAAATAGCCCACTTGTGGGCCTGCGAAAACAGAAAAGCCATCAGCCTTGTATTTGAGTAAAACAGGCAGATTGATATATCCGAGATTTTCTGTTGCTGAATAACTCTGCACGCTGTCATTTCCTTTCATTTTAGAGCCCATAGAAGAATAAAATAGTTCAGGCTGAATAGCAAATTTTTCTGATACGCCAACTTCAGCAAAGGCGCCGGCATAAAAACCAATTTTTGTTTTTAAGGAAATCGTAAATCCACTGCTTGACATCTTCATGTTTGCTGCTGTCATGCCGGCTTTTAAGCCAAAAGAAGTGGTTTGGGCGTGGTAGAAACCGCTGAAAAAGCAATAGCGGCGATTGCTAATAGAAATGTTCTCATTTGTGTGTTTTGTTTTGTTTTTAAAAAAAATTGAGGTACAAATATCAATTATTTTTTTAAACAAAACAATACTATGACAATTTTTTTTCAGAGTTGTTTATGCAAAATTTCCATTTGCAGGTTTTCAATCATATCCCTGGTCATGGTGGCAAGATCATATTTTGGTTTCCAGTTCCAATCATTTCTTGCAACAGAATCATCAATGCTCTGTGGCCAGCTTTCTGCAATTTGTTGACGGTAGTCTGGCTCATAACTGATTGTAAAACCAGCGATATGTTTTTTTATTTCTTCAGTAATTTCTTTTGGAGAAAAGCTCATTCCATGAATATTATAGGAAGTGCGAACAGATATTTTATCAACAGGAGATTCCATTAACTCAATAGTGGCGCGGATTGCATCAGGCATATACATCATCGGCAGATACGTGTCTGCTTTTAGAAAACAGGTGAAATGATCTTGTTCAATTGCCTCGTGAAAAATCTCGACAGCATAATCTGTAGTGCCGCCGCCGGGTTCACTTTTGTAACTTATTAATCCCGGATAGCGTAAACTTCGTACATCAATCTGGTAGCGATGATTAAAATAATTGCACCAAAATTCACCGGCAAATTTGCTGATTCCATAAACGGTTGTTGGCTCGATGACTGTTTTTTGAGGACAATTTATTTTAGGAGAAGTAGGGCCAAAAACGGCGATGCTGCTGGGCCAATAAACTTTATGTACATTTTCATCTTTGGCAATTTCCAAAACATTTAATAAACTCTGTGTGTTCAGATGCCAGGCAAGGTTTGGATTTTTTTCGCCAGTCGCGGAAAGAATTGCAGCCAATAAATATATTTGTGTAATGTTTTGACGAATAACCTGCACATGAAGCATTTCTTTGTTCATCACATCCAGGCTTACATAAGGGCCTGTACCTTTTAGTAATTCATTTTCTGCACGCAGGTCAGATGCAACAACATTTGCGCCGCCATAAATTTTACGAAGTTCCAGTGTAAGCTCCACTCCTATCTGGCCACAAGCGCCGATAACCAAAATTTTTTCTTTGATCATGTTATTTTTTAAGCGGCAAAGTAAAATCTAAAAAAGATAAAGGCAAAATAGATTAAGAAAACAGAACAATCGATTGATTTCAGAAAAAGAAAAAATAACGGTAATTTCTTTTTGAGAATTTAATATGCGAAAATGGCTTTCTTTATACACATTTATTTATTGAATGAATAAAAAGAAATAATGGGAATCTTTCCGTGAAACTTTCTTATCAGAAAAAATATTATTTTTTAAAAAGAAAGAATACTGCAGCTATCAATAATCCGAAACCAACCAAATGGTTCCAGCGTAACTGCTGATCTTTAAAAAAAATCAACATAAAAACTGTAAAAACAGAAAGTGTGATTACTTCCTGGATTATTTTTAGTTGCCACAAAGAAAACGGTCCCCCATCTTCACTAAATCCAATCCTGTTTGCCGGTACCTGGAATGAATATTCAAAAAAAGCAATCCCCCAGCTCATCAGAACTACAAGAAATAAACTTACCCCGGCAAGTTTGCCCATTTCTTTTAATTTCAAATGGCCATACCATGCGAGCGTCATAAATGTATTGGAACAAATTAATAGAAAAACTGTAAGAAGGGCTTTTTTTATCATGGAGTAAATGTTGAAAGTTCATGGTTCATGGTTCATGGTTCAAAGTTCGTGGTTCAAGGTTCATCCTTCAATGTTCAATCTATTTATTTAAATCCCTTTTGCTCTGACTCTTTTAGATATTTTATAAAAGAATTGATTTTTTTTGCATAGAATGAGCCTTGCAAGTCGCCATATTTTCAAATCTTCAAAATTGCATATAGTTGCCTTAATAGTTGATTCAGGTAAATTTCAAAATCCTAAAATTAAAGTAATGTAGAAGTAAGATCTCAATTTTCAACCTTCAAAGTTCAATATTCAACCATTAACCTCCAACTTTTCACCAATTATTTTGCCATCTTTCATATGCAGAAGCCGGTCGCTTAATTTCGCCAGTTCTTCATTATGCGTAACGATTAAAAATGTTTGCTGAAAACGGTTGCGAAGATCAATAAATAAATTATGCAATTCTTTTGCATTTGCAGAATCAAGATTTCCTGTTGGCTCATCGGCCATTACTATGGAAGGATTATTTATCAGCGCCCTTGCCACAGCAACGCGTTGTTGCTCGCCGCCGGAAAGCTCTCCAGGCTTATGTTCTCCACGATCTTTAAGCTTTAATAATTCTAATAACTCCATCGCGCGTTTCTCCACTTCTTTGTTTTTCTTACCAGCTATCCATGCAGGAATACAGATATTTTCCAAAGCGGAAAACTCCGGAAGCAAATGATGAAACTGAAAAACAAAACCAATGTGCTGATTTCTGAAAGATGCCAGTTTTTTTCCTTTTAACAGGCTCACATTTACATTATCAATGAATATTTTCCCTTTATCTGCCCTATCCAGCGTACCCAAAATGTGTAATAATGTACTTTTCCCTGCTCCTGAAGACCCGGCAATACTAACAATCTCACCTTTTGAAATTTCTATATCCACGCCTTTTAATACCGGCAAAGGGCCATAATTTTTATAAATACCTGTCGCTTTTAACATGATTAAATGTAAAGTAAAAATAAAATCAAAAAATTTAAAAAAATAAATAAAGGTGCACAATATAATGGATAAAAAGCCGTCATCTTTTTGAAAATTGCTTTGTAAAAAACAATATTTGGTTTTCTAAATATAACTTTTACATTTGCGGAAAATTAGAAACCCATTTTTTAATTTTATAACAAAAAAAATAAACAGAAAATTATATGTTTTGGACATTAGAACTTGCCTCACATCTTGAAGAAGCGCCATGGCCCGCTACTAAAGATGAACTCATTGATTACGCTATTCGCAGTGGCGCGCCTATTGAGGTTGTTGAAAATTTGCAGGAACTTGAAGACGAAGGCGCTGATATTTATGAGAGCTTGGAAGATATCTGGCCTGACTATCCAAGCCAGGAGGATTTCTTTTTTAATGAAGACGAGTATTAAGTTTAAGGTTGATGGTTGAATAATATTAACTGCAGCAAAAATCTTATAAAAAACCGCTAAATATTTTTAGCGGTTTTTTTGTTATATTAATAAAATAATACCATAATACAATAATTTATTTTTCCATTTGTTCTATTACAGCATGTGTAACTCCTATTGAAGAAAATCCACCATCATGAAACAGGTTTTGCATGGTAACATATTTGGTAAGATCACTGAAAAGCGTAACAACATAATTCGCACAATCTTCGCCTGTTGCATTTCCCAGCGGGCTCATTTTTTCTGCATAAGTTATAAATCCTTCAAAGCCTTTTACCCCGCTTCCGGCAGTGGTTCTCGTTGGTGATTGGGAAACCGTATTTACGCGAACTTTATTTTTCAAAGCATAATGATAACCAAAACTCCTGGCAATACTTTCCAGTAATGCTTTTGCATCAGCCATTTCACTGTAATCCGGAAAGACGCGCTGGGCGGCGATGTAAGTTAATGCAACTACGCTTCCCCATTCATTCAGGGCGTCTAATTTATAAGTTGTTGCTAACAAACGATGCAAACTTGTAGCAGAAATATCAAGGGTTTTTTGATTAAAACCATAATCAATTTCTGTGTAAGGTTTTCCTTTTCTCATATTCATACTCATCCCCACAGAATGCAAAATAAAATCGAAGCTGCCGCCAAAATGTTCCTTGGCTTTGGTGATTAAATTCAACATGTCGTCATTGCTTGTGACGTCACAAGGAATGATGGGTGCATTTATTTTTTCTGCCAGTTTATTGATCTCTCCCATGCGCATGGCGATCGGCGCATTGGTCAATAAAATTTCTGCGCCTTCTTCATGGCATTGCAAAGCGGTTTTCCATGCAATAGATTTTTCATCGAGTGCCCCGAAAATAATTCCTTTTTTTCCTTTCAATAAATTGTACGACATGAGTTGATTTTTATGAGTTACTGTTGATTATTAAATTTCATTTCAAAAAAATATGCTTTCACCAAAAGAACAAATATTACATTTTCCTATTCCTCTTTTTGGTCCTATGAGTTGTGTGAAAAATAAGCTAATAAGGTTGATTTAAAAATTTATCTATTCTAAATTACTAAGGAATAAGGTTATTTCCCAGCTTTACCATAGATAGAATCAAACCTTATTATACCTGCTTTTGTTTCCATTATTTTTGTCGAATAATTACAACCTTCAGGCATTTTCATATTTTCCAATTAGCATATTAATATATTAGCACATTAGCTAATCAGCACATCAGCTAATTAGAAATCATCTCCCTTGCATTCTCAAACGCCGCAGCAGTAGGCTTTTTACCACTTAGCATCGTTGCAATTGCCGTAATTCTTTCATCCGGATTTAATACTTTTATTGCGGTGATAATTTTATCATCTTTAATTTCTTTATACACAAAAAAGTGGGTATTTGCTTTTGCAGCAATCTGTGGCTGATGTGTAATTGAAATGATTTGATGCGCCGCTGAAAGTTCTTTTATAATAACTCCAACCTGCCTTGCCGCTTCGCCACTAATTCCTGAATCTATTTCATCAAAAATCAAAGTTGGAAGTTGCACACTTTTAGCAACCAAAGATTTTATACTCAACATCAAACGGCTCAATTCCCCACCACTGGCTACTTTGCGTAAAGGTTCAAACTGTTTGTTTGCAGATGATAAATTTGCATTAAATAAAAATTCAATCGTATTATTTCCAAAAGAATTTAAAGTTTCCGCTTCTTTTATTTCTACTTTAATCTTTGCATTTGGCATTCCAACCTGCGATAAAAGTTTATTTACTTTTTCTTCAAAAGGTGCAATTTCTTTTTGTCTTTTTTGCGAAATATTTTTCGCAAGTTTCAATGCTTCATTAAAATATTGCTGTGATATTTTTTCTTTATCTGCGATGGATTCTTCCAGGTTCGTTATTTTTTGTAATTCATTCTCAAGCTCAGCTTTTATTTGGCTTAATTGCAAAGTAGTGTTCACATTGTGTTTTTTAAAAAGGCTGTAACCCAATGCCATACGCTCATTCAGCGTATTTATTTTTTCTTCATCATAATTTACTTTATTACTTATTACATCAATTTCAGAAGCAATATCGGCAAGCTCAATCTGCACAGAGAACAATCTTTCGTTGACTGATTTTATTTCAGGATAAATATTTTGAACAGATTGTAATTTGTGATTGATCGATTTTAGTTGCTGAACAAACGGTTGTTCACCTTCTTCCATTTGAAAATAGATACCGGTAAGAATTGATTTTATGTTTTCGGCATGGCTCATTAATTTGAGTTCAGCTTCTATGTTTTCAATTTCATTCTCCTGAAAATTTGCTGTATTCAATTCATCAAATAAAAACTGGTTGTAATCAAACTCTTTGTTTGCAACACTTTGCTCCGCTTTTAATTTTTCAAGTTCCTGCAAAACAGCCCTGTATTTTTTAAATACAGTTTGGTACTCTTCTAAGGTTTTACCATTGCTCGCTAGGGCATCAATTACTTCGCGCTGAAAATCGTTGCTGTTCAGTTCCAGTGTATCAAATTGCTGATGAAGGTCAACTATTAAGGAGGATAATTGTTTTAATTGCGAAAGTGTAACGGGAGTATCATTGATAAAAGCACGCGATTTTCCGTTGGAAGAAATCTCGCGCCTGATAAGCATTTCGGCTTCCGAATCCAATTCATTTTTTTGCAAAAAATCTTTTACAGCAGAATAATTTGTTTTAAAAATTCCTTCTATAAAACATTTTTTTTCTTTGTTTAATAAAACGGAAGTGTCTGCTCTTTCGCCCAAAATTAAATTGAGTGCACCCATTAAAATACTTTTACCTGCACCGGTTTCCCCCGTTATAATATTCAAATGATTTGAAAAATTGATTGTCAGAGAATCAATAATGGCGTAATTATGTATGTGTAATTGCTGCAGCATAAAAAAGGCAAATTACAATTTTCTATTTTATTCTTTTGGGATAAATTCTGGTCTGCAAGGTTGCCAACCTTTGAAAGATTGCAACCTTGCAACAACAACTTAAGTTTTCAATGTTCAGTTTCTCCTGCATATGGCTTCATATAATCGTAATTTGGCGTAAGTTTTCCATTTTTTACAATCGTTGCGTCTTCAATAATTTTTGAGCTTCCGGAAATGAGGTCATCCAAAATATATTTTATTAATTGTTCACCAAAATATCTTGAAGCATCTCGTGGCAATTCATTCGGTAAATTGCCAACGGCCATCATATCAATGGAATCTTCAAGATAAGGGTCAGTGCGCGTTCCGGTAATTTTATTTACGCCATAAATTGGGTTTTCCATGGTTGTATCACCCAGGTTGCAAGGCACAGAACCATTTTTATCATCAGAAATATCGGCAATTGTTTTTATCCTGAAATTTTTATTTTTCATATCGTCCATCTCAAACAATCGCGGAATATTTTGTTGCCAATAAACGCCATTCAATAGGATATCCGTTTCAGAAAGGTAACCGGAAAACAGGCATTTATATTTTTCCGGATGTTCATGAAATTCTTTTCGCGTGTACTTGCCCGTTAGTTCGTTTACATAAAGGTTTTCACCTTTCAAATGAACATAAACCGGGTAGGAAAATTCAGTTGTTTTATATTCATCCGGCTCTGCTTCATGAATTTCCATCAGGTTCATGATTTCCAGAATACCATGAGCCACTCTCCCACTGCCGGTCACAGCAATCTTTACCAAAGGAAGTTTTAATCCAAAATAAGTATGTATCAATTCCTGGAAATTTTTCTTTTTATATACTCTTTCAAGAGAAAAACTTCCGGTGCGGTTTCCATAAGCCATCATTCCATTATGAGCGCCCACTACACCCGCAAAAAATCCAAAACCAATGAGCCTTGTTCCATCTTCATGTTCGAGACATTCATAATCAATCAGAGAGATTTTTTTTTCTATGATAGCTTGTAAAAGTTTTTGATTATAGGATTGCAATTTGCGGGTATGCGAAAAAATGAAATAAGTTTTCCGGGGGATCAGCATATTCAAAGGAACTTCTTTTATCCCGAATAAAATATCACATTCACTCAAATCTTCTTTCACTTCTAATCCAAGATTAATATATTCAGAGTCGCTATAGCAGCGAATTTGAGAGTTTTGAACCGTGATAGAAATATCTTTATTTTCCTGTATCCATTTGCATTGCAAAGGTGTGAGTGCAACGCGGTTATCCCGTGGGATCTTCCCTTCCCTGATTAGTCCAATTTTCAACATCAATTAATTTTTAAAAGGCGTAAAATTACAGCATCCTAAGAATTAAACATTAAGAAAGATAAGTAAAGGAATCAACAGAAATTGGCATTATTTATCCGTTTACTGCAAAATGTTTTTTAAATAGTTCTTATAAGAGACATTAAAAAAGCCGCTCTTTTTGAGAACGGCTTTTAAATTTAATTGTAAAAAATTAGCCTAAATAAGCTTTCAAAGCGCTGCTGTATCTTGCTTTTTGCAAACGTTTAATTGCTCTTTCTTTTATCTGGCGAATGCGTTCTTTTGTCAGATCATATTTCTGCCCGATTTGTTCAATCGTAACGCCATTTTCTCCATCAAGGCCAAAATATGCATTTACGATTTCAGCTTCGCGGGGACTGAGAGATTTCAATACACGGCGGATTTCATTTTTCAATGAATCATGCATTACATCTTCATCAGTTTCTCCACCGCCTTTTAAAAGATCGCCCATTGCAACATCTTCTGCTTCATGTACCGGTGCATCCAAAGAAGTATGGCGGGTATTGCTTTGGAAAATGTTGTTAATTTCTGTTTCGCTCATTTCCAGAATTTCAGAAAGCTCTTCTGTAGATGGTTCCCTTTCATGTTCCTGTTCAAAAGCCATGTAGGCTTTATTTGCTTTAT
>Ga0157370_10000292_pt1 | contig 63401 bp, 43 predicted proteins | sample C35metaG_FD_113463 | JGI IMG/M metagenome (GOLD analysis project Ga0157370, IMG submission 113463) | Corn rhizosphere microbial communities from Kellogg Biological Station, Michigan, USA - C3-5 metaG | ecosystem: Host-associated > Plants > Roots > Rhizosphere > Soil | place: USA: Michigan...
GTTTCGATGTTCTGCGATGGTGCTCGTCATCGCCTGGATTCCGCTCTCGGCCACGGAGCCTCCATCGGGATACGTCGGAAGCGGAGCGTGCCGTACCTGCCACCCGGATCAGTTCGAATCGCAATCGAAAACGGGGCACGCGCATGCGCTGCTGCGAGCGCAGGCGACCGATCCCGGCCCGGGTAGCCACGCGGAATGGGCCTTCGGCGCTGGTGCGAAGGCGACTACGTGGGTAAGCCAGACCGGCGAAGAGACAATTGCCGAACACGGGCTCACTTATTACGCCGCCACGAAATTGCTCGCACTCACCCCCGGTCACACGACTCCCGCGGACAAGGTCTATCGTACCTTCGACGCAGTGGGAACGGCGTTGCGCTGCTTCCGCTGCCACTCCACCGGACCGGTCATGCTCGCATCGAACTTCAAGGTGCAGCCGAGCGAAGGTGGCATCCACTGCGAAGCCTGCCACGGACCGGGCCGGGCGCACGCTGGTTCCGGGGGCAGGGCGGCGATCCAGAATCCCAAACGGCTCACGGCCGAGCAGATCAATGTTCTGTGCGGAGCATGCCATCGCCAGGCAAGCGATCTGGACGACGACACGGACTGGACGAACGCCTGGAATGTACGCCACGAGCCTGCATACCTGCATCGCGCCGCCTGTTTCCGCAACAGTAACGGCGCTCTTTCCTGCCTCACGTGCCACGACCCCCATCAACCGCTCAAAACAACGCCGGCGACTTACGACGCGAAGTGTCTCTCCTGCCATCCGAAGGCTGCGCATTCAGTTCCGATCGCCCGGCGCAATTGCGTGGGCTGCCATATGCCGCAGGTCGCAACCAGCGCGAACCTGAAGTTCACGAATCACTGGATTGGCATCTACAACCCGCGCGGGCGCAATCTGATGCCATCCAAGAGGGTGGTGAAGGATCTCAAGGCGGCCGCGGCTCCGCAGCAAGCCGCAAACGGAATGATCGTGCCGGCGGACGCTTCCACGCTCACGCCCGTCTATCTCGCCGCGCTCGCGGAGAGAGAACGTGAATCCGGGCCGGAGAGCGGGAAGGTCGCGCGCGCGGCGTCGGATCTCGGGTCGTTTCTTCTCGAAATTCGTAAGAGTGCGGATGCTGAAGCGCCATTGCGGCGCGCGATTTCCATAGAGGAACGTAATCGTGATCCCGCGATCGATGCCGATCGTGAAAGACTGGCTCTCGCGCTCGACGCGGAGGGAAAGCGTGATGAGGCTTTCGATCTTCTCAGGAAAGCGGCCCAGGGAAACAATCCGGCTGTTGCGGCTCGCTGCTTCGCAAAGCTTGCCGTAATGGATTCTCAGCACGGTGACGCGTATTACAGGAACGCCGTCGACGCGGAGGAAAAGGCGTCCGGAACCGGCTCTCCGCGGATAGCCGTTTTGCTCGAAGAGTATGCGCTCGAGCTTCGCGCCCGCAGCCATGATGCCGAGGCCGAGCCTGTTTTGCGCCGGGCTTTGTCCATTCAGCAGACGGCGCTGAAAGCAGACCCGCGCGTCACGATCGGCGTGCTGAACACGCTCGGCAACCTGCTCGAGGGGCGCCACGAACTGGACGAAGCCGAGAAACTGGAACGTGCGGCTCTCTCGCTTTCGGAGGAGAAGCTCGGGCCGGAAAGCGCACAACTCGCCATGACCTGCACCAATCTGGCGGACGTCCTCTGGAACAGGAACAACCTGCGAGAGGCCGGGCAGCTTTATCGGCGCGCCATCGCCATCGACACTTCACTTTATGGCCCGGACCGGCCGGAAACCGCGGCCGATGTCGCCAACCTCGGAATGCTCATGAACGCCGCAGGCCAGTCCGCCGCTGCCGAAGCGCTGCTCCGGCAGGCGCTCGCGATCTATGAACATTCGCTCGGACCGGAAAGCGACCAGGCTCGATTCGTGAGAGAACGTCTCATGCACGCGGCCCGTTGAACGCAAGACAACCGGTGGTGGTGTTGCTTCTCAGGCCCAGAACGCCGGGCTGATTCAGCCACGATCGCCGAATCATGTCCGCCGGGAAAGAGACGGCAACATGGCGCTGGCCGTTGCCTTGCCATGCGGCCCGCCCTCGCCTCAATGTCCGTTCGCGAAGGCGCTGCCGCGCAGCCAGCCAGCAATTGGATGCCGGCCCGCGCCAGTATTCGCTCCTCGAAAATCCGTTCTGAAAGCGATTGCCTCCGCTATCGGCTTGATATACCATCACAGCAATTTGCCGCGCGATGTTTCGCTGCCGCGAGCCGAAGCAGGCGCGCTTGTCCTCCCCAGGGCGGAGGGGTGTGGGACATCAGAGGAGGGGTGAAATGAAATCCGCGATCGCGCAGCTTGCTTTTTTTATTGCGCTCGGCGCCAGTGCGTATGCTCAATTGAATCAGGCGACGCTAACCGGAGTCGTATCAGACCCGTCGGGCGCCGCCGTTGTGGATGCCAAAGTCAACGCCGTCCATGCCGCAACGAATACGGCGTTCTCTACCGTGACCACCGCAACTGGCAACTATACGTTACCTGCGCTCGGAATCGGCGAATACAGGGTGGAAGTCGAAGCGTCAGGATTTAAACGAGCGGTGCGCCCGTCGATCACTCTGGAATCGGGCGCCACCGTGCGCCTTGACTTCACGCTCGAATTGGGCCAGCTCACCGAATCGGTGCAGGTGAACGCGACAGCTACCGCGCTTGAGACTGAATCGACGCGCATCTCGACGAACCTGACGAGCAAGCTGGTAGAAGACATACCTCTCGAGGTTTCAGGGCAAATCCGGAATGTTTTTGACCTGGCCATAGTTCTGCCGGAAGCGAAAACGGGGGCAAACGGTCAATATCGGATCGGCGGTGGCCAGACCGCCTCATGGGACATGACGATGGATGGATCGTCCGTAGCCAGCGCGTCGACCAACTATCAAACTGAGCGCGCGCCGATCAGCTCGGCTCCCGTCGATGCCATCAATGAGTTCAGCGTCACCACATCCGGCATGAAGGCCGAGTACGGCCGCGCCATGGGCGTCATCAGCTTCACCACCAAATCCGGCACGAATCAGTTCCATGGCACTCTTTCCGACTATCTGCGGAACAGCATCACGGACGCTCGGGGATTTTTCGCCGCGAGCACGCCGGTCTTGAAACAGAACGATTTCGGGGGCACAATCGGGGGGCCGGTATGGATCCCCAAACTGTACAACGGCAGGAACAAGACGTTCTTCTTCGCGTCCTATGAAGGGTTCCGCAACCGCAGCGGCGCCACACCCAGTTATTCGACCATTCCGCTGGTCGGCATGTACACCGGTGACTTCAGCGGATGGACCAACAAGAATGGAATGATCCCGATCTACGATCCGGCTTCCACCATCCTGGGCTCGGATGGCAAGACGTATACCCGAACTCCGTTCACCGGGAATCAGATTCCGGTTTCGCGTTTTAGCCAGGTGGCGGCAAATTACATCGCGCTGCGGCCGGCGTCTATGGTTCCGAACGTGGCTGGCGCCGGACCCCTGCTGAACTATTTCAGCCAGCAGGGCGGTACTCTCCAACCCTGGGACAAGTGGACGATCCGCGCCGATCACCAGTTGAACAGCAATAACCATTTTTCCTACCTGCTGCTGAGGGGAGAGAGAGATGATGGTTTCCTCAACGGCCAGCCGCCTGGCTTGCCAAATCCTCTGAACGGCAATTCCGTCTGGACCAGGAAGAACACCTCCGGCCGCTTTTCGTGGGACCGTACCATCAGCAACCGAATCGTCAATAGCCTGCGGGTCAGCTATCAACTGGAACATGGCACAGTAACGGCAATCGACTCCATAAATCCAAACGATAAGTGGAACTCGAAGCTGGGGATCAGGAACACTCCGGGCCCGGATCAGGCGTTGCCGGGACTCACGTTCTCTCAATACACCGGCTGGAGTGGAAATGCCTGGGGCGGCGACTACGGTCGCAACTTCAATCTCAACGATGACGTCACAATCGTCAAGGGTTCGCACACCTTCAAAACCGGCTTTTTCCTCTCCATCGATCACTGGTGGGGCGTAGGACAGCACCGGCCCAACGGCGATTTCGCCTTCTCCTACCTGGCGACCGCAATCCCCGGCGATCAGTCGCAGAATACCGGAAACGGTTTTGCTTCCTTCCTGCTCGGCTATCCCGACCGCACAGGCCTCGAGACCCCGCGCGCCGTCCTGCAGTCCTGGACCTACTATGGCGGATTCTTTCAGGATGACTGGAAGGTCACGAACAAACTGACTTTAAACCTTGGCCTACGGTGGGAGTACACGACGCCCGTAGGCGGTGGCTCACTTCTGAACTTGAAAGAATGGGACATCCTGAGCGGCACGAACGGCGGCTTTGAGAACTTCGACCCGAGCGTGCCAAATCCCGGCGCGGGCGGCCTGCCGGGAGCCATCGTTTACTCCGGAAATTGTCCGGAATGCACGGGCAAAAGTCACTTGTTCAATGGCTACAGAGGCGCTTTCGGACCGCGCCTGGGACTTGCATATCAGGTGCGTCCGGGAACCGTAGTGCGCACATACGGAGGCATCTCATACGCAGCCGTCAAGACAACCGGAGGCAGCACTCACTATGACGGGCTCATCCTGAATACCAACTGGTCTTCTCAGGATCTGGACATCAACAACTTTCCAACGCTTCTCGACCAGGGTTTGCCGCCGTGGACACAGCCGCCGTATCGTGATCCCGGAGTCGACAACAACGCCGTCGCGAGCTATTGGCAAACAAGCGACACCGGCCGTCCCCCGGTGTACTACAACTGGGGGTTGGATATCCAGCATCAATTGCCGGGAAACCTCGTGGCCAGTGTGGGTTATGCGGCTACCGCGGGCCATCATCTGAACTCGGCCCTCGTTAACGTCGACCAGTTGAATCCGGGGTATTTGGCGACGTATGGACAAACGTTGCTGCTGGCCAATATCAACTCGCCCGCGGCGCGCGCGGCCAACATCCCCATTCCGTATTCAGGATTCAACTCGAGCGTGTACCAGGCATTGCGCCCGTTTCCGCAGTACAGCGATGTCCAAACGAATGGATCTTCGGTCGGCGAACGAGCGGGTAATTCCAATTACCAGTCCCTCATCGCCAAACTGGACAAACGCTACTCCTCCGGAATTACTCTTCTATTCTCCTACGTCTTTTCGAAGATGCTCGATGATTCCGACAACTCGTCCGTCCAGGGAAGGAGCGTCATGGACACGTATAACCGGCGACTGGAGAAGTCGATAGCGCAGGACGATCAGACTCACGTGTTCCGCACTGCCTTTACTTACGACCTTCCCTTCGGCAAGGGGAAGGCGATCGGAATGTCCGGCCTCACAGACAAGTTTCTCGGCAACTGGACAATCTCCGGTTTCCTCGATTACGAATCGGGTACACCCTACAGCGTCAGCCCGGGTATCAACCCGCTGCCGACGGCTGGGAATCGCGTGTTTATCGACTCGTATGACAACTGGCGGGCTCCCACCTCGGGTGGCGGCTTCGATCCCTTTAAGGACGTGTGGTGGAACAAGAGCGCGTTCCAGGTGGATGCCGGCGGCAATTCACTCCCCACAGCCTTCCTGAACAGCTACTTTGGAAACGCTACCCGGTACAATCCCAAGGCGCGCGCTCCCTGGAATCTGAATGAGGACCTCGGTCTGAGTAAGATTTTCAAGATTACCGAGCGATTCAACGTGACGTTCCGGGCTGAAACCTTCAATCTTCTGAACCGCGTTCGCTGGGGCGGCCCGCAAAGTTCCACACTTACATCCACGAGTTTCGGGCTTGTCCGATCCCAGGCCAACACCCCACGGCAGATGCAGTTCGCGTTGAAGCTGGTCTTTTGAAGGAGTGTTGTGATGAATCGACGGACATTCTTCAAACGCCTTGTTGCATATAACGCGCTCCTGCTTGACGCCCGCGCGCAGGGGACCTCCCGCGCGCCGAAGCTGAAGATACGAGAGATTCGCGCGACGCGCATGAAAGGGTTCAACAGCCGCTTCGTGCGTGTCTATACGGACCAGGGACTCACCGGTACCGGCGAAACGCTCGACACTGTAGGAGCCGAGGACATCATCAATAAGTTCCTTGGTCCCGGACTCGCCGGCCGCGATCCGCTGGACATCGAGGCCATCTATTTCGACATGTATTCCTGGCGACAGGTGCCCGGTGGCATTCCTCCGGTCTTTATGCGCGGTGCAGGTGGTGGGCCCTACATTGCAGCTTTAAGCGGGATAGAAATGGCGCTTTGGGACCTCGCCGGTAAAGCGTTGGGACTGCCGGTGTACCGGCTCATGGGGGGACGCATTCGAAACAAGGTGCCGGTGTACTTTCACTCCGGCGATCCAAAAGACGCGGCGAACCTTGTAAAGAGCAGCGGAGTGCGGGGCATCAAGACCGGAATCGATTCCGTGACGGACCGCGACAACCAGACCCGCGGCTGGGATCCGGGGAAAATCTGGAACTGGACTCTCACCAACGGACAAATCGACGACATCGTGAAGCATGTCGCCTCGATGCGCGAGGCTCTTGGCCCGGACATTGCGCTCATGCTCGAATGCCACACGCGATACGACACCGAAAGCGCCATCCAGATAGCAAAGCTGGTCGAACCTTACCGGCCCACATGGATGGAAGAGCCGGTGCCAAGCGATAACGTCGACGCGATGGCGACGGTCCGCGCCCACACCCGCATTCCGATCGCGTGCGGCGAGAACGTCTATTCCCGCTTCGGCTTCCGGCCGTTTCTCGAGAAGCAGGCCGTCAGCATCATTCAACCCGATATGGCTAAGTGCGGAGGATTGTGGGAAGGCCGCAAAATCGCGGCCATGGCCGAGGTCTACCATATTCCGATCGCGCCGCACGGCGTAGCGACCACGCTGGGCAAGGTGGCGTATGCCCACGTCTGCTCGACGGTACCGAACTTCATGATTCTTGAGTGGGCTCACTATGGGCAGAAACCTTATGATGAAGTGACCACGGCGCCCGAGTACAGCGCGGGCTTCGTGCAGGTACCTGATACACCGGGCATCGGCATCGAAGTGCGCGAGGAAGTGGTGAACCAGCGCCTCGAGCCGGGATATCCTTCGATATAATTACGCCGCTCGAATCGTGCGCATCTACAATCGCGCCGTGATCGGCTTTCGGAATGGGTTCGCCTGCTGTTGCGCCGCCCTGGTTCTGATGCTGGCTTTTCCCGCGCTCTATCGCGGCCAGGGCATGGCGCATCGGGGCGTTGCCCGTATGCCCCGGCCGAAGCCATCGGGCCGCGTCTTTCCCGTGTCATTTGCTGATGTAGCTCCGACAGCCGGCCTCACCGCTCCCCAAATCAGCGGCGGAACCACGCACAAGAAGTACATCCTCGAATCCATGGGTAGTGGCGTCGCCTTTCTGGATTTTGATAATGATGGCTGGCCAGATATCTTCCTCGTCAACGGGTCGCGCTTCGAAGGGTTTCCCAAAGGTCTGGAGCCGGCAAACCATCTCTACCGGAACAATCACGACGGCACATTCACTGACGTGACGGAAAAAGCAGGGCTCCGGCACTCCGGTTGGGGACAGGCGATTACCGCAGGCGATTACGATAACGACGGCTTCGAAGATCTGTTCATCACATATTGGGGTTACAACGTCCTCTATCACAACAACGGCGACGGGACGTTCACGGATGTTTCGAAACAGGCGCGGCTAAGCGGCGACGCGCCACGTTGGGGCAGCGGCGCAGCTTTTTTCGACTACGATCGCGATGGCCGGCTCGATCTGTTCGTCGCCAATTACTTACAATTCGAACCGCACCAGACGCCACTTCCGGGCTCCCGGCCGGAATGCTTCTGGCTGAGCGTGTCCGTCTTCTGCGGACCGCGCGGATTACCGTTTTCAACCAACCTTCTCTACCACAACAACGGTGACGGGACATTCACAGACGTGTCCCGCGATTCGGGCATCGGGGAATCCAAACGAACGTATGCGCTGGGCGTGATCGCAGCCGACCTGGATGGAGACGGCTGGCAGGATGTCTATGTCGGCAGTGATTCCACCCGCAGCCTCTTCTACCACAATAATGGCGACGGAACTTTCTCTGAGCGGGGAATGTATACCGGTCTGGCCTACGATGATGATGGGAGCGAGCAGGCTGGCATGGGCGTCACCCTGGGCGACTTCGACCGTGACGGCCTGCCCGATATCGTCAAAACAAATTTCAGCGACGACTACCCAAACCTCTATCGCAATCTGGGCAAAGGGGCATTCGAGGATTGCTCTCTTCGCGCCGGGCTCGGCGTAAATCCACAATTCGTGCTATGGGGCGCGGCGCTCGCGGATTTCGATAACGATGGCTGGCAGGATCTGTTTTTCGTGGCCGGACACGTCTATCCGGAGATCGACCGCTTGCGCTCCACGCAGTCTTTCCGCGGCCCTCGTCTTCTTTACTGGAATCTCGGCAACGGCGGATTCGAGGACGTGTCGGACCGGGCAGGGCGGGGCATTGCGGCTCTTCATTCCAGCCGAGGCGCCGCGGTCGGTGACTTCGATCGCGACGGCAATCTGGACATCCTTGTCATGAACATGAATGAGCCGCCGTCTCTCCTGCACAACACCAACAAAAGCGGCAACCATTGGCTGGATCTGAAGCTGGTCGGAATCAGGTCCAATCGCAGCGCCATCGGAGCGAAAGTGATGCTCCGCTCGGGCGGACAACTGCAGACGGGCATCGTTCTGAGCCAGTCGGGATATTTTTCTCACAGCGATTCCAACCTGCATTTCGGGCTTGGAAAGGACGCAAAAATCGACTCGGTCAAGGTCGTCTGGCCCAGCGGCATCGAGGAAACGTTTGAGGGTCTGAAATCAGACCGCATCGTCACCCTGAAAGAGGGCGGGCATGCGGAGTAGGCTGCTGTGCCTGTTCGTTACGATCATTTCCCTCGTAGCCGCACAGCCATCGAATGGGAACGCTCTGGAGCGGGGATTGCGGGCATTTTCGGAAGGTCGCTTTTCTGAAGCAGAGCCGTCTTTGCGCGAAGCTGTCGCTGTCCAGCCGGATTCGTTCGAAGCGCGTTTCGCCCTTGGCGCAACATTCGGCGAGTTAAAGCGTCCCACGGAGGCGATCGTCCAATTGCAGGTAGCGCACCGCTTGCGGCCGGAGCACCCGGACGCCCTCAAGCTCCTCGCCGCGCAATATATCGCCGCGCGCGAGTACCCGAAAGCAATCGCACTGCTCTCAGGAGTGCGCGCTCCCGATGAGGAAATTTACCTGCTGCTCATCGAATCCTCGCAGGCAGGCGGCGACTCAGCGAAATCGTTTGCAACGGCCGAAGCGGCTGTCGCGCGTTTTCCCGCGTCTGCCCAGGTCAACTGCTGGATGGGTTTTCAGCTTCAGTTCTCCGGCCGTTACGACGAGGCTCGAGGGTACCTCGAAAAAGCGATTCAACTGGACGCCGGGTATCCGGCAGGTTATTACCTTCTTGGTCAGGTTCTGTTGAAGCAGCAGAAAGCCCGTGAGTCCATTCCCTGGTTCGAAAAAGCCATCGCTCTTGAACCGGAGGACATTGAAGCGCGAATGGCGTACGCCCAGGCGGTCGCGAGCGCCGGCGATCTCGCGAAAGCGCTACATATTCTCCAGACCGCAGAGAAATCCGCTCCCCGGGATCCGCGCGTGCATCTGCTGTTGTCTCGCCTCTGGTTCCGCCTGGGAGATGAGGCCAACGCGCGGGAGGAAGCCAGTCTTTCTCTGCAATATCGGAACGGCGAACCTGCCCTGCCAGATATTCCACGAGCGTTGCGGCGCGGCCAGTGACGGAGAAATCCTGATCTGCAATAACAAGCGCGACGTGTTGCCGGCTGCAATTGACCGATATCGGGTCGAATTCCGGTATTGTCCGGCCGTTGTGTTGGTCCGCTGATTCAGGTCTATAAAGCAGTATTTTGACGAACTGACCGAACTTATCGAGTCTCGTGTGCGGGAGCGATGGTCTCGGCAAGACGCTCACGAATCCGGGTCATTTGCTTACGCGCTTCCTCGCGATTCATAGTGAGGCGCGTTTTGGTGTCCATGTCCGTTTCGGCTATCGTCATTTCTATGGCCGTTACCTCAATCTCTATTTGCGTTAGGGCCTTCAGGATATCTTCCCTGAAGTTCTTAAGGGCTTGGATCAGATCCTGATCATTCGGCATTGCGTTGCAGAGTGTATCAGAAGCGCTGCTCTCGGCCTGGCGGAGAAACAGTCCTTCCCGACTCTGCAACTGGCGAAAGCGCCGGCGAGATATACTTTTGAGGCGCTGCAGAGCGATTTCAATGTTATCGCTTGCATGCGTCGCGAGAAAGGCTCTGTTGAATGCATCGTCGTGAATTCCTGAAAGCGTTGGCGCTGGCCGCCCCTTCCAGTGTTGTGGTCCCCTCGCTCAGCCGCCTGGCGGCTCAGGAGCGCCGGAAAGTCAAAATCACAGACGTGAAGGTAATGCGGATCCGGATGAAGGGTCACGCCATGCCTCTGGTCAAAATCGAAACCGACGCAGGCGTCCATGGCATCGGCGAGTGTCATCACGACATCACTGGGCTCGGAGCGAAGGATGCAGTTCTGAATGCATTCCGCGAAATGCTGATTGGACAGGATCCATTCGATATCGACAAGCTCACGACCCAGATGATGTGGAGAGTCTCTTATCTCGGGGGCAATCATGGAATCGCCGTTCATGGCGTAACAGGCTGCGAGGTCGCGCTCTGGGATCTCAGCGGCAAACTGCTGGGAATGCCCGTCCGCAAGATTCTCGCCGGCGGAGCGTTTACCGACAAAGTCCGGGCCTATTGGACCAGTCAACCTCGCAACATGCTGGATCCGGCGTCCTGCCGCGAATGGGCGGACTACATCAAGGGCTCGGTCCAGAAATGGACGGCGGCGAAATGCTTCCGGCTCTCGTCACGACCGGGCGGATCGCCCCTGAACCGCAGGATGTCGAACGAAGAACTCGACAGGAACGTGCAGGGCTTCATGAACATCCGCGACGCGGTTGGGCCTTACTTCGAGATTGCCGTGCATTGCCACTGGGAGTATGACTTTTACGACGCTCTCCGTCTGGCGAAAGGCATGGAGAAGCTTCGCCCCTGGTGGATAGAAGATCCGATGCCGCCGAATTACGTGGATACCTGGGTCAAACTTACCGCCGCTTCTCCCGTGCCCATCCTGACCGGCGAAAACCTCTACACCCGCAGTGACTTCCTGCCGTTTATCGTGAATCAGGCCGTACACATTGTAGAAATCGATATTTCGCAGGCGGGCGGTCTGCTCGAAGCCAAACGAATTGCGGATCTGGCTCGAACTTACAATATTCCGGTTGCCACTCACAACGTCATGGGGCCGGTTGCCACAATTGCTTCCGCCAACTGCGCCGCCGCCATACAGGATTTCCTCGGGCACGAGACATTCGACTTCAGGAACGGAAACCGCGCCGGGGAAGGCGATCTCATCGTCTACGATCGCGAGATCATAAAAGACGGTTACATTCAGCTCTCGGACAAGCCTGGTCTCGGTGTGGAAATCAACAAGGACTTTGCCAGCAGGTACCTCATGGATGGCGAAACGTGGTGGGGTTAGCCAGGCCGTGGCCGCGGAACGGTTCAAAGCTTACCGCTTCTGGAACATCAGCGAAGAAGAACAGGAGCCCATGCTCCAGGTGCAGAGGCAAACGGGCCTCAAGTGCGCCAGCGTCACTGGACCGGCCATGGAAGGAAACCGGCCAGTGGATAGCGAAAGGGATTATCGGTCTCATTCAGATGCGGTGAGGGCCCGGCGCTTCGAGCCAGGTACCGGCGATTGCGCCCGTATCATGAGAGTCCTCAGGCAGATCAATTACATGGGCTATTTCGATACGGAGATGAGTACGAGCGCGACTCCCGCAAGCAGCGATGCAACTGGCGAGGAAGATGTCGCTTGAGAATTAGCGGAACGGTGCCATCCCGGCTGGTTTGTGCGGATACGTGCAATCGGGTCGGCGACTTTCCGCAAGCCTTTTCATTTAGGGTCCCGCTCGAGTACGATCTCAGATGATACACTGCCGAACGGCAGAACTTCGGTTTCTGGGATAAAGCGTCCGAGGCAAGTCAGGGCAAATATGAAAACTAAATTGCAAACGATTGCAGTAACGCTGGCGCTGATCGGCGCTGCGCTAATGGTGACCACGCCAGCGGAGTCGGCTCCTCCCCGGCCGCAGGGCCCGTGTGACATCTACGCCAGTGCGGGAAATCCCTGTGTAGCAGCCCATAGCACGACCCGCGCGCTTTACGCCACCTACAACGGGCCGCTTTACCAGATTATGCGCCAGTCAGATGGCAAGAGCCTGGACATCGGCGTCGTCCAGCCTTCTGATTCACCAGTCGCGGATCCGGGTGGATACGCCAACGCGGCCGCGCAGGACGCATTCTGCGCGAATACCTGGTGCTGGATCACCAAAATCTACGACCAATCCCCCAAACACAACCGCCCCCAGATTGCCGAGTGAGTGTGCAGCCCGTATTCGGTTGATCTTGGTTTGTCACGCTCAGCCCCGTTCATGCCTTACGGGTTGAGGATGTATGAGTTCAAGCAGTCGATTGGCGATTTCAGATATTGCCCGACGTCTCGGTGTGGGCCGCCTTGCCGTGTACACGATGCTGGAAAAAGGAATCATCCCCGGCATTCGATTGGGTCGTCGCTGGATCGTTACGCAGTCCGCGTACGAGCAGTGGGAACGGACGTGCGGCACGCCCCAGACGCTCGCGGCTTCGGCTTCAGCACGGATACACTGAGCCATGGCCGTGTTTAATTAAGCGGAAGTATCATCACGGCCAGTCGTCTTGGTGTTTCGTCATCGACCTCCCCGGCTCCAACCGGAGCAATCGCCGCCAGATCAAGGCAGTCCGGGTTCGCCACGAAGGCGGCAGCAGAGAAGGCCGAAGCCGAGCGCCGCATCCTCGAACAGCAGAGGCATGAACTCGAAAAGGCCGGGCTGCCGGACGTCCCCTCCCGAAAACACTCGGCGAACTTTTCAAAGATTTCTTTGCTGAACACGCCGAAAGGAAACTGGCTGGCAAAACGGTCGAGCGGTATCGGGAACAACTCGCGTATATTCACCCGGACCTGCTGGCGATGCCTCTCCCTGAGATCAAGCCGTTGCACCTGGACAAAGAATGGAACCGCCTCCTGGAAGCTGGGGGACGATATCGAAAGACCGGCAAGCCGCGCCCCCTCGCGGCGAAAACCGTTCGAAACATCGCCGGCGTGGTTTCCAGCGCTTTTGCGAGAGCCATCAAATGGGGCTTGGTCGCCACGAATCCCGTTGCGCAGAGCGCGAGCCACCGGTGCCGAAACGACGGACTGGCATCGCCCTTACGCCCGCGCGACTGAGGCTTCTCATCGAGTCTGCGACCGGTTGCTGGTGCCTGCCTGTCTTCCTAGAAATCTCGGCCGCGACCGGTGCCCGCCGCGGCGAGGTTCTGGCCCTGCGATGGACGGACATCGAGAACGGCGCGGTCACGATTTGCCGATCGCTCTCGCAGACGAAGGCAGGCCTTGCTTTCAAAGAAACGAAGACCGAGACGCCGAGAGTAGTCGTGCTTCCGCAGTCGGCTCTGAAGGCCTTGGAGGCGCACAAACAGGCACAGCAGTCATTCAAGCAGGAGTTCGGCAGGGCCTACAAGGGCGACCTCGACCTGATCTTCGCGAATCCGGACGGAACGCTGTTGAAGCCCTACTCAATTTCTTCGTCTGTTTCGCTGCTCTTTTTAGGCGACTCAAGATCCCGAAACCGAAGGGGGTAGCTCTTCACCTCTTCCGGCATTCCCACGGCTCGCACCTATTGGCGGCGGGAATGGAGCTTCCGGCGGTTTCGGAGCGGTTGGGCCACAGTTCAGTCATGGTCACAGCGACCGTCTATTCTCACCGCCTCACAGGGCGGGATAAAGAGGCGGCCACTCGGTGGGATGAATTTCAGCAGTTACACGACCAGCCGGGGACAAAACAATGAAATGTGTGACCCCGTGTGACCGCAATCTCTGTAAGGTGTTGAAAACATGGTAGCGCTAACGGGAATCGAACCCGTATTTAAGCCTTGAGAGGGCTCCGTCCTAACCGTTAGACGATAGCGCCGCGGGTCATCTTGCGCGGACACCTCCGCGCGCTCCTTTCACGATATCAGATCGCATCGCCCTACCAAAGTCGGTGCAATCCTTCCACGGGGCTCCAGGTCAAGCCGAGCGTTACGCGATACGTGTTGTTCAGAAGAGGCGCGTTGCCGACGTCGAAGTGGCGAAAGTCGAATCGCAGATTCGCCTGCAGTCCATGTCGCATTGGGCGCGAGCCGCCGAAAAACGCGTACGTCGCCCGGTACTGGCCCAGATTCTGCGCGGTAGCGCTCAGCGAGTCATATCCCACGCCAGCCGAGAAATAATAATGGCGGAACAAAATGATCGAGCCAGATGCCGCGATATCCTGCTGCCGCGACGTCAGATACAATCCGTTGCCCGGCGAAAGCCCCCGATTATAGGAAATCGATGCCGAGCGGCTCCGGCGAAAACTCTTGGTGAACTGCACGGCGTAATCCGAGATCCACTGGACGCTGCGATACTGCGTAATGGGCGCGCCCTGTCCCACCAGTCCCGCTATCTGCGGATTCACATAATTCGCCTCGAGTCCGGTTGAATCCAGCCGCGAAGCGCCGGCGCGCGCGTTCAACTGCATCGTGCTCCCCAGCGCCCATGAATAGATCCCATCTATTGTGTGGAAACGCGATCGCCCAATCCCCCTGTGGTACCAGAAATTGTTATAGGAGTACGTGATCCCAACCGTGGTTCGCCTTGTCACCCGATACATTGCATCGCCGTGCGCGGAACCACCGCTTGCGGCTATCAGGTAAGATGCCTCCGGCCTGAAGACGAATCCGCTCGCCCCGAAGTTAAAGGAAAGACGCGCCGTTCTCTGATATGTCAGGTCCATTCCGGACGTAAACTGCTTCCAGCCGTTGTCGAAGATCTGGACATTCGGGGTGTTGATCGGATTCGTGGCCGCCTCTTCGCTGATAGTCACAGGATTCACCAGCGTGAAATTCTGTGAATATATCGAGCCGGCTTCCACCAGACTCAGCGACAGACGCCGGGAAAACATATGGGTGTAGTCCAAAGTGAGCCAGTGATTGGAGCCGTTGAAATATTTGGCGGGCGTATAGTGCTGCAGATCGCCGCGATAGTTCAGGCCGATCACGTCGTGATGGAAATAGTGACGGCCTCTGATTCCCCATAGCAACTCCGCGCCAAACGACCCGCCGGTCGTATAGCCGTTTGTTGAGTTGCTCTGAACGCCCTCCAGTCCGCTGTCGTAGATGGCGTTGACCCCGAGAAATGGATCCCATCTTTCCTGCGCGGGAATCGACGGCCGCAGCAACGTGTAGCTCCGGCTCAACACTGCCGGACCGGAATATCCCGACGAGTCCTGCGAGTTGTCAGCCTCGCCATCCACCGCGGGCCCTGGCAGAGCGCCCCCTGCCGCCTCGCCGGCATTTTGGCCCGGCGTCTCGCTGTTTCCGTTCGCGCCCTGGCCAGCCTTCTTCTGGTTTTGATTTTGCGGAGTCTGGCCGTTCTGGTTTTCCTGCTGCTGCCCCGTATTCGCCAGCGGATCGTATTGCCGAATCTTCTGCTCGCGTTGCTCCTCGGCGGTTGGCGGCTTTTTGTTTGCCGGATTCGCCTGTTCCGCTTTCTGTTGCGCCTTCTGCGCTTCGGCGTCAGGATTATGGATCTGCTCCGGTTGATTTCCCTGTTGTTCCGAATTCGTCACCTGAGCAGGCGTTTGGGAATCGCCCGCACGGGGCGTTTGCGCCGCTGCGCCCGCCATTGCAACAATCCAAGCGGCCGCGGCGATAAGTCCTCCGAAGCGCATCGTCAATCCGCAGTCTGACGCGTAGCCGCCGACGTGTCAAGCGCAACGGTCCCGTGGGTCTACTATCGCCATTATGAATTTCCATACCGAATACCTCACATTCCGGACGAAGAAGCACCGGGAGTACGTCAACATTACTCCGCAGGTGGAACAGGCGCTTGCGAAGAGCGGCATTCGCGAAGGCATGATTCTGGTCTCCGCCATGCACATCACGGCCGGCGTTTACGTCAATGATGCTGAAGATGGACTGATCGCGGATATCGATGAATGGCTCGAACAACTCGCGCCGTTTCGCGCCGATTACCGCCATCACCGCACTGGTGAATCGAACGGCGATTCCCACCTGAAGAGCCTCATTGTTCATCACCAGGTCATCGTCCCGGTTACCGCGGGCAAACTCGATTTCGGCCCCTGGCAGCAGGTTTATTACGCCGAATTCGATGGACAAAGATCGAAACGCGTCATTATCAAAGTCATGGGTGAGTAAATGGCGCTCGCGCGGAACTTCCATTGCCTCCAGGTCGTCTACAACCGCGTATGAACTGCCGGGTTTTTGTTGCGCTCATGCTGGCGGCGGCGGTTGTTTCCGCGGCCGAGTTGCCCGTTCGCACAGTTGTGCTTTACAAGCACGGCGTCGGATATTTCGAACGCGCGGGCAATCTCGCCGCCGGAGAATCGGCGAAGCTCGACTTCAAAGCGTCGGAAATGAACGATGTTTTGAAATCTCTCACCGTCAATGATCAGGGCGGAAAGGTAACTGGCGTGCGCTATGACTCGAATATTCCTCTGAGCCAGAAGCTTTCCGAGTTCCCCTTCGTCATCAACAATGGCGAACCGCTCAGCGCCGTCCTCGATCAGCTCAAAGGTGCCCGCGTTGAAATGGAGTTCGGGCCGCAGCACACATCAGGCGCGATCGTCTCCGCGCGTCTCATCTCCGCGGATAAGGACCATGCCGAGCGCGAGCAGCTTACGTTATTGATGGATTCGGGCGAACTGCGCAATGTCGACCTGTCGGCCGCAACCGCCATTCGCTTCCCCGATCCGAAACTGCAGCTTCAATTTCGCGATTATCTTGCGGCGGTCACTGGCGCGCGCTCGAAAGACAAGCGCAGCGTCTATATCGACTCCACCGATTCGAAATCCCGCGATGTGCGCGCGACTTACATCATGCCCATGCCGGCATGGAAATCGAGTTACCGTCTCCTCTTCGATCAATCCGGCCAGCAGCCGGTGCTCGAAGGCTGGGCCATCATCGATAACACCACCGATGACGATTGGACCAACGTCAGGTTGACGTTGGTTTCCGGAAAGCCCATCTCTTTCATCAGCGAACTCTACGATCCGCGATATATCGATCGCACGAGGGCCGATCTGCCGGAAGATCAGTCAATCGGCCCGGTGATCCACTCGGGCGCGATGGCGCCTGCTGCTGAAGCCAAGGCCTCGCTTCTGTATCAGCCGAACGCCGGGTTGGCAAGGGTCGGCGGCATCACCGGGGGCCTGCCGTCCGCTGCCCCGCCCCCTCCGGCGCCCAGTTCCATCACTCCCGCGGGCATCGCGCGCGAAATAGCGGACCTTTTTGAATACAACCTCCCCAATCCCGTCACCGTGAAGAAAAACGAATCGGCCATGCTGCCGTTCCTGCAGCAAAAAATCACAGCGCGCAAGCTCATCATTTACTCCGACTCTTCGCGTCCCAATCCCATGAGCGCCGCCGAGGTTTTAAACACGACCGGCCGCACGCTCGATGGCGGTCCCATTACCGTCTATGACTCCGGAGCCTACGCGGGCGAAGCGCTGGTCGAGACGGTGAAGAATGGAGACAAGCGTTTCATCAGTTACGGCGTCGACCTGGGTACCCGCATCGCTACCAATCTCAATTCACGGACGGATAATGTAATCGAGTTACATGCGCACGACGGCATGCTCATAACTCGCGCCGCGATCGTGCAGAAGAAGACTTACTCTGTTCACAATGCCGACGCGCGAGCCAGGACCCTTGTCATTGAGCATCCTGTTCGCCCTGGTTATTCCCTGATCGATACCGCCAAACCGGCCGAGACCGCGCGCGACGTTTACCGTTTCGAGTTGAAACTCCCGGCCGATGGTTCGCTCGAATTTCCGGTCACCGAAGAGCACGTGTACGATCAGCAGACCGCTGTTTCTTCTCTGAACCCGCCTGTCCTGCTGACTTACGTTCGGAATAAGAACATTTCAGACGCCGCCCGCCGGCAGCTTCAGCAACTCGCAGATCTCAAGAACCGGATCGCCGATGCCGAATCCGAATCCGGCCGCCTCGATACGGACATCCAGAACATCTCACATGATGAGGAACGTGCGCGTCAGAATATCGCCAGTCTGTCTCAGGTCGGCGGCCAGCAGCAGTTGGTACAGGAATATGCGCGCAAACTGGCGGATGCCGAAGGGCAGATCGCAAGCCTGCGCACCCGCCGCAAACAGATCGAAGACCAGCGGGCCGCGCTTCAGACACAGCTTAACGGCGCCATCGAAAAACTTGATTTCTAGCGAGTACCAGTACCCGACGTGGCCCGAATCACGCGACTCGCTCTGATGAAGTGAACCGGTCCTGACGATAGAAGTCCATTACAGGCCGTGATTGGTCTCGCCGCTCGTGGCGGTTCCTGACCGATGCGTCACGTAATCGGCGGCTCCTTTCGCGCTGATTCAATCACGGCCACCCGAACTCCGAACTCAGCAGAGGCGAGCGCGAAAAGCTCCGCCTCTGCTTCCTCCTCCGAAGTGCCGAATCAGGTCTGGCCCGGCGGTGCCTGATGCGCCTGCGCAGTGAGGATTGTCTTCGGATCAACACTTTGATCCACCACGACGCCGAAGAACCCAGGCATCGTTACCGTAATCCATTCGACGACATTGTTTTTCGGGTGCGCCGGAACCTCGATGGTTGGCCCGCTGATCACGAGATCCGGCTGGATACTCCATCCTTCCGGCCATTTAACCAACCGGACGGCTGCCAATTTAACAAGCTTCGGTACTCCAAATCGCGCAACGGCGCCGGGAGGGTTCCTCCGATCCCGCCCGGTGACCCTGGTGGACTTACTGTTGCGAACTCTCGACGGTGGGAATCAGACTTGCCGGATGACCGGACGCGTGAACCGCTTTCAGTACAACGCCTTTCGCGGTGCGTTGGAAGCTGAGTCTGGGGATCTCGCCCTCCTGCATATCGCCAAAGGAGGTCAACATCATGGCGGCATTCTTCGCCCCTTCTATGAGGAGGAGTCCGTTCGCCTCCTGCTCGGAAATTCGATAATCTCCCGCCGGGAATGACGTCTTACCCACGGTGAAATCGAAGGGCACCGAGACGCGGAGATTGAAACTGTCCGCCCCAAAGATGGGCGCGGCGGAAAAAGCGAGGCCGAGAGACACTGCGATGGTTCGAACTTTGTTCGTCATAAGTGATTAAAATCCTTTCGTTGCTGCGCACTGAGGGCTGCCGTTTCTCAGCACAGATATGGATCACTGCCGGCGCGTGAAGTGGCCGCGGGCAAGATGTAACCAGTGAGGTAACGGAGTCGAGCCGCCTCGGAACGAGGAGGTAAAAGGCTACAAGGAAGCAATTGCGCCGGGCTTATTCAGAGGAAACCTTTGCAGGAAAGACCTTTTCACCAAAGCCTTCAAAAAGGTCTCTGGACGAGGATCATCTAAACGACGCAATCATCTACACTTTCACTGTACCTGTACATAGGCCCGAAAGGCCAATCAAATATTTGGATAATGTACATTTTTGGGTCACAGTCCGATTACGTTGTGGAAGACGGGCGCGAATCGGATGATTTGGCGGCCTCGGTATTTGGCGGCGCTATGCCCCAGCAGCAGGTGTGATCGGCTCGAGTGTTTCGCAGGCTGGTAAGCTCCTCCGAATGAGGAATGGCGCTCGCGAGTGCAACCTTGCTTCTCTTCGGAGCTACAACTTCGGACAGTTCCATTTCGGGACAAGGAGCGGCGCGGTTCCTATATGGTAAGCATCAGCTGCTCCTGTTCGAGCAGATGACGGAACTGGCGAGCCAACCGAAATGACCGTTTGGGGTTACAGCCGTGACCGCTGCCATTACGGCCGAGCGGTCCGGCTCAGCCGGTGACCCGATGAACGGCGGCGCGGCCGAAGTCAATTTCAACAAACCCGGCATGGGTTGATCGCCGCACCGCGAAAATCGCTGCCATGAGGCCGACGAAAGTCAGGGCGGCACTCGATGGTTCCGGGACTGCAACGGATACCGGAAAAAGGATGAAAGCCTCAGTCGCGGAGTTGTTGACGAAACCATTGGCGATAATCTGGCCGGCATTGTTAACACCGCTGGCTTCAATCAAATACCAGGCCGCCGATTGGGTTAACGATAAGTGAATTCAAATCCTTCATGACACCTTCGCTGTATACGAATGCGTGTTCGTCACCATTTGCTACCGCAGCTGTGCCTACCACCTCTCCTGAATTATTGATCGCGCCAGCTGAACGGTAAATACCGCCGAGGGTACCGAGGTCGGTCAAAGCTCCGTTCTTTATAGAGGAACGCATGTGTCTTTCTGCGGGAAGTCGCGGAATCCCCAGAAACCTGCCCGGAATCGTTGATTGCATGGGCGGATGCTTGTGTTGCCACCGAGCGTCCCAATGTCCGTCCTGACGCTGTTCGTGTAGATGAAGGTTTGAGCGTTCCTGCCGATGGAGGCCGATCCTGTGATCTACCCGGAACTGCTAATCGCATACGCCTCACTTAACGATCCATTTGGTAATGTGCCGAGATCGATCATTGCCCCGTTCATGTATTCGAAGGCGTGCGCCAGACCATTGACCTGGCCGTTGTCGTTTATTGCGATGGGAGATGTATTATTATTTCCTCCACAAGATCCGAGCGGCGTAATCGAATACAAGGTTCGCACGAAGCGCCGGCTGTGCAGAGGACCAGTGATGCAACCGCGCGGAAGAGAGAATGGTTCATGGACCACGATCATAAACTCTTACGCGCGTTGAATGATCGGTCTTCACATGCCATTGTTATCTGCGGCACCGGGATGGCGGGGCGACCAGACGGATTTCGTGCGACGTGTTTAGCGGTGCGCGTGCGCATGGGATCTGCACCGGCTCCAATGTCGAAATTGAATTTCCTGATGCCTCATTCCACGGAATTCAAGCCCGGAAGGGCTTGAGCGCCCGTCGACCCACGAGCAGGTTCGGGAATTGCAGCGGCGCGAGCGAGAGATCCCAAGCGAAAAAAGAGAACCAGCGCGAATGCCTGCCCGCCGTACTTCGTGGATGGCGTGAGCGGAGGCTGCGCCAGCGGCGCATTACAGACTGGAGTCCTCCGCAGTTCACAGCTTGAGTTGAAAACCGCTGCATTTTTCTGGTTCCTTGACAAGGGCTGCTGATGGGTATATAAGAGACACGTTTCACGTTGGGGGACGTGAATACCGATTGCGAGTCGGGGCTAGCTCCTCTTGTCAGACAATTCCGTCCGCCTGAACGCCGCCTCTGGGGGAGGTGGCAGACGGCGGATAAGAACCGGGTGAGCCGAACGGGCAGGCTGCGGACTGCCATGCCCAGGCATGGGCACATATGCGGCGGGCGCGAGCACACGGCGCCTGATCACCCGAATAGTTGAAAGGTGATAGGGCGATGACACGCAGTACTTCCAGCATCCTCACCGGCCTGGTCGGGGCCTTTTTCCTGCTGTCGGCTTTGGCGCTGGCGCAGATCACGACCGGCACGGTGACGGGACGAGTGGTCGACGCATCGGGAGCCGTCATCCCTAATGCGCATGTGGTCCTGATCAGCGGGACGCAAGGTACCAGGACAGCCCCTGTCACCACCAACCAGACAGGCGATTACGTGATCCCCAATCTCGCCCCCGACACGTACACTATCGAGGTCACGGCCGAGTCGTTCAAGACCACGCGGCGCACGGGGGTCGTGGTTACCGGCGGTGATCGGGTCGGCGTGCCACCGCTCGTGCTGGAAATAGGCGGAACCACCCAGACGGTCGAAGTGAACGCCCAGGCTGCGCTCGTCGAGACACAGAGCGGCGAGCGGTCGACGGCCATCGAAACCAAGCAGGTGCAGGAACTGCCGATTGTCCATGGGAACTTCACCAGTCTGATAGCCCTCACTCCGGGCGTTAGCCAAACTCCAAACCAGGTCAGCCCTGTCGCTACGCGGCTGGGCTCCAACTCCGAAAACAACATCATGATGGACGGCATCTCGGCTATGGATACGGGCAACAACGGTCAGATGCTGAACATGAATATCGAATCGATCGGTGAAGTGAAGGTGCTTACCCAGGGATACCAGGCAGAATACGGCCGCTCGAGCGGGTTGCAAATAACGGCTGTCACCAAGAGCGGGACTAATGAGTTACACGGCTCCGGTTACGGCCTCTTCACACGGTGGAACTGGAACAAAAACTCCTGGGCGAATCAGAGGAACAATGCCCCGCAGGCGAAGACGACCCAGGAAATCTTCGGCTACAGCGTTGGGGGCCCGGTCGTCATACCCAAAGTATTCAACGGACGCAACAAGCTGTTCTTCTTCTACGCGCACGAGTTTCGGCCGACGACCGGCGCGGTCAACAGCGGCAACGTCATCCGCATGCGTATGCCCACTGCGGCCGAGCGCGCCGGCGACTTCTCGAAGAGCCTGGATAATAACGGCAACCCGATCCCGGCATTAATGGACGCCTCAGCGGGGGCGCCTTTCGCCGGCAACATAATCCCCACCAGCCGGCTGTACGGCCCGGGCCTAGCGGTGCTCGGCCGCTATCCGCTCCCAAACCTGACGCAGGGACCGGGACAGAACTACAACTGGCAGATCAATGCGCCGACATACAACTATCTGCTCCAGCAGCCCGCTGTCAAAATCGACTACCAGGCGACGTCGAAGCTGCGGTTATCCGGCAAGTATTCCGCCCAGCTTCAGTCGGTGGTGACGACTCCGGGCCTGATCCCGGGATTTTCCGACTCCTATGTACCCTATCCCAATATCGTGAACTATGGCGCGACGGTTGACTACGTGATCAGCCCAACGACGTTCATCGAAGGGACGTACGGGCAAATCGAGAACCAGTTGGCGGGCGGCAACGAAAACGGCATTCTGACTGACCCGGAGTCCAACCGGCTGAAGAGCCTGGCGGACTTCCCGCTGCTGTATCCGGACGCAGGCGTCATGAATAAGGGTTATTACGGCACTCAGGTTCTGTCGGCGACCAAGCCGCCGTTCTTCAACAATGGGACGCTGAACCTGCCGCCGATCTTCGGATGGGGAAGCCTCATCATGGGATCAGCGGGCGTATGCGCTCAACCGTCACCGGCCTGCCAGCGATATCCAGGCTGGCTGAACATCAATCGGACCAGGGACGTGTCGATCAACATGACGCACGTTCAGGGGCGGCACACGTTCAAGGGCGGCTTCTACCTCAACCACAGCTATAAGGCGCAGAACACCGGCGCCGGGGGCATTGCGAACCTGAGCTTCCAGGGCTTCGTTGATTTCGGCAACAGCACAAGCAATCCCCTCGACAGCGGCTTCGGTTACGCGAACGCGGCGCTGGGAATTTTCAACCAGTACCTGCAGGCATCGAAGTTCATCGAAGGCGACTTCCTGTATAACCAGATCGAGTGGTACGTCCAGGACAACTGGAAGGTTAGCAACCGCCTGACACTGGACTACGGATTACGGTTTGTGCACCAGCAGCCGCAGTACGACAAGTTTAACCAGTCGTCGAACTTTTTCCCCGACAAGTGGCAGGCGGGCGCGGCCCCGCTGCTTTACGTTGCCGGGTGCTCGAATGGCGCCACGGTATGCTCGGGCAACCTCCGCAACGCCATGGATCCGCGGACCGGGCAGATTCTGACGGCGGCGGGCGCGGCCAATACGCAGGCCGCTATCGGCACCCCGATTCCCGGCATTGGCAATCCGCTGAACGGTATCATCCAGGCGGGCAAAGGCATCGCAGCCACGAACTACTTGTGGCCGTCGGTCGTCTACGCGCCCCGGTTCGGGTTTGCTTACGACGTTACCGGGCATTCGGATTGGGTGATCCGCGGCGGAGTCGGGCTGTTCTACGACAGGCCGGACGGGAACACGGTATTCTCGACGCCGGGTAATCCCCCGAGCGCGACGGACCAGGACCTGCGCTATGGAAATCTGGCAAACCTCGGAACGGGACAGGGACTGAGTCTGCAGCCGGTGCCGAGCATGGTCACTTTCCAGTACAAGGCGCAGATCCCATCGTCTTTGCAGTGGAATATCGGCGTTCAGAAGTCACTGCCGGGGCAGATGGTCGCGGACGTGTCCTATGTGGGCAATCACGGGTATAACCTCCTCGGCGGGTTGAATGCGGGCGACCTCCAGAACCTGAACTCCGTCGATTTCGGCACGGCATACCTGCCGCAGTATCAAGACCCGACGCTCGCAACCAGCTCGGTTCCCGGCGCCTCGGCCTATAGTACGAATCTGCTCCGTCCCTTCCCTGGGCTGGGCGTCATCAACCAGAACACGACTCAGTTCTACGCCACGTACCATTCGTTGCAGGTGAGCTTGAACCGGCGGTTCTCGCACGGCTTATTGTTCGGGATGACTTATACCCGGCAGCTCTCGCTCATAGGCAACACGGGGCTGGTGCAGCGTATCCAGCACGGGCCCAACGGGCAGATCACTCTCCGTTCCGACTGGGCAGCCTACCAGGCGATGAATCAGAACCTCAATAGTGCTCAGCCGAATTTCTTCGTTGGCAACGTTGTTTATTCCATCCCGGGCGTCTCCGGGCACGGTGGATTTGTTCACCAGTTGACCAGTGACTGGCAGGTTTCCAGCGTGATAACAATGGCGTCCGGGTTGCCCTACACTCCCGGTTACAAATACAACTCAAATGGCGACAACGTGAACATCACCGGGTCGCCGGATTGGGCCGGCACCGTGGTAATCAACAACCCCAAAGCGCTCGGCAGCGGATGTTCGGGCAATACCTACGGCGAGTTCAATGCCGCGGATATCACCGGGCCAACCTACGGCAGCGTGGGTATGGAATCCGGCCACAACTACCTGCACTACTGTCCGATCACGCAGACGGACCTGTCGGTCGTGCGGAGGATTCGCGTGTTCAAGACCGAGCGGTACAGGCTCGAGCTCCGCGGGGACGTGTGGAATCTGTTCAACGTGGCGCAGATTAACGCTTTGCAACTTCAGGCACAGTTCAATAATCCGACGAGCATGACTCTGGCGAATAACCAGTACACTGGCAGCACACTGAACACGAGCAGGCTGACGGCGTCCAATGCCGGCTTTGGCGCGGCGACCGGAGCACTGGCGATGCGTAATATACAGCTGGAGCTTCGCTTCCAGTTCTGATGCCTGAAGCCGGGCCGATCCGGAACATAGCGACATCTGTTCAGCCAGGCCGGGAACAGATGTCGCCAGCACCTGTTCATCCCATTTCGGCGGAATCGGCTGGCGGATTGACTGCACCGGCGCGATCCGATTCCGCTGTTACAATCGCGCAATGGGCTATCGCCTCGAAGCTGACGAATCCGTGCCGAAGGGCCTGCGGCGCGTTGTTCGCGAGGAGATCGAAAGCGCCGAAGAATACCTCGGTGGAAAGAAAGACGGCGGCCCGGACGAGGCGATTCACGAAGCGCGCAAGAGCATCAAAAAAATTCGCGCTGTGCTGCGGCTTGCCCAGGCCGAGCTCGGCGGGACTTACGCGAAAGAGAACGACGGCTTGCGGACCATCGCGGTCGATCTTTCCGAGATTCGGGACGCTGCCGCCATCATCGAAACCTTCGATGAACTACCGGACGCAAGGAACTTCGCGCCGGTGCGCCAATGCCTGGTCGAACGCAAAAAGCAGATGGAGGCTGCGAAGGACCGCGACGCTGTAATGAAGCAGGCGGTACTGGCTTTGCGGCGACTCGGGAAGCGCGCCCGCACGTGGCCGCTCAAGAGTACCGGATTCGACGCCATTGCTCCGGGCCTCGAAGGCCACTACCGAAGAGGTCGCCGCGCAATGAAAGTGGCGGGTGAGGAGCAAACGCCCGAATGCTTTCATGAATGGCGCAAACGCGTGAAGGATCACTGGTACCACACGCGGCTGATTGAGAGCCTCTGGACCGAGGAGATGCAGGCGCGCGAGAAGAGCCTGAAAGAGCTGGAAACGTGGCTGGGGGACGATCACAATTTGGCGGTGCTGCGCGGCCTGGTTTCGGCCGAGCCCGCCGCGTTTGGCGAAACCGCAATGGTGGATGCGCTGCTCGACGTGATCGATGATCGCGAGAAAGAGCTGCGACGGAACTCGCTTTCTCTGGGGGCGCGCCTCTACGATGAGAAGCCGAAAAGGTTCCGGCGCCGCGTGGAGCATCTTTGGCAGGAATGGCAGGAGCGGCCAAAGGATCTCGAGGAAGAAGAAGTGGAGGCAGGGAAGGCCGAAACCGGCCGTAAGCCGGCATCCAAAGCCAGGCGTTCCGCGCGAAGCAGCGCGCGTGTCGCATAGGCAGTGTTTCGATTTATCCTTGGTTTTATCGCCGCATTCGTTCTGATTGCGGTCTTCGGATTTACATATCTGGCGATGGGCTATGCGCCCGTTGCGACGGGATCACATCCTCTGCCTGGAGAAGTCTCTCTGACGCATATGGCGCTGCACGCGGCGGTAAGAAAGCACGCGCCAAAGAACTCTCCCATACAGGCTGACGAAACGAACCTCGCCGCCGGAGCCCGCGTCTATCGCTCGTCCTGTGCTGTCTGTCACGGCCTGCCGGAGCAACCGGTGACGCCCATCGCGCGTGGGCTGTTCCCAAAACCACCGGCGTTGTTCGAGGGCAAAGGCGTCACGGACGATCCACCCGGAGAGACGTACTGGAAGGCGGCCAACGGCATCCGGCTCACCGGTATGCCGGGATTCAAAGGAGCGCTTAGCGATACCGAATTGTGGCAGGTATCGCTGCTGCTGGCGCATGCGGACAAGCTGAGTCCGAACGTGCGGAAGATCCTGAGCGCTCCTGCACCGCAGTCGTAGATGCCTGAGCGTTCGGGCAGCGTTCGCAGCTCTTGACTTCTTCTGTGCGCTGGACCATAATCGTACGGTTATATAACCATACGGTAATGGAAATCGCCGGCCAGCTTGATCTTACCTTTGCTGCCCTTGCCGATCCCACGCGGCGGGCGATCCTCGCGCGCCTCGCATCCGGCGAGGCATCTGTAACGGAGCTGGCGCGACCTTTCGCCATGAGTCAGCCCGCCATCTCCAAGCATTTGAAGGTGCTGGAGGAAGCCGGGCTGATTTCGAGCGGGCGCGAGGCGCAGCGCCGGCCCCGGCGTCTCATCGCCGAGCCACTGGCCAACGCGAGCGCATGGATCGAGGATTTCCGCCGTTTCTGGGACGAGAGCTTTCAGCGGCTGGACGGCCTGCTGGAGGAGATGAAGGCGCAGGAGAAAACGCAGGCTGGGCCAAAAAAGAAAGGAAGATCACGATGAAGAATACGGGAACGCTGCAGGTAACGATGCCAACCGACAACGAAATTGTTCTGACGAGAGTGTTCGACGCGCCCCGGCAGATGGTTTATGACGCATTCAGCAAGCCCGAACTGCTGAAGCGCTGGTTCGGACCACACGGCTGGTCGCTTGCGGTCTGCGAGGTGGACCATCGGGTGGGCGGAGGGTTTCGATTCGTGCTCGAAGGGCCGAACGGACAGCGCATGGGCATGCGCGGCGTGTACCGGGAAGTCGAGCCGCCGAAGCGTTCCGTGCACGTGGAATCGTATGATGATTACCCCGGCGAATCGATCGTCACGAGCGTGCTGACCGAGGAGATGGGCAGAACGACTCTGAATGCCACCATTACGTATCCTTCGCGCGAAATCCGCGATATGGTTGCCAAATCCGGCATGGAGCACGGAGCCGCCGAGAGCTACGACAAACTGGCGGACATGCTGGCGGCAGAGCAGAAGGTTACCGCGTAAACTGATTCGAGCGTATGATCATCACAAAAGACGAACTGATCGCTTCCCTCGAAAATGAGGTGCGGATTCTGCTGCACCTCATCTCCAAAATCGAGCCGCAAATGCTGGATTACCGCCCCACGCCCAAACAGCGCAGCATGCTCGAACTGGTCCAGTATCTGGTGATTGTTGTGCCGGTCCAGCTTCGGGTGATCCAGTCCGGAACCTTCGACATGGAATCCTTCCGCGCACGCTGGTCTCCCGAAGAGCAGAAGGCGAAAGCGATGAGCTTCGAACAGGCCGCGGCGTCGATCGCAAAACAGCCGGAGGTGATTCGGGATGTTGTGAATTCGCTTTCGGATGCCGATCTTCGCCAGGAGATGGAGATGTTCGGCAGCTGGAAAACCCGCGGCGCATGGGTGGTGACAATGGCGCTGACGCATTACGCCGCCTACCGTATGCAGTTGTTCCTGTACCTGAAATCGTGCGGGCGCGAAGAACTCAACACCATGGATGTCTGGGCCGGCACAAGCGCCCCGATGCCGGTGGCCGCGGCCTAGTATTTCAGTTCGATACGAATGGCGTGCGAAGGCCTCGATCCGACGTTTCGCACGTCATGCACGGTCGCTTCGGTCCAGTTCACTTCGCCTTCGCGCCGGCGCGAACGCGTCACTTTGCCGGTGAGGTAATTTTTCGACTCGATATCGTAATCGGTCAGCGCCACCGTGACGCCGTGTGGATGATGGTGCTTCGGCTCGGCCACGCCGGCCGGGATGCGGTCATCGATAATGCGAACGAATTCGTTTTCGAAGATGATCTTTTGCGTCTGGGGCGAAACTTTGACGGAATCAAGCTCTTCCTGCCGCTCGCGCGTTCGTTCCTTCTGGTTTGCAACCGCGATAGTAACAGCGAATGCGGCGACGATGGTGAATATGCCGAGCGCCGTCAGCAGCCAAGCCGGGCGCCGGGCGCTCCGCTCGCTCGATTTACGACTACCCGGCGGTTCAGCTCCACGATTGTCCACGGCGGCTTATAGACAGGCGGCTTCTACATATTAGGATGCCGCGGCGCTATCGCCTTTCGCTCGAGGGCGGAACGATGCCTTTCAGGCGCAGGTAAACGGCAAGATATCCGTACTCCTCGTTGCTGTGGATCAGCATGCCGTAGATCGCGCCGATGCGGGTCCGCTGCATGCGGCCGCTGCCCACCGCTTCGAGGGCGTTGGAGTCGGTGAGTGAATCGACGGCCTTGTCACAGACGGAAAATGATTCGCTAAGTGCGGCGACGAGGTCTGGTTTGGCGGTTTTCGATGAAGCGCTGGCAGGCGGCTGGGAACCCGCAAGCCCCGCGCACATCCGGCCCTGGGCATCGGCGATGTGGCCGATCAGCGCGCCAATGGTGCGGACGTCCGGGGTGGCTTTGAAGCTGTAATCGGCGTCCGGGATCTTTTCGGCGGCCTGGGTCAGTACGGATTTCACGCGGTTATATGCCTGTTTGGCTTCGTTTGCGGCTGACGGACCGCTCTGGGCGTGGGCGGCGCAGGCCAGACAGAGCCCGACGAGTGTGGCGTTCAGTTTCATGTGTGATCTCTTCAAGAGGTTATATCAGAGCGGGCTGAGCCGGATCGGTTCGACCAGGTTCTTGAAAACAAAGTTCCTGGCGATGGTACCGAAGTTTTGCTTGCGCGTAAGTAAGTATTTACTTACAATGGAGATTCCATGTCTGCGCCGGTTTTTTCCGAACCCCACCCACACCATCGTTTGCCTGCCGATGAACGGCGGAAACAGCTCATCGAAGTTTCGATCGACCTGTTTTCGCGAAAAGGGTTCGCCGGGACCACCACCAAAGAGATTGCGGCAGCGGCCGGGGTAACTGAGGCGATAATTTTCCGCCATTTCGCGACGAAGCAGGATCTCTACACTGCCATCGTCGAGCGCATGTGCTCCCGCGACGAAACCGCAGGCTGGCTACGCGGCGCGGAGAGCCTGATGGAACGGAACGACGATGAGGCGCTGCTCCGTTACCTGATGAAGGGAATCCTGGATTTCACGCAGGCTGACCGCCGGTACGAACGGCTGATCCTGTTTGCGGCGCTCGAAGGGAACGAACTGGCGCTGATGCATCAGAACGCGACTTCCTGGATCGGCAAAAGCGTCCTTGAATACATTGCGCGGCGGCAACGGGAAGGCGCGATCATCGCGGCCAGTCCGGAACTGGTGCTCTTTGCTCTGGTGGGGGCAGTGAAGTTCTATGCGGCAAGGAAGTATCTGTTCGGTTGCGGCGATGAAGCGGACGATCAGCGGGCAATCGAAGACCTGGTTCGCATCTTTGTAAATGGGATTCGGACCGGGAAAACGAGGGAGGGAAGTATATGAGGGGATACGGGTCGGTTTTATTCATTGCCGCGGGCCTCATCCTGACGGGCTGCGGATCGAAGCAGACAGCGGTTCAGGCCACTGCGCCGGATGCAGCGAAGCCCGTCGAAGTCCGGATAGCGGCGGTGATCGCGAAGCAGGTTCCGGCTGATTTCGAAGAAACGGGATCGTTCATCGCCGAGGAGAGTTCCGATATTGCGCCGCCGGTTGCGGGGCGGGTGATAGCAACGCCGGTGGACGTTGGAGCGCGCGTGCGCAAAGGCCAGGTGATCTGTGAACTCGACCATCGAGATGCGCAACTGAAGCTCGACCAGGCAAAGGCGCAACTGGAGGAAGCGACGGCCTCCGTGCGGCAGGCTCAATCACGGATCGGCTGGACAGAGGGTGCGTTTGACCCGAATAAGGTGCCGGAGGTTGCGGCCGCGCTCGCGAACTATCAATCGGCGCAGGCGCAGGCGAAACTGTCGGCGGCCGATTCGACGCGATACGCGAATCTGATTGCCACCGGCGATGTCTCGAAGAGCGCATACGAAAAAGCACGGACGCAGCAGGAAACGGCCGAAGCGCAGGTGAATGCGGCGCGGCAGCAGTACGAGGCAGCGGTGAACACGGCGCGGCAGAGCTATGAAGTGATCTCGACTTCGCGCGCGAGTCTGGACAGCGTGAAAGCGCAACTGGCGCAGGCGCAGAAAGGTCTGGCCGATACGACGATTCGCGCGCCATTCGACGGCTATGTTACAGCGCGGCCGGTGGCAGCGGGCGAGTACGTCGCCCTCACGAGCAAGATCGCGACGATCGTGAAAATTGAGACCCTGAAACTCGACCTGCAGACTCCCGAGCAGCGTGCAGCAATGGCGCATATGGGTGATCATGTGATTGCTCGCGTGGCCGCGTTTCCGGGGCGGGATTTCGAAGGCAAGGTGATCGCGATCAACCCATCGGTCGATCCCAATTCGCGGGTGTTCATTCTGGAAGCGCGCTTTCACAATCCGGAAGCGGCGCTCAAGCCGGGCATGTTCGCAACGGCGCGCGTCATGCTGCCGGGAGCCGTGCAGGGCCTGTTCGTTCCACGCGCCGCGGTGGTTCGCGACAAGACAACCGACTCCAATCAGCTTTACGTTGCGGAGAACGGAAAGGCGCGGCTGCACGTAGTTTCAGTTGGCGTTGCCGATGAATCCGGCATGATCCGCATTATGTCCGGGCTCGCCGCGGGCGACACCGTGATCACCAACAAGCAGACAGAACTTTACGACGGCGCGCGGATCGAGACGGTCGCCGCCGCGAGGTAGCATGCACGCACTAGCCAAGCTTTGCATCAAACGCCCGGTTTTCGCGACGATGCTGATTTTGTCGCTCGTCGTGGTGGGAATCTTCTGCTACGCGAGCCTCGGGGTGGATCTGTTCCCCAAAGTCGATATTCCGACGGTGATGATCCGGACCTCGGATCCGGGCGCCTCGCCGGAAGAGGTCGAAACCGAGATCACGAAGAAAATCGAAGACGCGGTAAACACGATCAGCCAGATCGATGAGCTGCGTTCGACCTCATCGGAAGGCCAGTCGCTCGTCATTATCACCTTCGAGCTTTCGAAGAACGGCGACGTGGCGGCGCAGGAGGTCCAGAACAAGGTCAACCTGATTGTCAACGATTTGCCGCAGACGGCGAAGACGCCTGTGGTCCAGAAGTTCGATCCGGATGCGACGCCGGTGCTGCAGGTGGTGGTCTCCGCGCCACGCTCGTTACGCGATCTGACGATGATCGCGGATAAGCTGATCAAGCAAAAGCTCGAGAACGCGAAGGGCGTCGGGGAGATCACCATTGTGGGCGGCGCGCGCCGCGAAATCCATGTACTGGTGAATCCGGATCGCCTGCGCGCTTACAACCTGACGATCAACGACGTATTCAATGCGCTCCGGATCCAGAATATGGAGCTGCCGGGCGGCGCCCTGCAGCAAGGCGCGCGCGAGTTCACGGTTCGTACGACGGGCCGAGTGACCGACCCCGAACAGTTCAACCAGGTCGCCATCGCGAACCGCGAGGGCTACGTGGTGAAGGTGAAAGACATCGGCTATGCCGAAGATAGTTATGTGGAGCCGGTAACGGCTGCGCGACTCGACGGCGTGCCTTCAGTGACGCTGACCGTGGCGAAGCAGTCCGGCGAAAACACGGTCGCGACGGCCGAAGACGTAAAGGAGCGGCTCAATGAGCTGCGCGCCACGCTTCCTAAGGATGTCCGGACGGAGGTGGTCGGGGATCAGTCGGTCTTTATTCAGGCCGCCGTCGATTCCATTCGCCACCACCTGATCGTGGGCAGCATTCTCGCGTCCGTGATCATTTTTCTGTTCCTTACCAACTGGCGCACCACGCTGATCGCATCCATCGCGATTCCGACCTCGATCCTTTCGGCATTCGCGCTGATGGCGGCCATGGGATTCACCCTCAACCAGATCACGATGCTGGCGCTGACGCTTATGGTCGGCATCGTCATCGACGACGCAATCATCGTGCTCGAAAACATCTTCCGCTTCATGGAAGAGAAGGGGATGACGCCTTTTCAGGCGGCTATAGAAGGTACGCGCGAGATCGGCCTCGCGGTTATGGCGACCACGCTTTCGCTGCTCGCCGTGTTTCTTCCCGTTGGATTCATGGGCGGCATTGTAGGCCGGTTTATGAGCTCGTTCGGGTTCACGTCGGCATTCGCGATCGCGGTTTCGTTGCTGGTGTCGTTCACGCTCACGCCGATGCTTTCGTCGCGCTTCATCCGGCCTCCCTCAAAGCATGGCGCGGACCAGCATGCGTCGAAAGAATCGAAGATCTTCCATTACATCGACGTGCATTACACGCGGATGCTGCGCTGGGCGATGGCCCACCGGCGGATGATGCTGGTCTTCAGCATGCTGACGGTGTTCAGCATCGTGCCGCTGTTTATGTTCGTGGGCAAGAACTTTCTTCCCGCTGACGATCAATCGCAATTCAACGTGCTGGTGAGGACTCCCGAAGGCACATCGCTGGCCGCGACCACTGCTACGGCCGAGCGCATTGCGCGCGATATCCGTGATCTGCCTGGAGTGCAGCATACCCTTATGACGGACGGCAACAGCGCGGACGCGTCAGTAAACAACGCATCCATCTATGTGAAGCTGACCGACGTAGATCAGCGCAAGATATCGCAGCAGGAACTGATGCAGCGCACTCGCGCGCTGTTGAAGAAATATCCGACAGAGATCCACACCGGCGTGGAACTGGTCTCTACCGTCGGCGGCAACCAGAGCAACGCGGAAGTGCAGTATTTTATCCAGGGACCCGATCTGGATAAGCTCGCCAAGTATTCCGACGAACTGCTGGCGAAGATGAAGAACATTCCGGATGTGGTGGATGCGGATACCACGTTGCGCTCCGGGAAGCCTGAGGTGCGGCTGGTGATCAACCGGGCGCGGGCCGCGGACCTGGGCGTTTCCGTAATGGACATCGAACAAGCGCTGAATACGCTCGTGGCTGGCCAGGTGGCATCGACGTTCAACTCGGGAGACGACCAGTACGACGTTCGCGTGCGCGCTGAAGAGCAGTTCCGTACTGGCGAAGCAGGATTGCGCTCGATGACGGTTCCCTCTTCGAAGCGCGGATCGGTGGGGTTGGACGAAGTGGTGGATATCGCATCAGGGCTGGGGCCATCGTCGGTCAATCGCATCAACCGGCAGCGGCAGGTGACGCTCACCTGCAACGTTTTGCCGGGCGGCTCGCAGGCGGCGATTCTTACGGCGCTCAACAAGGCGACCGCAGAGCTGAACATGGACCCGGATTACCGCAGCGGGATGACGGGCGCGTCGAAGGAACTGGCGCGCACGGGATATTACTTCATTCTCGCGTTTTCGCTGACGTTCATCTTCATGTACATCGTGCTCGCGGCGCAGTTTGAATCGTTCATCCACCCGATAACGATTCTGCTGACACTACCGCTTGCGATTCCGTTCGGCATTCTGTCGTTGCTGGTAACGCACCAGACCGTGAATATCTTCTCGGGTCTGGGGCTGCTGCTGCTGTTCGGCATCGTGAAGAAGAACGCGATTCTGCAGATCGATCATACAAATGGTCTGCGCGCCTCCGGCCTTTCGCGGTACGACGCCATCATTCAGGCCAACCGCGACCGCCTGCGTCCGATTCTGATGACGACCATTGCTCTGGTTGCCGGAATGCTACCGCTCGTGATGTCAAACGGGACCGGCGCCGCGACCAACCGATCGATCGGAGTGCTGGTAGCCGGTGGGCAATCGCTGTGTCTGTTGCTCACGCTGCTGGCCGTGCCGGTGTTCTATTCGTATTTCGAAGACATCCAGGAGTATCCGATTTTCAAACGTATGAATGGTCTGTTCTCGAGAGTGCGGCAGCTTCTGCCAAAGCGCGAGAAGACGGAAAAAATCCCCGCTGCCGCCCGGCAGATCGAAGGAGATATGGCCTGATGCGGGCGATTGCCGTGATTCTGTGCGCGGCCGCGGCGGCGCTGGCGCAAACGCCCAGGGGCCCGGCTCTTCCGGCGGAGAAGCCGCTCGAAGTGCCTCAGCGGGTGGGAATTTTAACGACGGCGAATATCAGCCTCGATGAAGTGATTCAGCGCGTGCTAGCGAATAATCGCGACATCGCGGTGCAGCGGCTGGTTCGCGAGGAATCGTATCTGAACATCAAGGCGGCGCGCGGGTTTTTCGATCCGCGCGTCGGATTCGGTGCGCAAAGAGTCCGCAGCGTCACGCCCATCGCTTCGCTGCTTGGCGGCGCGGCCAACGGCAAGCTGACACAGGAAGAGTACACAGCCGATCCCTATATCAGCGGCGCATTCCAGCAGACGGGAGCCAGTTACAAACTCGATTTCTCTTCAGCACGGCAATCGAGCGACAGCCAGTTTCTTGCCCTCAATCCGCAATACCCGACGTCAGTGAATCTGGCGCTGACCCAGCCGCTGTGGCGAGGGCTGTTCTTCGACGACAACCGCCACCGCCTTGCTGTCGCAAAGAAGAATGCGCAATTGAGCGATGCGCAACTGCGGCAGCGCGTAATCGAGACGATCTCACAGGCGGTGCAGGCTTATGACGAATTGCAGTACGCGTATCTCAATCTGCAGGTGCAGATCGAGGCCGTGCATCTGGCGGAGCAGCAGGACGCGAGCAACCGCAGACAGGTCGCACAGGGTCTTCTGGCCCCTGTGGACGTGGTGCAAACACAAACTCAGATCGCTACGTTCCAGCAAAATGTCTATCTGGCGCAGCAAACTCTGACGAACGCTGAGAATACGCTCAAAGCGCTGATCAGCACTGATAAAGACGACCTGATCTGGGCGGCTGCCCTGATACCGCAGGAGACGCCGGAGAAGGCGGGGACTACGCCGGCCCTGCAGACCGCAATCGCGACCGCGCTCAAATCGCGCCCGGAGATTGATGAGGCGGGCCTTTCGATCGAAGTAAACCGGCTCGACGCGCGGCTCGCACGTGAGCAGGCGAAGCCACAGGTGGATGTAAATGCCGCCTTCAGTCTGAGCGGCCTTTCCGGCCATGTGCTGCCGCCGCAGCCGAATCCGTTTACCGGGGGCTTCGTGCAGCTTGGCGAGCGGATCAACGATCTCTCGGCTTTGAATGGTCTTCCGGCCCTGCCGCCGATCAACTTCGGATCGGGTGAGGTTCCACCCGTTTTCGTGGGCGGATACGGGCAGAGTCTGAGCGCACTCGGGACAGGCAATTTCTCGAGCGCAACAGTGGGCGTAAACGTTTCGATTCCGATCCGGAACCGGACGGCTGTCGCCAACGAAGCCATTGCAGCGGCCGAGGGGCGCCGGCTCACGGCGCAGAAGCAACAGGTAGAAATAGCAATTGTGCAGGACGTTCGCAACGCCGTGCAGGGCCTGAGCTCTGCGCAGGCGCGGCTCGATGCCGCGGTGAGCGCGCGCGAATACGCCGAGCAGCAGTATGCGAGCGAGCAGCGCCAGTTTCAGGCAGGCACGTCTACCGTGTTCCTGGTATTGCAGCGGCAGACCGATCTGATCGTGGCGAGGACAAGGGAAGTGCGCGCCCGGGCGGATGTAGGCGAAGCCGAATCCAATCTGGAACGCGCGACGGCGACCACGCTCGAGAAGAGAAATATTCAGGTCTCAAAGAGCTGAGGGCGCGTCTGCTAACCGGCATCGCGATATTCGCCGAATACAACTCGCAACCGGTCTGAAATCTCCCCCACCGTAGCTTTTGCGGCCGCTGCCTGCAGAATTGGTGGCATTAAATTTTCGCCAGTGCGCGCTGCCGCTTCGAGCGACTCGAGAGCCGCGCCCCAGCCCGCCGCGTCGCGCGTGGCCCGGAGTTCCCGAACCCGGGCTACCTGCGCGCGCTCAATGTCGGGGTCAATCCGAAACACCGGCCCGCTGGGTTCTCCCGGCATCTGATACCGGTTCACGCCGACAATGATCCTGCCACCGCTTTCGATCTCTCGCTGAAATTCGAACGCGGCATTCTGAATGTCGGCCTGAATAAAACCGGATTCGATCGCGCGCAGAGCGCCGCCCACCCGGTCTATGCGTTCTATATACGCCCTGACTTCGTTCTCGATCTGGTCGGTGAGTGTCTCAATGTAGTAGCTGCCGCCCACAGGATCCGCAGTGTTCGCGATGCCGCTTTCATACGCGATGATCTGCTGCGTTCGCAATGCGATTTGCGCAGATTCCTCGGTAGGCAAGCCGAGCGCCTCATCCCGTGCATTTGTGTGCAGCGATTGCGTGCCGCCAATCACGGCTGAGAGGGCCTCAAGGGCTGTACGAACGATGTTGATATCGGGTTGCTGCGCAGTAAGGGAGGAACCAGCGGTTTGCGTATGAAATCGCAACATGCAGGAGCGCGCCGAATGCGCGCCGAATCGCTCCCTCATCAACTTCGCGTAGATGCGGCGCGCTGCGCGAAATTTCGCAATCTCTGTAAGAAATTCCAACTGCGCATTGAAGAAGAAGGAAAGGCGCGGCGCGAAGGCGTCGATATCCAGCCCCGCGGCGATTGCAGCTTCGATGTAAGCGATCGCGTTGGCGAAGGTGAAGGCAAGTTCCTGAACGGCGGTCGATCCCGCTTCACGAATGTGGTAGCCGCTGATAGAGATCGTGTTCCATTCCGGAATCTCGCGCGGGGCCCATGCGAAAAGGTCCGTAATGATCCGCATGGCAGGCCGCGGCGGGAATATATACGTACCGCGGGCGATGTATTCCTTGAGAATATCGTTTTGAATGGTGCCGCTCAATTTTGCGACCGCCGCGCCCTGTTCGCGCGCCACCAGAACGTAATACGCGAGGAGAATGGCGGCTGTCGCGTTGATGGTCATCGACGTCGAGATTTCGTCGAGTCGAATACCATCGAACAAACGATGCATATCGACCAGAGAGGCGATGGAAACTCCGACGCGTCCCACTTCGCCGGCTGCCAGCGGGTGATCCGGATCGAGACCCATCTGGGTCGGAAGATCGAATGCGACCGAAAGTCCGGTAGTCCCCTGACTCAGGAGATACCGGTAGCGTGCATTGCTCTCCTCGGCTGTGCCGAAACCGGCGTACTGGCGCATGGTCCAGAGCCTGGTCCGGTACATATCGGGGTAAATGCCGCGTGTGAATGGATACGCGCCGGGTTTCGATGGAGCGCCGGGCGCATCAGGAATGTCGTCCATGGATCAGGAACGGGAAATACGCCGGGCTTTGCGAATCGATGAAACGCCGTATCCGGCCATGACCACGATGAAGATGATGACAATTGCCAGTTGTGCGGGTGGCAGAGTTCCCGGATGTTTCCAGACGCGCCACGCGGCGAGCGCTGCGAACACCAGAAAAAAGAAGCCGAGAATCTGGTGCCAGAGGGAATGGACGGGCTTCATGGCCGCGGGCACTACGGTCCTCAGAAAAAGACCCGATTGCTTCGCGATCTGTCCTGATTGGCGAGCTGAAGGAATCCAGCGGCGTGCCAGTCGCCCCGCTACGCGGCCCAGCTGTTGCGGGTTCGCCACGCCCCAATGCTATCAAACCGGGGCGTACCACCCCCAACCGGCGCCCCATCACAGTATTGTTCGAATAGTATTTGGTCTGTACAATCAAGGGGACTTGAGGTTTCAGCCGACCAGGCAACCGATGGCCCTGAATTTGCATCTCTATAACCGGGTAGCGCCCGAAGAAAGGGGCAGAACGTGGAAGAGCGTCTGAAAAGCCTGATGCAGGATTTGGGAAACGCGATCAACGAGTCGCTGTCCGATTCCGAGCGCATTGCCGAAGCGATCGGCGAGATCAAACGGGCGGGATACGATGTCTTTCTCGTTCTCGAGGCCACGATCGGCTTTAATAAGCGCGAGGGAGGCGAGGAGCCGGAGATCGAGGAAGAGGCGGTGGAAACCTCTGACGAACTCTCGACAGGCCAGGTACGCTTCACCAGTCACGACCAGCGATTCCTGAAAGCGATGCGAATCGCGGTAGACGAAGAAGTCTGAACAGAAGCTGCTAAGTTCCCAAAACTTCCTGATAAACGGCCGCGGTCTTTTCCACCGCGGCTTGCCATTCGTATGTCCGGGCATGGTTTATTCCTGCGCGAACCAGCCCACCTGCTGTGTCTTCATCCGAAGCAATCCTGTTCAGGGCGGCCGCGAGTTGTTCCTCGCTCTCCGGATCGATCAGGAGCGCCGCCTGACCGCAAACTTCAGGTAATGCGGAACGGTTGCCGGCCACAACCGGAACTCCGGCCGCCATTGCTTCCAGCACGGGCATTCCGAAGCCCTCATCCAGCGATGGAAATGCGAATATACGGGCGCGCGCGTAGAGGGAACCGAGTTCCGCATCACTAACGTATCCGGTAATCACGATTCGGTCAACGCACGGGTTGTTCGCTACTTCGCGGAGCGCCTCGGATGCTTGGTAGCCCTGAGATCCCGCAAGTACCAGCGTCCAGTCTGAGGGCAGGGACCCGAACGCCCGGACCAGGGTCGCCTGATTCTTGCGCCGTTGAATCGCCCCAACGCATAGGACGATATTCTCGCGTGGTACGTTCGGCAGGATCCGTGGCGTGACTCCATGATGCACAACGCGGATGCGCTCGGGGTTCACTCCGAGCAGATTCTTAACCTGTGATGCAGTGAAGCGCGAGACGGCAATAATGAGATCCGCTGCCGCCGCCGCTTCGCGCGCCTGGAGGGCGAATCTTTCGCGGAACTCACGGGTGCTGTAGTCGCCTGAGAGTACGAACAGGTCGTGAAACGTGGCAATCTGCCGGCGAAAGCGGCGCCTTGGCAGGCGCTGATTCAGGCCATGAAACAGGGGAGCGCTGCGATCTCCCCATGTATCCGCAAGAATGCGACGCGTGACATTGGGCGGTCTCGCGTCTCCGCGCGATTTCCAATACCGGCGGAAACGATAAAACCATTCAAATCGATTTTGCGGTTCGAGTTGCGCGAGGCCGTTGAGAATTTCCCGGGAGTAAACGCCGACGCCAGAAAGAGCCTTATCGAGCGAGTACGTCGCGTCGAGAGCGATACGCAATCCAGATAGTAACGCAACAGCTGTCACTCGCCGAAAATTGCGGGACGCAGCGCTAACCCATCGCAGGGCTGTGTTTTCGCTTATGCCAGACGCTGCTCTCGCGTGCGGCGTCATCTCACGTCTGCGAAGCCAGCCGGCGTCAGCTGACCTGATATTCCTTGAGCTTGCGATACAACGTTGTGCGCCCGATGCCCAGAAGCGAGGCGGCTTCGGTGCGGTCGCCTCTGGTATGGACCAGAGCATGCTGAATCGCGCGACGCTCCACTTCGTACAGGGGAAGTATCGTTCCATCGAACATCAGAGGAGCGCCAGAGAATGGGTTCGGCGCAGGGGCCGGGGGTTCCGGCCGCGCGAACACGCTGGCCCGCGGCAACGCGCCACCGCCGTGTACTACCGCGGCTGTGGCCATGCCGGAACGCGCACGCACATGGTACGCAACGGTCGTCGGCAGATCCAGAAACTGCAGAAGATTGCCGTCCGCCAGCGCCATCATACGCTCGATGCAATTCTTCAATTCGCGAATGTTGCCGGGCCAGGGATAATCCAGCATCGCCTCCATCGCTTCGTGAGTAATGGTATAGCGGCGTTCCGGCGTTTGCAGGAACCGCTCGATCAGCAGCGGAACATCGTCTTTGCGCTCGCGCAGAGGCGGGAGCGTCAGCCGGACCACGTTCAGCCGGTAATACAGATCTTCGCGAAATCTTCCAGCCGCGACTTCCTTTGACAGATCGCGATGAGTCGCCGCGATGATCCGCACATCCACCCTGATTCTCTGGAGAGAACCCACCGGTCGAAACTCTTTTTCCTGCAGTACGCGCAGCAGTTTCACCTGGAGATCGAGCGGCAGGTCTCCGATTTCATCAAAGAACGCCGTACCTCCGTTGGCGGCCTCGATCAGGCCCTTCTTCGCCTCACCCGCGCCCGTGAACGCGCCGCGGGTGTGCCCGAACAATTCGCTTTCCATCAGCGGCCCCACCAGCGAGCCGCAATCGATCGGCACGAACTGGCCGCGCGGCGCAGCGTTGTAGAGCGACCGCGCAGCCACCTCCTTACCCGTGCCGCTTTCGCCCAGTATCAGAACCGGCGTACGCTTATCCGCGAGTTTCTCGATCTGGCTGCGAATCTGAACAACCTTGGGGGAACGGCCCACGAAACCAGTGGGGAGCTCTTCGGCCATTTGTCTCATTCCGAGACGTTAGTGCCAGAACGGGATATTTCTCTCCGGGTTTCCGGGGAGAACTTCGTGCTTGCAAAAAAATAAGTAACCGCTCGCCGGCCGCTCAGTATTAGATTTCGGAGCCCACAGGAAGACCGAAATGAAGCGCCTGTTCGAATGCGCGCGTTATGCGCTGCGGCAATTTCGCCTGTCGCCGGGCTTTACTGCCGCGGCGGTCGCCACATTGGCTCTTGGAATTGGCGGGACCACGGCTATATTTACGCTGATCGACGCCGTTATGCTTCGGTCCCTGCCGGTGGCAAACCCCGCGGCTTTGTATCGCGTCGGGGAAGGTGATGATTGCTGCGTCGAAGGAGGTCCGCAGAATCGATGGGGCTTTTATCCGTTCGCGCTTTTCGAGCGGCTCAAAGCACAGGCGCCGGAGTTCGAAGACGTCACCGCGTTTCAGGCGGGTGTCTGGCGCGTGAGCGTGCGGCGCGAGCGCGTCGAGAATATTGCCCGATCGCTGCGCTCCGAATACGTTGATGGCCACTACTTCTCCACTTTCGGCATAGGCGCGCTTGGCGGCCGCGTCTTTGTGCCGGCCGATGATGTCGCTGGAGCCCCACCCGTTGCCGTTCTCAGCCACCATGCGTGGGAATCGGTCTATGGCGGGCAGACCTCCATCGTGGGCTCCACGTTCATCATCGAGGGCCACCCGTTCCCCGTCATCGGCATAGCGCCTGCGGGCTTTTTCGGCGATACGCTGCGCGGCGACCCGCCCGATCTCTGGCTCCCGCTACATCAGGAACCGCTGATCGATAGCGCCACGGATCTTCTTCATCAGCCCTTCTCCGCATGGCTGCGAGTCATCGGCCGCCTGCGGCCTGGCGCATCCACGGCCGGCATGTCCCCGCGATTGACCGGAGTTCTCCGGCAATGGATGCGATATGAATCAGGCTATCCCGCCAACTGGATGCCGGACGTCATTCGAACCCTGAACAGACAAGTGATCAACGTGGCGCCTGCCGGCTCAGGAGTCGCTGAGATGCGAGATGGTTATGGACGCAGCCTGCGGATCCTGTTCGCGGTCTGCGGAATGGTGTTGCTCATCGCCTGCGCCAACGTGGCGAATCTGCTGCTGGTGCGTTTCGTCAGCCGGCGCCCGCAAACCGCGCTGCGCCTTGCAGTGGGCGCCACGCGGGCGCAGATCATCACGCAGGCGCTCGTGGAAAGCGTGATGCTCGCGCTCTGCGGCGGAATCGCAGGACTTCTCGTGGCGATGGCCACCAGCAAGCTTCTGCTCGCGCTGGCCTTCAGCTCGGCGCGCTTTATTCCGATTTCCATCACTCCCTCGTTACCGGTTCTCGGCTTCGCCTGCGGCGTTTCTCTACTCACAGGCATCATCTTCGGAGTAGGACCCGCATGGCTTGCGACCCGCACTGATCCCGTCGAAGCGCTGCGCGGCCACGCCCGCAGCGCAGGCGGCCATTCGTCGCTGGCCAACCGGATTCTTGTCATCGTGCAGGCGACCTTGTCCATCGTTCTCGTCGCCGGAGCCACCATGCTGGCCCGCAGCCTCGACAATCTCGAACATCAGGACCTCGGCTACAAGGTTCACGGGCGAGTCCTCGTATCGTTCAATCACGCGCCGTCCGACTACACGGTGCCGAAACTCATTGCTCTTTACCGGAGGATCGAGCAGCATCTCAATCAACTGCCGGGCGTTCGCGGATCCGGTCTCGCGCTCTACAACCCCCTGACCGATAACTGGGGCGAACTGATCATGGTGGCAGGCCACCCGCCCGGAAAAATGAATGGCGAGTCCGGAGCATCATGGGATCGCGTCACTTCGGCCTATCTGCGGAATTTTGGCATCTCGATTCTCAGCGGACGTGACTTCACCGAAGCCGATAACGAAAACTCCGCGCCGGTTGCCATCGTGAATCAGGCCTTCGTCAAGCGCTTCTTCAAAAAGGACGAGAACCCGATCGGGCAGCATTTCGGGCTCGATATGCCGGAAAACGCTGGTACCTTCCGCATCATTGGAATAGCGCGCGACGCTAAATTCGCCGGATTCGCCCTGAGGCGTCCGGCGCGCCCCATGTTCTACGTTCCGCTCGCGCAAAACGTGAACTATCAAAACGAGATGATGAAGCGGCTCGAAGTCGCGAGCCACTTTGCCCAGGGCATCATGCTGGTAACCGATACGTCCCCGGGCGCTCTCGAGCCGCTCGTGACGAAATCTCTGGCGGAGGTGGATCCCACGCTCACTGTCGTCAGCGTAAGGACGATGGAGCAGCAGGTGGCGCTCTCGTTCGATCGCGAACGGTCCGTTACAACTCTTGCAGGGCTATTCGGAGTTGTGGCGCTCCTTCTGGCCGCTATCGGCCTGTATGGCGTCACGGCATATGCCGTCGCGCGCCGTACGGCCGAGATCGGCATTCGCATGGCGTTGGGCGCCACTCGCACGGTCGTGATGAAAATGGTTCTGCGCGGCGCGTCCTCCCGCGTGATAGTCGGATTAGCTGCGGGCGTGCCGCTGGCGATTGGCGCGGGACACCTGATCTCCGCTGAACTTTATGGCGTGTCTACCTGGGATCCGGTAGCACTGGCGTCTGCCGCGGGCGCCATGATCTTCTGTGCGTTTATGGCCGCCCTGGTCCCGGCGAGGCGCGCAGCATCTGTATCGCCGAGTGATGCGCTGAGAACCGAGTAGAGGCTGCGAGGGGATCCTGCCAAAACTCCGTTGCGCGTGCGACGTGAAGTTGGCGTATCTACTGTTTACTTAGGTTCTTCGGGAAAGGGTAGAGCGAGCGTACCGCCAGGATCAAATCATGCGGCTCGCCGGGTTTGGCGCCGCTATAGAAACCCACAGTAGTATTCAGCCGATAAAAAAAGGCGTCGCCCTCTTTCGAGGGATAACGTCCTTCATTGCCGTCAGCGCCTCCACCAGCAACGATGTCCCCATGCCCTCTGAGGACGTAATAGATTTCTTCCGCCGTATCGTGATGATGCGGGATATTGGTGCCGCCCGGAGCAAAATCCATGATGAACAAGCTCACCATTTCGATCGCTGCCGGCAGTACATCGCGCCGGCTCCAGGTCTGGCCCATCAAGAGCTTGAAAAGCGACGTCGGCCCGTGTCCTTCAACAGGTACGAGTTTGCCATTGTCGGCATTCGCGATCATTAGCTTTGGCGTGGGCGGTACGACGGTTCCAGGTGGAATCCTGAAGCCCATGACCATCACCCGGACCGCAGCATTGGATGTATTCGCCATGCCGTGTTTGATTCCGACGGGCAGGTACATGAAATCGTTCGTCTTGACGGGCATTTTCTGTCCGTCGTACAGCAGAACCCCGTTTCCTTCGAGGACGTAATAGATTTGCTCTTCAGCCGGGTAGCTGACCAGCTCGCTCGCACCTGCCGGAGCTACGATCAGTTCGCCATAACGAGCGATTCCCTTCAGTTGACGTTGATCCGCGTCGCCGACGCCAAAGAGCGGCTTGTACTGAGCGGAGGCCGTCGTAAGATCGACAGGTTTTGGCTGGATATCGGGTAAGTACCGCCGGAGGAAAGTCGGATCCGCCGGGTAGAGCAATGGCGCAATGATCATTCCCAGCGCGGCGAAATCCAGGGCTTTGCAGAACATACGCATCATAATTGCCTCCCGATGCTTATGGTCGCAAAGATCAGCCGCGAGGGCGAGGCGGAGTCGCTCTCCACTGGCGAGTGCGCCCGTCAGAAATGAAACTTCAGGGCAAATTGTACATTTCGCGCGCCCTGGGCCGTCGTGATCTGCCCGAAAAGTCCGGTGCCGATATTACCCGTGCTCACAACAGCGCCAGGCACTGTAGCGTTCGGGGCGTTCAGGATAGGAGTATTTGTGAGGTTGATGGCCTCAGCGCGCAGCTCCAGATTATAGTTCTCCCGGATCAGGAAACGTTTCGACACGCTCAGATCCGCGGAATGCAAGCCCGGTCCGCGAACCGTTCCGACACCGCAATTCCCAAACGAGCCAATCGGCGGAGCCGCGTACGAGTTCGGATTGAACCATTGATATCCGCCGCGCGGAGAGTTCATCTCACCGAATACTTGCGGCGACGCGATGCAGTCTGCCCGCGGATCACGAGAACCGGTTTGCGAACTGTCCGTGAAGTTAGCGATTGTCAACGGGAAACCTCCCCTGACATTCAGGAGCATATTCACCTGCCAGTCTCCGACGACCGCATCGACTACCTTGTTCAGGCTCCTTCCGAACGCGCGGTTTTTACCGAACGGGAGATCGTAAGTCACAAATCCGTTGAAGGCGTGTTGGACATCGTAGTAGCATGGGCCCCAGTCGGCAGCGGCATCGTACGAGTTTTGCCAATGGCCTTGCACCGCCGCCTGTCCACCCGACCCCAGCTGGCCGTAAAAGCCGCGGTCGTTGGTCATGCATTTCGACCAGGTATAGTTCGCCTGGAATTCCAGGCCCTCGCTGAGCCGCTTTTGTAACACAAGCTGCAAACCGTGGTAGTCCTGGGGTCCGGTTGAAGCTGTGATCTTTGCCAGACCAATTTGATTTCGAAGCGTTGGGTTGCCGCTCAGGTAGAAGCTGGGGATGCGAGTCCCGTCGGGTTGACGAATAGATTCAGACGCGATGATCGGCACCATCAAATGCGTGTTCCGCTGGCCGACATAACCAACCTGCAGCGTTATGGAACTGCTGAGTTGCCGCTGAACGGTCGCGCTCCACTGGTTGATGACAGCAGGCCGCACGTCCGGGTCCCAGACACGCAGAGAAGCTCCCTTAAACTCCGTGGCCGGGTCGAGAACGCTCCCGCCGAATACCGTGAAGCCCTGGGCCAGTGTAGATGGCATTTGGGTAGCTTCATACTGCACGTCCTGTTGAGCGCCGAAAGGTGGATTCAACGGCAATCTGACGTTCGTTCCCGTTCCTTCCAGAAAGCCGGAATTGGTATAGCTGGCCCGGATCACGGTCTTCTTTCCACCCGGATTCCAGGCTAATCCGACCCGCGGCTGAAAATTGGTGATCCCGTTGTAGGAGTTGTAAAGGGCGCGGCAGTTAGTGTAGGGGCAGCTGCCTTCGCCCGCAATGTATTGGGTACCGGTGATCAGGCCGAAATTGGACTGACGATTGGCTACCTCAACCCACGGGGTATTCAGTTCGTATCGCAAGCCCAGGTTGAGCGTCAGGCTGGGAGTTAAACGCCAATCATCCTGAATGAAAGCCGCAATCAGGCTGGAGCGTTGACCCCACGTACCGCCCAGATTGCCGCCAATCACGCCAGTCGGCACGCCGGCCATAAAGTCCGCTTCGGCGGCGCCGGTATATTGCCCCGAAAAGGAAAATGATCCGGATTGCTGAATGTTGGTGTTGACCCATGACCGGAACAGCTGTGCGCCCACATGCAACGTATGTTTGCCGCGTGAAATAATGGCGGTATCTCCGACTTGCCAGACGCTGTCGGCAAAAAGAGAGCTACCCGGACCACCAAAGCCGCCGCCCGTCAGATTGCCGGCGGTGAAAGAGAAGCCTGGCAGGTAAGGGCTCTGCACGCCGGGTATTCCGATCAACTGCGGACTTATGCCGCCGCCAAACACTGCGCCACTCAGAAATGGCAAATAGTTCACGCCGACTCGCAGATCGTTCACGAAGGCGGGAGTGACGCTTCTGGTGTAATCGAGCATGCCGTTGTACACGGGGTACACGTTCTCTGTGTTGTAAAGCAGCGGGACTGAATTTGTGGTCGGATTGAAAATGTGCGCCTGCGAATACCGCCCGTAGACGTGATCCTTTGTTGAAGCATTCCAGTCCATCTTGACATCGCCCTGATCCTGGTTCGTATATGACTTCGTCGTGTTCAACGCATTGCGACTCAGATTGCCGTTGACAGGCTGTGGGTAATGCGAAGCATCGACAAGCGCAACGGCCTGAGCGCTTAAAAGGCTCACCGGAAAGATGTTTCCCGGAACTGGACTGGTTGAGCCAGGGAAGTGGAGATGCACGCTCTGAACAAGAAGTTGTGAGAAATCGCCGCTTCGCTCGGCGGTCGTGAGCACGGAATACGCGCTCGTGGTCGCGGCCTGGTCGTATCGTGAACCTTGATAGTCGGCAAAAAAGAATAACTTGTCCCGGATAACAGGGCCGCCGAGAGCAGCGCCGAACTCATTCCAGCGCAGAAGCGGCCGCTTGATTTTGTTCCAGTTGTTTTGCCAGAGGTTTGCGTTCAACTGGTCATTGCGCAGGAACTCGAAAGCGGACCCATGAAATTGATTCGTGCCGGACTTGATGCTGACGCTGATGATTCCTCCCATGAACTGTCCGAATTCGGCGGACGCGTTTTGGGTGATCATGTTGAACTCTTCGATGGCATCCACGCTGGGCGTATATCCCACGGCGTTTTCCGATACCTGGTTATTGTTCACGCCGTCCAGAAGGAAGTTGTCGCCCTGCTCACGATTGCCGTTAATGTAAGGGCGTCCGCCGTTATAGGTGGATGCCGGTCCGGTGAATTCAGAGGGATTGACGGTTACAGAACCCGCGGCGAGCAGCGTTAATTGGACGTAGTTCCGCGTGGCGAGCGGGAGGGCCGCATTCGTTCGGGAATCGATCACGGTATTGGTCTGAGTTGATTCCGTCTGCAGCAGGGGAGCGGAGCCGCTAACCTCGACCGATTGTGTCGCGCTGCCAATCTGAAGCTGAAAATCAAGACGGGCGGTCTGATTCAAAACCAGCAGCACATTTGATTGCTGAGCAGCCTGGAAGCCTTGCCCCTCCACTTTGACGTTATAAGTGCCCACAGGTATTCGAGGCAGATCGTAGATACCTTCGTTGTTGGTCAAGGTCGTGAATACAGACCCGCGTTCGATGTCGATCGCCGTTACTTTGGCGCCAGGAATCGTGCTGCCGGAAGGATCGGTGACCCTGCCCGCGATAGCCGCAGAGACCTGTTGACTCCACGCGGGCAGAGTTGCCAAAGCAAAAAGGCACAAAAAGATTGCGGCAGGCCTTACGCGAACACAAAAGCTTTGAGAATTCATTTTGTTTCCCAGCCTCACGAGATGGAATTGCGAGGGGTAATCAGAGTGGACGACCCATCCAGGTCAGTTGGTTCGACCGGTCGCACAACGTTCGGGGCGTAACTCGCCACGTGGCGCTCCTGATATGCGGAGTATACAACCGCCGCGGCTGTACGCAAGCTTAATTTTTACGTTTCGCGTCGAAATTTTGCTTGTGAGGTTGACCTCGGCTGGCCCAGTGCCACAAAACACAAGGAAGCACAATGAATTCCCTCCCATTCGCAAATCAATTCCGAAATTGCTGAACCGATCACGATCAGGGCCGCGATACACTACTCCCGAAAGTAGAACTGGATCGACTCCGGTCGATAGGAGGAGTGGGTGCATTCTCTGGCAGGTCGGATCGTTATCGTCACGCTCGTCGGGTGGACGGCTCATGCCCAGAATGGTCGCCAGGACCCGGGGAGCGTTCGGCGGAGCACTGTGGGAGCGAGACCGGGCCGCACGATGAAAACAATGGCGCGCGGTACCGATTATGCGGTGTCGTCGCTAATGCCTCAAGCGACACTTGCCGCCGAGCATATGCTGCTTGCGGGAGGTAACGCGTTCGATGCCATCGTCGCAGGCCAGGCCGTACTCGGGCTGGTACAACCCGCCTCGAATGGCGTCGGCAGTGACGCCGAACTTCTGGTCTATGACGCCAAATCGAGGAAGGTGTATTCGGTCAACGCGGAGGGTACCGCGCCCAGACTTGCCACAATCGAGTGGTACAAAACCCACAACGGCGGAAAGCTGCCTGTGGATGACGGGCTTCTTGCTGGAACGGTACCAGGCGTGGTAGACGCGTGGTATATCCTGCTGTCGCGCTGGGGCACGAAGAACTTTGCTGATGTGTTGGCGCCCGCTATCCAACTGGCTGAACGTGGCGTACCCATCGGCGGTGGTTTGAATTCCCCGGCTTTGAAGCGATACCCGACAACCCAACGTCTTTTTGCCCCGCCAAACGGCAAAGCGTGGATTGATGGCGAACTATGGAAGAACCCGGACCTGGCGCACACTCTACGCCGTTTGGTGGATGCGGAAAAAAGGGCGATGCCGAAAGGCCGGCTGGCTGCGCTGAAGGCCGCGCGCGACCGATTCTACAAGGGTGATATCGCTCATGAGATGGCCAGATTCTCTGAGGAGAATGGCGGTCTGTTTCGCTATGAGGATTTCGCCAGCTACAGCGCCAAAGTGGAAGATCCTGTTTCCGTCAACTATCGCGGATATGCCGTATACAAGAATCCTTCAGCAAGCCAGGGCCCGGCAGAACTGATCGCGCTGAATCTCCTCGAAGGATATGACCTGAAAAGAATGGGCTTGAATTCACCGGATTATATCCACACTTCTGCCGAAGCCATGAAACTGGCCATGGCGGATCGCGATACTTATATGGGGGACGAGGATTTTGTCCAGATTCCGTATGCGGCGCTGCTTTCAAAGGAGTACGCCAATGAACGCCGCAAGCTGATCGATGCTTCGCGGGCGTCTGCCGAGTTCCGACCGGGCGACGTAACGGCTTTTGCCGTGTCCGGGTACAAACCTGTGAATCGGCCTCGCGATCTGACTTTGGCGGGTAACGCTAACCATACGGGCGACACGACTTACATTGCGGTGGTAGACCGCGATCGCAACATGATTTCATTCACGCCCAGCCTGCATGCCACTTTCGGCACCAAAGTAGTGATGGGCAATCTCGGATTCGTTTTCAACTGCCGCGGCGATTACTTCTCGCTCGTGCCGGGCCATGCCAATGCGCTCGAACCGGGCAAGCGCCCGCGCAGCACGTTGCAGGGCACGCTCGTCATGAAAGACGGAAAACCTTTTCTCATCACCGGAAGCGAAGGTGGTGATGACCAATGCATGCGGACGATGCAAACACTGCTGAACGTAGTGGAGTTCGGCATGAACATTCAGCAGGCGATTGAAGCGCCGCGATGGAGTACGCGAAGCTTTCCAGCTTCGCCTTTCCCGCACACGATGTATCCGGATGATTTGTGGCTCGAGGGCCGGATGCCGGAGTCTGTGGCTGAGCAACTAAGCCAGCGTGGCCACAAAGTCGAGATGCGACCGTCATGGTCGATGAACAATAGCGGCGGAATCATGATCGACTACGCGACGGGCACGGTGAACGCCGGGGCTGATCCAAGGACACAGGCTGCCTCGCTTGCGTGGTAACGGCAGTTAGCTCCTTCAGTTGCTGCTACAAATTGGTCGCACAGCGCGAAAACGGGAGCCCTTCGGTCTCGCTGCAGCGGCGCCTGGTCGGAACGAGAGTGCGCGTCCAATCCGGATAAGAGCCAACGGGAGCATCGCCGTGCGCAACGATAGATGGGCGTGAAAGCTCACGCATGCTATCCAGTTCTTTTGTCTCAGCTACGCGTTTAACGACTCGCGAACAAAGGCCCGGGACATTCCTGCGGTGAGTCCGAGGGCACGTTGCCTACTTGTGTTTTCGATTTGGATCCGGAACAAATCCGCGTGTTTTCGTCTTCAGACGGTAAACCGAAGTACGCGCGGTGATGTAAAGCGTTCGAGAATCCGCGTCGCCCCAGTTCAGATTGGCCGGTGATTCCGGAATGATGATGGTGCCGATATGGATGCCGTCCGGATCCCAGACCCAGATCCCGCCGGGACCGGTCACGAACAGGTTGCCCTTCTTATCGACCCGCATGCCGTCAGGTACGCCGTCTTTCCCCTCTTCTTTTCCGAAGAGGCGGCCATTTTTCAAATCACCGTTCGCGGCGACATCGTAGACGCGTATCTCGCGCCTCCTTGAGTCATCGATGTAAAGCCGGCGTCCATCCGGCGAAAAAGCGAGGCCATTAGGTTGATTCACATCCCTGGTCAGCAGACGCAACGATCCATCAGCGTCCAGCCGGTACACACCCTGGAAAGACAATTCCTGTTTTTCGCCCTTCGGCAGATCAAGCGTAGGATCGGTGAAGTAGAGCGCGCCATCGGGTCCAAAAACAATGTCGTTCGGGCTATTGAGTTTCTTCCCGTCATATTTATCCGCCAGCACCTTGTACTCCCCCATGGAATCGACCTGAATGATGGCGCGCAGCACGCTGGCCGTAGTGATCAGATTGCCGTGCGCATCGAGCGTGCTGCCGTCGGGATCTCCGATCTCGAGGAGCGTTTCGACGCGGCCATCCGGATACACACGGGAAACCCGGTTCTTCTCTTCATCGCTTACGTACACGAAGCCACGGGGATCCCAGACGGGACCTTCAGTAAAACCGAAATTTCCGGCGACTTTGTCGAGGCGGGCGTCGTGGGCGATGAGTTTCCAAAACCTGGGAGATTCCGCTTTTAACTCGAATGATCGCGGCGTTTGCGCGGCGAGCGCAGCGCAGAATAGCGCCAGTGCACTAATTACCCGATGCAATGCTGTAGCTCCTTAACGTACTCGAAGCGCCTGCGATCGATCGAACCGGAGGTTAGCCGGCATCACCACCGCGCCCGTCCGAACGAATGCCGTTTTGCTGTCCAACTGGCGTTCAGATACTCACCCATGTTCAGGGCCCCGACATCGACTCCCCATTCAGCTTGCCGGTGAAGGGTACGAGAGCGCAGCGCCGTGCACCTGGAAAGAGCGAGTTTGCCCGCGCCGGCCGCAGTGACCGGAGCCGCAGAAATTCGCCGACCGAAGAGTGCGGATGCCGGGCCGACCGCGCCGCCGCGACGAAACAGATCGCGGCGGCTTAAAATCCCCTTAACAAAACCTGGCATGGGATGTCTTTACCACATGAGTTTCAGACTCATCTGTCCCACGCGGCCCGGCCCGGCGCTGGTTACCCGACCGAAAGTCGAGCTGGTATAGTTCCCGGTCGGGTTGCTGAATTGAGCGTGCTCGAACGCATTGAAGAATTCCGCACGGAACTGAAGCGACATGCTCTCACGAACCCGCGTCAACTTTTGCAGGGCCAGATCCCAGTTATCGATCCCGGGTCCGTGAAAGAAGCGCTGATTCGAATTTCCCATGGTTCCCAGCGGCTCTGAGCTGAACGCGCTCTTGTTGAAATACGTGTGGGTCGAGGTCGCGCGAACATCCGGCGTAACCACGAGAGGGCCGATGAAATCGGGATGATCCACGCCGCCTGCTCCTCTGAGCGAACGGTCACCACTTTGGGTAATCGTGATCGGAAAGCCAGTGGCAAGGCGGGTGATGCCGCTTATGGACCAACCCTGTGTCAGGCGAGCGGGGGCGCGGTGAAATGCGCGATCGAACGGGATCGTATAGCTGTAGCTTGCGACGAAGTTGTGCGTCGAGTCAAACGATGACAGGGCTCGGCTTAACCTGAAGTTGGAATAGTTCATCGTGCTGAAGCTTGAGGCGTTGTCCATTGCCTTGCTGAACGTGTACGCGACGAGAAACGTGAAATTGCGCGTTCTCCGTTCCAGTTGAACCTGAAGTGAGTTGTAAACGGAGTTTGCGTTCGTGGATTCGTACGTGTTGCTGCCGAAATTGTATCCGAGCGGACTGCGCGTTCCGAAAACCTGCGTTCCGTCAGGCCGAGTGAAAATAGCATTCTCCTGATTCGGCCCGCATTGCGGAGTACCCGCCGCTACCCCCGATCCGCGCAGGCTCAGACACAGCGCCGGATTGCCCGGATTGGCTTCGTACTGCGCGAACAACTTGTGGCCCTCGGTGCCGACGTACGCGAGCGTCATCACCATGTTGCCGCCGAGCTGGCGCTGGATCGAAAAGTTGTAGTGCTCGGCGTAGGGCAGTTTGTTGTTGGTCAGATATCCGGGTGAACCCGTTATCGGCAGGAATACCGACCAGTCCAGATTTTTTATCGCAGCCGATCCGGGGATGGGCAACGTAAAAGGAAATCGCTGCGTCTGTGAACTGCCGTCGGCGCGAGTCAGAAATGGCTGATCGAACAGCACGGGCGACTGGCTCACCCAATACAGTCCGTAAGGAGCGTCGGCGACCTCAATAAAGAGCCCGGCATCCTGAATGGCGGTGTAATAGATTCCCGCGGCTGCGCGGATACTGGTTTTCCCCGGTCCGCCCATCAGCTTGCCGAGAATTCCACCCGACACACTCGGAGACCACGCAAAGCCGAGCCGTGGCGCGAAATTGTCCCAGGTGGTGGGGGCAAGCGTCGACGGGATCTTACCGCCACCCGGCAGTCCCGGGTCGCCCGGCACCAGCCAGCCCGTAGGAGCGCCAGGAAGCACCTTCGATTGCACACCAGGAACAATCGTCTCGATTTTATTCTGCGTGTCATACCACGGCATACTGACTTCCCACCGCAGGCCGTAGTTGAGGGTGAAATTCGGCGTGACGCGCCAGGAGTCCTCTGCGAAGGCCGCGCCGTAGCGGGTCCGTGAATCGAGCACCTGGAACGAAGCCTGAATGTATTGGCTTGGCGCGCCGAGCAGGAAGTCGGCGAAATCGTAGCCGGTCTCCGACCCGTCGAAGGTGAAATTCCCGTTGGGCGCGTAGATGTTGCGCTCATTGATCTGGAGATAACGGAATTCACCGCCGAACTTGAAAGCGTGTGTCTTCCAGACTTTCGCGAAAGTGTCCGAGAGATGCCAGGTGTTGTTGTACTGGCCGGTGGCGCTGATTGTGCGCCCGAAATTCAGGCCGGTTTGCCCCGAGATCGAAATGGGCGGTACGGATTGCCAGGTATCAGGCCCCGAATTGATGATGCCCAGTGTGCCGGGGCCAGTAACGAAACCGAGGCTCGAAAGAGATACCGGGGAGTCTGTAGGGTTGTTGCTGACTGAAGCGATGCGTGTGAAGTCGACGCGGGCTTCGTTTACAGCGGATGGGCTGAGGGTAAGCGTATTCGAGAGAACGGCCTGCTGCGCGCGCCGCGGGGTTCGCGTCCCGAAATTGCCATATTGTGGCCCGAAGATGCCGGGACTGACGGTGGTCGAATCGTTGAAGTGATAGTACGCATACCAGGTGCCGGCGCTCTTCGTGTTGATGTCGACACGCTCCCCAATCTTGTCCTCATTCAGCCTGTTTACGACGCTGGGAGGAATGAACGAGGTGGCTCCCGAGTTTGGCGCAGGAATGTAAGCCGGAAGCATTTTTGCCGCTATTGGCGATAACGCCCTCGCTGGAATCGCGCCGCCCGGAAAAACGCACTGTGCGGTGCTTATGCATGAGGACGTGCTATAAGGCTCGTTCGCGGCTACTGTGTATCCCAGACGCTGGGAGAGTGCTTGCGCCCAATAAGGGCCGCTCACGACGCCATTCAGGTCACTTGCGCTGAACTGGCCGTTGCGTTGCGCAAGAGTCGGAACAGTTTGCAGGCTGGCGGTTGCTCCCTGGCTCTGGCGCGTTCCCTGGTAATCGGTAAACCAGAAGATCCTGTTCTTAATGGCAGGTCCGCCTACTGCGTAACCAAACTGATTGCGCTTGAGAACCGTGACTTTAGGGTCAAAGAAGGAGCGCGCATCGAGATCGCTGTTCCGAAGAAATTCAAAGACAGTACCGTGAAATCCGTTTGTACCAGATTTCGTAATCGCGTTCATAACAGCGCCGCTGAAGCGGCCGTATTCCGCGTCGAAGCTGTTCGTAATCAGGCGGAACTCCGCGACCGAATCGAGATTGGGGATGATGCCGGTTCCCATGTTCCGGCCCTCGTTTACGTCGCCGCCATTCACCAGGAAGGCATTGGAAGCTTCGCGCTGGCCATTCACGGAAATCAGACCCAACGAAGCGTTCGCTCCCGTCTCCGGCGCAACGCCGGCCTGAATCGAGAGCAGGTCGATGTAACTGCGGCCGTTCAGCGGCAAATTCTCTATCGAGTGATCGTCGATTACAGTACCCATTTGGGTGCTGGCGGTCTCCACCTGCACCGCGTTTGCCTGCACCTCAACGCTCTCCTGTACGCTACCGACCTGCAGTGTGATATCCACTCGCCGCTGCTGATCCACGGCGAGGATGATGTTGCCGGTCGTGAATTTCTGGAAACCGCTCAACTCGGCATCGACCCGGTATGTGCCGACCGGGAGCGACAGGAATCGATATTCGCCCGCGGCATCGGTCAGTGTAGTCTGGCTAAGATTCGTATCCACGTTTGTTGCCGTCACCTTTACTCCGGGAACGACTGCGCCCGTGCTGTCGCGGCTGTTGCCGAGAATAGTCGCGGTCACATCGGCGCGCACCGGCAGCAAGGCCGACGCACTTAGAAGGACCGTGGCCACGAGAAAACGACGTATGAATTGAAAAGGCATCTTTTCCCTCTCACTTACGGGCAGCTATCCCCTGGCATAGTCTGCGCTTAGTCTGGTATTCAAATACCACGAACGCGAACCCAAAAGCTACCGGTCCACGTCCCTCCGGGCGCAACCGACTGCAGCGCGGGGTACTTGCCCTCGTGCGCCAGATTCACGCCGTTGATGATGGCCGCCAGAGGCTCAAAGCAGATGAATTCGCGAGGCTGGCCATCGGAACCGCGCGGCAACCAGATCGTTGCGACCGGATAACTTGTGCCGAACAGCGTTTCGACCACCTTGCCCTCATGCTCGATCGAGAAATGCGCGCGGCCTTCGGAATCGCGCTCGAGATCGGTAAAGCCGTCATCGAGAGTGCGATCCCGCAGCGGCAGCGGATTGGGAATATCGAGGGGCCGCATTTCGCCAGTCGGAAGATTATGCTCATCAGCGATGACGTGCACGCGCGCGGCAAGGTGAGCGGTCCACTCGTCCCGCGGAACGTCCGGGATCTGGAAGAACGAATGGAACCCGATAACCACGGGCATCGGTTCGGCGCTCAGATTGTGGATTGTGGTCTGGACCTCAAGCTCGCCTTTGGCAAGGCGGTAAGTCATCTCGTATTCGTGGGCAAAAGGCCACTGCTCCATCAGATCGGGATCTTTCCAGAATTCGAGGCGGCTGGTAACGTGCGCCGACTTCGAGTCCGCTGCCGCTTCAGTGACGCGCCACAGTGGCGAGTTCACCAGGAGACCGTGGATCGGCCGCTCCCCGTGGACATTCCCCAACTCCATATTGAAGACGTATTTCCTGCCGTTCGCCCAGAAAGCAGGCTCGTTCAGGATATCCGCCCATGGGGCCAGGAAAGGGATGCCGCAAAGTCGCGGCCGCTTTTGGAATTCGGAGACATCGGAATAAGGGAAGTAAAGGATATTTTTCCCGTGCACCTTCATTTCGTATGCGCGGTTCCCGATGGAAGGGACGATTGAGACTTCTACGGCGCTGGCGCTGTCTGTAAGGCGAACGATGGGAACGCCGTTCTCGGTGATCTGTTCCGCCCGGTAATTCTGCGCGAAAGCTGCGGTAGCGGAAAGAACTGTAACACTTAGGAAGCACCAGGCGCACCTGACTCGAGATGTACGCATTGCCGATTCTCCAGAGTGTAACGAATATATGGGACGGTGTGAACAGGCTTTGTCCGGGAATTACGAACTGCCGTCGAGCACAGCATTTCCTCCAGCACAGCGATGGCGGACCCGCGGAACGCCACGTACATCTTCCTGACAGCGTGCCTCGCGCCCGGTATCCACCGGATCCGGCTCAGGGATACAATCATCAGGTGATTCGCGGGTATTACCTTGCGGCGCTCCTTTTCGTCGCTGGCTGCTCCACGCGACCGACTCCGACCACGCAAGCAACCGATCTGCCGGCGATCCCGAAGCTGCAAATGACAGCGTATCGGCCTCCAATCCGTGGGCGATTCGAAAAGGCCTATCAAGCAGTCCAGGCAAAACCTCTGGACGCGGAAGCAAATGGAAATCTGGGAATGCTGTTACACGCATTTGACCAGACGGAAGCCGCGGAAGTTTGCTATCGAAGAGCGCATCACCTCGATCCGAAGCGATTTCAATGGGCCTATTACCTCGGGCTGGTGCAGGCATCGCAGGGCAGGAATGCAGAAGCCGCGGTGAGCCTGCGCGCGGCTACGCGGATTGACCCCGGATATGTCCCAGCCCGGATCAAGCTTGCGGAAGTCCTTCTCGGTTTGGGAGGGCTGGACGAAGCGCGGCTGGTTTGCGAGTCGCTTCTGAAGGATAACCCGCAAATCGCGCCCGCCCGGTACTGGCTGGGGCGGATTGCTTCTGCGAAGGGGCAGTCCACGGAGGCTGAGGAACACTATCGCCAGGCGTGCCAGCTATGGCCGACATATGCCACTGCGCATTACGCTTTGGCTCTTTCCTGCCAGAGGTCGGGCCATACGGGAGAAGCCCGGATTCACCTTGCTGCCTGGCAAAAGTATAAAGCCGGCGGCGATCCAGAGCCGGAAGATCCTGTTCTGGAGTCCGTTCGCGCACTCGACAACTCGGCTCTCGCGCATCTGACGAAAGGCGTCGATCTTGAAAACGCCGGCAATATCGAGCAGGCAATCGTCGAACACGAAGAGGCATTACGTCAGGATCCGAAGCTCAGTCAGGCCTATGCAAACCTCATCTCTCTCTATGCCCGGGTCGGGCAGCCGGAAAAGGCGGAAGAAGCATACCGTAGTTTAATAGCGATCAATCCGAACCTGCCGCAGAGTCATTACGATTATGGGGTCTTCATGGTGAGCCGCAGAAACTTTACGGAAGCGGAATCCGCATTTCGCAAGGCGCTTGCAAACAGCCAAAATTACGCGGAGGCGCACAGCAACCTGGGCGCAATGCTCGAGCGCAGAGGAAAGTTTGAGGAGGCTGCCCGGGAATATAAGGATGCAATCGAGGAGAAGCCCAATTTCCGTGAGGCTCATTATCAACTCGGCCATTTATTGCTGATGCAGGGGAAAACGCCCGAAGCGATCGCGCAACTATCGCAAACTGTGGCGCCGGAGGACGGAGAGACGCCTCGGTTCATGTATGCCCTGGGCATCGCCTACGCCGAGGCGGGCGACTTCTCCAGCGCGCAAAGCTATCTGCATCAGGCGGGTCAGCGCGCGGCCAGTCTGAACCAGCTGCAGCTGATGGCGGAGATTCAGGCGACTCTTGCCAGCGTCGAGCAACGACTGTCCAGGTGACGAGCTACAGAAGGATCACGGCCGGTCTTCTCCTGGCGGTGCTTTCAGGTTGCACGGTAAAGAGTTCGCGCGACCGAGAGCCCGCCGGACCGCGATTCAGGGAAGCCGCCGCTGAGACGGGATTGCGTTTTCAACACTTCACGGGAGCTACCGGCAAATATTATCTGCCGGAGATCATGGGTTCCGGAGTAGCGCTGTTTGACTACGATGGAGACGGCGATCTGGACGTTTTTCTGGCTCAGGGAACCGTACTCGAGCCCGGGAAAAGACTCGCGGATTCGATCTTTCCTCCCCCGGCGTGGTCGAAGCCTGGCAACCGTCTGTTTCGCAACATGCTTAAGGAGACCGGCAGGTTGCGGTTCATGGATGTGACCGAGCAGGCGCATCTGGTGTCTATGGGTTACGGCATGGGAGTCGCCACGGGCGATTACAACAATGACGGGCATCCGGACTTGTATGTCACGAATTTCGGATCGAACATTCTGTACCGGAACAACGGTGATGGGACCTTCACAGATGTTACGAAGGAGGCCGGAGTCGCTGACCATGGCTGGAGCACAAGCGCCTCATTCGTCGACTACGACAGAGATGGTCTTCTGGACCTTTACGTCGCGCATTACGTGGATTTCACCGTTCGAGGTAACAAAGAATGCTTCACTCCGGCCGGTCAGCCGGACTACTGCACCCCTGCCGCCTATAAGCCTACCCTCGACCGGCTCTTTCGGAACCGAGGGAACGGAAAATTCGAGGATGTCACCCAGGCGGCAGGAATCGGTTCGGCAATCGGACCCGGCCTGGGCGTCGCGGCGGCCGATTTTAACGGGGATGGTTGGCCCGATATCTACGTCGCTAACGATGGCCAGGCAAACCTGCTCTGGCTAAACAACGGAAACGGAACGTTTCGCGAATCCGCGCTGCTGTCAGGCGCTGGCTATTCAACCGACGGCATGGCGCGGGCGGGGATGGGAGTCGCTGTCGGTGTTTTCGATGGCAGTGGCGATGAAAGCATTTTCGTTACCAACCTTACGGGGGAAGGGGCGACGCTATATCAAAATACCGGGCGGGCTCAGTTTACCGATACCGGCATGAAATATGGTCTGTATCTTCCCACGTTTCCACTTACCGGATTCGGCGCAGGGTGGTTCGATTACGACAATGACGGGCGGCCGGATTTGTTCATTGCCAATGGCGCGGTGACGCGGATCGAAAAGCTGCAGGGAGACCCGTATCCGTTCCATCAGCGGAATCTGCTGTTTCACAACGAGGGTCCACGGTTTCGAGAGACCAGCGCCGCCGCGGGTTCGCCGTTTACTCTTTCGGAAGTCGGGCGAGGCGTCGCATTCGGAGATATCGACAATAATGGCTCGGTGGATTTGGTGATCGCCAACAATCACGGGCCGGCGCGCCTTCTGCTGAACGAGACAGCGCCTCGAGGCCATTGGCTCAGCGTCCGATTGCGGGGAGTGAAATCGAATCGCGATGGCATCGGGGCGCGCCTCACGGTGCGGCCCTCCGACACGGGTACGAATAGGGGCGTACTCTATGGCCGTGTCCACACAGACGGAAGTTACCTGAGCGCCAGCGACGTTCGCGTCCATTTCGGACTGGGGGATGCGCGGGGCGCGACCATACTTGCCGAATGGCCGGGTGGAGTCACGGAAGAGTGGGACAAGATTCCGATTGATTCACAAGTTGAATTGCGAGAAGGCGCCGGACGGCGACATTAGTCGAAGGCGGGCTAAGGTCTCGGAAAACCCGTCACCGCGAGTTTGCGTAATTTGATTTTTGAGCGTTGACAGAAACCGGAATCCCGGATAGCATCGATAGCGATAAAGGGGGGTGCCTGATGTGCGTAAAAGGCATCTGCGTCGCTAGCGGGTCTTGTGTCGGGGCTCTGCTACTGTTCGCCTGCCCGGCCATGGGGCAGGCTCTGAAGGGAACGATTCTGGGAACTGTAAGCGACCAGAGTCACGCTGTTATACCGTCAACAACGGTGAATCTCACCGAAGTCAATACCAATTTCCATCGGGCGGAAGTCACCAATGAGAGCGGCTTCTATGCATTCGCCAATCTCGACCCCGGTACATACCGTGTGAATATCCAGCAGACCGGATTCCGTGAAACTGTGCGCGACGGCATAGCGCTCGCCGCCAATACGACGGTTCGCGTCGATCTGGAACTTCAGCCCGGAGATGTGAAACAGGTAGTCGACGTAACTTCGGAAGTACCGGTTCTGCAAACCGACCGGGCCGATACCGGCGGTAAGGTCGAGAGCCGGCAACTAAACACGCTGCCCCTGCTCAATCAGCGAAATTATCAGAACTCGATTCTACTTGTTCCGGGCGCGCAGCAGGGCTATCGGTCGAACTCCCCGTTTTTTAACTCGCAGGAGTCCCTGCAGGTTCCGGTCAACGGTCTCGACCGGCTGAACAACTTCATGATCGAGGGACTCGACAATAATATCGAGCAGAACAATAACCTTACAGCCATCGTTCTGCCCGCCGATGCCATTGAAGCCGTAGACGTCAGCACGTCTGCCTACGATTCCGAATTTGGGCGGGCAGGGGGAGCCGCTGTCAACGTGATCATGAAATCCGGTACGAACAGGCTCCACGGAAGCCTGTTCGAGTACCACAATAACAGCGCACTGCAGGCCCGTAACGTTTTCGCACGAACCGTTCCGCACGCCGTGCACAATCAGTACGGCGGTTCAGTTGGGGGGCGAATCATAAGAGACAAACTCTTCTTTTTCACGGATTTTCAGGGCAGCCGGGATCTGGTAGGCCAGTTGGCGATGCCGACGATTCCGACGATGCCGATGCGGGCTGGAGATTTCTCTGCCGCGCCCACCACCATCTACGACCCGCAAACCGGAAATACGGCAACCGGGGCGGGCCGGACGCCATTCCCCAACCAGATGATTCCCGCCAGCCGCATCAGCCCAATCTTCCAGCAGTACATGAGTTTTCTGCCGCCTCCCTCTCTTTCTGGATTTTCCAACAATATTCAGATAGCGACGAATCAGCGCAAGTCAATCGATGCGTTCGACGCCAAAGTGGACTACCTGCTGACCTCGAACGATAAGATCGCGGTCCGATATAGCCTTTCCCACATCAACGTAACCAATCCGGGATTGTACGGTCCGGGATTGGGCATCTACGGCGGACCGTCGAATAATGGCTTCGATGCCACCGGGCCTTCGCTCAATCAAAGCCCTGGTTTTAACTACAACCACATTTTCAGCCCTACGCTGATCTCTGAATTCCGGGCGGGAGTGGTGCGCAACCGCAACGACGCCACCAACGTGGACACGGGAATGAATCTTTCACAGAAACTTGGTATCCCCAACGGCAACCTGGGAGACAAATGGACCAGCGGGCTGGCCGAAGTTTTTGTGAATGGTTACGATACGCCAATGATAGGCATCAACGGCTGCCTGCCGTGGCGGCGCTCCTCGACCAACTTCGAGATCGCGAATAACTGGAACAAGATTGCAGGTACCCACGTAATCAAATGGGGCGGCGATGTCCGTTATGAGCAGTATTTCCTGTTGCAAACGGCGACTTACAGCCCGCGCGGGCGATTTACGTTCGCACCCGGACCGACGACTCTCAACGCGCCCGGCATCGTGAACGGCTTCGCGAATTCGTTCGCCTCTTTTGTCCTCGACGAGCCCAACGGCATCGGCCGGGACCTCGCCGTGATCGAACCCACGCGCCGTAATCACGTCTATAGCCTGTACTTCCAGGATCAGTGGCAGGCAACCCAGAAATTGACGCTCAACCTGGGTGCGCGATGGGAGTACTGGCCGGCCTCCTACCCGCAGTTTCCGGGCGGATCTGTCAATTACGACCCGAATACGAACAGTGTGCTGGTGGCGGGTGTGGGTAAAGTTCCCATGGATCTTGGCGTGAAAAATTACCCGCGAAACGTCTACCCGAGGATTGGCATCGCTTATCGGTTCAACGATAGAACGGTGATTCGCGCCGGATTTGGCATGAGTAGTTTCTATCGGTACACCGTCAATTGGGAATACCCGGTAAGACAGGCGCAGCAGATTGTGGCTCCGAATTCCTTTGTCGCCGCCGGATCGATGGCGACCGGTTTTCCGGCTCCTCTCGCCGTCGAAATACCTTCCACTGGCATTATTCCGAACGCGCCGAATCAGAATTTCACTATCACTCCTCCCGACACTCCGGTACCTTACGTTGAGACCTGGAATTTTGCCGTCCAGCGTTCGCTGCCGGCGAATCTCTCCCTGGAAGCGGCATACGTGGGAAATCACGCGCTCTATATCTCGAATACGAACGTGAGTAACACGTCGGTCAATATCAACGCCGCCATGGTCGCCGGGGCTGGCATTGCGAGCGAGCCGCTGAATATCCTTTTTGGCCGTACGGCCAATACAACCTATCCCTGGTTTCAGGGCTCGCATTACAATGCGCTGCAGCTCAAACTGAACCGACGGTTCTCGAACGGATTCCAGATGAACACCTCATACGCGTTCGGCAAATCCATCGATTCCTCCGCCTACAACGAGCTTGGATATGCGCTTTACAGGGGCTTGACCAGGTACGACCGGCGGCACATCTTTACCTACAGCGCTATCTGGGAACTGCCGTTCGGCGCCGGGAAACCACTGGCCAGAAGCGGCGTTGCCAAAGCGCTGCTCGGCGGATGGCAACTGAATGGCTTATGGACCTGGGAGAGCGGGCTGCCACTGAATTTCAGCGCGTCCAGCACATCGCTGAATGCGCCCGGCAATACTCAGTGGCCGCTACAAGTCGCTCCGGTGCAGATTCTGGGTAATGTCGGACCTGGCACGTACTGGTTTACGCCCTCCTCTTTCAAGGACCCGCCCGCCGGTACTATCGGCAATGTTGGGCGCAATATCCTGCATGGGCCGCATCTGTTCGCAATCAACGGTTCCGTTTTCCGTCGCTTCACTATTACGGAACGGATCAGACTTGAGTTCCGGGCAGAGGCCTACAATGTCACCAACACCAAAGAGCCGGACGCGCCCGACACCACTCTGGGCGACGCTGCCTTTGGGCAGGTGACGACTGCGCGGGGCAACCAGGCGGTTCAGATTAATCCAAATCGTCTTCTACAGGGCAGCCTGCGACTTACGTTTTGAGGTCAGGCGGTAAGGTGAGGCGCTGAATTGAGGCGATGGTCCCGACGACATTTTCTGGTATCGGGCGCGACTTTTTCCCTGTCAGCGCCGGCTCTGGCTGCGGGTGAAGAACCGATCGCATTCAGCGACTATGCGCCCGACTTTCGTACTGACGCCCAGGATAACAATCCGCGGGTAAAGTCGTTCGACCTGCGCACGCTCACTTCTTTCACAACTCCCACCGAGGATTTTTTCGCTTTTCATCAAACCAGGGCGCCGCAAGCGGATCCCGCTACATGGCGCCTGAGAATTGGCGGTCTGGTGAAGCGTCCCCTCGAACTATCTCTTGATGATCTTGTGAAGCGCCCCGGCCAA